>ERZ809201.4-NODE-4-length-361062-cov-36.590626_pt1 | contig 361062 bp, 344 predicted proteins | sample MGYA00520516_ERZ809201 | MGnify/ENA primary metagenome ERZ809201 (study PRJEB31570, sample SAMEA3213006) | Homo sapiens | biome: human-gut; feature: human gut; material: fecal | place: Sweden | collected 2011 ... | reverse complement strand
CAGGTTTACTCTATTTAATTTTGCAGAGCATATTTTATCTGTAGTTCAGTCGTTTTCCTCCTTTCACACAGCTAAAAAGTCAATGTGCTAAATCCAAATTTTTATCTTACTAAAAAAATCAAAGTAAGATACTTGTACATATCTTACTTAAGGATAGCATAACATTTTTTTATTTTCAATACTTTTCTATAATTTTTATCTACTTTTTATTTTTGTGTTGTATTTGTATATCTTTTGTGATACATGGAGGATTTAAATAATAATGACTAACCCTCCTGTGGTGGATTTAATATCAATTGTATGTCTTCATCATTTTTTAGTTCTTCTGATGCAATATATTCTTTTGCTCTTTTATCTTGTTTTATAGCTGCTAATACTATATCTTTATCTTGTCTTAATCTATTACTTGCATACTTTAATATTAACCCCTTATTTGTTACAGCTGCTAAAACAGCTTCTTTGTCATCTCTTAATTCTTTTGATACATAATATAAAATTTGACCATCTATTTTCAGCCCTGATAACATAATTTCTTTATTTGCTCTTAGTTTTTCACTTGCATAACATGCTGTCCAACCAACTCTTGATACTGACTCCATTACTATTTTTGCATTATCTTTTAATCTACTACTTGCAAATTCCAAAGATATAGGGTTTTGTTTAACCGCTTCCATTACAATTTCTTCGTCATCTTGTAATCGTTCAGAAGCTAAATCTAATAATTTTCCATCTTGTTTTACCATACTTAAAACATATTCTCTATTATTGGCTTGTTCTTTATCAAATTCGTCCATTTTTACTTCTCCATATTAACTATCTTTCCATAGCCAATTCCATTTTCTTTCATGGTTTTTATAACATCCTTTGTATCTCCATTTTTTATTTGCACAATTGCAATATGTCCTCCATTTGTCAAGCTATGGTATTGTGCTTCGATTTTAATTTTATCTTCTGTAGAAATTCTATATCCTTCTGGAATATGGAAAGAGTTAGTATAACGATTTTTGTCTGTTATACCTTTTAATTTTCCATAAATAGCTTGGTCCATTTTTATAAATTTATTTGATATTTCTTCTTTTGGTGTTGCAACTAAATTAAAGTTCAAATTGTATTTTTCAGAGTATTCGTCACATTTCTTTCTCATAAATTCTACTATTTTAATACCAAATTTTTGTGCCTCTTTTGACTCTCCCTGATGTTCTCCTGTCAAAGCTTTTAAACATTCTGCTAATCCGCTAAAACCTATATTCAAAATGCCATGTTTTAGTGCTTTTTTCAAATTATCATTATCTTTTAATTTTTCACTGTCTATCCATATATTTTGCTCTAATAGGAACGGAAAATTGTATGTATTTTTCTTACATTGTATTTCATATCTTTCTAAGAGTTGGTCTTTTACTAAATCTAATTTTTCTTCTAGTTCAGTAAAAAATCCCTTTTCGTCTGCTTTATCACTTGAAATAATTCCATGTTTTATTCCTAACCTAGGTAAGTTTATTGAAGTTGTTGATAATGTTCCTCTGCCCACTGATACTGCTTTATTTGAATCAATTACATTTTCTAACACTCTATTTCCTATTCCTGTGTATGCAACTTCTGTATCATAATCTCCTTGTTTGTAATCATCTATATTAAATTCTGCATCTAAGAAAGAAAAGTTAATGTTTTTTCTCTTAGTAGATACTTCACATGCTAGTTCAAACAAATCATAGTTTGTGTCTTCCTTGTTAAAGTTTGTTCCAGTTTTCACTTTAAAAATTGCTACTGGAAATGCACATTCTTCACCATTTCCAAGGCCATTGTTAATTGCAGTTAATATTGATTTGGTTACCATTCTGCCTTCTGGTGATGTGTCTGTTCCAAAGTTAATACAAGAAAATGGTAGCCTATTCCCTGCTCTTGAATGTATTGTGTTTAAATCATATATAAATGATTCCATTGCTTGGTCTGTTAATTTTTTAGTTTTTTCAATTGCCTTGTTATATGCAATTTTAAACATTCTTTTAAGCTCCTCAGACTCTCTACAATATTTATCAAATATACTTGGTTCAAAGTCAATAGTATTTATTTTTTCTATTTCTCTTTCAATTCCATTTATGGCAATGAATTTATCAAAGTCTGTCAACTCTAAAAAGTCAAAAATCAATTGTTTCAATTGCTTTTTAAATGTTTTAAGGACTCCTTGTGCCATATAATAGTCAAATGATGGTATACTTTGTTCACCATATTGATCATTTTGATTTGCTTGTATTGCAACGGTTGCTAAGTTTGAATATGCTATTATTCCACTTGGCTCTTTTATATAGTTATTTCCTACATAAAAACCATCATCATATAATTTGCTTATATCTATTTGACATGAACTTGTTGTACCTGTTGGAATAAAATTCATTCCATGAATATATATGTCTCCATTTTCATGTGCTTCTGAAAATTTCTTTTTCATTAAATATGTTATTGCAAATTGTCTTGAAATTGTACTTGCATATTGAAACATATTTCCCATGGTTGTTTCATTATCATTGTTTCTATCCCTTTTATTTTCTTCTGCATTGGCTGACTTTAATCCTAAGTTTTCCAATGCTTTTAGAAATTTATGTTGCTTTTTTTCATCAAAAAACAACTGTCTTGATTGGGCTCTTTTTTCACGATAACTTGCAAAAGCTCCATAAACATCCTGATAGCCTAGGTTCTTTAATTCTTCTTCTATCAAGTCTTGAATCTCTTCAATCTTTATTTTATCAGAATCTATTTTTTCTATTCTACTTAAAACTTTACTATATACTTTATTTACATCTGTTTCATTATATTTAGCTGTTTTAGGATCTTCATTTCCCACAATATCTCCAAAACCTTTTTGAATGGCAAGTGCAATTTTTGCACCGTCAAACTCGACTTTTTTTCCATCTCTTTTTACTACTATTTTTTTAGCAACTTTTTCTGGAACTTCAATTAACATTATTAGTCCTCCTTATTTTTTTGCTATGTTAATTATATATTTCATGGAATTATTAGTCAATAAGTTTGACAAATCTATTTAGTGTGTGTATAATAATTGTAGAAAATGGTATATAACATTTGTTCGCAAAAATCAAGTGAACAAAGCAAATTTTTTCCAGTTTTCCTTTTTATAATCAATAAAAAAATAACCATTCTACTTTGCTGGGTAAATGGTTATTTTTCTGTTGTTAAATATTTATATTATTTCTACCAAAAGTTTCAAACCCTTATGCAGACTTTAATTCAAGCCTTAATTTGTCGCTAATCATCGCTATAAATTCTGAATTTGTTGGCTTTCCTTTGGCTGCTGATACTGTGTAGCCAAATATGTTTTCAACTGCACTTTGCTCTCCTCTTCCCCATGCTACTTCTATTGCATGACGGATTGCTCTTTCTACTCTACTTGGTGTAGTATGGTATTTATCTGCAATTTCAGGATAAAGTTGTTTTGTAATTTGATTGATTACATCTGTATCTTTTATTACCATCATTATTGCTTCTCTTAAGTATTGGTATCCTTTTATGTGAGCTGGTACTCCAACTTCGTGAATGATATTTGTTACTAGTGCTTCTAGGTTTTCTTGGTTCTTCTTTTTATCTGGTGCAATATCTATGTATTGGGCCTTTATTTCTCTAGTAATAAATCCTCCCTTAAACTGAGTTGGTTGATAATTTTTCAACTCTTTCATTCTTTTTATTAAGACGTTTATATCAAAAGGTTTTACAATATAGTATTGAGCTCCCAAAGATATTGCTTTTTGTGTTATTTTATCTTGTCCTACAGCAGACAAAATAATTACTAACGGACTTTTTTCTAAATTAGTTTCTCCTAATTTTTCTAGAACTCCAAGTCCATCCAAATGTGGCATAATTATATCTAATAATAAGATATCTGGTTTTAGTTCTATTGCCTTTTCATATGCTTCATTACCATCTTTAGCAATTCCAACAATTTGAATTTGCTCTTCCTTTTCTAAATAACTAGATAATGTCATAGTAAAGTCACTATTATCATCTGCCACTAATACCGTAATTTTCTCATTCACAATTCTTTCCCCCTATTTTTAAATTTGTAAAATTTTTACATTTTTTTACTGTCCTAATTATAATATGAATATAAAAATTTTGCAATAGGTTTTTGGAAGTTTTTTCCATTTATTTGTAAAACCCTTTATTTTTATGTATTATTTTTTCATATAAACTTCTTTTGTGACTTCTATGTTTTGTATATTATACTGTTTTTTTACTGTTTCTTGCAATATTTTTTCTTTTTCTTCAGGTATTGCTTGTATTTTACAGATTATATTTTCACCATATTCAAGTTCTATAACATTTATATGGTTTTTTTGACAATAATATTGAAACTCACTCAACTTATCATATGTTATAGTTACAAGCATCTCTTCTCCAACTTGTATTGTAACTAAATTTGCTTTTTCTATAGCTTGTTTTGCTGATTCTGTATATGCTCTTACCAGCCCTCCTGTGCCAAGTAAAATCCCTCCAAAATATCTTGTTACTATAACTAAGCAATTTGTTAAGTCTGATTTTGAAAGTAAATTTAGCATTGGAGCACCTGCTGTTCCACTTGGTTCGCCATCATCACTTGCTCTTTCTACAATTGTGTTTTTTTCACAAACTCTATATGCAAAACAGTTATGCCTAGCATCATTGTATCTCTTTTTTATCTCTTTTAGCTTATTTTCAGCTTGTTCTACTGTTTCAACATAATACAAGTTACTTATGAACTTTGATCTTGTTTCAACAATTTCCGCTTCTGTGTTACCTGTAATAGTTTTCATAAATTTCCTTTCTTACATTCCAGCTGTATATCCAGTAGACCACGCAATTTGCAAATTAAATCCACCTGTATATGCATCCACATCAATTATTTCTCCTGCAAAATATAATCCATGCACTATTTTTGATTCCATTGTTTTTGGATTTATTTCTTTTGTAGATATTCCTCCTGATGTTACAATTGCTTCTTCTATTGGTCTAAATCCACTTATTTTTATTCTAAAATCTTGAAGTAAACTTACTAAATTTTTTCTTTCTTGTTTAGTTATTGAATTTACCTGTTTTTCCCTATCTATTCCTGATAACCTAATTATTGGTTCTATTAGTTTTTTAGGTAATAAGTCATTTAAGCTATTTTTATATTCTTTGTTTTTTTGCGCTTCAAAGTCTCTTAATAGACGGTTTTCAAGCTTTTCTGCTGTAAGTGCTGGTTTTAAATTTATGCTTAATTCTATTTGTCCTTTAGATAACAGCTCTTCTACGTTTTTGTATCTCAACAAATGAGCTGAGCCACTTAATATTATTGGACCTGAAACTCCCCAATGTGTAAATAACATTTCTCCAAAGTCTTCATATATCACTTTATTTTTTGATGTGTCTATTAGCTTTATTGATACATTTATCAAACTTAGACCTTGTAGTTCTTTGCACAATTCCAAATCTTCTCTTTTGGCTGTTAATGGTATTAGTGATGGCTTTATTGTTGTTATAGTGTGGCCTAATTGTTTAGCTAGTTCATATCCATCACCTGTTGAGCCTGTTACAGGGTAGCTTTTTCCTCCTGTTGCAAGAATAATTTTATCTGCATTTATTGTTTGTTTTTGACCATTTATATTTGCTTGTAGCCCTGTCACTTTTCCATCTTGTACTAATATTTTTTCTACTTTTGCATTTGTTTTTATTTGTACATTTGCCTTTTTTAATAATTTTATTAGTGCATTTAAAACATCTTTTGCATTATCAGTAGTAGGGAATACTCTGCGTCCTCTTTCTTCTTTTACATGTAATCCTTCTTTTTTTAATAGTTCTATTATGTCTTGATTAGTAAAATTATTAAAACTACTATACAAAAACATACCATTACCAGGTACGTTTTGTATAAATTCTTCAATTGGAAGTGAGCTTGTAATATTACATCTGCCTTTTCCTGTTATCAATAATTTTTTGCCTAATGACTCCATTTTTTCCAATAGTATAACATTGTCTCCGAATATTACTTGCTTTTATGGCTGACATCATTCCTGCTGGTCCACCACCTATTACAACTGTTTTCATATTTATTCCTCTTTCAACATGTAAGCTACTGCTTTAAGCACTCCCAACTTACCATATTCATAAGTAAGTCCACCTTGCATAAATGCCATATATGGTTCTCTAATTGGTGCATCACATGATAATTCTATTGATGAACCTTGTGTAAATGCTCCTGCTGCCATAATTACTTGATCTGTATAGCCAGGCATATCCCATGGTTCAGGTATTGAATTGCTATCAACTGGTGAACCCATTTGTATTCCTTGGCAAAATTTTATAAGTTTTTGCTTATCTCCAAAAGTTATTGTTTGTACTATATCTGTTCTTCTTTGATCAAATTTTGGATTTGCTATATAGCCTAAGTTTTCTAATAATTTACTTGCAAATACTGCTGTTTTTAAACTACTTGCTACAACATGTGGTGCAAAGAATAGTCCTTGTAATATTTGTTTGTTCATTCCTAAAGTTGGTCCAACTTCTTTTCCTAATCCTGGTGAGGTTAATCTTTCAGCAGCTAGTTCCACTAATTCTTTTTTACCTGCTATATATGCTCCATTTGGTGCGATTCCACCACCCAAGTTTTTTATTAGTGAACCTACTATGACATCTGCTCCTAAATCAGTTGGTTCTATTTTTTCTACTAACTCTCCATAGCAGTTGTCTACCATTATTATAACTTTGTCATTTACTTCACGTATTGTTTCTATAACTTTTTGAATTTTATCTAACGTAATACTATCACGTAGACTATATCCTCTAGAACGCTGAATTTCAATTAGTTTTATATCATTTCTTGATACTCTATCTTTTATTTGCTCATAGTCAAAATCATTTTCTATCATATCAATTTGCTCATATTTTACTCCATATGATTTTAATGAACTTGGATTATCTACTATTCCTATTACTTCATCTAAAGTGTCATATGGTTTTCCACTTATACTCAAGAAAATATCATTTGGTCTTAAAAATGCAAATAAAGCTACTGTTAATGCATGAGTTCCTGATATAAACTGTCCTCTTACTAAACTGTCCTCTGTATGTAATATTTCTGCAAATATTTTTTCAATTGTATCTCTTCCTACATCTGAATATCCATATCCAGTTGTACTGTTAAAGTGCATTTCTGAAACATTATATTTTTGAAATGCCGATAGTACTTTTAAGCTATTATATTCGCATACTTCCTCTATTTTCTTAAATTGTTCTTGCACTTCTAATTCTGCTTTTTTTGATAATTCTAATAATTCGTCGCTTATTCCAAATTGTTTATACATCATTTTCTCCTTATATTTCGTCACTAAATTTAGTTGCATTTACACGATAATACTTGCCTACAAATTCTGGGATATTTCTTTTCAAGTCATAAGTAGGTTCTTGTACCACTTCTCCATTTTGATTTATTGATCCCCACTTGCCATCTTTTTTTATTCCTGCAAATCCGTATTTATTAAAATCTGTTACCAATTCATAATCATTTTGTACTTTTAAATTTCCGTCTTTATCAACAAATCCCCACTTACCATTTATGTTCTTAGCAAATAAAGAATTGTTTTCAAAAAGATTTTGTGAAGTTAATATATTTCCCTTTTTATCTAAATATTTAAAATCTGTATCAGAGTATAGTAAAATGTATGCTTTTTCATCCTTTACTTCTTTTACTATTGCATTATCCATGCTTACTATTTCTTTCATATTTAGGTTATATAGAGCTATATTTTTGTTTGTTTCCATTTGTAATATGTCTGTTTCATTTATTCTAGAAATGCTATCATATTTTAATTCAATAACTGATTTACCATTAGAATCAATTATTCCACTTTTTGAGTCACGCTCCACAATAAAATAGTCTCCAGGTAAATACTCGATATACGTGTAATCTTTGTCAATTATTATATTATCTTTTGAATCAACAACTTTATATTTATTGTTTTTATCAATTGTTATATAATAATTTGCATTTTCTGTTTTAGTTTTACTAACTTCATTTGTCTCTATTTTATTTCCATTTAAATCAAATATAAATATATCTTTATCCTTTAAGGCATTTAGGTACATTCCACCAGTATAAACATTATCATACTCAGGATATAAAACTGTAGTTCCTTCTTGATTTACAGCTCCATATTTTCCATTTCTTTTAGTTACAAAAATACTTCCTAATACATTGTATTGTATGTCTTCATATTCATAATTTAAAATTTCTTTGTTATTTTTTAGAAGTCCAGCTTGTCCATTTTCAAATGCAATAAAATATACTCCCTTTTCATTTGCAATTTCTGTAACTCTTTCAAGTTGAGTATAAATTGGGTTTAATATTATAGTTCCTCTATAATTTGCATATCCATATCTGTATCCATCTTCTGTTTTTTTACTTACAATAAATCCCGCTTGTTTTTTGTTGCCATTTTCACTATAGTAATTATCTGAGGTTACACTTTCATATTCACATTTTATTATAACTTTACCTTTCATGTTTATTATGCCTTCAAGTTCATTTTGCTTTACTAAAAATGTGCCCTCTTTATAGTTAATACTAGAAATTTCATCATAAACTGGTTTAGTTATTTGCTTTCCTTCTAAGTTTATCAATCCATACTTTCCATTTTCTTTATATGTTAATACACTTTTTTCATAAGGTGTTGAATTAACATTTGTATAAATTGAAATTGCTTGTACATTTTTATAATTTGAAAGCAAAACTTCCTTTTTCTCATTGTATACTACTGTTTCATACTCTTTTGTATTTTCATTATATTCTTTTACACAAACAAAAATAGCCTTAGATGGATTTGGAATTTGAACTGCCCCATATTCCGCTTCAATTACAATATTTCCATTTCTATCAATTACACCATATTTTTGGTTTTGTTCTAATGTAAAATACTTATATTCACTGATTTCTTCTACTTTATAATGTAATTGTACTTCATTTATAATTGCCATTATACTAATTGCAATTATTATTACTGCTACTATACCTATAATAATCCATCTAATTTTTTTGTTCATATCTTACCACCACTTATCCTTATTTATTATTATTTTTACATACTTTAACCCACTTTATCCTTCTGTCTTCATATTCTTCTATTTTGTATGTTAAATGTTCATCTTCTATAACTGGGTGTTCATCTTCCTCTGGTAGCCTTCCCAATTTTTCAATTAAGTAACCTGATAAAGTTTCATAGTCTCCTTCTGGAAGTTCTATATCAAGAATTTTTTTCATTTCATATAGGCTAACACTTCCATCTATTAAATATGTGTTATCATCTAAGCGTTTATACTCGACTTCTACATCATCATATTCGTCAAATATATTACCTACTAATTCTTCTAAGATATCTTCCATTGTAAGCAAACCTGCTGTACCTCCATATTCGTCAACTACAATAGCCATTTGCATTTTGTTTGCTTGTAATTCCTCAAAAATTTCATCAATTGGTTTTGATTCTGGTACAAAATATGCTTCTCTCATGATATCTGCAATTTTGAATTCTTTTCTTGTACTAACCAGTTTTAATATATCCTTCAAAAATAGAATTCCTTTTATATCGTCAATAGTTTCTTCATATACTGGTATTCTGCTGTACTTGTATTCATCAATTTCATCTAAAATACCATATATATCCTCATTCATTTCAATTGCATATATGTCTGTTCTGTAAGTCATAATTTCAGAAGCTATTATGTCATTAAATTCAAAAACATTATTTATAAGCTCTTTTTCATTTTCTTCAATTGAGCCTTTTTCTTCTCCTTGATTTACCATCATTTTTATTTCTTCTTCTGTGACAATTTCTTCCTCTTGTTCTCCTACTCCGAAGATTTTAGATACTAAATTGGTTGACCAAGTTAATAATTTAACAAATGGTGCCGTAACTACAGATATTCCTTTTATTACTCCAATTGTTGCAAATGATATTTTTTCATAATACTTCATTGCTAATCTCTTTGGAACAAGCTCTCCAAATACTAATGTAAAGAAAGATAAAATTATTGTTATAATAACAATAGATATATTTTGCCAAGTTGCTATACTTATAAATGGCATCCATTCATTTAATACTGGAGCTAACATTCCCGCAAATGCATCTGAAGCAAAAGCACTTGATAAGAAACCTGCTAATGTTATTCCTATTTGTATTGTTGCTAGAAATTTACTTGGGTTTTTAAGCATTTTTTGAATTTGTTTTGCTTTTTTGTTACCATCTTTTGCTTGTTTTTCGATTTTTGCATCATTTAAAGATATGAAAGCAATTTCAGTTGCTGCAAAGTATGCGTTTAACAGAATTAAAATAAATAAAAAAATCAATTGTGAAATCATAAAATTTCCCTTCTAAATTATTATGCTTTTTTTACTTAATAATTATATCTTCTATCCACGTGTATGTCAATAAAATAGGTTATAATTTCCAATTGATTTTTCTACCATAATTCGCTATTTTTCTACTTTTTAGAATCCCGTTTTTGGAAGTTTCTTTTCTCCCACTGATATTTCTGTTTCCTCTTGCGGATCTTCTGATGGCTTTTCTTCTTGTTCTTGGTAGTTATCTACCTTTACTACAGTTTTTTGATTTAACTTTACTTCCATTTGAATTAAGTCTTCATAGCCATAATATCCATCTGGTGCTTTAATTTCTTCTAAATAATAAATTCCAGGTAATAAATGTTTTACTTCTATTACTCCTTGGTCATTTGTAGTTAGTTCTGAATAAAGTATTTGTTTATTTTCGTCTAACAAATTGAAAGTGCCATTTTTCAATGGTATTTTGGTATCACCATCTTGTTTTTGAATTTCAATTTGTGTTTTATTTTCTTGATAAGTCTGCTTTATTGAAGTATCTGCCATTTCATATTCGCCCACTGTTACTGCATAATTTTGCCAGTCTTGATTAGGACTTTCTCCATAGAAAATTGGCATTGTTTTTAAATCTGATTTAGCTGTTAATGTGAATTCTCCTGATTTTTCTAAATCTACAATAGGAATTAACACTTTAAATTTTTCAGTAGTATCAAATTCCGTTTTTTCTGTATTTTTAACATCTGTAATTTTGAATCTAGCATTACTTGAGTTTGATAATGCAATTGTATATTTTTTATTCACAGCTGAGGCCTGTACACTATATGTTTTGCTTACATATTGTTTGTCTATTTTGTCAACTACCCAACTATTTTGTTCTGGTTTAATATTTAATGTTGCTGCAATTTTGGTTTCTGTTGATTTTCTAGCATTTGTGATTATTTTTTTAATTGCTTGTACTGTTCTTTTATCTGTCTCTGGATGTTTATATGTATCAAATTTATTTAAATCATAATTGTACATCGCATCATACACTGCCATTTTAGTTGCTGCATATGCTTCTTCCATAGTATTACAGCCTAATTCTGCTGGGGTTTTAAATGGATATCCATTTATTATTGCTCTCCATATTTTTTGATTACTTAACATTTGATTAACATCTACTGTATATTCAAAACCTACTTCCACTCCTCTTTTTCCTTTGTTTAAACAATATACCGGATATTCTATTCCATCTTTTTTGTATACTTGTATTTCTACTCCAATGCCTATTCCATCATAGCTAAATAAAACTACTTCTCCTTTTGAATATGGTTTTGCATTTTCTATTGGTGCAATTGCTGCTTTAACTTTATTTGTCCCAAATATTCCTATAAAATTACTTATACAAACTATTGATATCATTAATATTGAGATTATTTTTTTCATATCTAAAATTCCTTTCTATATTTTATAATTTGCAATTTCTATTGCCTGAATACATCTTCTGTAGTTTTCTCTATTTTCTTCACAAGTAATTAAAGTAATTCTGTTGTCGTCAGTGGCTTCTAAATAGCTCCAGTCGGTATCTTTTATAACTTTATTGGTTTGTATTTTGTATATTTTCTTACCATTTGTAGTTGTATATATTATTTCATCACCTATTTTTAAATTTTTAATTTTAGCAAAAAAGTTGCATTGGTATCCTCTATTATGAGCTGCCAGTCCCACATTGCCTTGCCATTTACTTGTTTCTGTAAAATGTCCTACTGCCTTTAATAATACAGTCGATGTAGTCCCCTCCATAATGTGAACATCTAAATCTATTTTTGGAATTTGAATTCTCCATTTAATATTTTTATTTTCTTTTATCACATCTCTTTGAGTAGGTTTGCTTACATCTGCTTTTTTACTTTCTTCTTGTTTTTGCTCAGGCTGTTCATTTGTTACATCACTTACTTCCGTAAGACTTGCGTCTTTTTGAATTATAGATTTATATATTGTGGCATCTGGCATTTGATATGCTTTTTGAATAGGTATTGTTTTAGAATAAACATAATTTGAATAAATTTTATTTGTGTTTAAATTAAAAATAGAATTTATAAGTGGAAATAATACTAAATTATATATTAGCAATATGAATAAAGTTAAAGATAATGCTAATAATCTTAACTCTCTTTTAGTGTATGTAAACACATATTATACACCTGCCTTTATTATGAAATTATTTTTTTAGGATTCGTTCTAGAAATAAAATCCATTGAAATAAAATTGTTTTGAAAAATCATGATTTAAAACTAATTTTTTACAATATGAATTCAAGTTTGTAAAGAATGTCTAATTAGAATTTTAAATAATTCACTTTTTGGTAAATTATCCTATGAATATATACTTTTCTATTTTCTTCATCAATGCTATATATTACTATATAATTGTTAATTATTAGCTTTCTATATTCATATTTTGAGTTTATGTCTTCACTTATTATACTACACGATTTTGGTAAATGTTCTAACCTTAAAATACTTGTTTTAAATTTATCAATAAACTTTTGAGCTGCTTTCGGAGCAAACAAAAAATTTGATATGTATTTATAAATATTATTTAGCTCCATCTTTGCTTGAGTTGTTAATATAACTTCATACTTTATATCCATATTTTCTGTCTAATTCCTCAAATACTTCTCGTGCATTGTATACTCTGTTATTTTTTATATCATCTGCTGCTTCTTCTAATTTTATTCTTAGTTCTGCTAAAAATCTTTCTTTTTCAATATCTCTGACATTTGTTTTTTCTGACATATAATCACATCCTTTCTATCTTTACTGTTTTATAAAAATCATATTGTATTCTTATACATTTTACACTCATTTTTTTAATTTGTAAAGAAAAATCGTATGACAAAATTCGACATTAGTTGCCTTTAAAGCCTTTTCCCCAAGTTTCTCTAGCATTACTTATTATTATGAAGGCTTTCGAATCAATCTGCGTTGCAATTTGTTTCATTCTTGCAACTTCATTTCTTGCTCCAACACACATAAGCATCATCTTATCTGTATTGGTATACATTCCTTTTGCATATATCCCCGTGCTTCCCCTTTGTAATTGTTTATCAATTTCTTTTGAAATTTCCTCATATTTTTGTGAAATAATATATACCATTTTTGTGAAGTTAATCCCCTCAAAAACAATGTCTATCATTTTACCCATTAGATATATACTAATTGCTGAATATAGCCCAATTTCAACCTTTTTGAAAAATATAACATTAAGACCAATTATAATAACATCTACAACTACAATTATACTACTAGTTTTCATATATGGTTTATATGCTCTTGCAATATATGTTATTAAGTCTGTTCCACCTGTTGATGCATTTGCCTTTAATACTAAAGCTAGTCCAAAGCCAATAAAAATTCCACCATAAATACAAGCCAAAAGTATATCATTTGTAAGTGTAGGAATCTTTTCAAATAGATCTATAAAAAGTGATAGCAAACTTGTACCTATAATTGATTTAATTACTAATTTTTTGCCTATTTTAAAAAATGCTAATATAAAAAAAGGTATGTTTAGCGCTAATATTACTGTTCCCATTGGAAAATGAAATAAATAGTAAAATATTGTAGCAATACCAGTAAAACCACCAGTAGAAAGTTGATTCGGCAACAAAAATACAGCCGTACCTATTGCCATTATTGCACAACCTAAAGTTAAATAAATCATATCTATTAAAAATTCTTTTACTTTTAAAAGCTTTTTTGTCTTTGTATAACTCATAAAAAATCACCTATTACTACTAATTATTAGCAATAATTGGTGATTTTATACTTTTATTTTTTAGCTTTTAATTCTTCAAGAATATCTTCGTATGTTTTGTCTATTTCAATTTCAAATTTGCCTTTTTTTATATTCTCATCTGGTTTTACTACTACATCTACATCATAGAATTCTTTTAATTTCAACACATTTTCTTTTTTATGTCCTATAATATTATTTATGTTTTCTGGATTTGCTTTAATTGTTACTTGCATGACCTTTATATTGAATTTCTTTATTTTTTGCACAATTTCATCATACCACATTCCAGACTCCACTAATTGTCTAAATGCTGGGTGATATGGTCCTGCAATTACTTGACTGCTCTCTTCTGAAGGGTCTGTAATTTCTTCTGTATTTTGGAGTCCTATTCTTATTACTTCAATTTTAGCATTGTTAAATAGTTGCATTATGTCTTTTGCTCTATCTACAGCTTGTTCAACTGTTAATGGTATGTATTCTCCTTGTTCATATTCTTTTGCTAAAGGAGTATTTTTAATAACAAGTACAGGGTATATTCTTACAATTTTAGGCTTTAGCTTTATTAAAGCTTTTGCAGTATTTATTTCGTCTAGTTTTGTGCTTTCTGGAAGTCCTATCATCATTTGATGTCCTAATGTAAAGCCATAAAGTCTAATAAGTTTTGAAGCTTTTTTTACATCTTCAAAAGTGTGTCCTCTTTGGCAATTAGCTAGGATATAGTCATTTGCTGATTGAACACCAAGTTCAATAGTTTTTACATTATATTTTTTTAGCCTTTTTAAAATTGATTTATCAATATAATCTGGTCTTGTTGATAACCTTATACTATTTACTCTTCCTTGCTTTATAAACTCATTAGCCGCTTCTAATAATTCGTTTTGTTTCCTCTCGTCAATTGCTGTAAAGCTACCACCATAAAATGCTACTTCTACATATTTTGAATCATCTTTAAAGTTCTTTAAATAATACTCTATTGTTTCTTTTACATCATTTGCAGTTACTTGTTTAGTTTGTCCACTAATTTCTTTTTGGTTGCAAAAAGTACATTGATGTGGGCATCCTAAATGCGGTACAAAAATTGGTATAATATATTCTTTTTTCATTTCTACCTCCTACTACAACTATGCTAATTTTTCTAAGGCTCTTTCAGCAGCTTGCATTTCTGCTTGTTTCTTAGTTTTTCCTTCTCCTATTGCTAATGCTTTTCCATCACAATATACTTCAACTGTAAAAGATTTATCATGATCTGGACCACTGGTTTTTATTACTTCATAATTTATATGGACAGTTCCATGTTCTTGCAATTTTTCTTGTAGTACTGTTTTGTGATCTTTCATTCCAACATTTTTACTAGAAGCTTCCACAGCCTCTGCTAGGTTTGTTACAATAAATTTTTCTGCCTCTTCTAGTCCACTATCAAAATATATTGCAGCAATAACAGCTTCAACACTATCAGCTAAAATTGCTGGCTTTGTTCTGCCATTGCTTACATCCTCACTTTTTCCTAAGTACAAGAAATCACTAAAATGATGTTTTTGTGCTACTATATATAAGCTATCTTCACATACAACTTCTGCCCTCACTTTAGTCATTTCTCCTTCTTTTAAATGTGGGTAATGGCTATAAATATATTTACTTGATAAAAACTCTAAAATACTATCTCCTAAAAATTCAAGTTTTTCATTGCTGTCCACATGATGTTCATATGCATATGAAGTATGTGTTAATGCATTTTTTAATAAGTTTTTATCTTTAAATGTATAACCAATGCTTTTTTCTAATTGCTCCATCTTCTCACTCCTTTCTTTAAATCTCTTTATTATTATACAATATTTTAACCAAAAAGCAAAGAAAATATAAAAAATACAAAATTTTCACATTTTTTTCACAAATATATTGTATGATATTTGTGTTTTAAGATAAAATATATTTATATAAATTTGGAGGTAATTATCAATGGATGATGAAAACAATAATCAGGAATTTAAAAGTATGAGCCCTACTACAACAGAAGCAAATTACAAAGCTTTTAATGAACCTAAAAAGAAAAAATCAAATGGAGCAGGATTTGGTAAAGTTGTAATACTGCCTTTCGTATGTGGAGTACTTGGTGCAGCTCTTACAGTTGGACTTTGTGTAAATGTTCCAAGTATTAAACAAGCATTTTTAGAAAAACTAGTTGTTACAGATTCTTCTAATAAAGATAATAATTCTAGTGAAAATAGCTCTACTAATTTAAATACACAACTTATTTCACTTCAAGGATATTCAGACACAGCTGTTGGAGTTGCAAAAAAAGTACAACCATCAATTGTTGCTATTAGTGTAGAGTATTCAGTTAATTCAATTTTTAACCGTTCTTCTACTACTGCAACTGCAAAAGGTTCTGGAATTATTATAAGTGAAGATGGATACATTTTAACCAATAACCATGTTGTTAATTCAACAAGTTCAAGCTCAAGCTCTTTTTATGAAATCGAAAAGGCAAATAAAGTTACTGTAAAATTGTACAATGACGATAAAGAATATGAAGGAAAAATAGTAGGAACTGATTCTCAAACAGATTTAGCTGTTATTAAAATAGATAAAGATGGTTTAACTGCTGCTGAACTTGGTGATTCTGACTCAGTACAAGTTGGTGAATTTGCAATGACTGTTGGTAGTCCTTTAGGATTAGATAATAGTGTAACTGCTGGTATTATCAGTGCTGTTAATAGAGATGTTACAGATAGTGATAGAAATAAATATACGGCAATTCAAACAGATGCTGCAATAAACTCTGGTAATAGTGGTGGTGCATTAGTAAATAGCAAAGGTCAAGTAATTGGTGTTAATACATTAAAACTTTCTGGCACAGGTGTTGAAGGTGTAGGTTTTGCTATTCCAATCAATTCAACTAAAAGTATTTATGAACAACTTATTCAATACAGCAAAGTAAAAAGACCATATATTGGAGTCGGTGGTATTAATCTAGACGAGAAAACTGCCAAAGCAAATAACTTAGTAGCTGGTGTATATATTAAAACTGTAGAAGATTTTTCTGCTGGTGAAAAAGCTGGATTAAGGATCGGTGACGTTATTATTGAGGCTGATGGAACTAAAGTTGCAACAATGGATGAACTAAATGAAATTAAAAACAAAAAACAAATTGGAGATACTATAAAACTTAAAGTTTATCGTGATGGGAAGGAAAAGACAATAACCGTTACTCTTCAAGAACAACCATAACTTATTTGGAGTTCATGAAAAAACTAAAAAAGCAACCAATAATGGTTGCTTTTTCTATTTCATACAATTGTGCAGAAGTCAATAGTTAAAAAATAGAGAAAATTAAAGAAAATATGAGAAATAATGAGAAAAATGGTAGGTTTTTCATTTTTCAGCATTGACATATTTACATAATTAGCTCAATTTTGGTATTTACAAGTATAAGTTATTTGAAATTGTATACAATATGTAGTATAATTAAAGATGTCGTGCAGTTAAAAACGCACAACAAAAGGAGTGTGAAGTTTATTTTAAACGAGCAAATTAAATACTATACAAAAGAAGGACTTAAACTAATTAATTTAGTAGCAATTGCTTTGTTTATTATTATAACTATAATTTTAATGAAATACAAACTAGTATGTAGTGTAAGTATTTCTGGTGAACATATTGGATATGTCCAAGATAAAGAATTAGTCGAAAAACAAATAAATGATAAATTGGCTTTAGAGGGAACTGGTAACGTTGCATATGTAGATTGTACTACTCCTGAATATAGCTTAACCTTTATTAGTAATAATACAGAAGTAAATGATGATTATGTCATTGCCAAAATTGAAGAAAATACAAAAATAACATATAAATATTATGCTGTAACTTTAAACGGAAAACAAAAATCAGTTGTAGATTCATTAGAAGAGGCCGAAAATCTAGTTGCAGATATGAAGAAAAAATATAAAGATATAAAATTCACAATTGGTATAAATGAATTATATACTCAAAATTCAGATGAATATGAAACGGTTGACATTAAAGTAGCTTCAAAATCGGTTAATAAGGAACTTAAAAAAATCGATGATGCTTCTGTAAATGGTGTCTACTTAGCTCAAAAACCAATTTCTGGTGTTATAACTTCACGTTTTGGTAGTAGGGAAAGTATACGTAGTTACCCTCATAATGGTCTAGATATTGCTGCACCTTATGGTACAAAAATTAAGGCTGCTTGTGACGGTAAAGTAACATTTTCTGGTTATAAAGGAAGCTATGGTAACTTAATTATTGTTGACTGTGGTAATGGTGTACAAATTTATTATGGTCACTGTAGTAAATTATATGCAAAAGTTGGAGATACCGTTAAAGCTGGTGACGTAATTGGTGCAGTTGGTTCAACTGGTAACTCAACTGGTAACCACTTACACTTTGAGATTAAAGTTAATGGGGTTAGTGTAAACCCACAAAATTATATTTATAATTAACAAACAGGCCAATGTTTAAAAACATTGGCTTATTTTAATATTAATAAATTTTTAATATTTCTTTTGCAAATTTGTCACTTTGAATTCACACAAAGGACAAATTGTATTGGTATATTATATACGTAGTCAATAATTAGTTACTCCGTTATTGACTATAGATTAGTAAAACATCCCCTTTTATTTTCAAAAGTAGCCATATGAGAATGGCTACTTTTTTATGGCTTATCTTCCGCCCATTCCGGCCTCCGCCGCCTCCGGCCTCCTCCACCACCAGAGAAGCCTCCTCCAAAGCCTCCTCCTGATGAAAAGTTACTTCCGTCATATCCGTTTCTAGCAGCTTCTGCACTCATGCCTCCCATATACACTTTATTTACTGATGTATTAAGCGTATTTAAGAATGAGTTATTTAATGAGCTATGGTATAACATATGCATATATGCATAGTCGTATCCATCTATATTTTGTAGTTCTGGATACCTAATTTTTAGTTGTTTTAATACTTTATCTGCAATTCCAAAAGCTGTTGCAAATACTAAATATTTTTCCCAAAGTTTTAAGTCTGGCACTTCTTTTTCATTTAATAATGAGAAATCTTCCATATATCTTTTTAGTCCTACCCATTTTGCTTTTTCTTCTAATCCTTTATCTGTTAACTGACGTGTTTTATTAGTCATAATAAAATATGGAATAGCATTTATTATTAGAAGTATACCTATTATTGGAGCTATTGACATACAAATTATGCCAAGTACAATATATATTGTAGATTTTCCTACATATTTAGAAGCTTGTTTTTTACTTTCTTCTGAATAATTTTGCATTGCTATTTGTTGTTTCTCTACATCAGTTTCTATTGATTTAATCTTTGACATAAAGCTTTCACAATGTTTTTTTGCATATTTTTCAAATTCTTTCATTGTAAAAGTTGCAATTTTGCCTTCTTTAGTAGTATCTCTCGTAACGCTTTTAAGTATGCCTAATACTGTTTTTTCATCCTCTGTTAGTGGTTCTAATTGTTCTGTGCTATTTAAAATATTTATCCTAACTTGTGGCTTCGATTTTGTATTATCTTCTGAAAATGCTATATATTTTTTAAGTGATAGTTGTAATAGAGTTGCAGATAAAATTTTTGATATATTTTTGTTGAAGCTTCCTCTTCTAAAGTAATATAAATATGCGGCATCACCTGCTGAAGCTTGCTTATTTGGAATATCTCTAAAATAATCCATTTCAGGCATTCTTTTCTTTTCTATTTTGCTAGCTTTTATTCCGTTTTTTATTAGTTTATATACTAAGAATATACCTAATGCAATATTTGCTATAACATAAACGACTTCAACTATTTTTTCAATACGTTCTTCATTTTCTTTTTCTTTAATGTATTCTTCTCTTTCTCTATTTGCTTGATCTGCCCATTTTTGTTCTTCTGATAATATTGAACTAAATTTAGCTGTATTTGTTACTTTATTTTTTGTAAATAAATTTTCTAAAGTAATCACTCTAGCCTCTACCATTACTCCTGAATCCAAATATTCTACTTCTAAATATATATTATCTTTGTTTACAGAAATATTTCCATTGTATGGTCCATGTGCCCAGCCTCTTATGTTGTTCTTTTCTGATACTGCTTTAGGCAATTTGATGGTTGCTGTTAGCTTTGTTACAGGTATAGCATTATCTGTACCTACTAATTGCCAATATAGTTCTGAACAATCTGAATATGTTTTTACTGCATCTATTACTTTATATTTAATTTGATAACTTCTTGTCTCTGTTCCATTTACTGAAACTCCCCAAGCAATTTCAAATTTGTTGCCACTAATTGGTAAGCCATAATAGCAATTCTTAGTAACATGATACATTTCCTCATCAATTTGAGTTAGTTTCTGTCTGTTGCCTGAATCAACTCTATATACTTCTATATTTGTTATTTCTTTAAACTTAGAACTATCTAAATAGAAATCTTTAAACATTGTATTAGTATCTGTAATTCTAGCATTCCAGTTTTCAATTACATCCATACTTCCATCTTCATTTAATTGAATTTGAAAGTTTAAGCTATTTAATCTAATGCTACCTGCTTGCACTTGGTTAGTTACTAAAATAATACCTGCAAATATAGCTAGCATAACTAGTATTTTGATTAAATTTTTTTTCATTTTTAGTATTTTCCCCTTTCAATATTTTATGTTTATATTTTATACAATAAATTTATAAATATCAATAGAAATATAAGAAAGAAATGAATAAAAAGAACTCCCTACATAATGTAGAGAGTTCTTGGAGTGTTATGGCTTAGCATACCAGATCATGAATTGCCTAACCCATTCTCTTAGGTTTTCAATATTTTCGAATTGAAAGGTCTGCTTGACCATTGGTGTCCCGAGAGTCATACGGCTGACCTTTGCGTCTCTTTCAAATACCAACAAAATTGGCACTTGATTAAAAGAGGCTATTTGAATTTCCTGTCCTACACCGAGTGAAGGTTCCCCAACATAGGCAACCAACAGGGAAGATTCAATAATCTTCCGATAATCGGTTTGATACACCTTTTCAGGTGTAATCTTGGAATTTTTTACAGGGTCAGTGTGCTGATGAGGAATATATGCGGAAAAACCACACTTCTCAAATTCTTCACCAAGGAGTTCATAGAGCTCCTTTTTACTGCTGTTGGTCAAAGGTCCCGAAATATAAACTTGCCGTTTTTCCATGGTGTGAATTCACTCCTTTAAAAATTCATTCTTGCGAATGTACTTTAATTATACCACTAATTTACATAATTTGCAAATTTAACATTTTTCTTAACTATTTTCATATTTTTAGTTTTTTGTTGTAAAATATATGATATAATCATTTTAAATTTAAAGTAAGGATATTATTATGAATCGTTTTGAAGAAACTAAAAAAGCTGGATTATTTGGAATAATTGGCAATATATTTTTATTAATAATTAAAGGAACAGTAGGATTTGTATTTAAAAGTCAAGCTATGATTGCAGATGCTGCTAATAGCGCAGGTGATATTTTTGCATCTCTTATGACTTTTATTGGAAACAAAATTGCAAGTACTCCTGAAGATTCTGACCATAACTTTGGTCATGGAAAAGCAGAGTATTTATTTTCTATGTTTATCGCCATATCTATGGTTGTAATTGCATTTAAACTTTTATATGATTCTGTTTATACTTTAATTAATGGTAGCAATTTAGTATTTTCCTGGCTTTTAGTTGCCGTTTGTTTAGCTACAATTATTGTAAAACTTTCACTCTATTTATATACTTCAAGATTAGCTAAGAAATATAACAATATTTTGCTAGAGGCAAATAAAAAGGACCATTTTAATGATTGTATTGTAACTAGTCTTACTCTTGTTTCTATCTTATTTACTCTTATAAATATTTATTGGTTTGATAGTATAGTTGGTATTACTATTTCTATTTGGATATGCATTACAGGCTTTAAAATTTTTATGGAAAGTTACAACATCTTAATGGATAAGTCAATAGACCCTAAAACCGAAGAAATAATTACTGATATTGCTCATAATTATAAAGAAATACAAAAGTTAGATGCAATATCTTCTACTCCTGTTGGCTATAAGTATATTGTTGTTTTAACCATATGTGTTGATGGAAATATGCCTACCTTTGATAGCCATAAATTAGCTGACAAGTTTGAGAAAGATGTAAATGAATTAGATAATGTTTATAAAGCAATAGTACACGTAAATCCAATTTAGTATTAAATTAAAGAAAGAAGCCGAGCAATTTGCTCGGCCTCTTCTATTTTAACTTATTACAATCTTGTCATCTTCTGCTTTAATAACTGCCTTTTTATTTGGTTTAATATTTCCATCTAAAATTTCTTCTGCAATTTTATCTTCTAGTATGTTTTGTATTGCTCTTTTTAATGGTCTTGCACCATAGTCAGTATCAACACCTTTTTTAGCAATTAACTCTTTTACACTATTATCAATCTCAAATTTATAGCTTTTTTCTGCCATTCTTTTTGTTACTTGATTTAGCATAATATCAATTATTTGCTTAATATCTTCATCATTTAATTTATGGAATACAATAATTTCATCTATACGGTTAATAAATTCTGGTCTAAATTGTTTCTTTAATTCTCCCATAACATCTTTTTTAATTGTTTCATACTCTTTTTGACTTTCATCTTTTTTGTCTTTTGCTGAAAATCCTAAAGTAGTTTTATCTGTAATTAGTCTTGCACCAATATTAGATGTCATTATTATAACTGTATTTTTAAAGTTAACTGTTCTTCCTTGAGCATCTGTTAATCTACCATCATCAAGAATTTGAAGTAACATATTCATTACATCTGGGTGAGCTTTTTCAATCTCATCAAATAGAATTACTGAATATGGTTTTCTTCTAATTTTTTCTGTTAATTGACCACCTTCGTCAAATCCAACATAACCTGGAGGAGAACCAATTAATTTAGATACAGAATGTCCTTCCATATATTCAGACATATCAATTCTAATCATTGCATCTTCATTTCCAAATAAGCTTTCAGCCAATGCTTTTGATAACTCAGTTTTACCTACACCAGTAGGGCCTAAGAATAAGAATGAACCTATTGGACGATTTGGATCTTTTAAACCAACTCTTCCCCTTCTTATAGCTTTTGCAACTGCGTCAACAGCTTCATTTTGACCAATTACTCTTTGATGTAAAGTTTGCTCTAAGTTTCTTAATTTTTCATTTTCAGTTTGAGTTAATTTTTTAACTGGTACACCAGTCCAACTAGCTACTACTTCTGCTATATCTTCTTCTGTTAGAGTAGTTATACTTTTAGTATTTTTGCTCTCCCATTTTTCTTTTTCTTTTTGTAATTTTTCTTTTTCTACATTTATTTTATCTCTTAAGCTTGCTGCTTTTTCAAAGTCTTGAACTTTAATAGCATCATCTTTTTCTTTATTCATAGCAGAAATTTCTTCTTCTAATTTTTTTAATGTATCTGGTTGAGTATATGTTCTCATTTTTACTCTAGATGCTGCCTCGTCAACTAAATCTATTGCTTTGTCTGGTAAAAATCTGTCATTTATATATCTAGTAGATAACTCAACTGCTGCTTTTATAGCTTCATCTGTTATTTTTACATTATGATGTGCTTCATATCTATCACGAATTCCTTTTAATATTTCTATTGTTTCTTCATTTGTTGGTTCACCTACTGTTACCGGGCTAAAACGTCTTTCTAATGCACTATCTTTTTCAATATACTTGCGGTATTCATTTAAAGTTGTAGCACCAATAACTTGAACCTCTCCTCTTGCAAGAAGTGGTTTTAAAATATTTGCAGCATCAACTGCACCTTCTGCTGAACCAGCTCCAACAATTGTATGGACTTCGTCTATAAATAATATAACATCTCCTGCTTTTTTAACCTCTTCCAAGCATTTTTTAATTCTTTCCTCAAAGTCACCACGATATTTTGCACCAGCTACCATACTAGCAATATCTAAGCTTACTACTCTTTTATTTTTTAACATTTCTGGTACATCTTCAGCAATTATTTTTTCGGCTAATCCTTCTGCAACTGCTGTTTTACCAACACCTGGTTCACCAATCAAACATGGATTATTTTTAGTTCTTCTTGATAAAATTTGTATCACTCTTTGAATTTCATCTTTTCTGCCTATAACTGGGTCAAGTTTCCCTTCAGTTGCTTTTTTAGTTAAATCTGTTCCATATTGATTTAAAGTTGGTGTTTGATTATAGCTACCTCTAGCTTTTCCCTTAGGTTGTTTGTCATTTGCTCCTGCATTTTCATCTTCATTTATAACTTTAACAATTTCATTATATAATTTTTGAGGGTTTACATTTAAATCCATCATTATTCTAACAGCAACACTATCACCTTCACGCATAATCCCTATAAGTAAATGTTCTGTTCCAATAAATTCAGAACCTAATTTTCTAGCCTCTAAAAAGGCATTTTCAATAACTCTTTTTGAACGAGGTGTAAAACCTATTTCACCTCTATTTTGAGATTTATCTCCTTTGCCTATTAAAACTTCAATTTCTTCTACAACATTTTCTGCTGTAATTTTTTGCATATTAAGTACTTGGCTTGCAACACCACTACCTTCTTTTACTAAACCATATAAAATATGCTCTGTACCTATATAATTATGTCCAAAACCTTGTGCTAGGTCACCTGCATATTCTAATGCTTTTTCTGCTCTTTTAGTAAATTTATATACCATACATATACACTTCCCTTCTGATTAGTCTAATTTTTTAATTTCATCTCTTATTTTTGCTGCGTCTTCATAACGTTCTTCTTTGATTGCTTTTTCTAATTCACTTTCTAATTTTTGTTTTTTGTTTTCTTGTTTATTTTTCTTTGTTGCATTTTCAATATCTTTTAATACATCTTGTTTTTCAGCATCACTTAAGCCACTTGTAGTTTCTATTTGCTCAGGCTCTTGGCTTACTTCTCCAAAGAATGGATTACTAAATATATCATTATTAAATATTGTTCCCAAATTTCTACTTCCTAACATATTTGTTCTAGCAAAACTTGGTAAAAAGCTTTCTGCAAATGACATATTAAATAAATCTTCTATTTCTCTAGAAAAATCTAAGCTTTCTAAACCTAATTTTTTTGCACATTTATCGCAAAGTGCTATTTCTCTTTTTTCACCATTTATAACTTGAGTGTATCTAAAGTTTACCTCATTTTTTCCACAATTTTGACATAACATAAAAATTACCTCCTTTATATTTATGTTTGGTCATTAGTCCTCAACTAAATTAACTAACATATTTTTAAAAATTTTTGCTCTTAAAGTATCTTTAATTTCTTGAGGAACTGTTAATACATTGTCGCTTGTTGCTACCTTTAATAGTTTAGCTTCTTTTTTAGAAATAATGCCTTCTGATAAGAAGTTACTTATAAAGATGTCTACTTCTTGTGATGTTATTTTATTCTCCATACTGTTTATTACATGCATTAAATAATTGCTTTTGGTTACATTAACTTTTTCTATTTTAATGTGACCTCCTCCACCTCTTCTGCTTTCTACATAATAACCTTGTGATGGTTTAAATCTTGTTGCTATTACATAGTTTATTTGTGATGGTACACAATTAAAATGCTGTGCTAAGTCATTTCTTTGTATTTCAATAATATCTTCATCTTCAAACATTTGCTTTATAAAATCTTCTATTACATCTGACATTCTCATTTTATTTTTCTCCTTTGACTTTGACTTTCTTTGACCTACAATATATATTATACTCTCATTTTTTAGTTTGTCAATATGTTTTATAAAATTTTTTTAAAAAATAAAGTGATAAGCCGAGAGAGAGTCTTTAGCTTATCACTTTTATCTATATTTATTGAGTTATATGCCGTTATAATTTTCTACTTTAAACTTTTTATCTTCAAATGCTTAACTCTTACACTTCCATTTTTTGTTCATCATTCTTCTCTCATTCCACAAATCATGACTACTTAAAAAGTGAGACTCTGAAACCAAGGAGGCCATATTTATTAGTTGTATAGTCAAACATACGATAAGTAGGGGGTTCTGAGTCAGAATCTATACCACTACCTGCTCTGATAACACAAGGTCCATATGAATAATTACTGTATTCCAATGTCCATTCCCATACATTTCCTGCTAGGTCATATATATTCATCTTTTTACATGTATCACTTGCTCCTGTGGTTAATAAGATTCCATCACTACCACTTTGAACTTGCTTTACACTGCTAACATTTACAAAATTATTACTTGTAGTTTGGTTATAAGGTGTCCATGTTGTTGATAATGTATAACTTTTATAATCTGCATATTTTCCTCTATTTATTGTGAATGTCGCATTAGAATAATTTCCCCAGTCTTTACTATCACTTCTTAATGCACTTTGTATTGTTGCTAAAGCTGTTCCCTTTGCTACTTCTTTTACTTCTATATGTTTTAATACTAAATCCCATTGTACTCCAAACATTAAACTACTATTATAATTTTTTCCCATTGATAATTTACTCGTCAATGTTTGTGCTTGACTACATGTTACATAAGTATATGGATATACTGGGTTTTCCACTGTTCCTACTTTTGATAATGGTACCTCTGTTGGCGTTCCACTTGCTGATGTCCTATTTGTTGTTATTCCTGCCTCATATCTGCCTATCCAAAATCCTCCATTTTCATATACGCTTTTTAACATTTTTTGTTTTAGTATCGTATATTGTTCACTTGTTAATCCTGTTGCCGCATACGAATAATATGTGTCTGTATAACTTGTTCCATTTCTATAGTAATCTGTATATTTATGCAAGCAATATTCTATTTTATCATACTCTGTTGAACTAGCAGGTTTCTGGTCTGCTGTTGTTGTTTTTGTGTTATAACTGCTATTTGCATATAAGCTTTTTGGTACTTCTATCCATACATATTCATTTCCACTTTCATCTTGTATTACTAGGCCATCAGCCAAATTTGTTCCTTCCACTTTCTTAAATGTTGCATCCGGATAATATGGCATTGTCTCGCCTGCTACACTTGGTAAATCACTTGTTGTTGGATTGTTATTTCCTCCTGTAGTTCCATTTACTTGATTGTCTATCCAATTAGTTAATTCATTTATTCCTTTTTCATCATTTTCTTTTGCCTTGTCCATTGCGTTTTGTGCTTCTTTTGCTTTTTCTATTATTCCACTATTTCCAAATAGTGCATTTACGCTCACTCCTGCTAAAATTAGTAACACCACAATTGTTACTACTAATGCAATTAATGTAATACCTTTAACGCTTTTAATTTTTTGTTTTTTCATCTTTCTCTCCTTCTTTAGTTTATTAATATGTATTATTTCACTCTTATGTATCTTTCATTTTGTTATTGATTACCTGTAATAATTTTATTATACATAACTTGTTGTGTGTGGTCAATACTTTAATAAATTTTTATGATATTTTTTAATAAACTTTATAGAAAGGGTTCAATCTAGATTATTTAGATTGAGATATAACATTAATATGAAATTTGTTAGAATTAGAAATTTACGAGAAGATAAAGATTTATATCAAAAAGATATTGCTGAAGTATTAGGAATTTCTCAACAATATTATTCTGAATATGAAAATGGTAATAGATCTATTCCAATTTTTCATTTGATGAAATTAGCTAAATTCTACAATGTTTCAATTGATTACATAGTTGGATTAACTGATAATATCAAGCCTTATTCTCGCAAGATTTCATAAATTACTTTGTCATATTTTCCATTTTATCAACTCTATTTTTTTGCTCTTCTAGACTTATCCATGCAAAGTATGATGATACAAATTCACCATATTTAGTAACGTCTTCATATCTTTCTAAATTTCCAATCTCTTCTTTAGCAAATTTTTTATCGTCTTTTTTCATAAAAAATACACACTCCTATTTAATTATAGTTATGTGCATTTTTAATTTTTCTATTCAATTATTATTCTAAAATATATTTCTCTATCACTTTTGCTACACCATCTTCATTATTGCTTTCTGTAACAACATCTGCCATTTTTTGTATATATGGTGCACTATTCGCCATTGCAACTCCTAGTCCGGCATTTTCGAGCATTGTTTGATCGTTTACATTATCTCCAATTGTAATTACTTCTTCTCTTTCTATTCCAAGTTTTTGAATCAAAAATTTAAGTGCATTCCATTTATCTGTATTTTCGTTTGTTATTTCTGTATAAAAATATTCTATTGAATGTATTTCTGTTCCTAATTTCATTAATTTTCTAGACATATGCCCTACATCTAATACATCTATGCCTTTTACTTCTCTTAATTTTTTTATTATACTATTGAAAATTATATTATTATCATCACAAATAGTTATTTTGGTGTAGTCTGTTTCTTTTCTATTTAATACATATTGGTATATATCTTCTGTTATACATATATTAGTTTTTTTGCCATCTGGTTTACTCGCATTTTCTTGGTGATAAAATAGAACATTGTAGTTTAACGTTTTTGCTATAATGCTATTTTGAGTATAAATACTATAATAAATACTATTTTCTTCACATATTTTTATTAATTGTAACACCTTTTTTTGGCTTAAAAATTTATCATATATTATACTTTCTTGTTTAAAATCATATACAACAGCCCCATTACCACAAACTGCATATTCATTTGCTCCTATTTCGTTTGCAAAATTCTTAACAGACATAACTCCTCTTCCTGAAGCTATTACTACTTTTGTTCCTTTATTTACTGCATCTTTTACTGCATTTTTGTTATTCTCTGATATTTGACCATATGAATCTAATAATGTTCCGTCTAAGTCTATTGCTACTAATTTATACATATTTACCTCTCTCTCTTGTTATTCTCCTACATATTATATTCTTTTACCTTCTAGCTTGTCAATGTATATTTTGCAAAACTACTTGCAAAAGAAATATAAAACATATATAATAATGTTATACCAATGAAAATATGTAAATTTTGGAAGGAGAGATTATTATGAACATTAAAATAGTGTCTAAAGACTTAGTAGCAACAGATGCAATTAAAGATTATATTGGTAAAAAATCAGAAAGATTAGTGAAATATTTTGGAGAAGACTTTGATGTAACTGCAACTATCAAAACAGAAGGTGGCTTACAAGTAGCAGAAATGGAGGTTAAAACTCCTACAGATAGATTTAGAGCAACAACAGAGCATAAAGATTTATATGCTTCTATTGATAAAGATCTTGATATTTTGGAAGGTCAAATTAGAAAAATGAAAACTAAAAAAGACCAACAAAATATGACAGAGTCAATTCGTCTTAAAGAAATGGTACAAACTGAAGCACATGTAGTTGAAGGTGAAATCATCAAAACTATTTATTATGATATTAAACCACTTTCTCCAGAAGATGCTAAACTAAAATTAGAAGAAAGACCTCAAGACAGATTTTTAACATTTATAAACATTGAAACTGGAAAAGTTAATGTAATCTATCGTTTAAAAGATAATAGCAACTTTGGTTTAGTTGAACCAGAAGCTTAAAGACATTAAAGAAGGCGTCTTAATATGACACCTTCTTTTTTTGTTGTATTAGAAAAATTGAATAACTTTTCTAGTACAACAAATCAAATACAATTTGAAACTATCTCATATTGTTTTCAGCTTGTTGAATCATTTTTCTAACCATGTTACCACCGATTCTACCAGCATCTTTAGAAGATAAATCTCCGTTGTATCCTTGTTTTAAGTTAACACCAACTTCGTTAGCAACTTCATATTTGAATTTGTTTAGAGCTTCCTTAGCTTCTGGAACTACAGATTTATTGCTATTTGTCATATTTTTCACCTCCTAGAATGTGATTGTTTTTGTTTTTGAAAAAACGTTTTTTGCTTTTTCATTATTTATAATGCACTTTTTTGATTTTTTTAAACTGGTAATTTTTTGAATATTTTTGACAGTTTACATTTTATTTGGTAAAACCACTTGTCAAAACGCTTTTTGCGTGATATAATTATTTAGTCAATTTATGAACGCTTAAAAGGGAGGTGCAAAACATGCCAAATATTAAATCAGCAATAAAACGTGTTAGTGTTATTGAAAAGAAAACTCTTAGAAATAATATGGTTAAATCAGGATATAAATCTGCAGTTAAAAAATTTGAACAAGCTGTAGAAGCTGGAAATAAAGAAGAAGCTACAAAATTATTAGCTTTAGCTACAAAAAAAGTAGATCAAGCTTGTACAAAAGGTGTTATTGTTAAAAACACAGCTGCAAGAAAAAAATCTAACATGGCAAAAAAATTAAATGCAATGAATGCATAAGCTTAGAAAATTGTGCACAGTTTTTTAAGATTTAAAGATGCTAGAAATAGCATCTTTTTTTGTATTCTAAAAAAATCATCATAGCATAGTCCCCATTGGTACAAATTACCTTTGTTTTTCTTCTAAATTTATGTTAACATTTAATTAAGATGTATTTTAGTTAAGTGAGGGATTTAAAGTGAATAAGTTATTATTGGAATTTAAAAATATTGATATGAATATTACAAATTTAATGAAACGTGGCATAAAATTTTCTTTTTTACTTATTATTTTCGCAAGTATAATTTTATTAACATATGATTTTTTATTTACATATCCTATTATCTATTATGCCGGATTTTCATTATTTAAAACAAGTTTATTTTTCATGGCAGGATTTATTATCTTCGGCTTTGCATTTAACAAAATAAAAGCAGAAATACGTTAAGAGTTACATTTATAGCATATAGTAATAAATCAAAAATATTGAAATTTACATAAAAATATGATATTATATATATTATCATTCGTAGCTATGCGAAATAAAGATAAATAGTATTTTAAAATTCTCGTATAACAATTGTAAGGAGGAAATATTATGAAAGATGTATTTATGAAGTTGCGGATTAAACTGTTTGTTTGTTTTTTACATTTAAAATTCTTTTGTTTTGAAATTACAAAACCCTTTCGAATAGCCATTTCATGCATAGAACGTTATTTGGTTTTACGGAAGATTGACAAAGAATCTGAAAATGGTTGGGAAAGACATGTTAAGATTAGAGAGCTTGATGAAAAAGATGAATTGGAGATTAAAAGAGGACAATTTCAAATTTTAAAAACTCACATTATTGGTGCTTTTTTTAGAACCTGTATATGTGCTGGAGCACAAATACTGGATAGCGAAACTAATAAGTACCAACAAGATTTTCAAAACAAAAAAGAAGAACTTATTTGCTTACTCGAAAAACTTTGTAACTACCAAGAAATTAATTTTGATGAAAACATCAAATCCGAAATTATTTCTTGGGAACTTGGAAAATTTGAGACACAAGAAGCTCTAAGTGACTGGTCCAAAAGATTTTCTGAATATATCTGTACTTTAGATATTATTTGATACATCTTAAATAAAAAGGTGAAATTCTCTATTCAAGAATTTCACCTTTTTCATTTATTTATTTAACTCATCTAAGAATAACTTATTAAGCATTTGAGGATTAGCCTTTCCCCTAGTCTCCTTCATTGCTTGACCAACTAAAAATCCTAATGCTCTATCTTTTCCTGCTTTGTAGTCTGCAATAGATTGTGGGTTATTTTCTAGTATTTTTAATACTATTTCTTTTATAGCTCCCTCATCTGAAATTTGTATCCATCCCTTTTCTTTTACTATTTCTTCAGGTTTTTTTGGATTTTCAAATAATTCTTCTAACACTTTTTTACCAATTGCAGAACTTATTGTTCCTTTATCAATTAGCATAATCATTTCTGCTAATTGTTCTGCTGTAAATGGAATTTGAGATGGTTCAAGTTCTTTTTCATTTAATATTCTTGAAACATCTGAAAGCAACCAGTTTGCTACTGCTTTTGCATTATTGCAAATTGATAATGCTTTTTCAAACATATCTGACATATGTTTTGAAGCCGTCAACATTCTTGCATCTTTTTCAGATAAATTATATTCTGTTAAATAACGCTCTTTTCTACTTTCTGGTAATTCTGGTAAGTTATCTTTTATGTTTTGAATATATTCATCTGATAATCTAATTGCTACTAAATCTGGTTCTGGAAAATATCTGTAATCTTGTGCATCTTCTTTGTCTCTCATTGAAAATGTTTTACCAGATATATCATCCCATCTTAAAGTTTCTTGGTCAATTTTTCCACCATCTTCAAGAACATCAACTTGTCTTTGTGCTTCATATTCAATTGCTCTTACAATTGATCTAAAAGAGCTCATATTTTTCATTTCTGTACGAGTTCCAAACTCTTTACTTCCTTTTTTCATAACAGAAACATTGACATCTGCTCTTAAAGAACCTTCTTGCATTTTACAATCTGACACTTCAATATATTCTAGTATAGATTTTATTTTTCTCATATATGCTTCCGCTTCTTTAGCTGAACGCATATCTGGCTCTGAAACTATTTCTATTAGTGGAACTCCTGCTCTGTTTAAATCTACTAGGCTTCCAGCTCCAAATTCATTATGATTTAATTTTCCTGCATCTTCCTCAATATGTATTCTTGTAATTCCTATAGTTTTCTTTTCACCATCTAATACAATTTCTACATTTCCATGTTCACATAGAGGTTTATCAAATTGTGATATTTGATATGACTTTGGAAGGTCTGGATAAAAATAATTTTTTCTATCATTTTTAGAGTCTTTTGAAATTGTACAATTTGTAGCTAGTCCTGCTTTAACAGCATATTCAACTACTTTTTCGTTTAATACAGGAAGTGCACCTGGCATTGCCATACATACTGGGCATACATGTGTATTTGGTTCTGCACCAAATTCTGTAGAACAGTTACAAAATATCTTTGTTTTTGTTGAAAGTTCAGCATGTATTTCTAGTCCAATGACTACTTCATAATCTTCTATTGACATTTTAAATCTCCTTTACTTAGATATTTGGTCTATATTTACTTCTAAAGTTTGTTGCTTGTTCATAAGTATATGCTGCATTTAATATAGTTTCTTCATCAAAATAATTTCCTATTAATTGCATTCCTATTGGCATATTATTGCTATCTACTCCACATGGTATTGAAATAGCAGGAACTCCTGCAATATTCACAGGAACTGTACATATATCTGATAAATACATTTCCATAGGATTTGATGATTTAGTACCAATATCAAAAGCAACTATTGGTGAAGTAGGTGTTAATATTACATCATACTTTTCAAAAGCTTTTTTAAATTCTTGTTTTACAAGTGTTCTAACTTGTTGAGCTTTTTTATAATATGCATCATAGTAACCTGAAGATAATACATAAGTACCTAATATAATTCTTCTTTTTACTTCTGAGCCAAATCCTTCACTTCTTGAATTTTTAAATAATTCTTTTAAATTTGTATAATTTGGTGTACGGTATCCATAACGAATTCCATCAAATCTACCTAAGTTTGAACTTGCCTCTGCTGGTGCAATTATATAATATGTTGCTAAAGAATAATCTGCAATATCTAGGCTAAATTCTTCTATTTCTGCTCCTAGCTCTTTATATTTTTCAATTGCTTCTTCAACTTTTGCTTTTACTTCTGGATTTATTCCTTCTCCAAAATACTCTTTTGGAACCCCAATTTTTAAACCTTTAACATCATTTTTTAAGCATTTAGTATAGTCTTTTTTCTCAATTTCTGCTGAAGTTGTATCTTTTTCATCATGTCCACTAATTACATTTAATAAAATTGCCGCGTCTTTAACATCTTTAGTCATTGGTCCTATTTGATCAAGTGAAGATGCAAATGCAACTAATCCATAACGAGATACTAATCCATAAGTTGGTTTTAGTCCTACAATACCACATAAACTTGCTGGTTGACGAATTGAACCACCTGTGTCTGAGCCTAGTGCCCATGGTACCAAATTTGCTGCAACAGCTGCTGCACTTCCTCCTGATGAACCACCAGGTACTTTATTTAAGTTCCATGGATTTTTTGTTGGATGGAAATGTGAATATTCTGTTGATGATCCCATTGCAAATTCATCCATATTTAACTTTCCAAGCATTATCATATCTTCTGCATTTATTTTTTCCATAACTGTTGCATTATATGGTGATACAAAATTTTCTAACATTTTAGAACCACATGTAGTTTTTACACCTTTTGTGCACATATTATCTTTTATTCCAATTGGAATACCTGCTAATTCTGCTTCTTCTCCTGCTTCTATTTTTTTATCAATCTCTTCGGCTTTTTTCATTGCTTCATCTGTTAATGGTGTAATAAAAGCTTGTACATCTTTTTCTTTTTCATTTATTCTATCTATATATGCTTTAGTAATTTCTGTTACCGTAAGCTCTTTATTTTTTAATTTTTCTAAAAGTTCATGTACAGTTAATTCTGTAATATTCATCTTATTCATTCCTTTCTGTTAATTATTGAATTACTTTTGGAATTTTAAACATATTTCTTTCTTTTTCTGGAGCATTAGCCATTAATGCTTCTTTATCTTCAAAATTTATAACCTCATCTTTACGAAATACATTATATTTATCTTCAACACCAATAGCTTCTGATAATCCCTCTGTTGGTGCTTTGCTTACTATATTTGCATAACTCAAAATATCTTGTAAGTGTAAAAGGTAAGTATCTACTTCATCTTCTTTTAAATTTAAACTTGCTAAATTTGCAATGTGTAATAATTCTTCTCTTGAAACTTTCATTTAAGCTCATCTCCTTTATAAATACGTGTTTTATTATATCCTTTTTTGGGGTAAATTACAAGTTTTATTGCAAAATTTAAGGACTTAATTAAAATTAAGTCCTTAAATCATATTCTAAACTTCATTTCCATAATAGCTATCTATTAATATTTGTCTTAATTCTTCAACTAATGGCAGTCTTGGGTTTGCAGTTGTGCATTGATCTTCAAATGCTCTATCAGCTAACAAATCAAGTTTTGCCATAAATTCTTGTTCATTAACTCCAGCTTCTTTAAAACTCTTTGGAATATTTAAATCAGCATTTAATTTTTGAATTTCTTTAATTAAAGAGTTAACTCCTTCTTCATTTCCATAAGCTGGGAAATTCATTCTTCTTGATAAGTCTGCATATTTTTGGTCTGCAATATAATATTCATATTTAGGGAATGACACAAACTTAGTTGGTCTTTGGCTATTATATCTTATTACATAAGGTAATAGAATTGCGTTTATTCTTCCATGTGGCAAATGGAATTCTGCCCCTATTTTATGTGCTAATGAATGGTTTACACCTAAGAATGCATTTGTAAATGCCATACCTGCAATTGTACTTGCATTATGCATTTTTTCTCTTGCATGTGCATTACTTCCATTGTTATATGCTTCTCTTAAATTTTTAAATACCAATTCAAATGCCTTTTCTGCTAATCCATCTGTATAATCAGATGCCATATTTGATACATATGCTTCAATAGCATGTGTTAAAACATCCATACCGGTGTCTGCAGTGATTGTTTTGGGTAAACTCATAACTAAGTCTGGGTCAACTATTGCAACATCTGGTGTTAATTCGTAATCTGCTAAAGGATATTTTTTGTTTAATTTTTTATCTGTAATAACAGCAAATGATGTAACTTCTGAGCCTGTTCCTGATGTTGTCGGAATCGCAACCAATTGTGCTTTATTACCTAATTTAGGGAATTTATAAGTACGTTTTCTTATATCCATAAATTTAAGTTTCATTCCTTCTGCATCAGCTTCTGGATGCTCGTAGAATAGCCACATTCCTTTTGCAGCATCTATTGGGCTTCCTCCACCCACTGCGATAATTACATCAGGTTTAAATTCTCTCATCATTTCTACTCCTCTATAAACAGTTTCAAATGATGGGTCTGATTCAACATCTGAAAAGATTTCAGAATGTACATATTCTTTTCTTTTTCTTAAGTAATATAAAATTTTATCTATATAACCTAAGTTTACCATTGATGGGTCTGTGACAATAAATGCTCTTGAAATATTTGGCATTTTTTCTAAATATGCAATAGAACCTGCTTCAAAATATATTTTCTGTGGCACTTTAAACCATTGCATATTAACTCTCCTTTTGGCTACTCTTTTGATATTTATTAAATTTACGCTTGATACATTTGCAGTTGTAGAGTTTCCACCAAATGTTCCACATCCTAATGTTAATGATGGCATATTTGTATTATATATATCACCTATCGCTCCATGTGTTGATGGTGAATTTACTATTATTCTGCCTACTTTTACTCTCTCTGAGAATTTTTGAATTGTCTCATTATCTTCTGAATGAATAACAGCTGAATGTCCCATTCCACCAAATTCAATTAATTTTTCTGCTAACTCTATTCCTTCATCAGCATCTTTAACCACATAGTATGCAAGTACAGGGCTTAATTTTTCTTTTGAAAATGGGTATTCAATTCCAACTCCATTCTCTTTTAATACTAATACTTTTGTATCTTTTGGTACTTCAATGTTTGCTCCTTTTGCAATAATGTAAGGGCTCTTTCCTACTATATCTGCATTTAATGCACAACCTTTTTCTGCTATAAACATACTATTACGTAATTTTTCTGTTTGCTCTGCATTTAAGAAATAACATCCTGCTTCTTTCATAAGCTCTTCAAATTCTTTATGAATTTCTTTATCAACTATAACTGATTGTTCTGATGCACAAATCATTCCATTATCAAATGATTTTGATAACACCAAATCATTTACTGATGTTTTTAATTTTGCAGTTTTATCTATATAACAAGGTACATTTCCAGGTCCAACACCTAATGCTGGTTTTCCACATGAATATGCTGACTTTACCATTCCACTTCCACCAGTTGCTAAAATTAAATTAACACCTGGGTGATTCATTAAAGCTGTTGTAGCTGTTATAGATGGTTCTTCAATCCATAAAATACAATCTTCTGGAGCACCTGCTTTTATAGCTGCATCTCTTAAAATTGTTGCTGCTGCAACACTACATTTTTGCGCAGATGGGTGAAAACCAAATATTATAACATTTCTTGTTTTTGCTGCAATTAGTGATTTAAACATTGTTGTTGAAGTTGGGTTTGTAACAGGTGTTACACCAGCTATAATTCCTATTGGTTCTGCAATTTCTTCATAACCTTCTTCTTCATTATCTTCAATTACTCCAACTGTTTTATCGTATTTTATACTGTGATAAATATATTCTGTTGCAAACATATTCTTTGTAATTTTATCTTCGTAAATACCTCTACCTGTTTCTTCTACAGCCATTTTGGCAAGTTCCATATGATGTTCTAAGCCAGCCATTGCCATTTGTTTTACAATTTCATCAACTTGCTCTTGGTCTAATTTCATGTATTCTTCAGATGCTTTTTTTGCTCTTTCAACTAAGCTGTCTATCATCTCTTCTATTCTTTTTCTCTCTTCTTCACTAACTTCTTTTGCCATTTTCAAATTTTCCTTTCTCTCTTGTGAATAATTATTTCCAATTTAGTGTAATTATATACTAACATTTTAAGCTTGTAAATAAATTTATTTAAATAATTTAGAAACCCTAGCTAGCATTGCTAACTAGGGTCTTGGGCTCTACTCTAAACTCTTCATGATTTCAACAAGTTTCCTGCCAAAATCCATCTCAGAAATTTCTTCTTTTTCAAACCTATCAATAGCGAGTTCAACCTGTTTCTGTTCTTCCTCAACATCTTTAGGCCAACTGCCATGCCGTTTTTCCAAATGGCAAAGCAACTTAGTCATCTGTGCAGAACGATTAACCCTCCAATCGATATGGTCGATTGAATAAAGAAACTTCCTCAGGAAATTAGCATATTCCTGTCTTACAAAGTTCCGTTGCATTTATTTTACCTCCTTAGCCCAAATTTAAGTATGTAGTTAGTCCTACATACTTAAATTATAACATAAATTAAACTTTTTAGCAAATTTCCCTTTTCTTTCACTTTAAAATGTTATATAATAGGTCTGTATTTACAGAAGGAGTGAGGTTTATGGGATATAACTTTAAAGATATTGAAAAAAAATGGCAAAACAAATGGTATAGCGAAGGTACCTTTTATGCAAAGGATGATCCTTCATTAAAAAAATGGTATGGATTAATTGAATTTCCATATCCTTCTGGTCAGGGATTACATGTTGGTCACCCACGCAGCTATACTGCACTAGATATTATTGCTAGAAAGAAAAGAATGGAAGGATATAACGTATTATATCCAATTGGATTTGACGCATTTGGATTACCAGCTGAAAACTATGCTATCAAAAATCATGTTCATCCTAAAATTACAACTGAAAAAAATGTTAATCATTTTAGAGAGCAATTAAAAGCATTAGGTTTTTCATTTGACTGGTCTAGAGAAGTTAATACAACAGATCCTAATTATTATAAATGGACACAATGGATTTTTATTCAATTATATAAACATGGCTTAGCATATAAAGCTACAATGCCTATCAACTTTTGCACTGGTTGTAAAGTAGGTTTAGCAAACGAAGAAGTTGTTAATGGTGTTTGCGAAAGATGTGGAAGTCCAGTTGTTCAAAAAGAAAAAAGCCAATGGATGTTAAAAATTACAGAATATGCTCAAAGATTAATTGACGACTTAGATGATGTTGATTATTTGGATAAAATCAAAGCACAACAAAGAAACTGGATTGGTCGTAGCGAAGGTGCTGAGGTTAAATTTAAACTTGCAAATCATGATAAAGAATTAGTTGTATATACAACAAGACCTGACACATTATTTGGTGCAACATATATGGTAGTTGCTCCTGAACATCCTATTATTAAAGAATTAGAAAGTGAAATTACTAACCTAGATGAAGTAAAAGAATATCAAAGACAAGCTAGTTTAAAATCTGATTTTGAACGTGCTGAGTTGAATAAAGAAAAAACTGGTGTTGAAATTAAAGGCATTAGAGCAATCAATCCTTTAACAAATACAGAAATTCCAATTTGGGTTTCAGACTACGTTTTAATTACTTATGGTACTGGTGCAATTATGGCCGTTCCTGCTCATGATACAAGAGACTGGGAATTTGCCAAAAAGTTCGATTTACCTATTATTCAAGTAATTGAATCAGCAAATGAAAACGCAGTTTGTGATATTGAGAAAGAAGCTTTTACAGATGTTGCAAGTGGTAAACTTATTAATTCAGGATTTTTAAATGGATTAGAAGTAAAAGAAGCTATCAAAAAAGTTATTGATTACCTAGAGGAAAATAAAATTGGAACTAGAAAAGTAAATTACAAATTACGTGATTGGGTATTTTCAAGACAACGTTATTGGGGTGAACCAATTCCTATGGTTTATTGTGAGAAATGTGGTTGGGTTCCACTTCCAGAAGAAGAACTTCCACTATGTTTACCTGATATTGAAGATTATGAACCAAGTGAAAATGGTGAATCACCTTTAGCTAAACATACTGATTGGGTTAATACAACTTGTCCTCATTGTGGTGGAGAAGCTAAACGTGAGACAGATACAATGCCTCAATGGGCTGGTTCTTCTTGGTATTATTTAAGATATATTGACCCACATAATGATAAAGCTTTAGCTTCTAAAGAAGCCCTAGAATATTGGAGTCCAGTTGATTGGTATAATGGTGGTATGGAGCATACTACACTTCACTTATTATACTCAAGATTTTGGCATAAATTTTTATATGATATTGGTGTTGTGCCAACTAAAGAGCCTTATCAAAAACGTACTTCACATGGTATGATTTTAGGTTCAAATGGAGAAAAAATGTCAAAATCAAAAGGTAATGTTATAAACCCTGATGATATTGTTGAAGAGTTTGGTGCAGATACCTTCCGTGTTTATGAAATGTTTATGGGACCATTTGATCAAACGGCTCCATGGTCTATGGAAAGCATTCGTGGATGTAATAAATTCTTAGATAGAGTATGGAATATGCAAGAATTTTTAGTTGATGGAGATAGTTATTCACCTGAATTTGAAAAAATGATACATAAAGCTATTAAAAAGGTTTCTTCTGACATTGAAGAAATGAAATTTAATACAGCAGTTTCTACATTTATGACTATGACAAATGAATTTTATAAATTAAAAAGAATAAACAAAGCAGAATACAAAACATTCTTGCAATTGTTAAATCCTTTTGCTCCACATATGACTGAAGAATTATTTGAGAAAATTGGTGTAAAAGACACAATAGCAAATACTCCATGGCCAACTTACGATGAAGCTAAAACTATTGATGATGAAATTGAAATTCCAGTTCAAGTTAATGGAAAAGTAAAGGGCACTGTATCTATTGCTCTAGATACTGACGAGGCAATTGTAAAAGAAAAAGTTCATGAAAATCAATCAGTAAAAAATGCAATTAGTGATAAAAACATTGTTAAAGAAATCTATATAAAAAATAAAATTTATAACATTGTTGTTAAATAATTAACTCTGCATTACAAAAAAGCCACCATAAAGGTGGCTTTTTTTGAGGTTACATCAAATTTTCAAAATACATAATTGGTGATTTAGAATTGCAAAGTTGTCGAATCTCATGATGTTTTGCGTCTCTTATCGTGCGGTAAACGTCCCGCCAGTCATACGATATCAAAATCAATGCCAACGTCTGAATAAGTTTAGTAGGCTCAATTTTTCTAAGCTTAAAATTTCTGGCACTCCCTTGAATTCGAATTTCTTCAATTTTTCCAAGAAGAGCTGCAGCATCGGTAATTGCAATATTGGCAATTCGATGCAATTGTTCAGCATCATCCGGGTCTACTTTGTAGTTCCGACGTTCAATTTGGTCTAAATCCCTAAAGAGGATACAATCCTCTTCAAAAATTAGGACATAGTTGTAATCTGACGAATAAGTTTTTATTGACATAAATCCTCCAAATTTTAATAGCCCTTTGGCTAAGATACTTATATTATAATACTTTTTACACATTATGTCAATTTATATTATTTTGTTACATATTTGTAATAAAAGTGTAATATGCTTGTAATATTATTTTGTAATATTATGTTGTATAATTGTAAAAGGAAATTACTAAGGAGAAACATTTTATAAATGAACGTTGAATCTGAATTAAGAAAAGATGGAATTGAAATTATTGGAAGACTAGATACTTTGAGTGTAAATTCTATTTCTAGAAATGCTGCAGAAAAAATTTGCAAAGCATTTCCTAGAGCTCATTTCGATTATGGTCAATTATTTATCGAGTTTTCTAGAACTCCAATGTATATAGCTAAAATGCCCGAAGGATATGCTGAAGCAACTTACTTTTATAAAAATTCATCTATATATTTTAAGGCAGGTGTACCTTTAAAAGATTTAGAAAAATTTGCTATTCATGAACTTATTCATCATATTCAAGAAGTAAAAGATACTAAGGGAAATTTATATCGTTTAGGTTTATGCGAATATGGCGAATTTAAGACATATGGAATGGCTTTAAATGAAGGGGCTGTTCAATTAGCAGCTTCCAAAATTTTAGAACAAAAAGAAACTGTTGTAAAATATTATGACATTTCACTTCCTACTAACAGTCCAAATTGCTATCCACTTTTGTGTAATTTGGTAAATCAATTAGCATATTTAGTAGGTGAACATGCATTGTTTGAAAGTACACTTTTTAGTACTGATCAATTTAAGCTTGCTTTAATAAGGTCTTGTGGTAAAAAGAACTTTTTAAATATTCAAAACTGCTTAGATAAAGTATTAACTATTGAAGAAAAAATAGTTCTTTTAAATAATGACTTATTAGAGGAAACTTTATCAGATGAAAAAACTCAAAAAATTGCTTTTAGAATCGGTAAATTAAAAACTGAACTCAAAAATGCATTTGTTCAAACTCAAAATTTAATTTACAGTTCATATTTTGATAACGAACTTAATAGAATAGCAACTACTGAGGAGATTGAAATTTATCGTACCAAGTTATATGATTACAAAAATTATATTGGAATTACTGAAAATTACAGTGATTTTAATAACTACTATCTTGACAAAATGATAGCTTTAGATGATAAATATGAAGCTATTTTAAATAATGTTGCATTAGTAGTTGTAAAAGAAAATACGATTTCTAAAATGTTTAAAAGAATTAAAAATATATTTGGTTTAAGTAAGAATTTCGAGCAAAACTAAGGTATTTGCAAAATATAAGACCTGCTTTCGGTAGATAATGATAATGATAAAACAGCATAAAAGTTGGAAATTTTATATTTCCAACTTTTATTTTGTTTCTAGGTATTCTATTATTTTATTTGCAACTTTTCTTCCATCACTTGCTGCCCAAGCTACTGTTGAGTTCTGCCCTACTACATCTCCACCTGCAAATACCTTTTTATGTGAAGTTTGATTATTTTCATTTACTTGTACATATTTTCTAGATGTTGTTTCAATATTGCATTTTTCTATAGTATCTTTATCTATTTTTCCTCCAACTGCCATTACCACATAATCCATGTCCATTATGTAATTACTATTTTCAATATCTACTGGAGACTTTCTTGTTTCTCCTTCTTTCTGTACTAATTCTGTTTTTATACATTCTATCTGTTCGACTTTATTTTTGCCTAATATTTTTACAATATTATTTAAAAATAAGAATTCTACTCCCTCTTGTTTTGCATCTGCAATTTCCTTTGCCTCTGCTGGCATTTCTACCTCTGACCTTCTATATATTACAACTACCTGTTTAGCTCCCATCCTTTTGATTGTTCTTGCACAGTCCATTGCAACATTTCCACCACCAATAATTGCAACTTTTTTATTTGTATAATCAGGATGATTTTGATTTTCTAGTAATGAATTTCCACCATATACTCCTTCAAGTTCTTCACCTTCAATAGCCATCTTTCTTGGTATATTTGCTCCTATTGATAAATATATTGCGTCATATTCTTTTTCTATATCAGCTAGTTCTAAGTTCTTTCCTAACTCTTTTTCGCATTGGACATTTATGCCGAGTGCTAAAATTTGCTCAATAGTTTTTTCTACAATTTCATTTGGTAGCCTAAACTCTGGTATTCCTCTTTTTAAAATTCCACCTAAATTTTTTTGTTTTTCATAAATTGTCACTTGGTATCCTTTTCTTCTAAGAAATGCAGCAGCTGTTAAGCCTGATGGTCCTCCACCAATAACTGCTATTTTTTTATTTTTTTCTTGAGTATTTTCACTGTAGTTTAATAAGCTATTTGTATTACTTAAAGCCCAATCTCCAACATATGCTTCTATTTCTCCAATTGAAACTGGATCTGACTTAATGCCCCTAACACATTTTCCTTGGCATTGTTTTTGGTGTGGACATATTCTACCACATATTGCTGGCATAACAGTGGTTTCACACAATATTTTATATGCTTCTTCTAAATTATCCTCTTTTACTTTTTGAATAAAAGCTGGAATATTATTTCCAAGTGGACATCCTATCCTACACTGTGGATTTTTACAATTTAAGCAATATTCAGCTTTTTGTTTTATATTATTTTTCATCTTCTACTCCTGATTTATTAAAAAAATTCACAACCACTTTTAAATCTTTCCAAAACTCAATCTTCTTGTTTTCATCTCTAAGTAATGCAGCAGGATGCCAAGTAGGCATATACATTATTCCTTTTTGTTCTATCCATTTACCTCTACTAGCTGTAATAGAATACTCTTTTCCTAACACATTCTTTAGAGCTGTACTTCCTAAAAGAACTATTACCTTAGGCTTTACAAGAATTACTTGATTACGTAGATAATTCAAACAAGCCTCTGCCTCGTCTTGCTCTGGCACTCTATTAGCAGGTGGCCTACATTTAACTATATTTGTTATATATACTTCTTGTCTTTTTATACCTAAACCTTGAAAAGCCATATTCATAAGTTGTCCTGCTTTTCCCACAAAAGGAAGTCCCTGAGTATCCTCATCTGCTCCAGGACCTTCTCCTATAAACATCAAGTCCGCTTGTTTATTGCCTTCTCCAAAAACAATACTTTTTCTAGTTGAACACAATTTACATTTATTGCAATTTTTTATACTATTTTCTAATTCTTCCCAATTATCGTACATTTCTTACTTCCTTTATTTTACACAATTTTCTAGTAATTCTATTTTATTCTCTATATTAGTATCAATTTTTGCCATTGTTCCAATTGGTATAACAGTCTTTTTATCTATATGTCCAAAATTATTAGATTTTATTATTGGAAAGCTGTACTCTCCTTCTAAAGTATCTAATAATATTTGTTCTATACTTACTGCTCCATCATAGTTACCAAGCCAAATTCCCTTTATTTTGTCAAATACTCCATTTTGTTTCATATGATAAAAATAATTGCTAACTAATTCCGGTGGTGTTTCAACAAATAGCTCTTCTAAAAATAATATTTTATCTGTAAAATCAATACTATACTTTCCACATACCATTTCATTTACTAAACTTAAATTTCCACCAACTAAAATTCCTTTTGTTTTTCCTTCTTTAATTGTAACATATTCATCATCTGCTTGTCCAAGACTTAATCCACCTTCTTCAAACCTTTTTATTACTTCTTCATATCCATATTTAGTTTGCCATGAAGTTAAGGCTTTAAATGTTGGCCCATGAAATGTTACTAATCCAGTTTTTGCATAAATTGCATTTAAAAGTGATGTTGAATCACTAAATCCACATATTATTTTAGGATAATATTTTATTGCATCATAATCTAAATAATCAAATGTAGAATTTGAGTTAAATCCTCCTGATATGCAGAATATAGCTTTTATTTCATCATTTTGAAACATATAATTTATATCCTCTGCTTTTTGCTTTGCAGTTGCTGAATATCCTAACTTATTTGATATAGCATTTGGTGCAAACTTAATTTTAAATCCTGCACTTTCCATAAGCATTATTGAATTATTTATTGTTTCTAAATCTTCTTTTAGTACAGGGCTTGATGGTGCTATTAAACCAATAGTATCACCTTTTTTTAACCTTTCAGGTATCATATTACTCCTCCTATTTTATCGCTATTATTGCTCCATTTACTCCAAAGTCTTTTCCATCTGCTCTATATGAATGAAATTCTTTCGAATGGCACATTGTGCAAATATTACTGTCTATTATATTTTCTTCTTTTAATCCTATGTTTTTTAATAACTCTATGTTGATTTTTACTGTATCAATATAGTACTTTTGCTTATCTTCTTTTTTGTCCCCTAATTTAATTATTTCGTCAATGTTTTTTAATTCTTTGTATTTATTATAAAATAAGTCTTTTACATCTTCATCAACTTCAAAACAACATTGTCTTATACTTGGACATATACAACATATAATATCTTCAGGATTACTTTGGTATTCTGTTACCATCTTTTCTATTGCTTTTACTATTATTCCTTTTAAAGTACCTTTCCAACCTGAATGAATACTCCCTATAGCTTTTTTTACTGGGTCATACAAAAGCATTGAAATGCAGTCTGCAGAAGTTGTAAGTAATGTAATATTTTTTTTATCAGTTACTATTCCATCAACATCTTTTAGTTCATCAGTTGTTTTTACTTCCTCGACTTTTTCTACTATATCTGTATGGGTTTGGTATGGCCTTACAATTTGTGCATTTTTTAAATTTAAACTCTTTAATATTTTATCACAACTTTGATTAAAAAAATCACGATTTTTTATTTGAAAATTTAACTGGTTATTACTTTTCATCGTATAGCAATGTGTTATTTCCGGATACTCTAATAACCTTTTAAATTGAATATATTCGATTCCATCTTTATTTTGATATACTATATTTTCCACGTGTAATTTATTTCCTCTCTATAAAGTTATTCTTGACAAATTTTTTCCAATACTTTTTCTTTATTAACATTTGGTATGTAGTTATAATTATTTTTTGTAGTTTGATTAAACTGGCAAATAGCCTTATAACTACAATATTCACAAGGTGTTTTCTTATCCCTAGTTCTATAATATGGTTCGATTCCAATGTTTCCATTTAAAATTTCTTCTGAAATTTGTTTTATGATTTTTTCCATATAATTTTGCAAGTTTTCAAATTGTTTTCTATTTAATGTATTTTGTTTGTCACTAACTTCTCCATCTTTGCCTATATATGCTGGAACAATATTAGAACTACCAGATACTAAATTTGTGTCCATTTTTCTTACAATATTACTATCTGCAAGTATAAGCCCTTGCATTTTAAATTGTTTTCTTAGTTCTTCTGTAATTTCTTCATCAGTCATATTTGGATTTGCATTTAATACTGGATCTATTAAATTAAAATACAATGCTCCTGCTGGTGTTACTTCTTCATTTTCACAAGCAGCATCCAAATATGTTAATAATTGAAGTTGCAAACCTGCATACACTTCATTTAGATTTATATTTTTTATTGATGATTTATAATCTATTATTCTAATATAATTTCCATCTGCAGTTTTTGCTATATCTAGTCTGTCAATTTTTCCAGTTATCTCAACTTTTTTGCCATCTTTTAATTCATATATAATTGGCTCATATTGACCACCTTGTTTAAATTCAAGTTCATGTCCTAACACTTCAAAGTCACTATATTTCAGACTATCTACAATATATTTCATAGATTTTGTAATTACTTTTTTTAACCTTTGAGCTAATATTCTGTATTTTGGAATACTATTAAATATATCATATTTTTTTAATGCTAGTTTTTCTTCAACAATATCTTCTGTAATTTGTTTTATTTGTTCTTCTTCAATATTTTTTACAGATATATTTAATTCATCTAATCTTTCAAAAAAGCTGTCTATTACTTCATGCATTAAATTCCCTGTATCAACAGCCTCAACATTAAAGCTATCTTTTTCTTTTAATTTTAATCCATATTTTAAATAATATGAAAAAGCACAAGCTTGATATTGTTCTAATCTTGACACACTTGTTTTTAAAGTATTACCATATAATTTTTCCAATTTATTTTGCTTTAGTTTTTCTGGCTCATTTTTATATTGTAAAGCCTTTATTGCTGACTCTAATTTTGCTTTATAATTAGCTTGATAATAATTGTATACATCGAACCAAATAGGTTCGATTTCCTCACCCTGTGTAAAATTTCTTAAATTTACTAATAATTCATCAAATGTAGTTTTGGAAAGTAATACTTCACTTTTTCTTTCTATTACATCACTTTGTTCTTTTATATTAGGAAATATTCTTTTAATTTTATTTATTAATATTGATGCTCTTAAAGATTTTCCTTCTGCATCTGATGAAGCATAAGATAAATAAAGTTTTTCTTCTGCTGTTGTAAATGCTTTGTAAATATTAAAATTGTCATCATAGATTTGCTCTATTGTTCCTTTTGCAAGTTCTATTCCTTGCTCTTTTAATATATTTCTATCTTTATCATCTAAAAAACCTTCATCTTTTTGTATACTTGGAAAGCTTCCATCATTTAAACCTATAATAAATACTGCCTTTACTTTATGTGATCTTGAACGGTCTACATCTCCTACTATTACTTGATCTGCAGTTGCAGGAATTGTACCTAAGTCACTTTGATTAAAGCCCATTTTCAATATTTTTGCATATCTATCAAAAGTTATATTTTTATTGCCTAAAACTAGTACTATTTCATCAAATAAATCTGTTAAAATTTTAATACTTAATTCATATTGTTTTGCAATTTCTAGTTCATTATTTTGTTTCAATTCTTCTATTTTTTGTTCTAGCTTTTCATATATATTATTTTGGACTAAAAATTCATATAATCCAGTTGTTATTTCTTTTACTGTTTTTAATCCTGCTAACTGTTTTTTAAATTTCAAAAGAGGCTCTACAACTTTATCTCTTGCATATATTATTTGCTTTTGTTGTTCTTCTGTTTCATTGTAAAAGTTCCACTCTTTTGCATACCATTTGCTTCCTTTTATACCCCATTTTAAACAATAATTTTCTAATACAGCTATTTCTTGTGTATCTAAATCTAGTAATCCTGTTTTTATATAACCAAAAACAGATTCATAAGACCAGTTCTTTGCAAATATTTCTAATAAAGATAATACATATCTTACTAAAATATTACTTCCTAAGTCCTTTTTCTCATCTATAAAAACTGGTATATTATATTGCTCAAAAATTGCTTTACACAAACTTGAATATGTATCTATATTTTTTGTAATTACAGCCATTTCTTCATATTTATAGCCTTTTTTTGCAAGTTTTGTTATTTGTATTGCAACATTTTCTATTTCAGAATATGGATTACTTGCTAAAAATATTGATAAATTTTCATTTTGTTTGTCATATTTTTTATAAAAAGGTGATGCCATATTTTCTGCTAGATGTTGCAATTCTTCAGTTTTAAATCTGTATGGTGTATTTAAAAAAATTGGTTTTTCTACTTCTATTTGCTCTTGGTTTGCAATTTCTAAAATTCTTTTTACTGTTTGTTTATTGCTATAAAATGTGTCTATATCAGCATTTGTGTTTTCTTGTAAATTATCTGCACAAATTGTTATTGTAATTTTGTGTGATATTCGCATAAGTTTTCTTAAAATTTCATATTCTTGTAAAGTAAATCCCGCAAATTCGTCAATATATATATTGCAATTTTTAAATTCATTTGATTCTTCTAGTTCTTCTGCTAAAAGAGTTAGTCCATCATTTTCGTCAATATATTGGTTTTGAATTGAATTATTATATAAATCATACAAATTTGTAATATCTTCGAGTTTTTTTTGTAGATATTTATCTTGAGTATTTTTAGTAACTTCTTTTAATGTATCTAGCTGAACTTGGTGCTTTTTTAGCTCAGTTAATTGTCTTGATATCATTTCCACATTTTCATCTGATTTGCCTAAAAATGAAAACTTATTGTTTTCCGTTAGTAAAATGTGGTCTATAAGCATTGCCTTGCCTGAACCTGATAAATTTATTCTTGTTTTTTTGCCTACTTCTCCTAAAATTCTATATGCCATACGTGCAAACGTAATTACTTCTGCTGAAATCATACTTTGTGAAGAAGATGTTTCAAGTAATTTTTGCTCTGCTGTATATGAAAATTGCTCTGGTGTAATTACTTTTATTTTGTATGGACTTTTTTGTTTTATTTGTTCATTTATTTGATTAAAAATATATGTACTTTTTCCTGTACCTGATGTTCCATATACAATTTGAATACTCAAAACTCTCTCCCTCCAATTTTAAAAAAATGTGAAACATTTTTATTGTTTTTTCTAACTTTTGTTTCACATTTATATTATATCATAAAGAAAAAAATATGAAACATTTTTTGAATTTTTTTAAAAAATTTGACATATAATAAAATTAGTGCTATACTAGTAATAGCTTAAGCAAGTCGTTGGATGTCATTAAGATTTGCACTGAGATATGTTCGTCGCATATCTCTTTTTTATTGCACGAAAATTTGTTGCATAAGACTTCCATACTAAAAAAAGAAAGAGGCGGTCGTCGTCCGCCTCCAAAGATTATTTTTTAACGTGTTTACGCTTCACGTTTCCAATAGAATAAATACTGCTGTGCCAATCCTGCTAAGTCTCCATATTTTTCTGTCGCTAATTTTTCTATTTGATCTCTTTTTAGTTTTGTTTCGTCTGGTAATTTAAAATATAACTCATTCATAACTCTTCTTACCCAAACATCTACTGGAAATACATCTAAACATTTTAATGTTGAAAATAGCATAATACAATCTGCTACCTTAGGTCCAACTCCTGGTAATGTTAATAAAGTCTCTTTTATTTTTTTGCTATCTGTTTCTTGTTCTAATTTTTCTAAATCTATTTGTTTTGATATAACTAATTTTGTTGTATCATATATTCTTTTATCTCTAAAACCTAACCCTAATGCTCTTAAGTCTTCAACACTTGCTTTTGACAATTGTTCTGGTGTTGGAAATGTATAATATTCATTTCCTTTCCATTCAATTTTGTTTCCATATCTTCTTGCCATTCTTTCTATTATGCCTTTTATTCTTGGAATGTTATTGTTAGCTGATATTATAAAAGATATAGTTGTTTCCCATAAATCCTGATTTAGTAATCTTATTCCGCTTCCATAATCAATGCTATTTTTTAATGGTTCATCTATTTTAGATAGTTTATTTTTTATATCGTCATAATCTCTATCCAAATCAAAATATTGGGTTACTATCTCTTTTATATCTCCATCACAAATACCATCAAATATAATTTGATGGTTTTGTTCTTTTGCATTTAATACATTATTCTTAAAAACTCCAGTATAGCTTCCGTCTAGCTCTTCGTTCCATCTAAAGCATTGCCCACATTCAAATATGTGCTTCAATACAAAGCTTCCGTTGTTTTCTATTTTGTATTGTTGTTCCATTTGACTTTCTCCTTATTCTGTCCGCCACGTCGCCTGCACTTTGAATATATTTTTTCTCGACTAAAGCACGAAAAAATATATGTCAAAGTCGCTGTGGCTACTCTACTACTTATCTACAAGTACTTTAAAGTAGTATTACAAAATATAAAACTACTTTTTCGTAGAGATATCAAAATAGAATTTTACTCCATTAGAAAGATTTTGCACGCCATATTCATTTTGATAATTGTTTTGTATAGCCCTTACTATTGATAATCCTATTCCGCTTCCACTATTTTCACGATTACGTGAATCATCTACTTTGTAGAATCTTCCCCATATTCTGGTTAAATCTTCCTCAGGTATTTTGTCACCTGTATTAAATACAGTTACTCTTATTTTGTCATTTACATTTTGTATAGTTATTTTTATTTGTTTCTCACCATTAACCTCTTTTGCGTGTTTTATCGCATTTGTGAAATAATTAGTCATTACTTGTTCTATATAAAAATCGTCTGCATACGCATATATAGGTTCCTTTTCGTTAAATATTACTTGAATGTGGTTTTCCTCTAGCATTACATTGCATTTCCTAATAACCTCATTTATTAGTTCCACAACATCAAATTTTTCGTCTGTAAATTCACGTTTTCCATATTCAAGCTTCATTAACTCTAGTAATTGTTTTACTAATACATCCATTTTATTTGACTCATCTAGTATTACTTCTGCATAAAATTTTCTAGACTCATCATCAGTATTTACATTTTCTATTAAACCTTCTGCATATCCTTGAATTAACGCAATTGGAGTTTTTAACTCATGTGATACATTTGATATAAACTGCTTCCTCATTTCATCTATTTTAGATTTTTCTTCAATATCCTTTTCAAGCTCACTGTTTGTTTCTCTTAACTGTTTTATAGTTGCTTCTAGCTTATCTGACATAGTATTTATGTTTCTTCCAAGTTCATTTATTTCATCATCTGAATCATTTATTCTATATTTCTGTTCAAAATCAAGTTTAGCCATTTTCTTTGTAATATCATTTAATTGTAAAATTGGTTTTGTAAATTTACGTGATATTACAGATGCCGCAAAAGCTGATATTAATATAGTTATCACTCCTATTGTGACTAAAGTTGTGTTTGAAATTCTTACACTTTCTTCAATTGGTGCAATAGGAATTCTTATATATAGGCTATATCCATTGTCTAATTTTCCATATAGCAAAATATAGTTTAAACTATTACTAGTATCATCTATTTTTCTTATAGTCATTTTTTCGTCACTATATAATAGATTTTTTCGTTCCTCAAAAGGTGTTTTTGTTTTACTTTCAACTGCTGTTATGTTTGACAAAAAATCCTTATTGGTTGAAAATAAAATCAAATCTGTGTCTGCTTTTATTAATATGTCAAAATTGTTTCTAAATGCTACCCTTTTTAATTCAGTTTCCAAACTTATGTCTAGATTTGGCTCCTCATAATAGTCATTTATTTTATTATATAGCTCTTTTATTGTATTTGTTTTACTATATATGTAAAAGTTCTCTAATACCAAACTATTTACAGCTATTAAGCATATTACCAATGCTATAACAACTACACAAAGTGTTAGAAATAGCCTGACTCTTACTGATTTTAATTTTTCTTTTAACATTATTCTACTCCGTTTTATTTAACTTCAAATTTGTAGCCTACGCCTCTCATGGTTTCTATATACTTACCTTTTTTTCCTAACTTGTGTCTTATTTTCTTTATATGGCTATCTATGGTTCTTGAATCTCCATAATAGTCATAATTCCATACATTATTTAATATTTTATCTCTAGATAATGCAATTCCTTCATTATCTACTAAATATTTTAATAACTCATACTCACGTAAACTCATTTCAACTTGCTTATCATCTACCTTAACAGTTCTTCCATCTGGATCTATAACAATACCACCGTAGTCCTTTACCTCTGTTTTATCTCCCATTGTCCTCTTTAGTATTGCTTCAACTCTTGCTACTAAGATTTTAGGACTAAATGGTTTTGCTATATATTCATCTACTCCAAGTTCAAATCCAAATAGTTCATCTTGTTCTTCACCTCTGGCTGTAAGCATTATAATTGGCACTTCTGAACTTTGTCTTATTTGTCTAAGCACTGACCAACCATCAAGTTTTGGCATCATTACATCTAGTAATATAAGGTTAATATGACTTTTGTTTTCTTCATATACTTGAAGTGCTTCTTCTCCATCTCCAGCTTCTAATATACTATAACCTTTTTGTGCCAAAAAGTCTTTTATCAATTTTCTCATTCTTGATTCGTCATCTACTACTAAAACGGTAATATTATTCATCTGTTTTTCCTCCTAAATATTACATAACTATTATACATTATACAAAGGCTTTATGTCTAGATTGTGAACAGAAAAAGAAAAAATTGCCATTGAAGTTCAATAGCAATTTCATAATTTATAAAAATTATACTATATATTTAATTTCATTGTGTGGGAAGTATTTTCTCATTAAGTCTCTTAAAAATATTTCCGCTTCTTGTCTTACATCTTTGTTGTATGTGTATTTTCCTTTTCCTCTACCTGTCATTATTTCCTGATTATATAGGTTTGTTTGTTTTGGAAATGCTTCCTGATTTATCATTCTATGCACATAACTATATGTCATAAATATTATTTCAAAAAACACATCTTTTTTTACTTGTTCTGATAGGTTTTCTGCTAAATATTGAACTAGTTCTGTATATTGCTTTTTCCAATCTTCTACCAGAATTACAGGTGCTATTAAAATTCCCAGTTTATATCCTGCATCTTTTAATTTATTTATTGCTTTTACTCTGTTTTCTAATGGTGAGGTTCCAATTTCAATTGTTCTAATTATTTCTCTTGGGTTTGCACTCATTCTTACTATTATTTTTCCTTTATGGTCTAATGGCAAAATTGGGTCTACCATATCAAATTTAGTTGGAAATGTTGGTAGTCCTTTGGGATTATCCTTAAAATTTTCAATTGTCCATACTAAATTATTTGTAATGGTATTTTCCAAAATCAAATCACTGTTACTTCCTATTTCAAAGGTCAAGTCTTTTTCTGCCTCATTTGCTACTTTTATTATTTTTCCTAGCATTTGCTCTCTATTAACAAATAGCCTTAAATATGCACATTTGTTATAGTTGCACACTAAATAACAATATAGGCACATTGCTATACATCCTGATGAAGTATATGGGACTAGAAAATCTGATGTTTTATGATTTGGCACAAATTTATGTGTTTTTCTAACTCCTATTATTAAATTTTGTTTCATTTGTGGAAATTCACTGTTTTGCTTTTTTCTCATTTCTTCTATATTGTTGTGATTTTCTATTTCAATACATTGTATTCTTTTATCTCTATATCTTTTTAAAAGTTCTTTTCCTAGTTCATAATTCTCACTTTCTTTTTCGTAATAAACGGCTTTAGGCAAAAACATATTTAAATCACCTCTAAATATATTCTTGCCTAACATTTAATGATTATTCAGTTTTTATTTTTCAATATATCCGCTTGTTTTTTGAGTATACATTTCGTCTGTTACTGATTTGTATGTTTCTCCTTTGTAGTCATCTGTAAATCCGTTATATGCTTTATATATTTCACCTGTATCAGTATTGTAAACTCTTTCATATCCTAATGTTGCGTCACTTTGTTTTTGGCTCATGATATCATAAGTTGTTTGTCTATTTTCCCATGCTTGCATATATGAGTCAAATGCTGCTTGAATTGAAGCACTTAAAGCTAAAGCTTGTTTTGTTTGCGCATTTCCGTCATCTATCGTCTTTTTTACATAAGCGTCACTAAATTCAATTGAATTTGCTGATTGCAACAAAATATCTTTGTAGTCTATAAACTCATCTTTAGCAGAAGTTATTGACATTATATCATAAACCATATAGTATAGCATATCTGTTCCACCTTGATATTGATTTCCAAAATTTACAATAGATGCCATAAACATACCTTCACCTTGTTTGTCGTTATCTCCTGTAAATGTAGCTCTTAATACTTTGCTATCTAATGCAACACTTTTCATAGATGCTTTAGAAGCAGATTCTTCCAATTTTGTAAAGTTATTAAATTTAGGAAAATTAAATGTACTTAATGTTGGTTCAATTGAATTCATATATGAACCTATCTCACTAAACTTTTTGTAAAATTCTTCTGTTGTTGGCTTTTCCAGAACCACCGCATCCGCAAATATTTTGTATTGGCTGTTATTTCCACTTAGTTTATAGTAATTTTGCCAAAAAGCTTTTCCTGCTGTGCTCTTTAGTAGTGGTTGCATTTTTAACATTAAAAATATTTGATTGTTTGTTTCGTTTGGATCATATACTTTAATTGCATAATACATTCCTGTTCCACCTGTTTCAACTTTCCAGCCTTGTGGTTTTTTCATTGAAAATTCTGCTGTTGAATAATCTTCAAGTGTTAATTGACTTGCTGCATTTGCCACTATTTTAACATTGTTTTGTCCTTTAACTGTTCCTCCATTATTGTTATTTTGCTCTGTATCGTTATTTCTTGTCATTAGATATCCTCCTCCAAATACAAGTATAAAGACTACTACAATAGCTATTATCCAATTTCTCTTGTTTTTATCCATAGTTACCTCTCCTTTTCTTATTTTCTTTATTTATTATACTACAATGTCAATATAAAAATCTAGATTTTATAGTATTTTCACCAATTTTTCCGTGACTATTCGGTAGTTGATTTGCAATTAATTAAGCACTTATCCGGCGATAAGTGCTTTTATTTTTATTCCTTGTTCTGAGAACATTTTCTCATGTTCTGTTTCAATGTTTTCCCAAAAGTCTGGTTCTTTTTGTAAATCTCTTGTCAGTTTTTCAATTTTAAAACCTGCGTCTTCAAAGTAATGTATACTCTCTTCAAATAAATTATCGTCATCTGTTTTAAAATAAATTTTTCCACCATTTTTTAAGAATTCTTTGTAGTGTTCAAGTTGTCTAGTATATGTTAATCTTTTTTTGTGATGTTTGCCTCTTGGCCAAGGGTTACAGAAATTTATGTATATTCCTTCAATTGAATCTTGTTTATTTAAAATCAATAAAATTCTTTCAATATCAAAACGAGTAAGTATAATGTTGTCTATATCTCTATTGCCTTGAGTATATACTTCTTCAACTTTTCTTTTTGCCAAACCTAGCATTGGGTCTACTAAATCAATTGCCAAATAGTTATTTTCTGGATGTAAAAATGCTTTTTGTGATATAAATCCACCTTTTCCGCAACCTAGCTCAACAAATAAAGGTTGGTCTGGTCTTGTATATTCATTCTTCCAGTTTCCTATTATTTCTTCTGGATGTTCTCTATAAAATTTACTTTCTTCTAGTTCTTTTCTAGCCCATGGCTTATATCTGATTCTCACTGTTTTCTCCTTTAACAAAATGTCAGTTAGAGTTATAAACTCTAAACTGACAAAAATTTACTTTCTAATTCTGCATTATGATATATTTTTATTGCTTTTGGTATGATTTTTATTTCAAATTTTGTATTTTCTATTGTTTCTCCATCAACATTAAATCTAATTGGTTCTTCTGATGTTACTGTAATATTGTTTGTTTTAAAATGGTTTGTTCTTTTATCTTGTTCAAGTTTTCCTTTTTTTAATTTCAAAAGTAAGTTTATAATTGATGGTAATCTTAGCTTATTTATATAATATACATCAAAATAGTTATCCTCTAAACTTGCTTTTGGAGATATGTTATAGCCTCCACCATAATACCTACCATTACAAATACTAAGTATTGTAAAGTTTCCTTTTTCATCTTTTTCTTGTGATTTGAAGTGTATTTGTTTAAATTTAAAATGTGTAAAAGTGTATAAAATACTTGCTGTATATAGATTTTTCACTTTAACATTTTTCTTTTTCATTAAAGGTACATTGTTAGCAACTTCTGCATCAATTCCGACACATGCAATATTTAAAAAGTATTTGCCATTTACCACTCCAACATCTGATTCTATCTCTGCTTTGGCAAGCTCTTTTACTGTACGATAAAAGTCATTACCTGAACCTGCTGGTATTATACCGATTTTGTTTTTTGTTCCTATTACCCCATTTAACACTTCAGATAATGTTCCATCTCCTCCAACAGCATATATAATGTTTTCATCGTCTTTATAACTTTGGGCTAATCTAGTGGCATCTCCTTGTGCTAAAGTATAGCATACTTCATATTCTATATGTTCTTGTTTGCACACTTTTTCAATGTTTCCTATTATTTTCATTGCATTACCTTTTGCTGACTCAGGATTAACTATAAATATATACTTCATTTTTTATCACCTATTCTTTTTAATAATAAATCCATTATCTTCTCAGTTAGTACTGTATTTGCTTCTGTCGTATCCATATTCGTCACATCTATTGGTTCTCCAAATTCTATTGTCAAACCTCCAAATGGTCTGTATTTTCCTGTAATTGCAAATGGTATTATTTTTGCATTTGTTTTTTTAGCTAATAATGTAGTTCCTTTTCTTAATGGTAATAGTAATTGGTCTGTCTTATTTCTAGTTCCTTCCGGAAATATACCTATCGATTTCTCTTCTTTTAGTAGATTTATTGCATTTTCAAAAGATTCCTTATGCAATTTTCCTACATGTACTGGCAATACTCCGCAAACTTTTGAAAAATGGACCTAATATGCTATTTGTATATACATCTTTTATGAAAAAGTGTATTACTCTTCTAGTACAGCTTCCTACTAATACTGGGTCTGGATATGCTTTATGATTTCCTGCTAAAATTATTGGTCCCTCTTTGGGTATTGCTTGTTTATTTATTACCTTAGGTTGATATATAATTTTTAATAATACTATTGCTAGTGGTCTTAGAAATTTGTAATTCCACTCTGGTACTTTTTTCATTTATACATCCCTTTCACTAATCATTACTACACATATGCTTTCTTGTAACTTCAAGTAGGTCTAATGGTGTGAACCCTACTATCTGGATTTTTGAACGGTCTTTTTTTACGTGTTCTTCTAATATTTCTAGTATTTTTTGTTTTGTTTCTTTTTTCTCCATATCTATGTAATCTATAATTACAATTCCGCCGATATCTCTTAATCGTAGTTGTTTTGCAATTTCAATAGTTGCCTCTTTATTAACTGTAAATACTGTTTTTTCTAAATCTTTGTTACCTACATACTTACCTGAATTTACATCAATTGCTGTTAATGCTTCTGTTTTATCAATAGTTATAAAACCTCCACATTTTAACCAGATTTTACGATTATTCGATTTTTCTATTTGGTCTTCTATGTCATATATATTTAGCACATTTTCATTTTGTTTTAACTCTAATTTTACCTTTGATTCAAGACCTGTATCTTGTAAGAATTTTTGAACGTATTTATTTATTTCTACATTGTTAGTTATTATTCTTTGTAAATCTTGGTCAATAATATCAGTTAATATTTTTTCTACAATTCCATTGTTTGAATATAGAGCTACTGGATTAAAGTTACTTGATTTTTCGAGAGTCTTGGCCTTTTTAATTATTTCATTATATTGTTGTATAACTCCCTCTATATCCTTTTGTATTAGTTCTTTTTCTTTACCTTCTGCTGAAGTTCTTATAATAAGTCCAAAGCCTTGTGATAAAACACTTTTAGCTAAGTCAGTAAGCCTTTTTCTTTCTTGGTCTTTTTCTATTTTTTTAGAAATTGTAATGAATTCTGAGTTCGGCATTAACACTACAAATCTGCCTGGAATAGTAACATGTGTAGAAACCCTTGCACCTTTTTTATTTGTGCTATCTCTTTTTACTTGCACTAATATTGGCATTCCTGTATGTATATAATTTTTTATATTATATTTGCTTAACGTTTCGTTTTTATTACCTGTTTCATTGCTTACTTTTGGAATAATATCTTTTATATGTATAAAAGTATTCTTTTCTACTCCAATATCAACAAAAGCAGCTTGCATACCAACTAGTACATTTTCTACTTTTCCTAAATATATATTTCCCTCTAGTCTCTTTTGCTCTGGTCTTTCTTCGTATTTTTCAACTAATTTTCCATTTTCTACTAGAGCAACTATTTTATTTTTTTGCTTGTCCTGACTAATTATTACCTCTTGCATACTTTTCCTTTCTATAACTGTTAATTAAACTTATTCATTGCATTATCTATTCCGTATTCAATATAATAAATAGTTGCATCTGCTGCCCTATTTATTCCCGCTTCTAATGCTTTATATTTTTCTTCGTCTAATTTTCCTATAACATAATCAATTGCATCGTATTCATCTGCCGGCTTACCAATTCCAACTCTAATTCTTGGAAAGTCTTCTGATACAAGTTCATGTACTACAGACTTTGCGCCATTATGTGTTCCTGGTCCGCCTTTTTTTCTTATTTTTATATTTCCTACTGAAACGTCCATATCATCATATATAACTATTACATTTTCCAATGGTATTTTGTAAAAGTCCACAAATGGTTTTATGGATTGACCACTTAGATTCATATACGTTTGTGGTTTTAATAAAATAACCTTTTCGTCTTTTATAATCCCACTTCCATATAAACCATTAAATTTTGTTCTTGAAATATCAATTTCACATTTTCTTGCTATTTTATTAATTACGTCAAATCCCATATTATGCCTTGTATAACTATACTCTGGCTCAGGATTTCCTAGTCCTACTATTAAATACATTTAATTTTCCTCTTTAATTTAATATCATTTCATAATATCTAGCATGTGTTGTAGAATTTCTTAGTTCTTCTTTTTCAACAAATCCATTTTTTAGATAAAAATTTATTGCTCTACCTAAGCTTTCATAAGTGCCTAATTGTAATTTTTCTAAATTTAAAGTTTGAACTGCAAAACTAAACACTTCGTCTAATAACTGCTTTGCTAATCCTTTGCCTCTATATTCTATATCACAACAAACATTTTCAATTCTGCCAACACTGTCTTTCAACTTCTTAAGCATCATTGTCGCTAGTATTTTGCCTTCTTGCTCTATATACCATATGTATAAATTCTCGTCATTGTAGTTTTTTTCTAAATAGTTCTTGCTAAAAATTTCAAAGCCGATTTTCTACAACCATAATTTGATTAGTTAAACTTTTTATTGCTTTTTCTAATTGAGCATTTTCTTCATATCTTTTTACAATATAGTTTTCCATTTATTACATCATCCCTTTTTACATATTTTAGTGTACTAAATTAAATCTATAATTTTTTTCATGTTTTTTACTTAATTTTTTTATTTCTTCTAAAGTTCTTTTTGAATTATTATGATCTAAATAATGAAATGTGTTTTCTATAGTGTTTTTATATTTTTCTTCTATTTGGCAATTATTTTTTATGTAAAAAATAATTTTGTTTACTATATCGTCTTCATCTTTAATCAATTCTCCAAATCCATCTTTTCCATAGTCAAAATAGCCTCTATTATAATGTGCTGTAAAGAATTTTTCTTGGTCAAATTGATAATATATAATTGGTTTTTGTAAAAATGCTACATCAAAATGTGTGCTTGAATAGTCTGTAATAAATAATGCACATTCTTTAAATAATGTAGAGTATCTTATATCTTTGGTTGATAAAACCTCTACGTTTTCATTTTGTAAATTTAAAAAGCTTTGCTTATATTTTTCTGATGCTGGATGTAACAAAAACTGAATTTTGTATCCATATTTTTTTATTTCATCTAATATTTCTTTTTTGTTTAATAAGCTTTGATATTTTTTATAAAACTCTGACTCCTCTAGTGAGTTTTCTTTGTCATTTGAGTATTCTACATTTTCTAAAAACGCTCTCCAAGTAGGTGCTATTAAAATTATCTTTTTTCTTTCATCTTTTAGTCTATCAAACCTAGCAAGTCCAGTACATACAATTGCATTTTTATCATACATATAGTTTTGTACTATATCCTCATATTCTGGCTTTGTAGTTGTAATAAATAAATCTGCTATAATGTGCTCTCTGTTCAAAAAGTTATGGACATCATTCATTATAACTCCATGTTGTAAAAATACAAATTGTTTATTTATTTTATCTTTATAAACTGACATTTCTTGTTCATTAAATGGATTAAATACTCTGTCATAATAACTAGCATGTGATGACATTATCATTTTGCTATTTATGTATTTTAATTTATGCTTTAAAGACCCATATTTTAGCACTTTTCCAGCTTTGCTAATATCTTTAAAATTAGGGGAATTTTTATCTAACACGAAATACGTGTATTTACTAAAATTTTTGTCTTCTTGATTTATGTATCTAAACAATTGCTCTGCATTATCGTCTCCATACATAATTCTGTCATTTAATAAATAATATTTTTCTCCTGTTTTAAATAAATTTAGAATATACCATTTGTGATATAATTTTCTAGCTTTAAATATTTTAGATAATTCATATTTAAGTTTTCCAAATACTTTGTATTTTGTCACAGTAAATGTTGCCGTTTCACCGTCTATAGCTAGAGTAGAGCCTTTTATAAAAACTTTATATGGTATTTCTAGTTCATTTATTTTTTGGTCTTTGTTGTCTAAGAATTCTACATCTTCAAACTTTTGGTTATTATCCTCTAAGATAAATTTGTATATATTTTCGGTGTCAATTTTTATATTTAAAGTAAGTTTATTATAATTCACTTCTTGTGAAAATGAATATGTTTGAACATCAAAATCATAGTTTTGATGTTCAGTTTTTAAATATGCTTTTATATTATGAGTTTCATTATTTGTTTTATATAAAATCTCAATGTTTGCAATTCTATCTTCAACAATTTTAACATTAACTAAATTAACACTTTTTTTCATAAATACAATTTCCTTTATATTTCTGATTTTAGCTTATTCCAAATCTCATTTGTTTTTAAATATTCATTATAATGTTTTTTTACATTTTTGTCATACTTAGTTAAGTCTTCTAGCAATACATTACAATCTTCATTTTCAAATAATTTATTTACTTCTATAATTCCTGTTTTTAATTTTTCGTATGTCTCTTGAATTTTCTCTTTATATATTTCTTTATGTGTTATGTATTGAAATAGTGGTTTATATTTAATCCAGCCTCTTGAAGCTTGAATAAATCTCTTAGCAATTTGTTCATCTTCAACTTTTATTTTTCTTAAAGTTTTTGGGTATTTTTCCCTTAATATATTTGTATATTTTAAAAATCCATCATGGAAATGATAAACAGGTACTCTTACTACCTTTGAGTCATTTAATTTAGTAGAAAAGAATGTGTCTTCTCCTCTTGCACCTTCTGGATTATAAAATGCTGGTATTTTATCAATATGTTTTAGGTTTAAACATAAGGTAGAACCTGCAACCCATTTTCCTATTCCATCACTTTCAAGTTCATATGCTCCTTCTCCATTACTAATTTCATTATTTGCATATGTAACTCCATTATATTTTGTAAATTTTTCTTTTATTGAATCCCATGAAATTATATCATTACTAATTGCTTCTATGTATTGCCTAAATAGGCTTTCGTCAACATCTTCATTTAGTTCAACATATGGAATAGGTGATATATATCCACAATGATATCCTATTGTTACATCTGCATCCTGTATATAGTTATAATGCATACGCACATTATCTTGCTGTTTCCATGTAATTTCTTTTGCACCTTCATCTTTTATACAAGCTACAGGATATTCATCATCATCCCAAAATAGCAAATAGTCCATACCTCTTAATAGTGCATAATACATTAAAGTGTTTCTGCCTTTTGCATGTCCATGTCCAAAAAACAATTCTGCTTCTTCCTTAGTTAGCCTTTCTCTTCCTATTAACCTTTTTTTCATTTCTTCAATGTCTTCTGGAGTAATATATTTAATTTTTATATCTTTATACACATTCGGCATTAAGCCATAAAAATCAACCCTTGTTGTATATTGATACCCTAAATCAAATAAAACAAAGGCTGTTAGTTCAACTTTGTCATCTAAATCTTTAAATTGGTTTACTAATTGTTCATAAGTATTATTTATTACTTTACATACATTAGGTCTTCCTGTTACAAAACCCAACCCAAATTGAATCGTCTTGCCCATGCTCTTCTCCTTAACATTCGTACTATAAAATCACAAAATCTAACTATAAAATTATATCATATTTTGCGTTTTGTGTCAATTTCTAGTTTTTGTTGATTTATAGCACTTTGCAAGTACTTTAACATTGATTTTTTAAGCTTTAATTATTTAATTCATAAATTAAATTTTCATAAGCTTTCTGTGACAGTTCATTATTGTATTTCTCGTCAACATATTTTTCTAATATCCAGTTATGTATTGCTCCTTCATATTCATTTATTTTAATTCCATCCAATTTCTGTTCTAATATATGCACATCTGGATTTAAAATATCGTTTGTTCCTGTATATACAACTATATTCTTTAGATCCTCTAGCTTTCCATAAATTGGGCTTACTAGATAATTTGTTGTATTTTCTTCTGTTTTTGCATAAACTATTCCCACTATTTTTAAAATGTTTTTGTTTAATTTTGAGTCTCTTTTTTGAACTTCATCTATTTCTTTATTTGACATAGTTACATCTAACCATGGTGAAATTAGAATTGTTTTGCTTGGCTGTACAAGCTTATCTTCTGCTATTTTTTGTACAAGTGATAAACTCATTCCTGCTCCTGCTGAGTCTCCCATTAGTATTAAGTTTTCTTGTTTAACTTTTTCTAATATTTTTTCATATAGTGGTAAAACCATATTAAATGCATCTTCATAGTTATACTGTGGTGCTAAAGGGTAATCTGGCACTATTATAGTAGCATTTGTGTCTTTTATTATTTCATTGAAAAATAGCCAATGTTCCTGTTCGATTTCTCCAACATAAGCTCCACCATGTAAATACAATATCACTTTGTTTGATTTCTCAGTCTTTGGTGTAAGAACAAATACTTTCCTTTTTGCAAATTTTTCTTCAGCCATATTATAGTTTTTCTCTTCACTTGGTTTAGCTTCTATGTTGCCACTAAGCCAATAAATTGCTCCAATTAACGCTCCTAGCAATATAGCTATAAATATTATTACAATTACTTTTATTACTTTCTTCATATTCTGCTTCCTAACTATTTTATATGTGGAATTTTCTTTTAAATGTCTCCTTAAATGTCACTCCATTTTTTACTTTTTGTTTTCTTTGTTTAATTATGTTCATTAGTGGTGAACTATCAATTTTAGGATATAATTCATTTGCCTCTTTTGCATAAATGTCATTTGTTATGATTTTAGTTTTAATTCCTTGCTTTTCTAAGAATTCTGCAAAGCTTTTTTCAATATCATTTTCTTGTAAAATAGATCCCACTGAAAACACAATATTGTCTTTATATGAGCATATCGTGCATTTTATTTTTTCTGCTTTTTCCGGTGCAATTATAAAAAAGAAATTTTGTATATATTGCTCATATTCTGGCAGAAAGTTCACTTTTCCTAAGTTTGAAAATGTTGTGGTTGTGTATTTTTGTATTTCTCCATATACTAATTTCAATATCAATTTTTTTATAAAAAGTGGTATTATTCTTATAAGTATTTGATTGCCCAGCTTAACATTATGTGCCATAGTTTTAGCTAAGCTTTCTTTTTGTAAGTTATCGTGGAAGAATTCTCTTACATATTCTAATATCGCTTCAAAATTATTCAAATCTATTTTTTCTGCTTCTGCAACAACAGTCATATATGTAAAAAAGTTTGTTATTGTATTAGATGGAAAAAACTTTTTCAAATTTACTGGTATACATACTTTTATACTCTTTTTATCTTTAGTTTTCTTTTGTTGTTGATATATACAATATATTAGTACAGCTGTAAAATACTCAGTTACTGTAACCTTTAGACTTCTACAGGTTTTAATTATTGGTTTTAAGTCTATAAATACTTGAGTAGTTCCTGCTTGATATGGCAATAATTTTTTGCCTTTTAAAATGTATGCTCTTCCTGTATTGTCTTTAAAATGTAGACTTTTATCATAATTTTTCAAATAGCTATCTTCTATGTCTTGCACTTGTAGCTGTATTTGTTTTGCTGAAAATTTTTCATTAAAATCATGACATAAATTCAAATATTCATATACTATCGTTTTTACAAATTCTGTAGCTGTTGTGCCATCTGTTAAGGCATGAAACACTTCTACATTTATTTTATTGTTGTAATAAGAAACTCTAAATAAGTATCCATTATTTGTTCTATAACCTATATATCTACAAGGATACCTATCCTCTGGATACACTATAATTTCTCTATTGTTTTCCTCTAAATAATACCAAAAAAATCCTGTTCTTAGTCTAACTTTAAAATTTGCAAAAGTAGCTAAGGCTTTTTCCGTTGCCTTTTTTAATTTTTTTGGATCTATAGTTTCTGTTAACACAACAGATACACGAAATATTGTGCTAAACCTTTTTGTTGATATTATCGGAAATAATTTTGCTGAATTATCTAATTTTCTCCATTTTACCGTTTGATTATTACTCATAAAATCCCCTTTAAAATAGCTCTTCTAATTTGTATTCTTTTTCTAATTTATCATTTAGATATAGCTTTGTAACTAGTTCTAATTCTTTTAAGCTTTCATCTGAAATATTAAATGAAAATATTTTTTTTGCATCTGCTAATACTATATATTGGATTGCAGTTCTAGTTGAATCTGATATTTGTATTGCACTTTTGTCTATTTTACCACATGCTGTGCATTTCAAACAATTATCTTTTAAACTAAAATAGTTTAATTCTTCTTGCTCTTTGCAATTGCCACATTTTCTTATCTCTGGCATAAAACCAAGTAAACAACAAAGTCTTAGTTTAAATACTGATATTACGAAGTCCAAGTTTTTTTCTTCTTCTGATATCATGTATAAAGTGTTTAAGTATAATTGCAAAATTTTATATGTATTTTGATTTTCATCTGTTACATCATTTATTATTTTTGTAATGTATGAAGCATATTTAAGCTTGTCTAAATCTGTGCGAATATTATAAAAAACTTCAATTGTGTCACATGAGTTCATATGATAACTGTTACTACTTTGATATAGCAAATATTCCCCAAAGCACAAAAATTGAGTGCCTGACATTAAAAGGCTTTTTGGTCTTCTAGCCCCTTTTGCCGCACACCCAATTTTACCATTTGGAGTAAGTATAGTTACCATTTTATCAAAATCATTCATGTTACTTTCTGAAAGGATTATCCCCTTCGTTTTTAATATTCCCATATTGTGTTTCCTCTACATTTTTAGCTATATCTTGCTTTGCATTTTTTTCTATATTTTCTACTTGCATTAGTTCCATAAATGTGTCAATGTTTCCTGTTTGTTTAAAAGTATTCCATGCTAGGTCTTTAATTTGCTTTTCCATCATTTACACATCATCTCCTGTTCTAGAAGTTTTACTTCTAACTTTATCTTTCGCTTCTTTTTAAATTTTATACTGGTATAATTTGTAAAACTAGTCTGTATTTTTAAATAGTTTTACAAATTTATCATTATTTATCCAGTCTTCGCGTACTTTTACCCACAATTGCAAATTAACTTTATCTTGTAGTTCTTTTTCTAAATCTTCTCTTGCATAAGTTCCAATTTTCTTAAGCATAGCACCATTTTTTCCAATGATTATACCTTTGTGTGAATCTCTTAAGCAATAAATTGTAGCTTCTATATTGAAAATGGGCTCATTATCTCTTGTTTTACCTCTTTTCATTTTTTCAACTTCTACAAATATTCCGTGTGGCACTTCATCTTGTAAAAGTTTTAATGCTTTTTCACGAATTGTTTCAGAAGCTATATCTCTTAAAGTTTGGTCTGTATATTCATCTATATCATAATATGCAGGACCTTCTTTAAGGTTCTTTTCGATTTCTTCAAGTATAACTTCTGTGTCTTTTGCTTTTAAAGCAGAAATTGGAATAATAGCTTTGAAATTATACTCATCTTTAAATGTTTCTATTAGCTTAAAAACTTGCTCTTTTTTAACCAAATCGATTTTATTTATTATCAAAATTGTATTAGCCTTCGCTTCTTTAATTTTGTCTAAAATCATTTGGTCACCTTTGCCAATTCCATCTGAAGTAGCTTCCACAACAAATAAAAGCACATCTGCATCTGGAATACTTCCCCAAGCTGTGTCATTCATAGTGTTACCTAATTTTGATTTTGGTTTATGAATTCCTGGTGTATCTGTGAATATTATTTGTGAGTTTTCTCTATTTACTATTGCTTTAATAGCTGTTCTTGTAGTTTGTGGTTTATTAACAACCACTGCTACCTTTTGTCCAACCATATCATTTAATATACTGGATTTTCCTACATTTGTTCTTCCAACAATTGCTACAAATCCTGATTTAAATTTTTCCATATCTTCTCCTAATATAATTATATTTTTTACTATTTCCGTACCTAGAAATTATATGTGCCACTTGCAACTGATACACATACAATTTCTTTCGCAGTGCAGTCTGACAGTTGCAAGTGATACATATAATTTCTAATTTGAAACTAATATAATCTTTTAGCTATTTATTATAGCAAAATTATATTACTATTATAATACAAATTTTGTAGAAAAATGTAAACAAATTTACACTTTTTTTCTACTATTTTTACTTGACAAATTTATATTTTTCTTTTTTAGAATAATGAGTATGTAATAATTTATGAGCTAATTCTCCATTAGGCTCTCCTAAAAATTCTTTGTAAATTTGCTTCAATACCGGATTTTCATGTGATTTTCTAATAACGCTTTTTTCATCAATTGAATACATTGCTTCAGCACGTTTTTTATGTACATCGACATTCTCTTGAATTTTAGCATTTTTTATAGGTTGACCTCCACCTGTAATACATCCACCTGGGCAAGCCATAATTTCAACAAATTGATAATCTGCTTTGCCAGATTTTATCTCTTCCATAATAGTTTGTGCATTTGCTAATCCATGTGCTACTGCAACTTTTACTTTTTTATCTCCAATCTCTATTTCGGCTCTTTTTATTCCACTTTCTCCTCTTACTTGTTCAAATGAAATTTTATCTAAAGGTTTTCCTGTTACAATTTCAGAAACACTTCTAAGAGCCGCTTCCATAACACCACCAGTTACTCCAAAAATAGCTGCTGCACCAGTTGCTTCTCCCATTGGGTCATCAAATTTAGCATCTTCTAGATTTACAAAATCTATTTTAGCCTGTTTAATCATTCTTGCAAGTTCTCTTGTAGTAATAACTGCATCAACATCTTGCTTCATTTCTTCTCTTTGTCTTTCATATTTTTTTGCAATGCATGGCATCACAGACACTACAAACATTTTGCTTGGATCAATTTCTTCTTTTTTAGCATAATATGTTTTTAATAATGCTCCAAACATTTCATGTGGTGATTTGCAACTAGATAAATGTCCTATATTTTCTGGATAATTCATTTCAATATATTTTACCCAGCCAGGGCAACATGAAGTTATCATTGGTAAGTTGTCATTATTTTGCAGTCTTTTTATGAATTCTGTTCCTTCTTCAACAATTGTAAAATCTGCCCCAGTATTTGTGTCAAATACTTTATCAAATCCCATTTGTTTTAATGCATTTACCATTTTTCCTTCTACATTTGTACCTATTGGCATTCCAAATTCTTCTCCTAATGCAACTCTTACAGAAGGAGCTGTTTGCACTATTACATATGTATTTTTATCATTTATTTTGTCCCATACAATTTGTGTAGAGTCTTTTTCCCTTAAGGCTCCTGTTGGGCACACCTCTATACATTGACCACAAAAAGTACAATTCACATCATTTAAACTATTGTGTCCAGCTGTTGAAACACATGAATTAAATCCTCTTTCTGTTACACCTATAGCACCTATTTTTTGTACTTTATTGCACATTGAAACACATCTTCTACATAATATGCATTTATTAGGATCACGTACAATAGATGGAGATTTATCGTCTATTTCATATGTGTTTTTTGTTCCCTCATATACAGTTTTCTCCTTATCAAATTGTTTTATAAGGTCTTGTAATTCACAATTTTCTTTTCTTACACAATTATCACAGTCTTGATAATGGTTAGATAATATTAAGTCTAACATAGTTTTTCTAGCTTCTAAAACTTCTGGTGTTTTGGTGTGTACAACCATACCCTCTTCTACCTTTTGAATACAAGAAGTAGCAAAGCCTCTTTTACCTTCCACTTCTACAAGGCACATTCTACAATCTCCAATTTCATTTATTTCTTTTAGATAGCATAATGTTGGAATATCTATATTTAATTTTGCTGCAGCTTGTAAAATTGTTGTACCTTCTCGTACTTCTATGTTTCTACCATCTATTGTTAGGTTTATCATATCTATTATCCTTCCTATAGGTATATTAAGTTGAAATCTATTTTTCAACCACTTCCTATTTCACGTTTTTATTTTTAATATACTCTCTTCCTTTAAACTCTTCTCTTAAAATGTCCATCATTATTGCATCATAGTATTTACCATTCACAAACTTACCTTGTCTTTCTCTTCCCATTTCTTTAAATCCGCACTTTTTATAACATGCTTTTGCTCTTTCATTACAATCTAAAACAGTAAGATTAATACTATTTAAGTTCATGTAATTAAATCCAAAATCTAAAATTAAATTGATTGCTTCTGCTCCATAGCCTTTGCTTCTGTACTCACTTCTGCCTATAAAAATTCCTAAAGTTGCTTTACTATCTGTTCTATCAATTTTTTCTAGTGAGACTGTACCAACCATAACATCATCTTTCAAATCAACAATTACAAATGTTGATTCTGGATTTGCATTCTTTTCTAAAAATTCTTTTTCTCCACTCAAGCTTATCATTTGAGCAGTTCTTCCAATATAATCAGTTACTTCAAAATCATTCATCCATTCTGTAAATTGTTCCACATCTTCTGCATTTCTTGGAGACAAATATATTCTCTCTCCAACCAATTTTTTAAAATATTTCATAACTTCCTCCTTTTTTTATTTCTCACAAATTTTCAAAAATTTCTTTGTGTATCTTTAAATTTTCAAAAGAATAGTTATATTGCTAGGGACAAGAATTAAAAATGAATGAGGCGTACTTTTTGTACGTTGATTTCATTTTTAATTCGTAGTGAGACTATTATTTTGGAAATTTTAACCTATGGCGTGGAATGGGCAGATATTTAAGCAAGTCCCACACTTAATACACTTCTCCTCGTTAATATGATGTGTTTTACCTGGCTCTCCTGTAATTGCTCCAACTGGACAATTACGACTACATTTTGTACATCCTCTACACTTTTCAGGATCAATTTGTATTTTTGCTAATGCTTTACATTCTCCTGTTCTGCATTTCTTCTCTTCTATATGCTCTAAGTATTCTTCTCTAAAATACTTTAGTGTTGAAATTACTGGATTTGGTGCTGATTGTCCTAATCCACATACCGAAGTCTTTGGTATAATTTTCGCCAATTCTTCTAATTTTTCTAAGTCTTGTTTTGTTGCTTCTCCATTAGTTATTTTCTCTAGTATTTCAAGCATTCTTTTAGTTCCAATTCTGCATGGTGTACACTTTCCACAAGACTCATCCACAGTAAATTCTAAGTAGAACTTAGCAATGTTTACCATACATTTTGTATCATCCATTACTATAAGTCCTCCTGAACCCATCATTGAACCTATTTGTTTTAATGATTCATAATCTATTGGTGTATCTAAATGCTCTTTTGGAATACATCCACCTGATGGGCCGCCAGTTTGTGCAGCTTTAAACTCTCTGTTGTTTGGTATTCCTCCACCAATATCATAAACAATTTCTCTTAAGGTTGTTCCCATTGGAACTTCAACTAACCCAATATTTACAACATTTCCACCTAACGCAAATACTTTTGTTCCTTTTGAGGTTTCTGTCCCAATACTTGAGTACCATTCTGCTCCATTTAATATTATTCTCGTTATATTCGCATAAGTTTCAACATTATTTATTAATGTTGGTTTACCCCATAAACCTGAATTTGCAGGATATGGTGGTTTTAATCTTGGTTGACCACGTTTTCCTTCAATAGATTCTAAAAGTGCTGTTTCTTCTCCACATACAAATGCTCCTGCACCTAATCTAATATCTACATCAAAGCTGAAGTCTGTTCCAAATATATTTTTTCCAAGTAGCCCATAATCTCTTGCTTGTTTTATTGCTACTCTAAATCTATCTACTGCAATTGGATATTCAGCTCTTACATAAATATACCCTTGATTTGCTCCAATTACATAACCGGCAATTATCATTGCCTCTAATACAGAATGTGGATCTCCTTCTAAAATACTTCTGTCCATAAATGCACCTGGGTCACCTTCGTCTGCATTACATACCACATATTTTTGTTCTGATTCTACTGCCTTAGTTAATGCCCATTTCTTACCTGTCGGAAATCCTGCTCCACCTCTTCCTCTTAGTCCAGAATCTTCTATTGTTTTAATTACCTCATCTGGTGTCATTTCTAAAAGTACTTTTTCTAATGCTTTGTATCCATCAAAAGCTATGTATTCATCAATATTTTCAGGGTCAATTTTCCCACTGTTTTGAAGAGCAATTCTTTTTTGTTTTTTATAAAAAGTCAAGTCGTCTAGTTTGTTTACTCTAGTTCCATCAATGTCTTTGCATAATAGTCTTTCAACTATTTCACCATCTATAATGTGCTTTTGTATAATTTCTTCACAGTCTTCTGGCTTTACCATTGCATAAAATGTGTCTTCTGGTCTAATGATTACTATTGGTCCTTTGGCACATAACCCAAAACATCCTGTTTGAATTACACGTACATTTTCTAAATTTTTTTCTTTTACTATTCTTTTAAAATTCTCTATAACTTGTGTAGATTTTGAAGATGTACATCCTGTTCCATGGCATACTAAAATATGTTTTTCTCTTCCTCCAACTGATGTATCTACTCTAATATTTAGTTCTTTTCGCTTTTCTTCTCTTATTTTTCTTATCTCTTCTAAAGTTTTCAAATCATTACTCCTTTCCTATTTACTCATCAATTCATCTAAAACTTCATCAAGTTTTTTTACAGTAGCTCTTCCATAAACTTCTCCATTTACGGTAAATACTGGTGCTATTCCACATGCACCTAAACAACGAGTGCTATCAATTGAAAACTTTCCGTCTTCTGTTGTTTCTCCTTCTTTAATGCCTAATCTTTCTTTTAATCTATTCATTAGTTTTTCTGAACCTTTTACAAAACATGCTGTTCCTAAGCATACTGAAATTGCATATTTTCCCTTTGGTTTTAATGTGAATCTTGAATAAAAAGTAATTACTCCATAAATTTCTGCCATTGGAATGTTTAAGTATTCTGATATTTCATTTTGTGCAATTTGTGGAATATATCCATATTTTACTTGCACATCATTTAATATTGGTACTAAATTATCTTTGGCAGTTGTATATTGCTCTAGAATTTTTTTTACTTCTTGCTTTAATTTTTGTTCTACACAATTCATACTTTTCAATTCCTCCTAGTATATTTGTATTTTACTTTTTCAAAATTATTATATCAAATCAGTAGTTTTTATACAACCTATATTTTATATATAAAAATATATATCTTTTCCTTGTTATATATGAAAATTTCTCGATTCTTCTTATAAAAAACAACAAACTAGTATTTTAGTTTGTTGTTCTTATTTATTAATCCCATTTTTCTTTATGTACAATCAAGCTCATATCATGGTCAACTTCAATTTTGTAAACTGGGCTTGTTGATTCTCCGCTTTTAGACCATGTAATTACATTATCATATCCAAGCTCTAGTTCTGAATATTTTTGAGATATTGCATCTGTAAATTTTTTATTTTGTCCACCAATTTTATATTCTGCTGCTTCTGGAAATTCATTTAAAAAATTTATAGTTCTAACTGTATATAATCCTGGTACAACTTTACTTAAATAATCAGATGTACTTCCTGTTTGAAGTTGTCTTAATATTCCTGCCATTACAATTTGTCTAATTGTTTTTTGATTATTATTGAACGCAATATACCATCTTAAAGCATAACTCGAACGTATAGCTCCCCATTCCATTGGTTGTTCATCATTAAAATATTTATAATATTCATTGTTTTTCTCAACGTAATGTAGCCCTTCTCCATTTGTTCCTGTAGGTTGTTCTCCTGCGAACTTAATATTTACAGCATTATTACACTCTATTACGGTATTATTTTTTAATTCTTTCCAATCATTAGTTTCATCTGTTGAATACAATAAATTTTGTCCATCTTCCAATAATATTTCTGCCTTTACCTTATATGGTGCATTTGTTGACTCTGTTCTTATGTTGTCAATTGTTACTGTTTTCTTTACTTCTGTTGCTCCACTTTTTATTATAAAGTCATAACTTCCATTTTTGTTAAATGAGCATTTAACTGGTTCTCCAAGATTGCTTGTATATAAAGTGCTTCCATATGGGGTTTCCACGGTAATTACTTTCACACCCAAATCTTTTAATTTTTCTACTTCCGAATCATTACTGTAGTTTATAAACCTTCTTCCTACTTCTATTATTTTATTAACTAATTGTTCTTCTGTCATATTAAGGTCAGTGTATGCTTGTGTTAATTCTTCATAACTTGAGAAATCACATAAAATTGCAGCAATTTCCTTTTTTTGTTCAAAAGTTGGTTGTGTTTCATTTTCTGCAGGGTTTAATACTACTGTAGCACTAAAGTCGCCTTTTTCTATATCTTCTCCTCCATTGGTGCCATTTATATTTTTGTTTATCCATTCGTTTAGTCCATTTATTGCATCTAAATCATTTTGTGTTGCTTCATCCATTTTATTTTGTGCATCTTTTGCTTTTTGTATTATTCCATCTTGTCCAAATAGTGCATTTATACTCACTCCTGCTAATATTAGCAATACTACAATAGTTACTACTAACGCTATTAGAGTAATACCATCTTGTTTTAAATAATTTCTTTTGTTCTTCGTTTTCATTCTTTTCTTTGTACCTTTTATATGATATATTATCATACCCTTTCTTCTAATTTTCTACTATTTTACGTATATATGTTTTTAATATTAAAATCTACTTTTATATCATCCCCTTTAATTCTTTGAAAAGTTTGCACAGATTAAATATTTTCCGCAACAAAAAGACAGGTAATTTAAGTATTTTCATACTCATAACCTGTCTTGTATATGTTTAATAAAGCTAATTTCTTAGCTTGGTTATTATTTATTAATGTTGTAGCTCTCTCTCTCTCTCTCTCTCTCTCTCTACTCCCGTAAAGGTTTTAGCTTCTTTCATATTTTGCGCCTCTTTCTTACTTTTCTTTTGGTTTTTACTATGTTTATCATAATATATCTTTTTCTTTTTTGCAATAGTTTTTATAAATTTTTAAAATTGCTACATTTTATAGATTTTTAAAGCTGCACATTATCAAATGTACAGCTTTTGGTTTTAAATATTAATCTACACCTATTAGACTTGGATATCCATTATTTTTTGATGAATTCAGCTCCCATACTGGCGTTTCTTGGTCTGCGTTTAATAATGCTAAAAATTCTTCTGTTTTCATTTCTGCTTCTGTTTTACTCTCTCCATAATCATTATCTGCATTTTCTACTATTCCTTGTTTATAATAGTTATTTTTTATTGTTGCATTTTCTGTGTTTGTAGCTGAAAGATATCCTATTACTCCTCCTATACCTTTTACATTTTGTCCTTTTATTATTATTTTTCCTAAATTGTAGTTGTTTGAAATCGTTCCGCTAAATCCTTGGTTTATACCCGCTACAATTCCCCCAAAGTCAGATACATTACTTGTTTCTCCTATTATATTTCCTAAATTATAACAGTTTTTTATTATTGTTGATGAATCAGCTAAAATACCTCCACAAATTCCTCCTATAAAATCTTCTTTTCCCTGTACTGTTCCTATATTTATGCATTTTTCTATTTTCACATTGCTTTTAGTATTTGTAATTCCTACTATTCCACCATTAACTGTTCCTCTACTCACTATATTTCCTCTGTTTTTGGAATTTATTACAAATCCGGTTTTAAGTTGTCCTACTATTCCTCCTAATTGTCCATAACTATTTTCAACACCTCCACTAATTTCTGCTTTATTTATACAATTCTCTATCTTTTCTCCTGTAAACTGTCCTACTATTCCTCCTATAGAATATCCACTAGATTTTATATTTCCTGTATTTGTACAGTTTATTATGCTATTAGCTGCTGCATTTACTTTTCCAAACTGTCCTACTATTCCTCCTACATTGCCTACATTGGCTCCGTCACCAGTGTTAACTACATTAGTTTCTATATTGTTGCAATTAACTATACTGCCTTCACGTAATAAGCCGACTATTCCTCCTATTCCTCCGCCAGTTGCTTCTATATAACTATCTGCTATTGTTAAGTTTTGTATTGTGTCTGAGTTTCCAAATAATCCTGCAAAATTCCCATCCTTCTTTACATATATTCCTCTTACTGTATGATTGTTTCCTTCAAATGTTCCTGTGAATTTTCCTGCATTATCCACTCCTATTGGGTCCCAGATTGTTCCTGCTGTTAGTGCTCCATTTTCTTGTCTTGCTCCCATATCTATATCGTTCTCTAAATATACTATTGTACTGTCTGTTATTTCTAGTCCTTCTTTTTCTTCGTCTGTTAATTTTCCATTTACAAACTCTTCAAAGTATTTCATCTCTTCTGGTGTGTATATATGCCAATTCTTACTTTCGTCTGCTGTTGGTTTACTTTTACTTGTTCCATCCCATATATCTGTTTTTCCATCTATTATGTCTCCATTGTCATATACTGTTACTGTTGCTTCTTCTCTTGTTACATAACATGTGTCTCCTATGTTTCCTATTGCTTCTACTGTTTTATTTCCACTTATTCCATTTTCTAATTCTTCTTTAAAGCTTCCTACTGGTAGTCCTGCCATTTTATTTATATTTCTTGATTGGATTACTATTCCTATCTCATCTTTTAAACTTGATAAATTTGTTACTTTTTTTGTATCTTTTGCTCTTGATATTATTCCATTATTTCCAAATAGTGCATTTATACTTACTCCTGCTAAAATTAATAGTACTACAATAGTAACTACTAAAGCTATCAGTGTAATACCTTTTTGATTTAAATAGTACTTCTTGATTCCTCTCAATTTTAAATCTAATTTCATTTTTTCTTTTTCCTCCTTTATCTTTAAATTTTTATAGTTCACTTTTTCTCCCCTTTTTTTACTCTTTAAAAGAAACACACAAAAAGACAGGCCATTTAAGTATTTTCATACTCATAACCTGTCTTGTATATGTTTAATAAAGCTAATTTCTTAGCTTGGTTATTATTTGTTAATATTGTAACTCTCTTTCTCTCTACTCTCGTAAAGGTTTTAGCTTCTTTCATATTCTGTGCCTCTTTCTTACTTTTCTTTGGATTTTTATTATATTTATCTTATACTACTTTTAAAACAATTTCAAGTAATTTGATTAATTTTTCACTTTTACATTTTTTTCAATTTCTCGATTTCTTCTTTTGTTAATCCTATAATTTTTACAATCATCTCAATTTTTATATTTTCTTTGTTTGTGGAAATTTTAAGATTTTAATTTTTTAGATTTAATAGTATTGAAAAACATTAAGAATTTAAAATATTATTGGTTTAAAACGTCTTTGAATTTAAATATTACTAATTCGAGATAATTACATTGAGATTAAAATTTAATAATTAAAAACTTTAAATTTAGAAAATAATTATTGCAACAAACGGATTTCAAGAATTTCTACGCAGTGCAAACTGCTAGAAATTCTAGTAATTCGCATATTTATCTTCTACAGAACTTCTTCATACTATGAAAAAGTTCCTAGAATATAAAAGAATGCAACTAAGTTAGTATTGTTATACTATACTTAATTGCATTTTGCAAGTAAAATCGTATGTCAAATTTCGACATATTTTACATATATTTATTCAAAACTAATTTTACTATTTATTGGGCAGATTTGAATGAAGGTTTTTCCGTCGTTTACTTTTATTTCGTTTCCTTCTAAGTCTTTATATACTGTTTGGCTGCTCCTTGAAGTTTTATAGCATTTAATTGGTATATATTTTCCATTTGTAATGTAATATCCGTCTAATGTTTTCACATTATCTAATGTTTGTCTTCCTTTTCCACTGCCATCATCCAAAGTAGTATTTTTACATTTTGTTATAATAATATTTTTTGTTTTTACTGTATTTTTTGTATTCCAGTCTGTTTGTTTTTTATCTCTTGAATACCTAACATATTCTTTGCTCTCTTCGTCATATTCATATCTTACTGTGTTATATGCTGAATATGGAATTGTAACTGTATTTGCTAGGTTTGTAATCTTTCCTTCTGTTTCACCTTCTGCTGGTTCTTCTCTTTCATCTGGCAAATTTACTTCGTCAACTACATAGTTAAGTACTGTTTTTTTGCTAGTTGTAGTTCTAAATTCTTTGTTTTCAATAAGTTTTGTTAACTTAGCTGTTGAGGTTACAGCATTATGTGGAGCATATCTACTGCTATCTCTCCAAAAGTCTGTTGCACTTTCATATATTCCATTTATATCATCAACTTTTAATTTTGTAATATCTGCTTTTGCTTGTGGACTTTGTCCATAATGAACACAAATTGCATCATTTTCTAGCATATAATCTAGATAATAATGTCTAACACTTCTTAATGGTCCGATTTTGCTTATGTCTTTATTTTTTATTACCGCCATTAATCTGGTTTCTCCACCTTCAACAATCATTTCATATACTAAATCTGCTTGTTCCAAACCTGCTTGTGGCATTGCATTTATATTATTATCTATCATAAATGCAAGTGGTCTTTCTGTTCCTGCAAAAGTTTTAGGTTTTAATTCTTCCTTTGGAGCTTCTGTTTTTGTTTTATTTTCTGTACTTCCAACTTCTTGACTATTTTTAAACTTTTCAATTCCTAACCATACACTTACTGCTAATATTGCTAATAACAATAATACGATTATTGGTTTTACACTTTTTTTAGATTTTTTTCTTGCCATTTGAAAACATCTCCTTTTTAAACAATTGCCATTGCTATTCCATATAGCACAAGTACTAATACAGTGGCAAAGCATCCACTAAATATTATTTCTGATAATTTATGTTCTTTTGCCGCAATTCTACTTTCAGCTAGTAAAATAGCAGTTACTAATGATAACATTAAGATTACTATATTATCTGTTAATAGCCAAATCAATGTGTTTGCTGCAAATCCAATAGCTGCGTGCCCACTTGGGACAAATTTTGAATTTAATCCTTTATGTTTATTAGATTTTGCATAAGCAACTAATGCTAGTGCTGCAATCATTACAATTACCATAATTGCAAATGATAAATGTACTGGATTACTTGTTACGTTTTTTAAGAATGCTAAACCTATATCTGCAATTTTATCAAAGAATAAGAAGTATGCTACTATTATTGCATTTATGGTTGTTATTACTACTCCTCCTGCTGCAACGTCTTTAGCTATTTTTGCTTTTGGATGATATACATCAACATATAGGTCTACAACTGTTTCAATTGCTGTATTTACCATTTCTGCAAATATGATAAGCACTATGGTAAATAAAAAACATAAAAATTCTGCGCGATTTAAATTAAAAAATAAGCTAACAATTACTACAATTACTGCAATTATTAATTGTTTTTGTATATTACCTTGTGTGGTTGTTGCATATATTATTCCATTAAATGCATTTTTCCAAGCATCTATAAAATTATGATTTTTTAGTTCCTTGTTTTCTTTTTTCATTATTCTCCCCTTGTTATATTTAATTGAGACAAAACATTTTCCTCTTTTTCCCTCATTTGAGCTTTTTCCTCTTCTACCATGTGGTCATAACCTCTTAGGTGATAGAATCCATGAACTAGCATATATGCAAATTCTCTTTCAAAACTATGTCCATATTCTTGCGCCTGTTCCTCTACTCTTTCAATAGAGATTATGATATCACCCATTATATCTTGTAATGCTCCATTTTTTAAATTAAATGTTTTCAAAAGATTTGTAGCAATAAGTTTGTCCAATTCATCTTTTTCAAACATAGGAAAAGAAAGTACATCTGTCTCTTTATCTATATTTCTATATTTCTTATTTATTTCACGTATATTTTTAGGATCTGTTAATGTAACACAAATATATAAAGAGGTAGGATTTATATGCTCTACCTCAAAACATTTTTGTATTACTTTTTCAATTATAGCCTCTAGCTCTTCATTTTGTTGGATATCTTTCCAAACAATTTCTGTTACTGAATTCATTATATTTTCCTTCTATCTAAATTATGCATTAACAACCTTTTTAGGTCTACCTCTTCTCTTAACTTTTTTTGGTCCTTTAGTGTAAGCACCTTCTGAGATAAATGAATTTTTCAAGTTTTTCATAGCATCTAATTCTACCAATTTTGCACAGTAAAATTGAATAATTTTATAATATCTATTTGACTCTTTTCTTAATTTTTTCAAATCGTTTCTTAAGAATAAAACTTGCTTGTCTTTAGAATATTCAATATAATTTTTCTCTTTTCCTTTTTGAATTGCTTGATATTGTTTGTAAAAGTCTTTATATGCTTCCCTTTCTGCTGGTTTCTCCCAATATACTTTAGTAGATTGTAATTTTACATTATATTCTTCTATTAAAGTAATAAGTAATGAATATGCTTTTTCTTGTTTTCTAATTACTTTTGTATCCACTATTAAACTTCTAACATCATTTAATAGTTTTTCATAACATTGTTCTGCTACTATAAGTGGTAAACTATGTGTAAATAACTTTCTACTCAAACTTAATAATATCATATTTTTTTCAATGGTATCATTTTGATCTAGTTTACCAACTGTAAATCTTTCAAAACTTTGATAATCCTCAAGTATTTCTTTATACACTTTATTATCTGGATCTTGTTTCATTTTTAATGGTAATATATTTTCAATATATTTTTCTAATGTGTCAAATATTTTGTTATATACTTCATCTTTAGCTCCTGGAGTTAAATTATCTGCAAGTTTAATTGAATAATGTTTTAATAAGCCTTTATATAATGATTCCATTTGAGAAACATATAATGTTTGATATCTTTGTAATAGCTGTTCTTTATTAAGACTATCAACAGTTTCATAGTCTAGGTTTAATAAATACATTTGCTTTTTATACTTGTATTCTAAATATTCTGTTTCTTTTAAATGAACAACTGAATAATACTCAGATAATGCATTTTTTTCAAAATCACTTGCCACATCATTTTTTACTTTTTTATAAATAGAATCCATAATATATTTGTCTATTGATTCTAGATATAAAGCGTATACATCTTCAAATTTCTTTTCAATTGCTTCTTGTTTTTCTTGATTTTGAATATCCTCGCTTGCTTTATATGCTTCATAAGCTTTTAGAGCATTGTTTCTTTTTATTGAAATTAACATTCCATTGATTCCAATTTTTGTTGGAGTTAGTATTTTAGTAATTGTGTTACTAATTTTTGAAAAAAATGTTTTTTCTTGGTATATTCTCAAACTTCTTTCTTCCATGGCATCTGTTCCTTTCAAAATACTATTTTTTCTTTTGTCCCAATACTTTCGAGTACTTCGTAAATAACTTCAACTTCAATATTTGCTCCTATTTGTTCTGCATTTATTTTTTTATTTGTTACTTGTTTTCCTTCTATTTGCTCTTTTAGGCTCTCGTCAGCTTGTGCTATTCCAAGCTCTTTTGCTTCTTCTATACTATATGTAATTTCTTGTTCTTCATACTCTTGGTATGTTTTTTGGTGTATTTCTATTGGCAAATAAAAATCTGAAAATAGTTTTAGTTTTTTACTCGTCTCTATTGTATCATAATTTTGAAATTTTGGAACCCCTTTTGGCAAATTTATTTCAAAATTATTTATCTTTACGGAATATTTATTTTCCTCCTTGTCTGTTTTTATTTTTTTAGTCTGTTTTAAAGGCACACTTATTTTTTGAGAATACCATACTTTTGCTTGAACTTCGCCATTTGCATGCACATAGCGTATTCCTGTAAACTGACCTTCAAGCCACCCTTGTATTAGCACAGTTCCTTTTGCAACTATGTCTCCTTCTTTTACTACGGCTGTGCCATTTTGAGCATTTATTTTTACTATCATCGCATCTTTTGTTGCAACAATATTACAATACTCTTCTTCTTTGATTATATCAGGTTTCAAATCTGCTTCTACTATTTTTACAATTGCATTTGTTCCTTTTATCTCTATTCCTATCCATGCTAAATCACTTCTTTTTAATCGTATTTTATCAATTATATTTTTGGTGTTTAAATTTGTTTTAGATGTTCCAACTTTAAAATTATCATCTGCTAAGTCTTTAATAATTTCTTCTGCCGAAATTTTATTATTCCCTATTACTTCAATATTCCATACGAAGTTTGATAATGCAATAACTACAATTATTAAAAGTATAAAAAATATAGCAAAGATTTTTCTTTTTTTATATTTATGTAAGATAAATGGTATTCCTCTTTTCTTTTGTATTTTTACTCTACATTTAGTTTTTTTAGCTATTTCTTTTATTTTTTTAAAATCCCTGATTCCAATATTTACTCTTATAATTGTGGAGTGTTTTCTTTTCATATTCCACAAAAATATTTTTTTACTATTACAAATATTTATAAAACGTTCTATAAAATATCCTTCTACTTCAATATTTACATATCCTAAAATGTAAGCTAATAGTATTTTAAAATACAAACTTTTCCCTCCTATTCTTCATCTGTAATTGTTTCAAAATCAATGCTTTCTATTTTTCCAGTAACTAATAAATCGTCTGTTGTCATTTCTTCTAAATACAAATCATAGCCATTTATGTTTAAAATTCCAATATGTGTACTAATCCTAATATAGAAGTCTTGATACTCTAATATTCCTTTATAATTTTCAATCAACATTTGTTTAAAACCTATTACTGTTATTTTCGGTAAATTAGTTGATATTTCTTGAGGGATTTCTAATAAACGATTTATTCTACTTTGTATACTTTTATTTTTCTTAGAAGCTTTTCTCAAACTTTCTCATCTCCCCTATGCTATTTCTTTATAGTTGTCAAAGAATTAAATTTGACACATTAAAAATTGTAATTATTTTGCAACCATTTACCTTTGGAAATCGTCTAAAGACTTAAACTCATACCCCATCTTCTTAATCTCCTTAATACAATAATCTAGAATATTACTATTATCTTTTGAAGTTGCATGTAGTAATATAACTGCTCCGAGGATGTATGTTATTTAAAATCATCTTTTTTCCATAATCTTCTCTGCCTTGTTTATTTTTGTCCCAATCATCATAGGCAAAACTCCACATAACAGTTTTATAGCCTAATGTATTGGTATATGCTACAGTTCTTTCACTGTATTCTCCTTTTGGTGGACGAATGTATTTCATTTCATAATTAAATTTTTGGTAAACTGCTGTATGCAAATCCATTACTTCTTTTTGTATTTGTTCATTTGTTAAATCTGGCATACTTTTATGATTCACTGTATGATTTCCAATAGTATGGCCTTCATCTATCATCTGCTTTACTAAATCTGATGCAGTGTTTAGATAATGGGCTGTTATAAAAAATGTAGCCGGAACTTGATTTTCCTTTAATACTGCTAATATTTTAGGAGTATAACCAGCTTCATATCCATTGTCAAAAGTAAGATATACATATTTTGAATTTTTATTTCCCATAGCAATTCCTTCATATGTATCTATTATTTTTTTATTTACACTTCCTAAATCTGGTTGTTCATTATTATTAGATCTTTTTATTCCCCAACCAATTCTTTTTTCGCTAACTGAACTTGCACTTGTTTCTGTTGTATTGTTTGAATTAATTACAGAAATTGAAAAAATAAATACTAATAAAATTGATGATATAACTATAAGAAAATTTGAATTTCTCTTCATTTTATCCCTCTTTCCTTTTAATAACAACGCTTTCATTTTTTTCGACATTTTATAGTTTTTTATAAGATTCTTCTTGACAATATTATTTATTTGCATTATATTTATATAGGCAATTGGAAAAAAATGGGTAATTTTATATTGTTTTGTCGAATTACCATTGCGCGTTTTTGTTGTGTTAATTTATATTTATTATATTATACGGAGGAAAAATATATGTTAGATTTTGTATTATGTGATGATAATTTTAACGCTTTAACAAGATTAGAAAAGATGCTAGAGTCTTTATTTATCGAGTGTAAAATTAACGCGCGTATTGCATTAAGTACAACAAATCCTGAAGAATTAATTGAATATGTAAAAGTTAACAAGGTTAATGTTGTATTTTTGGATATTGATTTAAAATCTAACATTACTGGACTAGATTTAGCTGATATTATCCGTAAAAAGGATAGAAACATTTATATTATCTTTACGACTGGTCATTTAGAATATGGTTTAATGGCATATAAGTATAAAACTTTTGATTATATACCCAAACCAATAACTGTAGAGAGATTAAAAGATACTATAACTAGGTTAGTTGAAGATTATTCGGGTTCTGAACCCAAGTTTGTAAGACTTGATAATAACAGAACTATTATCAGGCAAGATAGCATTTTGTATATTCAAAAAGAGGGGATGAAAACTATCTTTTATACTGATACCAGAGAATATGAAACTTATAGTTCTTTTAAAGTTATAATGTTACAATTGCCAGACACTTTTATACAATGCCATAAATCATATATTGTTAATACTAAAAAAATAACTAGTGTAGACTTTTCTAACAATGTTATTTTTCTAAATGATAATGAGGACTATAAATGTTATATTGGTCCTAAATATAAAAATAAAATTATGGAGGTTTTTAATTACGCAAATTTTTCAAACAATTTGGACAGCAATGACGACACCGAATGATATCGCTTTAAGTATTGTAGGATTTTTATCTTGCTTTCCTGAGGCAATTGTAAATATGCTTTTATTTACAACTGTTTTAAACATTACCACCACCAGAAAATCAAGAATATCTTATGTAATATCTATTAGTTTAATAGCAATTTTGACTAGATTATTCGTACCTGACCCTTATGGCACATTTATAAATATGATTGTCATTATATTTTTAATTAAATTCATATTAAAGTCTTCTTTTTTAAAAGCTTTACTCGCTGAATTTATGGTAATTGTATTAATTACTATATTAGAATTATTCTTACAAAAACTTTGCCTTGAGGTGTTTCATATTTCATACGAATCAATAATGTATGTTCCTATATATAGGCTCATTCTCGCTCTAATAATTTATGCCTCTATATATTGTTTATATAGAGTTATCAAATATTTCAAATTATACATAAACTTAGATAATATGACAAAAAGAAATAAAGTGTTATTTATTGTAAACTCTATATTAGGTATTATCAGTATCGGAACTCAAATTTATCTAATGGCTTTTTATAGTAATAATATGCCAATATATATCACTGCAATCAGTATTTTGAGTTTGCTAACATATTTTGTTATTAGTTTTTACAGTTTATTAAGTACAGATAAATTAGATACTACCACCAGAGATTTAGAAGAAGCACAATTATATAATAAGACTTTAACTATTTTGCATGATAGTATAAGAGGCTTTAAACATGATTTTCATAATATTGTTCAAAGTATTGGTGGTTATGCTGACAGAGGTGATTTAGAAGGATTACGTATTTATTACAGACAACTTCTACAAGATTGTGGACGTACTAATAACTTAACTGCATTAAATCCAGAAGTTATTAATAATCCAGCTATATACAATGTTTTAGCTACTAAATATCATAAAGCTGATGAAATTGGTGTTCAAATAAATTTAGGTATTTTTATAAATTTAAATGAAATTGAAAAACATATGAAAATTTATGAATTTACTAGAATATTAGGTATACTTTTAGATAATGCTATTGAAGCTGCTTCTGAATGTGAAAATAAAATAATTCATGTAAGTTTTAGAAAAGAACAAAATCGTAGAAGATTACTTGTAATAATTGATAATACATATAAAAATAAAGATATAAATGTAGATAAAATTTATGAAAAAGATTTTTCTACTAAATCTAAAACCACTAATAGTGGACTTGGTTTGTGGGAAGTTAGACAAATATTAAAGAAAAATAATAATTTGAATTTATATACTACTAAGAGTGAAGAATTTTTCTCACAACAATTTGAAATATATTATTAAAAAGTAAATAAAAAGAGAGGCATCTTGATTTAAGATACCTCTTTGTAATTGTTTTGTCGTTTTAAGGAAATATTTATATTTATTTATATTTTAATTAATCTTTTTTGATTAATGATGCAGGCATTTTTGGTTGATGAATAAGTCCTAAAATCCAGCATGCTGTGTTTGTAGATCTTGCATATTTTTCTGCTACTTTAGCTAATAATTTTAACATTTATATTCCTCCTTATATTTTTATTTTTATATCATAAACATTGCCGGCCAATGCATTATAATCTTAAATTGTTTCCTCTGTATATACCTCATAACCATGTTTGTTATTTGTTAACTTATATGAAATTGGTAATACTGTTAGATTTTGCAAAAATATTGCATAAATTATCATGTATGAAAATTGTTTGTATGGGTTAAATATTATTATTGATAATAAAATTACTAATGCTATATATGACTTAATCTTTTTAGATTTTATTTCTTTTTTACTTAAAATTGGTATATTTTCTGTATCTGCTGGAGCATATCTAGCAATTATGATAATACTAAATATTGTTATCAATCCTGCTAATATATAAAGAATATTTTTATCTGATATTAAAATGTATTTTGATAATATAATTGGTAATAAATATAAAATAGATGTTGTAATCATACAACCTAAATGTGTTTTCAAATGAATGCCACCTGTAAAACTTCTATAAGGTGCTATTAAGAAAAATAATAATAAAGTTTGCCATCCCATACTTAATAAAAATCCTATAATGAATAATATTAAAATTTTAGGTAATTCTCCAAAAATTAATCTTACACCAAAGTTAATAATTAATTCTCTTTCCTCATCTATGTCTGTAACCTTTGATTTAATTTTTTCAGTTATCAAATCACAAAATTTATCAATCATTTTCTTACCTCGTTCTTCGTTATCTGTATTTTATAATTTTAAAACTCAAAAATAAAAAAACTTTATAAAGATATAAAAATTGTGTGCAAAATTTGTCGTTTTTTGTTTTAATCACAATTTTTGTATTTTCATAAAGTTTAGTTTAATTTTACAAATATATAATATTTCATAATTGAATATCTTTTAGTATTGCCCAACTTCCAAGCATTTGAGGTACGTCTTTAAATTCCATTAGTTCATTTGTAATAGGATGATATAGTTTTAATTCATATGCCCAAAGTGCAATTTGTTTTCCATGACCTCTTCCACCATATTTTTGATCTCCATATATGCTGTGATTTCTGCTAGATAATTGTACTCTAATTTGGTGATGCCTACCTGTATGTAGGTTTATCCTTAAAACTGATAAGTTTAATTCTTTATCATATTTTAAAACTTCATAATCTAATATTGCTAATTTGCTATTCTTCGTTCCTTCTTTCACAACTTTGCTCATATTAGCTTTTTCGTTTTTTAATAAGTAGTCTTGTAAGGTTCCTTTTTGCTCTTCCATTTTTCCATTTACTATTACTAAATATGTTTTTTGAAATTGTTTTTCTCTTACTTGATTGCTTAGTCTTCCTGCCGATTTTGAAGTTTTAGCAAATACCATTACTCCACCAACAGGTCTATCTAGTCTATGCACTAAACCTAAATAGACATTTCCTGGTTTATTATACTTTTCTTTTAAATAGGCTTTTATTATTGTAAGCATATCTATATCTCCAGTTTTATCTGCTTGTGATGGTATGTTTACTGGCTTTTCTACTACTATTATATGGTTATCTTCAAATATTACTTTTAAATTTTGCATTTAACTCTCCCATCTTCCATAAATACCACATGGTAAAACCATTTTTGAGTTAGTCATAGGAAGACCTATTTCTCCATTTGATACTTTTCCTTTATATTTTTTTGATATTGTAAGTTCCAAAATATTTTGCAAAACTGTGCTTGATATTCCTGTTGTATATGAATTGATTAAGAAAAATAATGGCTTGTCTGATAACACTTGTGCACATAAATTTACAAGCTCTGGTAAGTTTTCTTCAAATTTCCAAACTTCTCCGTTTGCACCTCTACCATAAGATGGAGGATCCATGATTATTGCATCATATTTATTACCTCTACGAATTTCTCTATTTACAAATTTAATAACATCATCAACTATATATCTAACTGGTCTGTCTTGTAATCCTGAAGCTTGTATATTTTCTTTTGCCCATGCTACCATTCCTTTTGAGCTATCTACATGACAAACTTGAGCACCAGCATAGCTACATGCTACTGTTGCTCCTCCTGTATATGCAAATAGATTTAATACTTTTATTTCTCTATTTGCTTTTTGAATTTTTTCTATCATCCAGTCCCAATTAACTGCCTGCTCTGGAAATAAGCCAGTGTGTTTAAATCCCATTGGCTTTATATTAAAGGTTAAATTCTTGTATTTAACTTGCCATGCATCCGGCATTTTTTTATTGTATTCCCAGTTTCCACCACCTGTTGAGCTTCTGTGGTATTTAGCATTAACATTTTTCCACTTTTCTGGAAAACTTTTTTGTGTCCATATTATTTGTGGGTCTGGTCTTACTAAAATAACATTTTTCCATCTTTCTAGTTTTTCACCATTTGCCATGTCTAATATTTCGTAATCTTGCCAATCTTTTGCTACATTCATTTCTAAATATCCTTTCTTATTTTTTATACAACTTTATCATATCTTAGCCCTTTATTTTAGTATGCAATATTATACTACATTGGCTATTGTGGATACTCCTCATAACGAAGAAAAGTATAATATTACATAGTATCTATCTCAAATTTTTAAATGCTTTGTAAAATATGCATAAAATTTGTAACCAACATCACATCCATAACTACAAATGTTAAAAATATTGCCAATGTAGTTACTACTAATTTATGTTTTTTTATTTTTTGTATCAACTTGCTTGTCCACTTTGGTGCCTTCAAACGTAATGTATTGCTACTTTCATCATAACGTATATTTAAAATTAAATCTTTTGTGTACTCCATAAAATAAAATCCTCCTAATATATTTTCTAATAATATATATTCGCATATTCGGATTTTATGATAAAAATCGTAACACAAATTATTACATTATTCGCTTAATTTCTGCTTTATACTTTTAGCTAGCTTTTCTGTAATTCCTGATACCTCTGTCAATTCTTCTATACTAGCATTCTGTATGTTGTTTACAGTTTTAAATTTCTTTAATAAAGCTTTTTTCTTTGCTTCTCCTATTCCGTCTATTTCGTCTAAAACTGAATGTATTGTTTGTTTATCTCTTAATTGTCTATGATAATTTATTGCAGTATCATGTATGTTATCTTGAAAATTTGTAATTACTTTCATTAAATTTTCAGATAATTCAAATTCATTTTTATTTTCGTCTATAAGTGCCCTAGTACTATGTTTATCGTCTTTTACCATTCCATATACAGGTATAGATAAGCCTAGCTCTTTAATAGCTTGTTTAGTTGCCCTTATTTGCGTAATTCCACCATCTGCAAATATTATATCTGGGAAGTCACCAAATGCTCCATTTTGGTTATCTATTGAATGAAGTAACCTTCTTTTTACTACCTCTTGCATACATTTAGGGTCATCTTGACTAATTACTGTTTTTATTTTAAATTTTCTTGATAAGTTCTTTTTTAGCTCTCCATCTTTTAATACACACATTGAAGCAACCATAAATTGTCCTGATAAATTTGATATATCATATCCCTCAATTTTTCTAGGTATTTTATCTAATTTTAGCACTTCTTTTAACTCATTTACAACACTATATTTTTCCTTTTCTTTATTCATTATGGTAATTTTAGCATTGTTTTCTGCCATCTCAACTAGCCTTAGTTTTTCTCCCTTTTGAGGTACTTTTATTTCTACCTTATGACTTGAATTTTCTGAAAGTAATTGCTCTAATATTTCTTTATCTTCAATTGCTTCTTTTATCATAATTTTATTTGGTAAAAATACATCATTTATATAATATTGTTTAATAAAACTTGATAAGATTTCTGCATCTGATTCATCTTGCAATCCTTCAAAAAAGTAGTGATGTCTTTCTATCATTTTACTATTACGAATTAAAAATATTTCAACACATACTTGAGTTTGTCCTTTAGCTATACCTATTACATCAATATTGTGTTCTGATATATTAGAAACCTTTTGTCTTTCTTCTGTAATTCTTTGAATAGCATATTTTTTGTCTCTTAATTCTGCTGCTCTTTCAAATTCTAATTTGTCTGCCGCTTCTTTAATATCTTTATCAAGCTCTTTCATTATTTGGTTTGTATTACCTTCTAATAGGCTAATAATTTGATTTATTTCTTTTCTATAATCTTCTTTTGAAATTTTACCAATACAAGGTCCAGAGCATTTTTTAATATGATAATTTAAACATGCTCTACCTTTATATTTAAATGTTTTACATTGTCTAATTTTATATTTTGAATTTATAAAATCTAGCATTGCTTTTGCACTGCCACTATTTGCATATGGTCCAAAATATCTTGCACCATCATTTAATATTCTTCTAGTTAAGTATATATTTGGGAATTCTAGCTTTGTGTTTACTTTGATATATGGGTACGTTTTGTCATCTTTTAATAAAACATTGAATTTTGGCATATTCTTTTTTATTAAGTTACACTCTAAAATAAGTGCCTCTGATTCATTATCTGTAACAATATATTCAAAGTGGTCTATTAAAGACACCATATTTTCAATTCTTTTTGTTTTATTGTTTTTTCTAAAATATTGCCTTACCCTATTTTTTAGAGAAATTGCTTTACCAACATATATAATCTTATCATCTTTGTCATGCATAATATATACGCCTGGTTTGCTAGGCAACTTTTTTAGTTCTTCTTCTATATTAAACACCTTTAGTTTTCCCCCTTAGCATAATATATATTGTAGCATATTTTGCTGCATTTTACAAGGTAAACTTAGGCTTGTGTACATATAAGAAAATGAAATTTGACACATTTTGCATTTTATAGTAATATATTAGCACTAGGAATACAAATTAAAAAAATATCCTTTAGGAGGGTTGTATATATTTAGCGCCAGGACAGTGTTTATACACTGTTGACGAGGTTAGAGTTTATCGAAAGATTCGGCGGATGGCTCTATGGCATGCGTTACTGCCATTACATATTAACCAAAAAATTATAGTGATATAATATAACAAATTTAATATGAGTACGCTTTAATTTGTATGCCTTACTTTAAATTTTAAGGAGGTATATTTTTTATGTGTGGCATTATAGGTTATATAGGAGACAAAAAGGCCACTCCAGTTTTAATAAATGGTTTATTATGTTTAGAATACAGAGGTTATGACTCTGCTGGTATTGCTGTTATCGAAGACGGCAAAATTACTGTAATGAAAGATAAAGGAAGAGTTGCAAATTTAGAAGCAATTGATGGTATAAATGATTTAAAATCTACTATTGGTATTGCACATACAAGATGGGCAACTCATGGAAAACCTGCAAAAGAAAATTCTCATCCTCATATGGATAATAGCGGTGAATTTGCAGTTGTGCACAATGGTATTATTGAAAATTACCATGAATTAAAAGAATTTTTAGCTTCTAAAGGATATTACTTTTTATCACAAACAGACACAGAAATAATTCCTAATTTGATTCATTACTATTACACAAATGGAATAAATGATGATGACAAATTCTTAAGAGCCGTAAAATCTGCAGTCGATGATTTAAAAGGAAGTTATGCACTAGAAATTATTTCTAACTTACATCCTGATAGAGTTATTGTAGTTAGAAAAGATAGTCCTTTAGTTTTAGGAAAAGGAAATGGTGAAAACTTTATTGCATCAGATATTCCTGCTGTTTTAAAATATACAAAGGAATTTTATTTGTTAGATGACCAAGAGTATGCAGTTGTTTATAAAGACCATATAGATTTTTATGATAATAGCTTAACTTCTCATAGCAAAGCTATTAAGAATATTGAATGGGATGCTACTGCAGCAGAGAAAAATGGCTATGAAGATTATATGTTAAAAGAAATATTTGAACAACCAACTGCAATTCGTGAGACCATTGGTTCTAGATTTAAACTTGGAGAAAAATGCAGTTTTGATGATATTGATATTTCAAAGGAATATTTAAAGAAAATAAACAAAATATATATTGTTGCTTGTGGTACAGCTATGCATGCGGGTTTAGTTGGAAAAAATGCAATTGAAAAACTTTGCAAAATTCCTACTGTAGTCGATATTGCATCTGAGTTCCGTTATCGTGACCCTATTATAGATGATAAAACACTTTGTATCTATATTAGTCAATCTGGCGAAACTGCTGATACAATTGCAGCTTTAAAACTTGCTAAGGCTAAAGGTGCTAAAACATTAGCTGTTTCAAATGTGATTGGAAGTTCAATTACTCGTGAGGCTGATTATACAATATATACTCATGCCGGTCCTGAAATTGCTGTTGCTTCTACAAAAGCGTATACTTCACAAGTTGTGTTAATGGTAATTTTAGCTATGTATTTTGCTGAAGTTTTAGGATCATATGATGGAATTGAAAAATTAAAAGCTGATATTTTAGATTTACCTGCTAAAGTTGAAGCCATGTTAGATGAAACAGATGCTATTAAAGAGTTTGCTAACAAAGTATATACTGAGCATGATATGTACTTTTTAGGTAGAGGTACTGATTACAATGTTGCAATGGAAGGTTCTTTGAAATTAAAAGAAATTTCATATATTCATTCTGAGGCATATGCTTCTGGCGAATTAAAACATGGACCTATTGCTTTAATTGAAAATGGTATAACTGTAATTAGTATTTTAACAGATCCTAATTTAGTTGAAAAATCTATTAGCAATATTCAAGAAGTTATAACAAGAGGTGCTAAAACTTTAGTCGTTACAAATCAAAAGTTATCAAATAGTTCATTTAATTATGTTATAAATATACCTGAAACTAATAGCCTTATCTCACCTATCCTTTCTGTTATTCCACTTCAATTGCTTTCTTACTACATTGCTAAAAATAAAGGATTAGATGTTGATAAACCAAGAAACTTAGCTAAATCAGTTACAGTTGAATAAACTAAGGTGACATGGTCAAAAAGCGCCCACCTAATTACACCCAATTATGGCTAACAAAACAAAGTCATAATTGGGTGCTTTTTGTTCTCGTCTCTATTGGCACACTTTAGATAAATAGTTTTAGTATGATTAGCAATATTGCCCCTGGAATTCCTAAAAGACCTACTAATACTGCTGTAACAACATTCAACCCTATATGAAATCCCCATGCTGAACCTATTAGATTTATTATAAATATAAGTAGTCCACCTAATACAGAGTTTACTATTAATTTAAACAATGCTTTTAATGGAACTGAAAATATTTTTCCTACAATCCATAAAACTACTATACATCCTAAAATAACTAAAGCATTAGAAAAATCCAATTTTTATCACCATTCCTTTAGTAATATGTATGATAAAAATTGGACAAATATTACTTATCCTACCTGATTTTTTTTGAAATAAATTTCTTCTATCATATTTAGAGATAGTCCCTTGTCTTTGGCTTTATTTACTAAAAAATCTACTTTACTTTTACTAGCTTTAATTTGATATACATAATAGTCCACTAAACCTTCTTCTGCCGTTTCAAAATTCTTAGTTGCTAAATTCAATTCTTTTTTTGCTTTTATTAAGCTCATTATAAGTTCTACCTTTTTATCTTCATCGGTTTTATCTTTTATATTTGTTTCTTTTTGATATTCTTCAAACATTGCTTGTCTCCCTTTTTGTAGTTTCTTATTATATTATATACTTTAATTACCAATTTATTCGTTATACTTTAAGAAATATTGATTTTTGAAGAATGATTTGCTATAATTACTATGTAAATTATTTGAAATAGAGGTATAATTATGATAGACATTAAATTTTTAAGAGAAAACCCAGATGTAGTTAAGGAAAATATAAAAAAGAAATTCCAAGACCATAAACTTGTATTAGTTGATGAAGTCCTTGAATTAGATGCTAAAAACCGTGAAGCAAAACTAAATGGTGATGATTTAAGAAGTAAAAGAAATTCATTAAGTAGTGAAATCGGTAACTTAATGAAACAAGGCAAAAAAGCTGAAGCAGAAAGTATAAAAGCACAAGTACAAGAAATTAACAACAAATTACTTGAAAATGAAAAACTTGAAGAAGAATATTCTGCACAAATTCAAGAAAAAATGATGAAAATTCCTAACATTATTCATGAGTCAGTTCCTATTGGAAAAGATGATAGTGAAAATGTTGAGATTCAAAAGTTTGGAGACCCAGTTGTTCCAAGTTATGAAATTCCATATCATACAGATATTATGGAAGCATTTGAAGGTATTGACTTAGACGCTGCTCGTAGAGTTGCTGGTAATGGCTTTTATTATTTAATGGGTGATATTGCTAGACTTCATTCTGCAGTTATTTCTTATGCTAGAGATTTTATGATAAATAAAGGGTTTACCTATTGTGTTCCACCTTTTATGATTCGTAGCAGTGTAGTGACTGGTGTTATGAGCTTTGAAGAAATGGACGCAATGATGTATAAAATAGAAGGAGAAGATTTATATTTAATTGGTACAAGTGAACATTCTATGATTGGTAAATTTAAAGACCAAATTCTTCAAAAGGATAAAGTTCCTTATACAATGACTTCATATTCTCCTTGTTTTAGAAAAGAAAAAGGTGCTCATGGTATTGAAGAACGTGGTGTTTACCGTATTCATCAATTTGAAAAGCAAGAAATGATTGTTGTTTGTGAACCTGAAGATAGTTGGAATTGGTATGATAAATTATGGTCATACACAGTTGAGTTGTTTAGAAACATGGATATTCCAGTTCGTACTCTTGAATGTTGCAGTGGTGATTTAGCTGACTTAAAAGCTAAAAGCTGTGACGTTGAAGCTTGGAGCCCTAGACAACAAAAATACTTTGAGGTTGGTAGTTGTTCTAACTTAACTGATGCTCAAGCTAGACGTTTAGGTATTAGAATTAAAGGTGAAAAACAAAATTATTATGCTCACACATTAAATAATACTGTTGTTGCTCCACCTCGTATGTTAATTGCCTTACTTGAGAATAATTATCAGGAGGACGGAAGTGTTAAAATCCCTGAAGTTTTATGGCCATATATGGGTGGAACTAAGGTTTTAAAACCAATTAAATAACCTTATTGAAAGTAGGTGCAAAATGTTTATTAAGAATCCTGAATTTAGAATTTCTGCTGTTAGTCCTAAGCAATATCCTGATGATGGATTACCTCAGGTAGTACTTGTTGGAAAGTCTAACGTTGGAAAATCTAGTTTTATAAATACATTAGTTAATCGAAAAAAATTAGCTAGAACCAGCAGTGAGCCTGGTAAAACAAGACAAATAAATTTTTATAATATGGATGAAAAGTTTTACTTAGTTGACTTGCCTGGTTATGGTTTTAGTAAAATGTCTAAGCAAGAACAAGCAAATGTCGGAACTTTTATTGAAGAATACTTACAAAAAAGTAAAAACATTGCTTTAATAGTATTTTTAATAGATATTAGACATGATCCTACTGCTAATGATAAACTTATGTATGATTATATTTTTAAAACTAATTTGCCTTGTATTGTAATTGCAAATAAAGCTGATAAGATTGCAATTACAAAGGTTGATGACGCAGTAATTAATTTACAAAATATTTTAAATCCATTAAAAGATATTGCATTTTTTCCATGTTCTAGTGAGAGAAAAATATATACAGACAGAGTTTGGGAAGAAATCGAAAAATATATATAGTTAAAAAATCGACAAGATATGACATATTTTGTCGATTTTCATTGACTATTTACTCCTAAAGTATTATAATAAGTTCACGCTCTTAGTAAGAGCAAATTTTTTATTGGAGGATTTCGACTATGGGTAAATTGCGGAGATTTATTATTGTAAGTTTTATGACAGAAGAGCATGCAAAAGCTGCGCTTCTCGAAACGAAGTCGAACTTCTATCAAGGAGTTCGTGCAAATGCTCACGATTTTAATCACGTAAAGGGCAATACCGTGTTTTTTATGAGTACTAGGGACAGTGCTCGTGACCATAAAATCAAAGAATTTTTGATGTCGCAGGAAGGTTCGCTTCCTCATGTATGTCGTTTCCAGGTTGGATAATCTTTTAATAAAGAGGGTGGTTTTAATAAACCATCCTCTTTGTTTGTTATCTTTCTTTTTTAGTTATTGCTTTCAATGCTTTAGGACGTTCTAAAACAACTACATGTCCACATCCTAAACACTTCATTTTAAAATCAACACCAACTCTAGTCAATTCCCATAGTTTACTTCCACAAGGATGTTGTTTTTTTGTTCTAACAATATCGCCTACATTATATTCCATAGGAACTCACTCCTTTTTTTATTTTTCAATTATATTTTTAAATCTTTTTTCTACGCTTTCTTTTCCTAATACTTGCATAATTTCATATAAGTCTGGCGTTTGTTGTCTTCCTGTTAACGAAACCCTTAATACTGTACTAACATCGCCAACATGTGCTTTCCATTTTTCAGGTTCTTGTTTGAACATTTTTACTTCTCTAGCATATCCTAATTCTTCTGATAAATCTTTTATTTTATCAAACCATGTTTGTTTATCATCATTTATATTAAAATATTTTTCTAGGTATAATGATAATATTTTTTTAATTTCTTCTTTATCATTTATTTTAGCATATTCAAAGTTATTGTCTAAACTAAAGAATTTTTCATCATACATATAGTAAATTGCATTTTTTATTTCTGCCCATTTAGATATATCTTTTCTAGGTTTAGCTGTTCCTCTTTCAATTCCAAATACTTTTAAAGCATATTCTTTATCTTGTAACATTTCTTCAAGTTCTTTGTCATAACGTTTTGCCCAGTTTAAAGAATCTTCATATACTCTTTCTTTAGAATATGTAGATATAACATTTTTTGATATGTCTAATAATTTTATCATATCAAAAATTGCTCCACTTACACTCATTTTGTTAAGTTCAAATTCAAATTCTGATATATCTTTATCTGGATTTGATCTTTTCCATGTTTCAAAGTTTGAATTTGCTATATTTAATAAATATTGATATACAGCTTCTGCTGGTATTCCTTCTTCATGATAATAACTAACTGCTGCTTCTGGGTCTTTACGTTTACTAATTTTACGTTTTTTGCCTTCATCATCTTTTAATATTGCTGATGTATGTGCATATTTAGGTACTGCAAATCCTAAGGCTTTAAATAACTCTAAATGAAGTGGTACTGAGGATAACCATTCGTCAGCACGAATTACATGTGTAACTCTCATTAAGTGGTCATCAACAGCGTGTGCAAAATGGTATGTTGGTAAACCATCTGCTTTTATAATAACTATATCTTGATCATTTTCAGGAAATTCAACATTTCCTTTTATTACATCATGATGTCTAATTTTTCTTTCTTCATTTCCCATAGATTTAAATCTAACTATATATGGTTCACCAGCTTTTATTTTTTTTGCCGCTTCTTCTACTGATAAATTACGGTATGTTGCCCATACTCCATAATAACCAGGTCTAATTTTAGCTGCTTCTTGTTTTTTACGCATTTCATCAAGTTCTTCTGGAGTTGCAAAACATGGGTATGCTCTACCTTGTTCTATTAAATATTTAGCAAAAGCCTGATATATGTCCTTTCTGGCACTTTGTTTATATGGTCCATAATTACCTTTTTCTTCAGTTTCATTTATCATACCTTCGTCAAATACAATTCCAAAATCTTTAACTGCTTCTACTATTTGTACTACACCATTTTCAATTAACCTTTTTTGGTCTGTATCTTCTATCCTTAATATACTAACACCTTTAGTTTGTTTTGCAAGTGTTGTACATATAATGCTTTGATATAACCCACCAATATGAACATACCCTGTTGGGCTTGGTGCAAAACGCACTACCATTGCTCCTTCTGGTAAGTTTCTTTCTGGATATTTTTCCTCATAATATGAAATTGGCTTTGCATTTGGAAATATTAAATTTGCTAAATCCTTATAATCCATTTTTCTCTTCCCCTTTTCAAAATAATTTAATTCTAAATGTTTAATTTTGAAATAATTAAACTTCGGTAATAATTGGTAAAATCATAGGATTTCTTTTTGTTTTTTCAAATATATAGTCTCTTAGAGTATCTTTTAGGTTTGATTTTATTGTTGACCAGTCTGTAATGTGACCTTCTTCACATTTTTTTACTTCTTCATAAATTACTCTTTTAATGTCTTCCATTAAATTTTCTGATTCTCTAACATATACGAAACCTCTTGATACTACATCTGGTTCTGATACTATTTCTCCTGTATCTGAATCCATTGCAACAACTATAACTATTAATCCATCTTGTGATAAGTGTTGTCTGTCACGAAGTACTATATTTCCAACGTCTCCAACGCCTAGTCCATCTACTAAAACTTTTCCATTTGGTACTGAAGTAGTAAGTGTTGCTTCATTTTCATTTAGTTCTAATATTCTACCATTTGTCATCATAAATATATTTTTAGCTTCTATTCCTAGTTTTTTAGCTGTTTCTGAATGTGCTCTAAGTTGTCTATATTCACCATGTACTGGTATAAAGAATTTTGGTTTTGCTAAAGTGATTATCAATTTTTGTTCTTCTTGACATGCGTGACCTGATACGTGCACATCTTCTAATGAGCTATATATAACCTCTGCTCCTATTTTCATAAGGTCATCTATTACTTTTGATACGTATTTTTCATTTCCCGGAATTGGAGTAGCTGATATTATTACCATATCATTTGGAGTTATAGTAACTTTTTTATGGTCTCCATTTGCCATTCTAGTTAATGCAGACATTGCTTCTCCTTGGCTTCCTGTAGTTATAATAACTAATTGATCATCTCTATAGTTTTTGATATTATCAATATCAATAAATACATTCTCGGCATCTTGTATATAACCAAGCTCCATTGCTGCTTCTATCATATTCATCATGCTTCTACCACATACAGCAATTTTTCTTCCATATTTAATTGAAGAATTTACTATTTGTTGTACACGGTGTACATTTGATGCAAATGTTGCAACAACTATTCTTTTTGAATTATTTAAGAATAGTTTATCAAATACTTCTCCAACAGAGCTTTCAGACATTGTAAATCCTTTTCTTTCACTGTTTGTACTATCTGAAAGTAATGCTAAAATTCCTTCATTACCTAATTCTGCAATTCTGTTTAAGTCAATTACTTTATCATCTATTGGTGTATAATCTATTTTAAAGTCACCTGTGTGAAGTATTGTTCCCACTGGTGTTTTAATTGCAAGCATTACGGCATCTGGAATACTATGGTTACTGCTAATAAATTCCACTTGCATATTTTTAAATTTAACTGTTTGACCTTGTTCTACAATGTTTAATTTTGTAGTATTTACTAAGTTATGTTCCTCTAATTTATTTTTGATTAATGATACTGTTAATCTAGTAGCATATATTGGAATATTAATTTGTTTTAATATATATGGAATTGCTCCAATATGATCCTCATGTCCGTGTGTTATAACTAACCCTTTTACTTTTTCTTGATTTTTTAATAAATATGTTATATCAGGTATTACTAAGTCTACACCTAGCATATCATTTCCTGGAAACTCTAATCCACAGTCTACTAATATTATCTCGTCTTCATATTCAAAAACTGTAATATTTTTTCCTATTTCTTGTAATCCACCTAATGGAATAATTTTTAAATTAGGTTTTTTGAAATTAAATTGCATAATTTCTTTGTTAGTTGACCTATTATTTCTTGTTCTAGTATTTGTATTTCTTTTTGTAGTAGGTCTTTTCTTTTCTACTGTGGCCTTTTTTTCTCCTTCTATTTCTTTTTTGTTTTGATTAACTCTATTGTTTTTTCTAACTGAGTATCCTTTTTTCTCTCTTCTCTCAGTACTCTCTTTTTGTCTAGTATCCTTTTGTTTTAATTCATTTGTCATTAAAAATTTCTCTCCTTCTTTTTTAAATTGTTGTTTTTCTCATTATTTTATTTATTACATCAACAATAATATATCTGTAGCTTTTGCACAGATATTTTATCCAAAACTTTTAAATATATTTCCTTTTCCGCCCTAAAATATATTTTTTAAGTTTCTATTTTTAATTTAAAATCCGCTCTTATAATAAACAATATAAATCTCTTCTTTACCATATTGGTAACAACTGTTAATTATTATACTATTTTTTCTCACTTTTGTCAAATAGTTGCTCCAATGATGCCTGCATCATTGCCAAGAAGTGCTAATTTTATATCTGGAATTCTATCTTTATAAAAAGATTTTCTTTCATTATAGTATTTTTCTAAAAATGGTTTGTATAATATTTCTTCAAAATATACAAAACCTCCACCTAAACATATTGCTTGTGGTGCAAATATGTCTATAATATTTGATAAGCCAATATTTAGGTTGTCAATATATTCTTCTAATATCTTTTTAATATTTTCTTCTTTAGCTCTCCATTTCAAAATTTCTAATAACTCTTTTGAAGAAACTTCTTTTGACAAATTCATTTCATCTATTAATTTATCTTTTAATCTTTTAACAGAACAAAGTGTTTCGAAACATCCTGTTTTTCCACAATTACATTTAATCCCATTTTTATCAATTACCATATGTCCTATCTCCATTCCTGGATTTTGTATTGGTTTTAATTCCTTACCATTCATAAATACACTTGCTCCAATACCAGTTCCTAAACATAAAAATACTGCATCTTGATATTCTTTTAATGCTCCATACGTTTTTTCAGCTAGTCCCGCACATTTAGCATCATTCTTTAACAGTACAGGTATATCAAAATGTTCCATCAAAATAGATGAAATATCAAATTCTTTTATCTTTAGATTTATAAGATTTGTTAATACACCATCTCTTGGCGTTCCTGGTGATCCTATTCCAATTTTTTCTATGTTATGGTTTTCTTTAATTTTTGATATAATTTCTATAATGTATGTAGAAATTTCTGCTTTAGCTTGATCTCCTACAGTTTTTATATCTTTTTCAAATTTTTCTATAATTTTCCCGTTTTCATTTACTATTCCTATAGCAACATGACTGCCACCCATATCAATTCCAATTTTCATTTTATTCTCCTTTACAATGCTAAAAAGCTCCGTTTATAACAGAGCTTTTTATATTTTACTATATATCTAGACCATCTAACATGAATCCACCCATATATAAGTTGATACATGGTACAAGAAGGACCACAACAAGGAATATTATTAATGTACCAACAAATAAGTACGAAATCTCTGGTAATACTTTCATGATTTTACTTAGGCTATTTTGAATATCCACATCCATATAATCTAATAATTTTTCCATCATATCTGGAAGGTCAGTTTGCATACCTATTTTTAACATTTCTACTTCCATAGCTGAGCATAAACCTGATTTTTCAAATGGCTCAATCCATGAAGCTCCTATTAATATATTATTTATAGAAGTTTCTACTATTGAAAGTAAAACGTAGTTTTTTATAACTGATTTACTAACTTCTAGTGCCTCTTGAATTCTCATTCCATTTCTTAAATTCAATAGCATCGCTCTCATAAGTCTTGAAAAATCGATTCCAAATACTAATCTACCAAATACTGGAGCTTTATATTTAAAATAGTGCCAGTTGTATTTTCCCTTTGGCGTATTTATATATCCCATAATTAATAATAGAATAACTCCTATAATTGCGACAGGAATATACCAAATTTTTCCAAAGTTATCGACCAGATTCATAAACCATAAAGTTGGACCAGGCAGTGTAGTTCCCTGACCTATTGATGCAAATACTTTCTGGATTTCCGGTAATATAAATATTGTTCCACCAATTAATAATAGAAATATACCTATAAATTGTAGTAAATTAGGTATTAATATTTTCTTTATTCTTTTGCTTCTCGTAGTTGTATCTTCCAAGTATTCAACTGCTTGTTGTAGAGAATTTGTAAGCGAACCAGAAAGTTCTCCTACTTTTATCATGTTAATATATACATATGGAAAAATATTAGAATAGTATTCCATTGTTGTATACATATATTCTCCGCCTTCTACACCTGCTAATATATCCTCTAATACTCCTTTAAAAGATAAGTTTTCTGTACTATTTATTATAGTGCTTAGAGCATGAATATTATTGAAGTCTGCCTTTTTTAATAAGTAAAAATTCTGTGTAAATATAATAACATCTTTTATAGTTATTTTCTGTCCAGCAGCTAGGATTAAGTTTATTTTCTCCCTAGCACTTGGTCTATAATCTTCTCTACCTTGAAGTACGCTTGCCGAATTAGCAGTTTTCATTATACCATCAATATCAATAATGTTCTTTTTTGGAACTTTGCTTTTCTTACTTCTATAGCTAACTTGTATAACTTCTATAGGCATCAAATCATTTGATTTTAATTTTTTTACTAGAGTATTTTTACTAGATTCTTCAACCTTATTTCGTACAATTTGCCCTCTTCTAGTTACAGCTCTATATACATATTCAGGCATTAGTTTACCTCCTTTTCCTAGCTTTCCATATTAAGTCTTTTATTTTCATTTTCCTTTTTTATTTTTAATTGCATAATTGTTCTATTTAAAATTTCAATATTCTTCTCTTCAATTTGAGCTTTTGCTTGATCTAATGAAATTCTATCATCAACAAACAATTGAGCAAGTGAATTTATTAATCCTATACTTCCTTTATCTGATCCACTTTGAATAGCATCTTCTATCTCTGAAACTCCAAGTTTTTCTTTTCTTATTACGCCAGCAATTGTATTATCTACTACCATTACTTCTGGAACCAACACAAGTGAGTCATCTCTTCCTTTTAATAGTCTTTGTGAAACAACCAATTTTAATAATGATGCTATTAAGTATTTTATAGTTTGTTGATCTCTAATATCATAAAAGTTTATCATTCTGTCTATAGTTTCTGCACAAGACTTTGTATGTAATGTTCCTATTACTAAATGTCCTGCCTCTGCTGTTTCAATAGCTGCATCCATGGTTTCTCTATCACGAATCTCACCGATTATTAGAATGTCACAATCTTCTCTTAAGCAGTTTTTTACACCTGAGCTATAGTCTGGACAATCTCTTCCTATTCCTACTTCTTTTTGTACAATTATAGATTTTTTACATTTGTGCTTATACTCAACTGGGCTTTCAAGTGATAATATTTTTTTATTTTCATTTTCATTTACTTCATTTATTAACGCATTCAAAGTTGTAGTTTTACCAGAGTTTGTCTTTCCTGTTACTAATATTAGCCCTTGTGGTTGACTCATCATTCTTCTAACTATATCTGGCACTCCCAATTCCTCATATTTTGGTAGTTTACTTTTTATTAATCTCAATACTACTACTGGTAAATCATCTGATACAGAAATATTTACCCTTATTCTAGTTCCTTCAAATTCATAAGAAGAATCTAGTTTCTTTTCTTCTTTGAATACTTCATCTTTTTCTATGTTTCCTCTTACAAAGTAATCATATATTTCAAACATATCTTCTTCTGTTAATGCATCAAAGCCATCTATATCTATCAAATCTCTTCTTACTCTTAAACAAGGTTTTATCCCCCCAATTAAGTGTATATCTGAAGCATCTTTCTCTATTGCTATTCTTAAAATCTTATCTATATCAACCATGATTTCCTCCTAAGTTACTTAATAAATTATAAGCTTATTATTTATTTCATCTAATGTTGTCATTCCGTCTACAACTTTTTTAAGTCCGTCTATTAAAAGTGGTTTGTAACCTGACTCCAAAGCTTTTTTTCTAATTTCCATACTAGAAGCATCACGTGAAATCAATTCTTTAATTTCATCATCTATAGTTAATACTTCAAATATTCCTATTCTATCAAGATATCCACTTTGGTTACATTTTTTACATCCTACAATTTCATACGTCTTTTTATTTGTAAAGTCAAAATTTACGTTGTATTTTTCCCCTATTTTATTTATAATTTCTTTCTCTTGCTCTGTAAAATCTCTTTTTTTAGCACAATGAGGGCAAACTTTTCTTACTAATCTTTGTGAAACAGAAGTTGCTAAAATACTTGCAATATCATAGTTTGACATACCCATTTTTCTAAGTCTGGTAATAACCTCTATACTGTCAATTGTATGTATTGTTGATAGTACATAGTGTCCTGTTTGTCCAGCTTGCATTGCAATTTCGGCTGTTTCCCTATCACGAATTTCTCCTACTAGGATAATATCTGGATCTTGTCTTAATACTGTTCTCAATGAATCTGAAAAAGTAGTTTTAGAATCCATTTCTATTTGATTTAATCCATCAATTCTTATTTCAACAGGGTCTTCAATTGTAGTAATGTTTATTTGTGGTCTATTTAGATAATCAATTATACTATATAATGTAGTAGTTTTACCTTCACCAGTTGGTGCTGCTACTATTGTAATACAGTTCTTTTTATTGAAACACTTTCTAACTAGTTGTTCATCATTTGGAAATCCTAATTCAAATATTTGACGAATATTTCCATTTTTCTTTAATAATCTTAATACGAATTTCTCTCCATATACATTTTTTTGTGAAGAAACACGAATATTATAATCAGGATAAGCAAGTATTCTACCATCTTGTGATTCTTGTTTTTCTTGATGCATGTTAGAAATTGCCTTTAATCTACCTATTATTTGGGTTTGTTTTTCTTTTTCAATCTCAACAGCTGTAACAAGTTGTCCATCTATTCTATACCTAACTCTTAATAGATTTTCAAGTGGTTCAATATGTATATCACTCGCTCTTTTTTCCATAGCTGTTTTTATAATACTATCAACCAAACCTGAGATGTCTGCATTTGTATTAATATTGTCAGATACCCCTCCTTCTAAAGACTCGATTATTTTTTCAATATTTGTTTCAAAAGTTATATATTTTTCCATTACTAGTCCTTTATTTAATAATAAAAGCCTAATAACCTCTATAGATCTTTTATTAGAAGTATCTGCAAAACATACTTTTATTTTACCAGAAGCAATTTCAAATGGAATAGCTTTATTTTGTTTCATTATATCTAGTGATATGTATTCCAAAGCATCTATCCTAACATCTTTTTCTTGTAAATATATTGCTTTTTCATCTAAAATTTCTCCCATAGCGTTGATTAAAATATCAGAATCACATAGCTTTAATATATCCAATATATCACCAATTTTTTTGTTTGGATGTGTTTTTTGATAGTCTAAAGCTTTTTCTATGTCTGCTTCTTTTACAACACCTTTTTTTACTAATTCAATTCCTATTGGTTGTCTTTTTTCCATTTGTAGTTCTCCTTTCTCTTTTTCCTTAGTCTATATTTATTATACTATAAAATTCGATAAATAAATATATTTTTTTTAATTTACAATAATTTACCAATATCTTAAAACATACTCAATTTGTTTTACATATGACTTCTCATCTTCGCCAACATCTAAATTAACTGTTATTATATTTTTAGTTGTCCAGTCAACTTGATAAATTTCTTGTGAGAACACAGCACTTTTAATATTAGTTGCAATTTCTTTGTCATTACGATATATACTTCCGTCTTCATATTTATATTTAGTTCCATCTTCAAATATTATGCTATTCGTTGTAACATCTGCTGTTGTGTTGCTTTTCACATCTTGAACAAAAAACATATTAAATTTGTTATATTCAACTACATAATTACTATCAGTTTTTATCAATTTCATATTAGTATAAAAATATGAACTCAAAAGTCCCATAGTACTTATTACCACTGTGGCTACAGCAATATATATGACCAGTGCCGTTAAGGTAACGCCTTTTTCTGACCTCATAATCAATCAATCTCCTTATAATTCTTTTATTTTTAGTCTTTGAATACGTATATTTCTTGAATCATTTGCAAAATTATATGCTAAATTTATATCAACTTCTTTTACACAAGATAGAGTTTCTCCATCCGGTTTATAGTCTGAAACATCTATTGTAACAGTGAAATTGGCTGGTACATTAAACATGCTAGCTAATGAATCACCCATTCCACTCTCTACATCGTCAAAGCTAATTTTGTCTATATATTCTGCTATTTGAATAGCATATAAAGTTCCTACCTCATCAACTTGACTATCAGATTGAACTCTGAATGTTGCTACAATTGCAGTTCCTATTATTCCAGCAAATAATGTAAAAATTGCTATTGCAATTATTAAATCTTGCATTGTAAAACCATTATTAGATTTTAACTTTAAAAATCGTTGTTTTTCCATACTTCCCTCTAAATTATAAAATAAAAAAATTAGTTACTATTAAGCATACAATATTAGTCAGACACAAATAAAATCCTATAGGTATTTGAGTTATATTTTCATTCTTTCTTACATTCTTCTTTTTGCTCAATTTAGCCAGTAAAGTTTGAAATGCAATACAAAGTAATGTGAAAATAATAGTCAATATTGTAATTGTTTCATATGTATAACCTAACATTAACACACAAAGTAATAAGTTCTCTATAACGTAGCTGTTTTTTGCTTTTTTTCTTAAAATAAATATATCAATTAACATTAGTATACATATAATGCTCAAATATATAACATATCTATATATATTAAAATTATTTTCTACTATATATAGATAAATTATATATATAGTTTGTATAATAAATCCAAATAAAAGTACAGATTTTTGAATATAAGTTCTCTCTTTATCAATACCAGCAATAATAAATAAGCTTGCAAGGTATAATATACCAAATATAAAGTAAATCCATGTATTCATATCTGTATGTAATATATCTAAATTTAAAGATAAAGCAAATAAAACAAAAACTACTCCAGACATTATTTCTAGTAAGAAATATCTTGGACGTATTTTTTGTTTACAATATCTACATTTCCCTCCTAAAAATAAATAACTTAATATAGGAATTAAATCTAAAAATTCTAGTCTATGATTGCAGTTTGGACAAAAAGATCTCTCATGAGTTATATCTTTTCCAAGTGGTATACGATAAACTGCTAATGTAAAAAAGCTTCCAAATAAAGCTCCTATGCAAAATATTAAAATGTATAATATTATATTCATATTTTCTCCGTTAACTTTAAAGTGTTTTTATATAAATCAAGGCATATACTTTATGCATATGCCCTAATCATAATTGATTTTTCTATCAAATTATTTTTTTACAGCTGTAATTTCAGTAACTACACCATTTGCAATTTTAACAGTGTGTGTATAACTAGTTGTTTCAACTGTTACTGTTCCTGCTATAACTCCACCAGTAATTTTTGGTGCTGGTGTAGCTGTTACTGACCATCCTGATGGTACATATTTTGAAATCAAATCTTTAGCTTCTGTTTTAGTTGTTTTGCTTGCATCATAATATTCCATCATGCATTCTGCTTGTGCACTGCTAACAGCGTCTCTAATAGTTGCTTGCTCAGATACCATTCCTGCTTCTTGAGCTTTTGTAAATATTCCATTATTTGATAAAGCATAAGTAATTGTTACCCCTGCTAAAATTAATAATACAACTATTGTAACAACTAAAGCAACTAATGTAATACCTCTTTCGTTTCTCATTGTATATTACTCCTTTCTCTTTAGATTTTTTGTATATATTTATTTAAATAAATATAACCTATAATTATTTTGTACCCGTATCATTGTAGAAAGTTCCTGTTGATTTTGGGTCTACATTTGTATTTGTGTCAATAACTTCATTGTTGCTTGTATTTTCTTCATTTCCTACAGTAGTACTTACTGCAAAAGGGTTTGCCTTACCTGTAGTATATGAATTAGTTTGTCTATATAATTTTAAGTCCGAACCGTCAATTTCATATGAAATTTCTTGTTTTTCTTCTTCAGAAGTTTTTTGATCTATTTCGGTTCTTACATTTTCTGGAGTGCTATATTCTGCCAATTTATTAGGTATGGTTTTATTTGTAGGAATATAGTTATAAAACATAACTCCTAAAATTAATACAATAGCCACACATAGCAATAGCATTATAAAAATTTCTTTAAAAACTGATTTTAACATTCTTATCTCCTTTGTCTAGTCTTATGGTTGTGTTGTCTCAGTTGTTGAATTTGTATTTTGTGTATTTGTGTCTGGCGTATTTGTTGGTGCACTTTCTGTTATTGTAGTACTTTGAACTGCAGTATTTACGCCTTCTGTTTTTATATTAATGTTTCTTGTTTCAAACGTAGCTTGCAAGTTGTTTCCACCTGGTATTAGTTTGAAGTTTTCGATTCTAAATCCTAGTTTACTATCATTTTCAATAGCTGAAACAAAACTTAAAATTGGAATATAATCTCCTGAAACAGTAAACTTAATACTATTATTTGTAGGTGTATAACTTAAGTATACGCCTTCTGCTGTTGCATGTCTTCCTAATCTAGTCCATAAAAATTCTACTGTGTAAGTTTCTACTGTAGTAGCCTTATTTATTTCTGACTTTGTACTTACATCTGCTAAGTCTTGATATTCCTCTTTGGCTGCTAACAAACTAGAAACAGTACTATCTAAAGTTTCCAATTCAGTTGGATAATTGCTTCTGATTAATTTTTCTGTTTCTGAAATTTCTGCTGTTAATTTGTCATTGCCTTCAATGATTTGTTTTACACTTAAAATTTTAAAATTGCCAATTGTTAAACCTTTAGTAATTACTAAAACTGCCATGACAATTAACAATATTGTTAAAATGCCTATTAGAATTTTTCTCATGGCAAATCTCCTTCTATCCTAACTTTAACTACTTCGCCACTTCTTTCTCCATCTGAAGATACTACAGTACTTGGTGATAATATTCCTTGAGTTTTTAAGATAGCTTTAAAATATCCTAATTGCTCATATTTTTGTGATTGTGCTTGTATTATAATATGTTTTGCGCTCGGATTCTCAATAGATGTAATTTGTACACCTTGTGGTATAGAATGCATTATTTGGCTAAGTAAGTTTGGTATATTATTTCTATTTTTATTATCTTCTGACACTTGATTGCTAATATTTCTTAGATTTTCTGCCAAGCGTTGATACTCACTTGTTTTACTTTGTACATCTTTTATATCTTTTTCTACTTTTGTTATTTTATAAGCTGTGTCTTGTTTTACTTCTGCTACTTCTAGATTTTTCTTATCAATTTCTTTATTCAAAAATATTGAAAATCCTGAATACATAACAGTTAATATTAAAGCTCCACCTAGCACTCTAAACATCCATCTTTCAGATGGACTTAATTTGCCTCTAAAATTTGTGCTAAACATGTTAGATAATACTTTATTTTGTTTTTTATCTGTTTTGTCTTCTCTACTTATATTAAGCTTTGCAAATATATCATCTATATTGTCTTTAAATGTATGTTTTTTAAAATTCATATCTTTCAAGCCATATTCTAAGCCTTGTAAAGCTAATGATATTGCAGAGTTAACTTCAATATAATCTTTTATATTGATTTTTACTGTATCTTTAATAAAGAATGGTTTTAATATCTCAACTTTTTCATTTTGTAATACTTCTTGAAAGTATAAGTCAATATTATTAACTACCGATAAGGTTCCTGTCAAATATACCCTGTCTATTTTTATTGTATTATTTTCTATTATTTCTTTTACTTTACTAGCAATAGTATATAAAGTAGGCATTATATCATCTAAATATTCGTTTTTATCTTCTTGAAGTTCTTGTCCTTCCATAGTATATATAGTGCTATTTTTACAAATTTCATATGCCTTTGAGTATGAATTTTCTTTTATTCTAATTCCCTCTAAAACCTCTAATGCACCATTTTGTATTTTTTCTACTTGATAAATTCTTTGATCAATTACTGTTGTAATTGTTGTTTCATTTTCCATATTAATAATAAGTACATTTTCTTTTGATTTTAAATTTGCAATATTAGATATACTAATTGATACTGGAACTATAGTCGAAAGTTTATAATTAAGAAATGGTTGCTCTTGTTCAAGAATTGATGATTTGTTTGCTGATACATGAATTACCTTAATTTTTTCTTTATCATCTAAACTGTTTACTAATGCGTATCTTGCTTCAACACCATTTTTATTTATTCCTTTATCTGTGCAAAAAGATTCAAATTCTGTTTGAATAGCTTTCTTCATGTCAACTTTATTTAATAGTGTAAACATATAAAAATATTGATAGCTTTCTTCTGACAGATTGATGCTTATTTGTGTTTTAAAACTATATGTGTCGCTTATTACTTGATCTATAGCATCTCCTAATTTATCGTAAAATTTTATTCCAAAGGATTCAACTCTTAAAATGTCATGGTCTTTTGAAATTTTGGCGTATTTTATAAAGTTAGGTTCTATATAAATTCCTAAGCAACTAGTCATTGTCTTCTCCTTCGTTAAAAATAATTTTTTCATTATTATATTTTGCAAATCAAAATAAAAAATACTTGTAATTCTTTTTAATTTGACAATTTTTTACCATTCATATTATTATTTTATATGTTTTTATAGAAAAGTCAATATTATTTTTTTATATTTAATACAACTGTAATATTTTTGTAATATTTTTGTAATATTGTGTTTTTATATAATAAAAAACGTTTCTTTTTTGAAACGTTTTTTAGCTTTATTGGTTCTATTTATCCTCTTATTATTAGAAGCGTAATTATTATTATTCCAAATATAATACGGTAAATTGCAAAAATTTTGAAACTTCCTTTTTTTAAATAATCTAATAAAAATTTTATAACAAGAAATCCCACTATAAAGCTTGTAATAATTCCTATAAAAAAAGGTATACTAAATACAAATTCTTTTAATTTAAATACTGTTGCAGCTAGAACAATTGGTGCTGACAACATAAAAGAATATTTTGCTGCAGATTCTCTTGTTACTCCCATTGCTCTTGCAGTTGTCATTGTTACTCCAGAACGCGAAACTCCTGGTATAAAAGCTAAAGCTTGTGATAAACCAATTAAAAATGTTTGTCTTAGTGTCATGTCTTCATATTTTGTTGTTGATTTTGATTTTTTATCCACAAAATATAATACTATTCCCATTACAATAAGTGCTATTGCAATTATAATTGGTTTTGTTAAGGTATCTTCCAAAAATTTGTCTAAAATAAATCCAATTATTCCTCCTGGTATAGTTGCTAGAACTATGTACCAAAACATTCTGCCTTCTACAGTTTTTTTCTTTTTAACAACTTGATCAAAACCACCCTTTATTAAATTAAGCCAATCTTTGAAAAAATAAATTGCTATAGCTAATAAAGTTCCAAAGTGAAGTGCAACATCGAAACCTTCAAATGCTTCTGTGAAACCAGGATTATTAATCCACCCAAACATCCATGGAATAATATTCAAATGTGCAGAACTTGATATTGGCAAAAGTTCTGTCAATCCTTGAACCATTCCTAAAATTACTGATTGATATATTTCCATTACTTCATTCTCCTTAGTATTATTATATTATTTTTTTCTGTCATTATTCTTTTTGTTTTTCTTCTTTATCAATTTGGTTTTGTTTATTATTTTTCATAATTTGTATATCTTCTTTGCTTAAGTTTTTCACCAATATACACGTTTTCATTAAATGCCTATTTACTTTCTTTTCCTCATTTGTTAAGTGACTTGGTTTTGTTTCTTGTTCTTTTTCTTCTGGTGGGTTTATCTCTTCTTTTATAGGTGTAAACACTGGGTCCCTTTGAGCTTGTTTATATACTTTTGGGTCCAACTGTACTGCGACATTCATATAGTTTTTAGCTTTTTCTTCATCTCCTTTTAGTAAGGCAATTTGCGAAAGATAATAATATGAACCCGCTTCTAAATCCTCTTGTTTGCTTGATTGCATAAAATAATTTTCTGCTTCATCTAAATCACCATAAATCAATGCAATTTGTCCTAAATTTAATTTAGCATTATAAGCCAAGCTATTTATCTCTGCTGCTTTTTCATAAAAATCTTTTGCTCTTTGAAAGTCATTTATCATAGTATATGCCATTCCTAGGCTATAATACAAATCATAACTTGCTGGATGGTATCTAAGTGCTGTCATATATACTGATATAGCATCCTTATACCTTTCTTCTTCTATAAATACCTCTCCGAGCAAATTACTAGCTTTTTCATATTCTGGCTTTTGCTTTAGAATATCCTCAAGTATACTTATAGCTTCTTCATTTTGCTTGTTTTTATTTAAAACCTCACATAATTTATAAGTAGAGGTAAAGTCATTTCTTCTTAAATCTGTAACTCTCATGTACGCGCTAACAGCTGCTTCATAATTTTCTTCTTTCTCATAAAATTCCGCCAACAATTTATTTGTAATATAACTGTTTGGATTTTTATTCAAAAAAGTTAATATCATTGTTTTGGCTTGTTCATGTTTTCCAAATCTATCTAGAATTTTAGCAATTGTTACATTAAATAATTCTGGAAAATCTGCTTTTTTTACTTTTTCCATCCATAATATTATAGCTGGTATAATTACCGAAAAAAAATAGGTAATTGTTTTTAAAAACCAGTTTAACTTAATAGAAAATATCAGTCCAATAAAACTTATAACAATACCAATAAACTCTAAAGCAAGTACATATATATAACTTGTGTCATTTTTTTTAATTAATTTTAGTACAGTAATCGTAAAAAGTGCAAATGCCAATACATTAAAAATTATTTTTTCAAGCATTTTTTCTTCCTCTATTTACCAAATTTTTTATCATAATTATCCATACATTTTTGAATTATTTCTTCTGCTTCTTTTCTTCCTAATATTTTATCTACTGCTGTTTGTTTTCCTTCTAATTGTTTATACACTTCAAAAAAGTGTTTTATTTCTAATGACTTTTGTGCTGGTAACTCTGAAATGTCTTGATAGCAATTTAAAAATGGATCTTGCTTACATATTGCAATAATTTTTTCGTCTTGTTCATTATTATCTGTCATTATCAATACTCCAACAGGATAACATTCTACTAATGTTAATGGTACAATCTCTTCCTGACATAGAACTAATACATCTAATGGATCATGGTCCTCAGCATATGTTCTTGGAATAAATCCATAATTTGCAGGATAGTGTGTTGATGTATATAATAATCTGTCTAATCTAAGCCTTCCCGTTTCTTTATCTAATTCATATTTATTTCTGCCGTTTTTACTAATTTCAATAACTGATATAAAATCATCTTTTTTTATTCTTTCTTTATTAATGTCATGCCAAATATTCATACTTTTATTTCTCCTTTTTTTGTTTTGTTTCTTTGTATATTTTTTTACACAATTCTGGAAATTTAATGCCTGAAGCATAACTAATTGATGGACCAGTCAAATAATTATTCTTTACAGCAATCTTATTCCATTCTTTTTCTGTAGGTATAATTCTAGTATCTGTGATGTACTTTGTCAATACTTCTATACTTTCTTTATAATATTTTTCGTAATCTGCCATATTTTAACCTCTCTTTTTTCTATTTTATTTTAACATTAAATTAGTTTTAAGTCAATTTAGTTCAAAAAATGAAAAAGACACCTTAAAATACTAGGTTTGTCTAATATTTTAAGTGTCCTTTATATTATACTAATACAAAGTCTTCTAAGATATCTCTTAGTGATGTAGGTGTTACTTTATTTTTTAGTAGTAATTCAAGCATATCGTCTGCATCATTTTCTTTACTGAAAATATGATTAAATTCTCTTTTTTCAACATCTAATTCTGTTTCGTTAGAACATCTCTTTATTACTCCTATTCCATATGGTTTTCTTTCATCTTGTTTTTCGCTATTATATATTTTGTAATATTCTAACTGAATTGGGTTATATCCTATTTCTCCTATTGCGTGCTTAATTTCAGTATTTCCATATACTTTCACGTCTCTTCCCAATGTTTTTCCCCTCCTTTTCATTGGTGTAATTTCTATTATATACCTTTATTTCAAAATAGCAAGAAAAATCGTATGCCAAAATTCGACATATTTTGTCGAATTTATATGTTACCTTTTCAAAATTTAATTTTATTATCACTAAATATCAACTTCTACTAAATATTTTTAATATTTTTAAATTTTTTTTGCAATATATCTTGACAATTGTAATCATCTCGTAGTAAAATTATTATTGTCAGTTCAAACAAATGCAGATGTGGCGGAACTGGCAGACGCACAGGACTTAAAATCCTGCGAGACTTAACTCTCGTGCCGGTTCGATTCCGGCCATCTGCACCAGAAACGAAAAACCATACAAGTATTGAAAAATCAATGTTTTGTATGGTTCTTTTTTTGAAAAGTAGGCAATAGATAATTGTTCTATATTTTCTATTTTTTCTCGTCTATTTCTATTATTTTTCCGTCTTTTACAAGTACTCTTGGTACCCAGTCATTTATCATACATGAGCCTTCATATACGCTAGTACCCATATATCTCGCTGCTTCTAGCATTGGTATTTGTTCACCTATTAATGTAACCTTATCTCCTTGTTTAACTGTTTCATCCACTTTAGCAATAACCATTCCCATATTTATTGCACCAATTAATGGATATCTTTTATTATTTATAACTATTTCTCTTCCCTTGTTTCTTGTACTAAATCCATCTGCATATCCTATAGGTATTATAGATACATAAATATCTTCATTTGCCTCATAAATTCTACCATATCCAACAAAGCTACCTTTTTTTATTTTTTTTGTTTGCATTACTTCACTATATAAAGAAAAAGCAGTTTTTACATCTATTTTATTATCTATAGTTGTTTTACTAATATGATGTTTTTTATTATACCATTCTCTTTTTATTTTTCTTAATCTATTTATAAAATCGTTTGGTAACGGCCTTGGACTTGTATTATATCCATACATTATAATTCCTAACCTAATTCCATTTGCAAAAGAAATTTTTTCATGATTTAGTAATGTTTGACTTCTTCCTAAATGAATAATTGGAATTTTTGTTAAGTCAATTTCAGAGGTTAATTCTATAAATCTTTTATATTGATTATCCCATGAAACATCATAAACTCCATCTGTAGCAAAATGTGTAAAAATTCCTTCCACTTGAACATTTTCTTTTTTCATTAATCCTTCTACCACTTCTTTTACTTGGTCTTTATCATACAATCCCAATCTACAAAGTCCACTATCTATTTTTATATGAACTTTCAAAGGACTTTTTATATCTATTTTCTCTAATTCTTTAAAATATTCATAATCATGTACTGTTATTGTAATATTATTTTCAATACATTTTTCAATGTATTTTAAGTCAATTGGTTCTAAACATAAAATTGGAATTTTTACTCCATCATTACGTAGGCTAATTGCTTCTTCTAACGAAGAAATCGCAAAATAATTTATGCCACTTTCTACTAGATATTTACATATTTTATCGCTATGTCCATATGCATTTCCCTTAACTACTCCAAAATAATAGTCATATTCTGGATATTTTTTTATAATTTGTTTAACATTATTCTGCAAATTGTCGATATTTATTTCAGCATAAGTATTTCTATACATATATGCCCTCCTTATATGTTTTTTTGAATTATACCACAATAGTAACTTATTTTGAATAATTTTATAAAAAAAGATGTAGTTTTTACTACATCTTTTGATATGAATTCATATATTTTATATAAATTTCAAATTATTTTTTGTTTACTAATTCTTTTAAAGCTTTTCCTGCTTTGAATACAGGTGCTTTAGATGCTGGTATTTTGATTTCTTCTTTAGTTTGTGGGTTTCTACCTTTTCTAGCAGCTCTTTTTCTTACTTCAAAAGAACCAAATCCAACTAATTGAACTTTGTCTCCTTTAACTAAAGCTTCTGTTACAACGCTAACGAATGCATTTAATGCTGCTTCTGCGTCTTTCTTTGTTTCTCCTGTTTTTGCTGCCATAGCTGCGATTAATTCTGATTTGTTCATTTTAAATTACCTCCTATAAGATTTTAAAATCTGTAGTTCATAGCCTACTACTATCATTATTCGTCATTTTTTTCAAAAATCCTTCTTTTTTATTTAAAAAAGTTGTATTTTTCAGTGCTTTGCTCTTCTTTATCTCTTGTAAGTATACATTTTATCGGCATTTAAGCTGTTTCCGTACAGCCCCAACTTTTTCAAAAAATAATATATTTTCTGTCCGAATGGTATCATAAAAAGTTCTTCTTTAGAAAATATTTTTAATATAGCTAGGACAACTATATATATTATTGCACACATTAATAGTGATAATAAAGTTACAATTTTATCATTAATTCTTGTTATCATTACTAAATAAAAAGTATATGCAAATACACTCATAATTATACTTGCTAACATAGGTTTAAATACAAATTTTTTCTTATCTAGCTTTAAGTCTATATTTTTATTTAATATTTTAAGTTCTATAATTACTGCAATCATATGGCATATTACTGTTGAAATTGCTGCTCCTGCTGTTCCCCCAAGAAAAAAATCTTTTGTATCTATTGGTATTAGATATAAGTTTAATATAAATTTAATTACAACTCCTATTGACAAAGCCATTGCTGGTGCAAGTACTTTGCCTAATCCATGCAAAGCTCCACTAATTATTTGTTCTATTACAATAAATATTATGCTTAAACAACTTATTTGATATATAAATGCTCCAGAAGTAGCATTCGGAAATAGCAATTCTAAAATTGGTTTGGCAAATATAATCATTGCTATCATGCAAGGCATTCCAATTAAAATAGATACCAACAAAGAAAATGATATTCTCTTTTTAACTGTTTCCATATTTCCTATTGCTTTAGATGATGAAATTGATGGAACCAAAGCTGTTGCAAACGCCATATTTAGCGACATTGGCAAAGTGACTAAGGTATCTACTTTTCCACTTAAAATACCATATTGAATTTTTGCTTGCTCTTCTGTTAAAAACTTTTTTAGTCCTCTTACAACTGTTAATGAATCAATATTTTTATTCACTGACGCTAGAATTGCACTCATTGACATAGGTATAGAAACTGATAATATTTGTTTTATAGTTTTTATTATTCTAGTTCTTTTGTATTTTTGACCTCTTTTTAATTCCCACGCAATTTCCTTTCTCATTTTTGCATAATACTTATATAAATAGAAAAAACATAAAATTGTAGCCAAAGTAGTAGCCAAATTGGCTCCAGCTGCCATTATAACTGTGTCTGTACCTGTAGTCATAGCAATAAATTCTACAATTATTACAGAAAGCACTGTTTTAAAAAATTGCTCTAAAGTGTGTGCATCTGCTGTAACTTTTAAATTTTGTCTTCCTGTAAAATATCCTTTAATTACACAAGATATTGCTACAAAGAATATTGATGGCGATAGTGCCACAAGAGTAAGCTCTGCTTCTGGAATTTGTAAAATAACCTTTGATATATATTCTGCTCCACAAAACAATATTGCACTACTTAAAAATCCTATCAAACCAAAGGTTACAAAGGCTATTTTGAAAATTCTATGTGCACCCTTAGTATCTCCTACAGCAACTCTTTCTGAAACAAGTTTTGATAAAGCTCCCGGTATACCAACTGAAGATATTGTTAAAAATAAAGCATATACTTGAAATCCGCTGCTGTATATACCATTTCCTTTGTCTCCAAATCCATCTCTATTTGTTAAATATAATTTATATATAAGGCCAAGTGCTTTGATTAAGACCTGAGAAATCATTAAAAACAAAACACCTTTCATAAATCCTTCTTTTTTCTTTTTCATATAAACTCCTTTTTTCTCTTTAATACATACGAAAAAAATTGAGCATTTATGAATGGAAAATTTGCGACTTTTTCTACATTTTTCGCAAAAACCCTTGTAATTTTCGCGATTTTATAGGATAATATAGTAGTATAGATTTGAAAATGAAAGTGGTGAATTTTTTGAAACTCTTTGATAAATTTTTAAAAGTTTTAAAAACAGATAGAAACACATTTATGACATATATTCTGACACTTATATCTGCATATATATTAGTGGACAGAATAATGGAATTATTATTTATAATTTTTACAGGTGTTGGTTTTAGTTATTGGGGACCTATTAAGTACTTTTTCGCATTTGCTTGCTTAGCATTTGCATTCTTCTTCTCAGGTTCTTCAAAATTTGCTAAAGCTGATGTTAACAAATTAAGATTTTTCCATGCATTTATAGTTAGCTTTTATATTTTAGTTGTATCTGCTGTAGTACAATGGTTGAATCAGATAATTTGGATTAATTTATTATCACTACCAAATTATCCAGAACTTGCAAGAGATTTCTTTTATTTGTTTAAACCAGCATTTACAGCATTAGGAGTATATATTCCACTTGTTACTTTTTATAAAGTACTTAAATGGCTTATCTTTAGCATTAATGATGTTAAAGATATCCGTGATTCAATTTTTGATTATGGTGGAATTAAATTAACATCTGACAAAGAAGCGCATGGTGTTTATACTTGTGAAGTAAAAGTATGTGTAGATAGTGAAAGTGGTGAAGATGTTTGCATACCGGAAAAGAAACGTTATGAATCTTTATTAGTAGTTGGTGTTTCTGGTTCTGGTAAAACAACAATGGTTTATGAACCAATGCTTGCAAGAGATATTGAAAGAAAATCATTTTTTAAAGAAGTATCTAAAGAAATGGGATTTACAGCATTAAGAACTGGGTTGGCTAGTTTAAACTGTCCATATGATAACGATTATATAAACGAAAATTTCTCATTGGATATGTTAATTCCAAAAGAGGAAAAATTAGATACATATAAAAACTATATGAAGAAAATGATAATTTCAAGTTCAGGTAGTAAAATTATTTATCGTAATATGGGTATTACTTATGTTTCAGCTGAAATTGAGTCAGTATCAAAAATTGCTAAAGTTGCTGAAAACTTCCATATTCCTGTTAATATAGTAGATCCAAATCGTGCAGACTCACCTGGCTTAAACCCATTCGTATATAAGGATCCTATCAAAACAGGACTTGCAGTTTCTTCAGTTTTAAAAGGTTTATACTTACACAGTAGACCAGATACAGAACTTGCATTTAGAGAAAATGAAGCTGTCCAAGTAATTGAAAATATATCTATTTTGTTAAAAGAAATGTATCCATTAGAACATGAAGGCTTGTTACCTAACTTAGAAGATGTATTAGATTTACTTACAGACTTCGACTTAGTAGTAGACTATGTAGAAAAAATGAAACAAATTCCAGAATTTGCTGAAAAATATCGTATTTTAATTAGATATTTTGAAAATAATTTTTACCCAGATAGTTCAAACTTATTAAATGCAAAACGTTCTACAACAACTGCTTCTGCTGAGATTGATAACTTACTACGTTATCCTGGTGTAAAAGCAATATTGTGTAATCGTTCAAATAACTTGGATTATGAAAAAATATTATCAGAAGGTCAAGTTACTTTACTATGTACTCGTAGAGGAGACTTAGGCGAAACTGCTCATAAAGCTTTTGGTTTATTTTTCTTATTGTTAATGCAACAAGCAATTCTTGCTAGACCAGGAAATGACAGTACTCGTATTCCTCATTTCTTATATATAGATGACTTCCCTGCATACATTTGTAAAGCAACAGAACCTATTTATACATTATATAGAAAATACAATGTTGCAACCGTGTTAGATTCTCAAAACTTAACACAATTAAAAGGTGACTTATCTGCTGACCCTAGAGGAGATTATTACAAAAACTTAATTTTATCAAATACAGTTAATAAATTAATCTTTGGTAATGCAACTCCAGAAGATGTTGCATGGTGGGAAACAGCAATGCAAGATAAGAGAGAATGGACATTTAATAATACTTATAATGCTGACAAGACTGAATATGATCCTAAGAAAGGTAATATCGAATACAAGTGGAAAGCTAATTTTGCAAAAGGTAAAATAATGGCATTGAAAGGAAAGCAAGTTATTTACAAGGTTAAAGACTTAGGTGGAAAAAGCGCTGTCAATAAAGGTAAAGTTGATTTTATGGAAGCTAAGTATAAGGATGTTCAAAAGGTTAAAACATATAACTTTACAAAATTTGGAGGTAGCTTGCTAGACCCAGAATCTGCTGCTAGAAAAGCTCTAAATAAGAAAAAAGTTGATTATGCAGCTGTTACTGCAAGCAATGATAATTATGATGTAGACCGTGAAGTTGATCCAATTCAAACAGATACTTCAGATTCTAAATATTTATTTGATAATGAAGAGGCAATTGTAGTTAACTTCAAAAACAAAAAGAAAACAAATTAAAAAAAATAACACTCTTTTTATAGAGTGTTATTTTTTTTATTATATTCCTAATAATTTGACTTCAATATTTTCCATCTTATATTTTTTTGTTTCTGAGTCTACTACAAATTGTACTAATGTTTTTTCTAGAGTCTCTTCATTTTGTCTTAAATCCGTAGTGAAGTATAATCTTATATTAGAAATTTCTACTTTATTCATAACTATTGCTTTAAATGTTTCTGCCATATGTTTATCATCTTCACATATTATTATTAATTGTGGTAAATTCATATATCCTGAATCACCTGCCTGGAAGTTTTCGTAAAAGTCTTTATATAATTTCATTTTATCAACTAACTTTTTCTCCCAGTCATCTTCTCTTCTAATTACTTCAAATACAAATTCTAAAGATTTATTGTTCTTAGTTAATTTTACACTTCCACCACTTGCCTTAAATACTTTTCCTGCTTGTTTAGCAGTAAAACTTGGCTTTGGTATATATGACTCAAAAGCTTTTACCTTTCTTAAATATGCTATTAAAGTTTGATTTCCTGCCAGTCTTTTCTTTATCATTGCAACTGGTTTTGTGTTGTCTGTTGGTTGCCATTTACATTCAGTTCCACGAGAATTCAATAAGTATTTTCCCATTTTCTCTAAGCAATAAATTCTATAAATTCCCTTTCCATCTTCTGAATTAAAATAATATCTAGTTAATATTTTAGTTTTTACCAATTGTTCTAACTTATTGTTTAGCTTGTCTTGTGATCCTACTTCTATTCCTTTCCATTCTAACATTTGTAGCAATTGTCTTGATGTCATAAATTCAAATTCGTTTACTAATTCAATAATGGCAAAGTGTATATCTGAAATATGTCCTATGTTTATTCTATGTATAATTTGGTTCATAGAAACATATCCATCTTTACCATCAAATACCTTTAATTCTCCTTCTCTAATTGCAAAAGGCGATACAGTTGCCTTTATCTCATTATCTTTTACCATTTTACTCCTCCTTCTAATCTTTAATAAAGATTAAAAAATTTTATTAAGCATAGCCACTAGGTATACGCATAGTAGTTTGCTATATAATTGTTCATACAACCAGTATCAACAACTGTTAATATATTAACACATATTTTAAATTTAGTCAAAATTATGTTAATATTTGTTTTACTTCTTTATTAGTTAAATATCTAAACTCTCCTAATTTTAAATCTTTTACTCCAATATCTCCAATTTTGCTTCTATGTAAAGCTATTACTTTTTTTCCTATTGCTTCACACATTCTTCTTACTTGTCTATTCTTTCCCTCATGTATTGTAATTTCTATTCTGGAAATATTTTTTTCTTCATCTACTTTCATTATTCTAACTTGTGCAGGCTTTGTTATATAGCCACCTATATCTACACCATTTCTTAAATTTTCTACTTCTTCGTTAGTAATTTTTCCTTTTACAGTTACTTGATATGTTTTATTTATTTCATGTTTTGGATGTGTAACTTGATATATAAAATCTCCATCATTGCTTAATATCAAAGCTCCCGAGGTATACATATCAAGTCTTCCAACAGGTACTACACTTTCTTTAACCCTTTTTAAAAGTTCCATTACTGTTGGCCTATTAAATTGATCTTTTACTGTACTAACATACCCTATAGGCTTATTAAGTAATATATATACCTTTTTTACATCAGTTTCAACTAGTTTGTCATTATATTCTATTTTATCTTTTTCAGGATTTATTTTAGTTCCAAGCTCTGTTACAACTTGTCCATTTACTTTTACTTTACCTGCTAAAATATATTCTTCTGCTTTTCTTCTAGAGCAAATTCCTTGATTCGCCAAAAATTTTTGTAATCTTTCTTCCATTTTTACTCCTGTTTTAATCTATTTAAAATTTCCGTAAAGTATTCTGGCAATGGTGCTTCCAAGTGCATTTGTTTTCCTGTTATAGGGTGTTTAAATTCTAGGCTCTTAGCGTGTAGCATTTGGCCTTGAATATTAAATTCATTCTTACCATTTGAATATGTATAATCACCTACCACAGGATGTCCTATCTCTGCCATATGCACTCTAATTTGATGTGTTCTCCCTGTCTCTATGGCAACTTCTAGGTATGTATATTTTTCAAATCTTTCTAATACTTTAAAATGCGTAATAGCTACTTTTCCTTTTTTATCAACTGCCATTTTCTTTCTATCCTTTGTGCTTCTTGCTATTGGCATATTTATAGTCGCCTCATTCTCTGGAATAACCCCTCGAACTAATGCTAAATAAACTTTTTTCACTTCTCTATTTTGAATTTGTTCGCTCAAATTTATATGAGCTTTATCATTTTTTGCAACAATTATCAATCCTGAGGTATCCTTATCAAGTCTGTGTACAATTCCTGGTCTAAGCTCTCCACCAATTCCAGATAGTTTGCCTTTGCAATGTGCCATAACAGCATTTACTAATGTCCCATCTGGATTTCCCACTGCTGGATGTACCACCATACCTTTTGGTTTATTTACTACTAAAATGTCATCATCTTCATATATGACATCAAGTGGGATGTCTTGTGATTTTAAATCAGTTTCTTTAACCTCAGGTATGTTTATTATAATTTCATCTCCAGCTTGTACTTTATATGAAGCTTTTTGAGGTTTATCATTTACTAATATTTGATTATCCTCAATAAGCTTTTGTATCATCGCTCTAGATATTTCTACTTTTTGTTTACTAATATATTTATCTAGTCTTTCTGCTTCTCCTTGTACAATAATTTTCAATGTTTTCTCCTTTTATTTTGATAGTCTTTCATATATTATAAAATTATCATCTTGATATATTTCGTTATAATTTTTATCTTTTGATAAAAGCATTTTTAATTTTGTATTTTTTCTCAAGATTACATGTGTTACATCATATTTTTCAAATGTATCTTCATAGTATTTACTGCCATTTGAAGTATTTATATAATCAGTAAAAATATCTCTTCCTTCATATTTTCCATCTTTATTTTTTGTTCCATTAAACTCAGGTGCATATAAGTCTGCTCTTGAATCTATAAATACTGGTATTCCTCTATATAGTAAGTAACTTCCATAATTATATTCGTTAAATAGATGCATATTTTCTAGGTCTAGATTTTCTAAAATATAATTTGCTGCTTCTACTGGATATGTTTTTTCATTTACAAATTTATCACCCATTTTGCCTTTATATATCATAAAACTTACAAGTATAACAAGCAAAATTGTAAATACTTTTCCAAGTAATGATGTCATACCTTGCATAATCTTTTTGGTTCCATCTTTATCATATTTGGCAAAAAAGCTTGCAACCATCTTAGCAAATATAAAGCCACATATTATAACAAACATTGATGCTTGTCTTCTCGTCATAAGGGTTAACAGAGTAAGTCCTGCTAACATAAAAAAGTCTCTTAAGGTAGCTTTGGTATCTGTAAATATTAAGAATATTATAAACACAGCAAATACAGTTAACATTTCTTTGTTATTTATTAAAGTTAATGGTTGATGTTCACTAATATTTTGTGTCGTATTTCCTTGCATTAATTTTGGTAACAAAGTATATGGTGTATCACCTATTGGTGTTAACAAGCCTGTAAATGCGCAAATAATCATAATAAGTATAAGCCATTTTACCATAGGCTCTTTTTTGAAGATAACCTTATATGATTTTTTCTCTCTTTCTTTTCTAGCTTGTGCTGCATTTTCTTTATCTAATTGCAAATGCGCAATTTTCTCTTGATATTGTCCAATTTCATCAAGTTTACCTTTTTTAGTTAATTTCTTTATTTTAAATTCATTCCATTTAATAGCAAACCAGTAATATAATTGTACTTCTACTAAAACTGCTAATAAATATTCTACAACATATGGTAAATACAATACAAAGTAAAATGGCCATACTGCGCAATGTAAGTTAGCTATTAATATTGGAATTATAACTAAATAAACAGCATATCTTTTCTTTTTTGTGCTTATAAATTGTTCTATAAATAATATGGTTAATGCAAATAATATAAATGTTACTAACTGTGCTCTAGCAGCAATGAAATTTTTTAATAGATACATTGTTGCCATTGTAACAAAAAATGATACAAATTGATTTTTGCACAATTTACATGATGCAAAATAAATTACTAACCCAAGTATCATACAAAGTATAATAGTTGCAATATATAGAGAACAGAATCCACCAATTCCTATATTCTCGCCAAAATCATACACTAAGTAAGTACTAACATCATATAACCAGTGATTATATGTATATGGTAGGTCTTCATGCCATGAAAATGGGTCTTGCATGTCTATTTCCCCTGTTTGTACAATGTGCTCACCTATTTTTATAGTATAATATGTATCATTTTGAAATGTAATTGGTGTTAAAGCAAAACAAAATATTAAAATGCAAAATACAGCCAATACATTAAATTTCATTTTTAACTTGTCCTTCATTTATTTAAATCTCCTCACTTTTAAATATCAAATTCTGCAAAAACAGCATCATGATCAGATACTCCATTTACATTTATTGTTTCATACTTATTTAATCTAATTCCTTTTGAATAAAAAATAGTATCAATACAGCCTTTTCCAAGTTCTGAAAACCATGTGTCTTTTTTATTTGGTAATTGTTCTAATTGTTTTTTTAATATCTCATATTCTTCATAGGTTTCTGCTTCTTCAAATGTATATTGTCCTTTGCCAAGTCTTGTAACTCCTACATTAAAATCTCCACCCATTATAATTAATTCATTTGGATCTATTTTTTTCATTATTCTATTTATTTCTTTTGCTGCTAATATTCTCTCATCTTGATATGTAGATAAATGCACTGAAAATAAGTTTATTTTTGTTGTTCCAAATGAAATTCTATTGCATAAAATTCCTCTTTGTTCATGATTTATATCTGTAAGTGGCATTAAGTAATTTGTTGAAAATGAAATTGGAAATCTACTAATTATTCCATCTCCATAATAGCCATCTTCTAAAGTGATATTGCTTTCCATTGAACAATAATATAGACCAATAGCTTTGCTAAATTCTCTAATTTGGTTCATATCTCCTGCTCTTTTGGTGTACATATCTACTTCTTGCAAAAACACGATATCTGGTTTATATTCTTTAATTACTTCTGCTTGTCTTTGCAAATCAACTTTTCCATCCATTCCTCTTCCATGTGCAACATTGAAAGTAATAATTTTTAATATCATTTTACCACCAACCTTTTTATATATTCGCATTATATCAAATTTACCGTATATAAACAAGTAAACTATAAAAAAGAAGTGATTTTTTCAATCACCTCTTATACTCTATCCATTGATTTGTTTTGCAACTTCTTCTGCAAAGTTTTCTTCTCTTTTTTGTAGTCCTTCACCTTTTTCAAATCTAGCAAATCTAACTACTTTAGCTCCTTTAGATTCAACTAATTTTCCAACTTTTTGGTCTGGATCTTTTACGAAGTCTTGCTCTACTAAACAAATTTCTCCATAGAATTTTCCAATTCTACCTTGTACTATTTTTTCAGCAACTGCTTCTGGTTTCCCTTCATTAACAGCTTGTGCTTTTAAAATTTCCATTTCATGTGCTACTCTGTCAGCTGGAACACTTTCTCTATCTAAGTATTCTGGTTTAGCAGCAGCTATTTGCATGCAAATATCTTTTGCTAATGTGCTGTCTCCACCTTCTAATTCAACTAGAACACCGATTTTTCCGTCTCCATGAATGTAGCTTTCTACTAATCCATTTGATTCAAATCTTTCAAATCTACGAATTGACATATTTTCACCAATTGTAGCTATTTTATTTGTTAATACATCTTTAACTGTTTTATCTGGTTCTACAATTGAAGGTTGTTCTAATAACTCTTCTACTGTAGCTGGATTTTTTTCAGCAACTTGTTTTGCAACATCTGCTACAAAGCTTCTAAATTCTTCGTTTTTAGCAACGAAGTCTGTTTCTGCATTAACTTCAACTACAACACCTATTTTTTTGTCATCTGTTACATATGTTGTAACTAAACCTTCTGCTGCGATTCTATCTGATTTTTTAGCAGCTTTTGCAATTCCTCTTTCACGTAAAAGTTCAATTGCTTTTTCTTCATCTCCATTAGTTTCTGTTAATACTTTTTTGCAGTCCATCATTCCTGCACCTGTTTTTTCTCTTAACTCTTTTACTTGTTCTGCAGTAATCATAAAAAATCCTCCTTTTTTTGATTAAAGGATGTACTTTTTAAGAATAAGTACATCCTTCTTAAAATAATATTTATATTATTCTGCTACTTCTTCTGTAGTAGCTTTTTTTCTTGTTCTTTTTGGCTTTTCTACTTCTGCTGTTTCTTCTGTAGCTTCAGCTTCCTCAGCTACTTTTTTTGTTCTTTTAGCTTTTTTAGGTTCTTCAACTTCTTCGCTAGCAACTACTTCTTCCATATCTGTAGGTTCTGCTACTTCTTCAACTTCCATAGCTTCTTCTACAGCTTCCATAGATTCACCTTGTTTTCCTTCGATAACTGCATTTGCCATGCAATCTGCAATTAATTTAACTGCTCTAATAGCATCGTCATTTCCTGGAATTGCGTAATCTACATCTTGTGGATTACAGTTAGTATCTACTAAACCGATTACTGGAATTCCTAATTTTCTAGCTTCTAGAATTCCTATTTTTTCTTTTTTAGGATCAACTATAAACATAACTCCTGGTACTTCAGTCATTTCTTTAATACCACCTAAGTTTTTCTCTAGTTTTTCCATTTCTTTCTTTAATAATATAACTTCTTTTTTAGGTAAAACTTCGAAAGTACCGTCTTCTTGCATTTTTTCAAGTTCTAGTAATCTTCCAATTCTTTTTCTAATTGTTGAGAAGTTAGTTAATGTACCACCTAACCATCTTTGATTTACATAGTACATACCGCATTTTTCTGCAGCTTCTTTAACACATTCTTGTGCTTGTTTTTTAGTTCCTACAAATAGAACTGTTTTTCCTGCTTCTGCTTGTTCTTTTAAGAAAGCATAAGCTTCATCTAATTTTTTAGATGTTTTTTGTAAGTCGATGATATGGATACCATTTCTAGCTTGAAATATGTATTCAGCCATTTTAGGATCCCATCTTCTTGTTTGATGTCCAAAGTGAACACCAGCTTCTAGTAATTGTTTCATTGCAACTACTGCCATTTTTCTTTCCTCCTTTTAGTTTTTCCTCCATACTGCTTCAACCACATAAAAAAACTTGTGTATACAAGCACTCTTTTTATGCTAACAATATGTGTGTATTTTTCAACGCATTTAATTATACCAAAAAAGTGTTGCAATTGCAACACTTTTTGTGAATTTTTATAGTAAAATTTTGTATGTTAATTTTCATGGTTACTCGAAATATCTATAATTAATTGATTTTTTGGTACTATTATAGTATAATAGACTACATAATAACTTCATGGTTTCTAATGCCAGCTTAGAAACCGCACATTTTTTCTTGATTAAGAAAGGAGAAGTTATGCTTATAATTATTTTAGGTGTTGTTTTAGTATTATTACTTGAGTTTCTTTTGGTAATACATCCCCACTCAAATATTTCTTTTGACTCTTCATCAAGTTTTTTTGCCTTAATCCTTGTTGCTGCAATTGTGCTCGGTTTGTTTTTACCAGTAAGTGGATATAAGGATTGGGAACTTGCAGAGGAAATCGAATTAGTCTCTTTATCTAATGGTTTAGCTTCTGGCAGTAAAGGTTTTATATATGTATCTCTTACTGCTGACAATACCTATACCTACAGATATGAAATTGATTCAGACTTTGGTACTACAACTTCCAAAGAATACAAAACCCAAACCTTAGTTGACGAAAATGTAGAAGAAATTGAAGACCCTAATTGTACTACTCCCGTTATTAGGGAATATAGTCAAAAAGCTAAACGTTCTATTTGGACATTTGCTTTAGGTCAAACAAACTATAAATACATTTTTTATGTGCCTGAAGGAACAATTTCTAAGGATGTAAAGCTCAACTAAAATTCAAAGCATTGCTGGCAAAATAGTGAACATGTAAAAGTGTTCACTATTTTTTTATTTTTTGTAGTTTTTTGTCAAAGTTTGTGGTATAATATTTTTGTTTACAAATGAATGGAGGTAGTTGTTATGAATTTTAATAGATGTAGTCGTTGTGGTGGTTTCTTTATGGCCGAAGGAGATACTTGTCCTAATTGCCTTCAAAGAGATAAGTTTGAAATGAATAGGCTAGAAAATTTTATTGAAGAAAATCCTAATACAAGTTTAAATATGAATGATATTGCTTCAAATACTGGGGTTTCTGATAAGAATTTAAATAGATTTTTAGCTAATGAGCAATTTAATGAATTTATAAATAAAAATATATCTTTATAAAACAAAGGTGTTGACATAGTTATTATATCAACACCTTTATTAAATTTTTCAAACGTTCCAAAACTTTCTGTCCCTATTATTTTTTACTACACTATTTTTAAAATATCTTGTTTTTTACTTACTGTTTCATTAGTTATTGTATATGCATTAAGTACATCTTTTGCTATTTCATTTCCTAGTTTTTCATCATTTGCATGAACATATGCTAAGATGTCTCTATTTTCAACCTTGTCACCTATTTTCTTTTCTAACACAATTCCAACAGAAAAGTCTATGTTGTCCTCTTTTTTCTTTCTTCCAGCCCCTAAATTCATTGATGCTTTTCCTATTTCTTGAGCTAAAAGTTCTTTTACATATCCGCTTCTGTTAGAAATAACTGGAACCACAAACTTTGCCTTTTCAAATTTTTCTGTATTTTCTAAATAACTAATATCTCCACCTTGTTTTTGTATCCACTGTTCTAGTTTTGCAAATGCCTGTCCATTTTGAATTTGTTCTAACATTTTTTGTTTATTTTCTTCTATGTTATTTCCCTTTCTTGCAAGTTTTATCATATATGACCCAAGAGCTAGTATAACCTCTTTTACATCTGGTTGCATATTTCCTTGTAAAAACTCTATTGCTTCAATTACTTCTAACGAGTTTCCTACTGCTTTTCCTAAAGGTTCTTCCATGCTTGTAACAACACAAACTGTTTCTTTGTTAGCTAGCTCTCCTATTTTTTTCATGGTTTCGGCAAGTTTAGTAGCATTATCTACATCCTTCATAAATGCTCCATTTCCACATGTAACATCAAGAACTATTTTATTTGCACCTGCTGCTATTTTTTTGCTCATTATGCTTGATGCAATAAGTGGAATACTCTCAGTTGTTGATGTAGTATCTCTTAAGGCATATAGCTTTTTATCTGCTGGAGCCAAGTTTAATGTTTGACCCATTAAAGCTATTCCTATTTCTTTTACATTTTGAATAAATTGGTCTATTGTAAGGCTTGTGTTATATCCTGGTATTGATTCTAACTTGTCTATTGTTCCACCTGTATACCCTAATCCTCTTCCTGACATTTTTGCTACTGGAATATCAAGTGATGCAATTATTGGTGCTAAAATTAGCGTTACTTTATCGCCAATTCCTCCTGTGCTATGTTTATCAACTACTGTTCCCAATTCTGATAAATCTAGAATATCTCCAGAATGTGCCATTGCTAAGGTTAAGTTTGTTGTTTCCTCTTCGTCCATTCCATTTAAGTAAATTGCCATTGTTAAAGCAGACGCCTGATAATCTGGTATATTTCCATTTGTATAATTTTGTACAAAATATTCTATTTCTTCTTTACTTAACTTTTGTTTATCTCTTTTTTTAGCTATAATCTCTAAAATATTCATTTTAATTTCATCCTTTTATATAAAATTCTTAATAAAACTGGCCCTATGTAAAGTACAAGGTCCATATTCTTTTATAGCCTTTATATGTGCAGCTGTTCCATACCCTTTATGTTTAGCAAAACCATATTGAGGATATATTTCATCCCATTGTCTCATTATTCTGTCCCTTGTTACTTTTGCAATAATTGATGCACATGCTATTGAATAACTAATTGCATCTCCATGAATAATTGATTTATATGGTATTCCATCTGTATCAATTTTAGTTAGTGCATCTACCAAAATTGCATCTGGTTTTGTAATTTCAAGTTCTGGCTTTTTTGCTAATTTAGCTTCCATATCTTTTATTGCTGTTGTTAAACCCTTTTTAGTTGCTTGTAATATATTTATTTCATCAATTTCCTTTTGGTCGATAATTCCTATTCCATAACTAATTGCCTCACTAGTTATTTGTTCATATAGCTGCTCTCTTTTTTTCTCAGATATTTTTTTAGAATCATTAACACCTTCTATCATTGAGGTTTTTGGCATCAAAGCACATGCTACCACAACTGGTCCTGCTAAAGGTCCTCTTCCTGCCTCGTCAATTCCTGCAATCGCTTTTAAACCTTTTTCATTATATAATTCTTCTTCTACTTTTTTTAAATTTGTTAATCTCTCTAACTCTTTTTCCTTCATTCTATTGCTCCAATTTTAATCCTTCAATATTATCTATATCATAATAATTGCTTCCTGCTAGTTCGTATCCTTTTGTATAATACACTGTTCCGTCTGTATATTCAACAATGTAATATGAGTTTTCTTCTAGTTTAACTTGTGGTAATCCCATTTCATCTAAATTTTGTTGATTTATTGCATAATATTTTTTGTCTTTTTCTTCTATATCGATTGAATTGTTATTTAGAAACTCTTGTATTATTGGTTCATCTTTAATATCTGTAAGTTTAGTTCCTATTAATATTTCATCTTTCTTTTCTAATATATAATCTGATGATATTTTTTTAACTTTTGCCTGTACTAATAGTAAGTCTGTTTTCATATCTTCTAACTCTTCTTTTGTTGTTTGCATTCTCACATAATATACAACTCCAAATACTATGAATGCAATTATTAATACAAAAAATATTGTTCCTGCTAATGTTAATCCTTTTTGACTTTTCATTTTTTACTCCTTCTATTTTGGTTATATTATATAAATTTTATCACATTTTTGCAAGCTCTACCAGTCAAGTTTTAATTTCATTTATTGCTACAAAGTTGCACTTACTTTTTCACTTGACGTTTTTTTTAATTAGAATAATTGCTAAATTTAATATGAGAATTTTTGTTAATTTTTCCTTGACAATTTACACAACTAAAATAAAGTAGTACTTTCTATTAAAGTACTACTCAAAAATAATGCTAACATCGTATTTATTCATTTTTTCTGGTTCATTGAACCAGTGGCCAGTGCTACTACTTAAAAAGTGAGGACCTAAAACCAATGCTGTTGTGGCTGTTAGTCGTAGCGTCGAGGTTACGGTAAGAATCTGGACATTCAAAGCCACGGATGCCGTAATAGCCGCCCCTAAGAGCACAAGGAACGTTGGTAGTAGCGGTATATTCTAATGTCCACTCCCATACATTTCCTGCTAAGTCATATATATTCATTTTTTTACATGCATCACTTGCTCCTGTTGTTAATAATATTCCATTACCCAAACTTTGTGTTTGTTTAACACTACTACTATTTACAAAAGTATTACTTGTTGTTTGATTATATGGTGTCCATGTTGTTGATAATGAATGAGTTCTAGAATCTGCATACTTTCCTCTATTTATTGTAAAGCTTGCATTGCAGTAATTTCCCCAAGATGAGCTATCTTGCGTTAATATATTTTTTCCATTACTTGTTGTTAAATTACTACTTCCTATTTTTGTTTCTATATGTTTTAACACTAGGTCCCATTGTACTCCAAACATTAAACTACTTGTATAATTTTCTGTTGTTTTCATATTTGCTAATGTTTGTGCTTGACTACATGTTACATAAGTATATGGATATACTGGTGCTTCTACTTCTCCTGCTTTTGATAATGGTGCTACTGTTGCATCTCCTCTTGCTGTTCTATTTGTTGTTATTCCTGCCTCATATCTTCCTATCCAAAAACCTCCATTTTCATATACACTTTTTAACATTTTTTGTTTTAACGTTGTATATTGAGCACTTGTTAAGCCTGTTGTTGCATCTGAATAATATGTGTCTGTAAAGCTTGTTCCATTTCTATAATAATCTGTGTATTTATGTAGACAATACTCTATTTTATCATAATCTGTTGATTTGGTTGGTTTTTGATCTGCTGTTGTTGTTTTTGTGTTATAGCTACTTTCTGCATACAAGCTTTTAGGAACTTCTATCCATACATATTCATTTCCACTTTCATCTTGTATTACTAGCCCATTATCTAAATTTGTTCCTTCTAATTTTGTAAATGTTGTATCTGGATAATATGGTATTGTTTCATTTGCTACACTTGGCAAATCACTTGTTGGTAGATTATCGTTTCCTCCTGAGCTTCCATTTATTTTTCCGTCTATCCAATTATTTAACCCATTTATTGCATCTAAGTCATTTTGTGTTGCTTGGTCCATTTTGTTTTGAGCATCTTTTGCCTTTTCTATTATTCCACTATTTCCAAATAATGCATTTACGCTTACTCCTGCTAAGATTAAAAGTACTACAATAGTTACTACTAATGCTATTAATGTAATACCTTTTTCTTGTTTAATTTTTGTTTTCATAGTTTTCTTATCTCCTCCTTAATTTTTTATTTATTTTTATTATTTATTTTTTATATTGTTTCCTCCTTTCCTTCTTTTAGGCACACAAAAGCAGACTACTTTTACATAGTCTGCTTTTGATATATCACTAATAAAGCTAATTTCTTAGCTTGGTTGTTATTTCTTAAAGTTGTGGCTCTCTCTCTCTCTCTCTCTCTCTCTCTCTCTCTACTCTTGCAAGAGTTCTAGCTTTTTTCATACTTTGTGCCTCTTTCTATACCTTTTTCCTTAGATTTTTTCTGTAATTATAGTATCATAACACTTTTTTATTTTCAATACTTTTCTTAAATTTTTATCGACTTTTTAGGTGGCTTTCGGGACGGGTCAAAAGTCACCTAAATCACAACTTGCGCTCCTACCAGTTAAGTTCTAGTTTGTTTTTAATTAGATTATATCTCTGTAACACTGAAAGAACTATTTCATCGTTTTCTATCATTTTATAAAATTCATCTTTATCAACAAATTTCACATCTTGAACTTCTTCTAATTGTAATTTAATATCTCTTATATTAATTTTCTTTTGTGTTTTAAAAATATCTACAAATTGTTTTTTATATAGTTGAGCTCCTACTAAAACAAATTCATCTTGTTCAAATTTTATGCCTATTTCTTCCTTCATTTCCCTTTTAATTGTGTCTTCTGTTGTTTCTCCAGCTTGGCAACATCCTCCAGGCACTTCCCATCCACCTGAATGTGTTTTTTGTACACTTCTTTGAGTCATTAGTAGTTTATTGTTGTTTATAATCCACATTTCAGCTCCCATATTGTATTCATTATCCTGCAAGCTTTCACCACGTGCTTTTTTATAATTTAGTTTATTTCTATTTTTATCTACTACATCAAAAAATTCCATAATTATCACCTTGTTGTTATTATAACATATTAATACAATTTTTTGTTGCCTTTTATTGTATTTTGTAGTATTATTAATTTAGTTACAAAAGATTTTAAGGAGAATTACATGTTTGAACAAAAATTTGATTTTTATAGTCCGTTAAATTTAAAAGCATATAATTTAGACCAAATTATGCGCTATCAATTAGACGTTTTAGGAAAACTTGATCCTTTTACTAGAAAACACAGTGAAAATGTTGCAAATTTATGTTGTAGAATTTGTGAGTATTTAAGATGCAAAAGTTCCTTTACTGTACATTGTACAATTGGTGGATATTTGCATGATATTGGTAAACTATTTATTCCACCTGAAATTTTAAATAAGCCTGACAAATTAACACCTGAAGAATATGAAGTTATAAAAACGCACACTACTCTTGGTTATGATATGTGTATGAAAGATCCTCATCTTCGTCCATACGCTTTATTTGCCTTAGATCATCACGAAGCACTAAATGGTTCTGGATATCCTAATGGCATTACTAAAAAAGATATCCCTTATGGTGCTCAAATTGTGCGTGTTGCGGATGAATATGATGCGCTTGTTACAAAAAGGCAATATACTACTCACATTAATATTTCCGAGACTTTAAAGGATCTTATAAAAGATGCTCAACCTGACCCTAGATTTATTGCCTTAGATCAACTAAATACACATGAAAAAGAAGGAAAAATAAATGGATTGATTTTAAAAAAATTATTCAAGGTTGTTATTGATGATACTTTATATGAAATTAGTTGTGTAATGGATTATGTTGAATATTTAAAAGAACAAATAAAACGTTTAGAGTTAATTCAATCTTATCAGAGAAAAGCCGATAATTCTAATAAAGAAAAAACAAAAGATTATTATCATGAAGGTATGACTCTTTTATTTCAACAAGGTGAAAATATGGAAAATTACAGTCAGATTTTAGAAGAATATAAAACAGCATTAAAAGTTCGTGAGAATGTGATTGACCAACTATATAATGAAATTAAAATTATAAAAAAATTGAAAATTTAAATGGAGGACTAATGAAGAAATTATATACTATGCCAAAAAAAATACTAATTGCTATGTTTGTTATGTTCATTTTTATGGGATTACTTCTTATTCGTCTAGCTTATCTCCAATTTATAAAAGGATCTAGCTTAAAAGAGCAAATGTATAACCAACTTATAACAAGTCGTACAATTAGTCCTAGTAGAGGCACTATTTATGATTCAACTGGTAAAGCCTTAGCCATAAGTGCCAAAGTTGATACTATAAGTATAATTCCAACTTCTATAGTGGTAAAAGAAAATGGAGTAATCGACAAAGATAAAACTCAAACTTTAAAAGAAAAAGTTGCAAAAGCTTTTTCTGATATATTTAAATTAGATTATGAAGAAACTCTATCAAAAGTTTCTAGTGATTCAAGTTATATTACTATTGTAAGAAAAGTAGAAAAAGATAAAGTTGATAAACTTAAAGCTTGGATGGAAAAAGAAAAAGTATATTCTGGTATAAATATTGATGAAGATGCCAAAAGATATTATCCATATAATAATTTAGCTTCTTCACTAATGGGATTCTGTAATATTGATAATCAGGGTATAGAAGGATTAGAAGCTGCTTGGAATGATGTACTAACTGGTACAGCAGGTAGAGTAATAACTGCTCAGGATGCTATTCAAAAATTTATTCCTGATAGTAATCAAACTTATATACCTGCTGAAAATGGTAGTGATTTAACATTAACAATTGATGCAAATATTCAGAGTATTGTAGAAAAATATTTAAAACAAGCTTGTATTGATAATAAGTGTACTCGTGGTGGTAATGTAATAGCAATGGACCCAAAAACAGGAGATATTTTGGCAATGGCAACATATCCAGATTACAACTTAAATACACCTTTTGAAATGCCATCACACATTACTAAAAAGAATTGGGACAAGCTTACTTCTGAGGAAAAAAGTAACACTTTAAATAGTTTATATCGTAATAGAGCGATTGCAGACCCTTATGAGCCTGGTTCAGTTTTTAAAATTATCACTGCTTCAATTGCCTTAGAGGAAAATTTAGCTGAACCAGATAAGGCTAATGTCTATTACTGTAAAGGCTCTCAAGTAGTATATGGAACAAGAATAAGATGTGCATATGGAATCAAACATGGTTATGAAAGTTTACGTCAAGCTTTTTCTGTTTCATGTAACCCAGCATTTATACAAATCAGCGAAAAAATAGGCGCTACTACAAGTTATAAATATTATAAAGCTTTTGGTTTTTTTGATAAAACTGGAATAAATACGATAGGTGAATCTAGTTCGATTTTTTGGGACTTAGAAAATGTTGGTCCTGTTGAATTGGCTACTATGGCTTTTGGTCAAAGATTTAAAATAACTCCTATTCAAATGATTACTGCTGTTTGTACTATAGCAAATGATGGTGTTTTAATGAAACCTCGTCTTGTAAAACAAATCACAAATACAGATAATGGTGCTATTACTACAATTGATACTACTGCTGTAAGACAAGTTATTTCTAAAGAAACTGCAGATATAATGATGGATTTGGCAGAAACAGTAGTATCTGAAGGTTCTGGAAAATATGCTAAAATTAAAGGATATTCTATTGCAGGTAAAACAGGTACCTCAGAATCAGATTACAGTAAAGATGAAGGATATACAGCTTCTTTTGTTGCTATTAGTCCAACTGAAAATCCAGAAATAGTCCTATTGGTTACATTATATGATCCAACTGGTTCTAAGGGTCACAGTGGAAACCTAGTTGCTGCTCCTGTTGCTGCACAAATGTTAAAAGAAATTCTACCATATATGCAAGTATCAAGCGATAATTCTAGTGATAGTTCTTCTAGTAAAACTATTAGCCTTCCTAATGTCACAAACAAAACTGTTGCAGAAGCTAAGAAAACTTTAGAAAATGCTGGTTTTACAGTTAGTACTTCTGCTGGTTCTAAAGAAATTGTTACAGAGCAATTTCCAACAAAAGGTTCAGAATTATTAAAAGGTTCTATTATAAAGCTATACACTGAAACTGAAAATACTCGTGTTTCTAAGCAAGTACCAGATTTAACTAACAAATCACTTTCTCAAGTAAAGTCAGCTCTTAAGAATTTGAATTTAAATTATAGTGTTACAGGTTCAGGAACAGTAGTAAGTCAAGACCCTATTGCAAATACACAAGTAGAAGAAGGCACAGTTGTTAAAATAACTTTAGGAAAATAAAAACAATAAAAAAATTGAGGTGGTTACCTCAATTTTTTTTATTGCTTTATTTTTATTCGCTAAATATTTCGTCAAATTCGTCACCATCAATTTTTTCTTTTTCAAGAAGTACATTAGCAACTTTTGTTAATTTTTCCATATTAGCTTTTAATATTTCTTCTGCTTTTTTGTACGCGAAGTCTATTATGCTTTTTACTTCTTCGTCAATTAAATTTGCTGTTTCTTCTGAATATTCTTTAGCTTGAGCAAAATCTCTTCCTAAGAATACTTCTTCTTGGCTTGAACCTAATGTTATAGTTCCTATTCTTTCACTCATACCATATTTAGTGACCATGCTTCTAGCAATTTGTGTTGCTCTTTCGATGTCATTACTTGCGCCTGTTGAAATATCATTTAGTACTAATTGTTCTGCAACTCTACCACCTAGTAATGATACTATATTTTCAACCATTTCTGTTCTTGACATAAATGATTTATCTTCTGTTGGACGATACATTGTATATCCACCAGCCATTCCTCTTGGTACAATAGAAATTTGATGTACTGGATCTTGTGTTGGTAAAAATCTGCTTACTACTGCATGACCTGCTTCGTGGAAAGCAACTAGCTTTTGTTCTTTTTCACTTCTAACTCTTGTACGTTTTTCAGGTCCCATAGTAACTTTTACCATAGCATCTTCAACTTCTTGCATTCCTATTTCATTTAAGTTTCTTCTAGCTGCTAATAGTGCTGCTTCATTTAATACATTCTCTAGGTCTGCTCCTGAGAATCCAGAAGTATTTTTAGCTATTGTTTTTAAATCTACATCATCAGCTAATTTTTTCTTTCTGCTGTGTACTTCTAATATTTGCTCTCTTGCTTTTACATCTGGATTTGATACTACTATTTGTCTATCAAATCTACCTGGTCTTAGTAAAGCTTTATCCAATATGTCAGGTCTGTTTGTTGCTGCTAATACTATAACACCTTCATTTGCTGAGAAACCATCCATTTCAACTAATAATTGGTTTAATGTTTGCTCTCTTTCATCATGTCCTCCACCTAAACCAGCACCTCTTTGACGTCCTACAGCATCAATTTCGTCTATAAATATGATACATGGGGCTTTTTTCTTTGCTTCTTCAAACAAGTCTCTAACTCTTGATGCACCAACACCAACAAACATTTCTACGAAGTCAGAACCACTTATAAAGAAGAATGGTACTCCTGCTTCTCCTGCTACTGCTTTTGCTAATAGAGTTTTACCTGTTCCTGGATGACCTACTAATAAAACACCTTTTGGTATTCTAGCTCCCATCTCTGTAAATTTTCTAGGATTTTTTAAAAATTCTACTATTTCTTCTAATTCTTCTTTTTCTTCGTCAACACCTGCAACATCGTCAAATGTTACTCTGTTTTTGTCTGATGGATTAATCATTCTAGCACGGCTTTTGCCAAATGACATTGTTTTGCCACCAGCTCCGCCATTTCCACTTTGTGCTCCTCCCATAAGTAAGAACCAGAATATAAAGAATATAATAAGTATTCCAAATGGAGTTAATAAACTGAATATTACCATCCAGATAGATTCTGATTTTTCAGTTACTTTTACAGTTCCTGCTTTCATACTATCATTCAAGCTATTCATTAAATTTTCCACACTTGGGATATTTACTTCTTTTGTAAAGTTTTCATTTTTTAGCTTAACTTCTGCTTTTACACCATCAGATGATAATGTAATTTCTTTTACTTCTCCTGCTTCGATTTTAGAAATAAGTTCAGAATAAGCTAATTTATTATCTCTATTTTCTACAATAGAACTAATAAGTACTACTAATATTATTCCTATAATTAGCCACATTGCTAATGTTTTTATACTGTTCTTCAAAATTGTTCCTCCTCTTTACGTTTTTTAACAATTTAGACTATACCATACTAAGATTTTAAATTCAAGTGTTTTCACAAAACTTTCATTTAGCAAATTAGCCTACCTCAACGGTTTATCTACGGAAGGTTCATTTTTCCCATAAAAAAAATTTTTCCTTTTTTTACAAAAATTTTTATATTTTTGTTAGGTGTTAAATATTTATTACCAATATTATTCTCACAAAGTTTAATAATATCTTCTATATGTATTTTTCCAATGCCTTGAACATTGCCATTTGTTTTATTAATAGTATATAAAATAATCCTTGATTTTATAACCTTTTCTAGCTTATTGAATTCTTTTAAGTCTAATATAACCTCTTTTTCATTTTCTCCAATTTTTAATTCTTCATACTCTTTAGCAATAACTTTATCAAAATATTCTTCTTCTTCTCTTGCTATATTTGATAACCTATTTATTCCTTCTAATACATTAGGGTTAAATTCCTTTTTTAAGTATGGAATTATTTCATTTCTTATTTTATTTCTATTATATATACTTTCAAAATTTGTTTTATCAATTCTTGGGTCCAAGTTTTGTTCTTCACAATATTTTTCAATTTCTTGTCTTTCACATTCTCTTATTGGTCTTATATATTCTATATTGGTTTCTTTTCTACTAATTTCAATTCCCTTTAAGCCTGATATTCCGCTTCCTCTTAGTATATTCATTAAAACCGTTTCAACATTATCATTTAAATTATGTGCTGTTGCAATTTTATTTGCATTTTCTTTTTGAGCTACTTCATTAAAAAATTCATAACGAATTTTTCTTCCCATTTCTTCTGTCCCTAGCTTTTGCTCTTTTGCTAATTTTTCCACATCTGCTTTTTTTACATAGCATTTTATATTTTTATTTTTGCAATATTCTTTTACATATTCGGTTTCTTCATCTGCTTCTTCTCTTATCATGTGATTTATGTGTGCTACAAATATTTCTATACCTAATTTTTCTTTTAAGCAATACAAAGAATCTAGTAGACACATTGAATCAGGTCCACCAGATACTCCTATAACGATTTTATCGCCTTTTTGTATTAAATTATATTTGTTAATTGTATTTAATATTTTATTTAACATACTTATTCCCTATACTTATCAAGATTAGCAAATTTTGTGTAATTTCCTAACCATAAAAGTTCAACTGTTCCTGTAGAGCCTCCTCTGTGTTTTGCCAATATAACTTCTGCTATATTTTTCTTATCTGTATCTGGATTATAATAATCATCACGATATAAAAACATAACTATGTCGGCATCTTGCTCAATAGCTCCAGATTCACGTAAGTCTGAAAGCATTGGTCTATGATCTGGTCTTTGTTCTACAGATCTTGAAAGTTGTGATAGTGCTATAACTGGCACATTTATTTCTTTTGCTAATATTTTTAAAGAACGGCTTATTTCAGAAATTTCTTGTTCACGGCTTCCGTTTCTTTTATTGCTTCCTTGAACTAATTGAATATAGTCAATTACAACCATTCCTATATTTTTTTCTAACTTCAATTTTCTACATTTTGCACGTATTTCCATTACAGAAATACCTGGTGTATCATCTATAAATATTTGTGCTTGTGATAGATTTCCTGAAGCTTCGGCTAATTTTTGCCAGTCGTCATCTTCTACTTTACCAGTTCTTACTTTATTACTATCTACCATTGCTTCACTGCATAGAATACGATTTGTCATTTGCTCTTTTGACATTTCCAAGCTAAATATAGCAACAGGTGTATTATATCTAACTGCTGCATTTGATGCTAAGTTTAATGCAAATGCTGATTTACCCATAGCAGGTCTAGCAGCTACAATAACTAGATCTGATTTATGAAGTCCTGCAGTTATATAATCTAAATCTGCAAATCCTGTAGGTACTCCAGTTATGTGTTGTTTTTGGTTATATAATTGTTCTAACTGAGTAAATGAGTCTACTAGAATGTCTTTAATTGCAGAATATCCTTTTTGATTTCTATTTTGTATAACATCAAATATTTTTCTTTCAGCTGAGTCTAATATATCTTCTACATCTTGCGTTTGGTCATATCCTAAACTAATTAACTCATTTGCTGTTTTTATAAGTGCTCTTAAGGCTGACTTTTCTTCAACAATTTTTATGTATTGTTCTACATTAGCTGTTGTTGGAACTTTATCTGGAAGTTGTGCAATATACTCTAATCCACCAACTGCTTCTAATTGTTTCATAGACTGAAGTTCTGTTTTTAAAGTTATAATATCCACAGGGTCTGCACGATTATATAAATTTAAAATTGCTTCGTAAATTATTTTATTATCTTCACGATAAAAGTCTTCTGGTTTTAAGGTTTCTACTGCAGACATAATTGCGTCTTTGTCTGTTAGCATACTTCCTATAACGGCTTGTTCTGCTTCTATATCGTGTGGTGGAATTTTTCCTAGCTCCATTTTTTGCTTCCTTCCTTCTTTCCTTTTAATTCATCTCAATTTTGAAGAGAATTAGTATATTGCGCGAAAGAATTTATTTGAAAGGCAAGGGCGCATACGTTTGTATGTAACCGCGTTTCAAATGAATTCTGACAAAGCAAGATGCTGATTATCTTCAAAATTTATAATACTTGGACTTTCAAAGAGCCTACCACGCCTTCAAAAAGTTTAATACTCACTGTAGTTACTCCCAATACTTTAATAGGTTCTTTTAAGTCTATTTTCTTTTTGTCAATTTCTATTTTATATTGTTCTTTTAAGTTTTCTGCAATTTCTTTTGCAGTAATTGAACCAAATATTTTTTGATTTTCTCCTGATTTTACAGATATTTTTAAAGTGATGTTTTTCAACTTTTCAGCAATTTTTTCTGCTTTTTCCTTTTCTACTGACTTTTTATATTGGTTTGAATCTTGTTTTGCTTTTAATTTACTCATATTTTCTGCATTTGCTTCGACACCCATTTTTTTAGGTAATAAGAAATTTCTTGCATATCCATCACTTGCATTTATTACTTCATCTTTTTTACCTACACCTTTTATATCTTGTAATAAAATTATCTTCATTTAGCTCTCTCCTTTCAGTTTTGTTGTTCTTCAAAATACTCATTGATTTTTTCAATAAGAAGATTTTTAACCTCTCCTATACTTAGTCCCTCAACTTGTGCGCCAGCCAAAGTTATATGTCCTCCACCACCAAGTTTTTCTAGAATAATCTGCACATTTATGTCTCCAATTGAACGTCCACTAATACAAACTTTATCTCCCAATTTTCCTATAACAAATGATGCAGTTATATCACTAATTGTTAATAATTCGTCTGCTGCTTTTGCACAAATTACATTTGCATCCTTATCATTCTCATCATAAATTGAAATTCCTATTGTATCATTTATTATTTCTGCATTATCAATTATTTTAGAAATTTTAGTATACGTTTTCAAATCACTTTGGAACCATTTTTTAACTCTTATAATGTCTATACCACATTTTCTTAAATATGCAGCTGCTTCAAAGGTTCTAACACCTGTTTTAAAAGTAAAGTTTTTAGTGTCCATCATAATTCCCGCATATAGTGCCTCAGCTTCTATAGTTGTTAACTCTATCTCTTTTGGTGCATATTCTAATATTTCTGTTACAAGTTCACAAGCTGATGAAGCATATACTTCATGAAAAGTAAGAATTGCTTCTTCAATGAAATCTGGACTTTTTCTATGATGGTCTATTATAGCTATTTTACCTGTTTCCTCTAACAATTCTGGAACTTCAACATAGCTTCTTTTATGTGTATCAACTATTATTAGTAATGTTTCTGCAGATATTTTTGATAAAGCTTCTGCTTTATTTATAATTACTTCTTGGTATTCCTTTTCTTCTTTAGCTGCTTCCATAAAATTTTCTAAGCTAATTCCTGTAGAATTATTTACTATATATGCTTCAACATTTAGGCTTTTTGCTAAACGATATAGTCCCATACTTGCTCCCATAGAGTCTATGTCTCCATTAGTATGTCCCATAATCATAACATTTTTAGCTTCTTGCATTAGTTCTTGTAAAGCATGTGATACAATTCTTGCTTTTACTTTTGTTCTTTTTTCAAGTTCTTGAGTTCTACCACCAAAAAATTGATATTTTCCATTTTCTCTTACTACAGTTTGGTCTCCACCTCTACCCAGAGCAATGTCTAAACCAGCTTGTGCTGATTTATATTTTTCATAATTTGATTGTCCTTCTGTTGATACTGATATACTCAAAGTTATTTGTATTTTGTCTGATAATTCCAATTCTTTAATTGTATCGAGAATATTAAATTTCTTTTCTTCTAGTTCTGCTAAATATCTTTGTTCAAATATACATACAAAAGTATCTCTTTCTGCTTTAACTACTAAACCTTGAAACTCTGATGCCCAATCATATATTGTTTTTTCTATTTGTGCTGTTAATAATGGCTTGTCTTCATCACTAATTCTTTGATTTACTTCTTCAAAGTTGTCTATCATAATAAGACCAACACAAATTTGAGAATTATGATATTCTTTTTCTAGTTCAACACATTTTGTTTCGTCTATAAAGTAAATAGTACAAATATATTCTTCTTTAGACTTTGTATATCTTCCAAGTATTTCATATATTTTGTTTCCTATTTCTAGTTCTTTATGAATGCTTTGCTCTGTACTTTCTTCATTATTCTCAATTTCTAATTTTATTTGTTTTAGCAAGTCTCCTAAAATATTATTTATATCAATATTTGCAAATTCTTGTGTAAATTTATTGCTTTTCCAAATCATATTGCCATTTGTTTCTGCTATAACCAATGGAAATGGTGAATTTACCATTGTATTTTTAGCAAGTTTGTCTATATTAAATGTTAAATCTTGCAAATGGTCTGAAAGTTCTATCCTTCTTTTTTGGTTACTCCAATACGTATATGCTAAAATTAGTATATATAAAACAACTGAAGGGGTAAAATAGCGTAAATCCAGAATACAAATTACAGCTAAAAGTATTGCAATTAGAACTAAATATATTTTAGTTCTTGATATCAACCCTTCAAATATTTTTTTGCTATTATTATTTTTCATAAAACAAGCTCCTTTTTTACGTATACTATTGTACTATTTTTCTCCACTTTTGTCAATTTTATTAGCCAAAAAGCAAATAAAAAAGGATGCTCGAAATTCGAGCATCCCCAGTAGATAGAAATGTCATAATGTTAAACTAATATTTTATAGTGCTTTGGAAATCAGTGTCTCAAATCTTTTCTGTTTGAGTAATGCCACCAGCAATATAAGTAACATCACCTGTAGGAACAATTGTTATCACATAGGATCTTCCATTACAAGAAGTAACAACCTTTTCTCTAATTTTTTCTCCCACACCCAAGGTAACTTGCTTTACTTGGTTTGTAAACCCAAGTAAAGTTTTTTCATACACAGTAATAGTGCATCCAGATCCCTGTGTAGGAGCAAGAATCAGCCAAAGTCCCCATCCCTTATTGGGAGTAACCGTAACGGTTTTTTGAATATAAATTCTTTCGTTTTCAAACATTGCCAGATTCCGATCATCGGTACTGTAGGTACTGGCAACGTCAGTCACACTCTCCAGGGGCATGGTGTTTTCGGCGGCATAGACAGATACTACTGTCATGGATAACATCATGACAATTGCGAGAATCAAAGATGTAATTTTCTTCATTAGTTTTTCCTCCTTAATAGTCGTTGACATTTCTACCTACTATTAACACTGCTCAAGCATGCACAGTATTAACCACAAAATTAATATTTACTTTATATCACATTGTTTAAGCTTCGTCAATATTTTTTACATTTTTTTGAAAAAATGTATTATTTTTCCATATAATCTGTAGTTTCTGGCCTAATAATGTCACTATCCTGTACAGTATCAAACTCTCTAAAGTATTCAAATGTTGTTGTTTGTTCTTCTGGTAAGCTACTCACCATTCTAATTATATTACCTGTGTTAGCTTCAACAACGATTTCTTGTCCAAAGTCTTGTATTAAATAACAGTCCCTTTTTTCATAATTGATTTTTTTCACTTTTGAATAAATAGCACTATATAATGAATTTATTTTTAATTCTGATAGGTCTTGCCATTCTAAATTCTGAATATCTTCAGATCCTTTCACTTTTTCTTTATTTATTCCATCACTTATTAGTGAAAAGTTCTCCGTATTTGAATTATAATGTGTTTTATTTGATATCTTTATTTTGTTTCCATCTTTAATATATGAGTTTTCATATTGTATAGCTTTATTTCCTTTTCTATATTGCTCTATATAATATACACTGTTTTGTCTGCTTGCAGTTAATATTGCATGATAGTTATCTTTTGTTTCAATATTTATTGTTTGAGATTTATTGTATAAATCATTTAGTATAATATATTTTCTAATTGTATTTACTACAAATGCCAATACAATAATTAACAATATTAGGCCTAAAAATTTTAATATCTTTAATTTATTTCTATATTTTTTCATATATTTAGTTTCTTTTTGGCATTGTTCCTTTGATTTTAATCCTATATCATATTGCATATCTTCTAATATTCTTTTGCATTCTGGACATTCCTTTAAGTGTGTTTCTATAATCTTATTGCTTTCTTTACTAGTCAATTTTTCTATATAATTTGGTAATAAGTCTTGAACTAATTTACATTCTTTTTCTTTCATGCAACTTTACCTCCTTTAATTTTTGTTTTCCTCTGTAAAAGGTTATTCTTGCCCAGTTTTCTGTTTTATTAAATATGTCTCCTATTTCTTTAAAATTTAAATCCCCCGTTATTCTTAGGTATATTACATCTCTCGTTTTTTCATCTAGCTTTTGAATTTTTTTATACAATTCTAGTTTGCCTTGATTAGAAATTACCGTTTCATCTGTTGTTTCCAGAGATTCTATTTCAAATAATTCATTATCCGCCATATCTTTAATATTCTTGTTTTTCTTTATGCTATCTAGCCAAGTATTTTTTGCTATCTTACATAACCATACAGAAATTTTACAGTCATCTTTAAAAGTATGTATATTTTTTACTGCTTTGTAAAAAGTTTCTTGAGTTAATTCTTCAGCAATATCATTATTATGGGTTAAACAGAATAAATATTTTTTTACTGTTTCAAAATATTCTTTATATATTTCTTCCATATTCTGCATATTTTTACCCCCTTTACTTAAATGACGATTTAAAATCCATTTCGTTACAAATTTTATTATAATTTGTTTAATTTTTCAATTTTTTTATTGACAATTTTTATCTCAGGATAAGTACAATAAATATATGGTGTTTCACTTTCTATTTTTTCAAAACAGTTCAATTGCAGTTAACTATGTCATTAGATATACTGAGAAACCTGCTATGTCTCAATCTCATATTTAAATTATGATGGTGAATATGTTACTTTTTATTATCAAAAGCATGTTTGAGAAATTTCCTATAACATAAAATAGGAGAGCTTATTAAGCCCTCCTATTTATATTATCCCATAATTGCCTTTAATGCTTCAATTCTTCTTCGCTTTTCCTCATTGTCTTTGCCATAAATCCTATACAGGGTTTCCTTTTCATGTTCTACCATGAATACGTCTCCTTGTTCAGGGTCTTTCAACATAGCTGTAGGCACATCTATCATTTCTGTGTCTCTTTCCCAGTAGTCTACTTCTGCGCTCTGTTCAGTCGAGATAAATTCTAATTCGCAAATTGCGAATTTTCCCTCTATCCGGTCAATTGTCATATAGCTTTTCATGATGCTTTTTTTACCTCCTCAAGCTCAGGCCCACTTAAGTAGTCACCAATTTTAGAATTAAAAGTCACATTCTTTGCCGTTATAGTTGCTATAACGGTTCCACATTCATCTGTCCGATAAACTTCTACCTCCCGTTGTTGTAATTTTTCCATTGTGCCTTTGGTTGGATGTTCATATTTGTTTCCAACTTTACAAGATATGAGTCCATAATCCGGATCAACTTGATTCAAAAATTCCTCACTGGTTGAAGTATCACTTCCATGATGACCAACTTTAAGAATTTCTGCATCAATTTCTGCTTCAGACCGTAGAACTTCTTCCTCAATTTCGGTTTCTGCATCTCCAGTCATCAAAACATCCATATCTCCAAAAGAGATTTTTATGATGTTTGAATAATTGTTGACATTATTCTGTGTTCCTTCACTTTGCCAAAGTATTTCCATAGTAGCATCGCCCAATTGGTATTCATTGCCTGTTTTAGAATACTCTACTGTGTAATTACCATCCGCTATTTCTTTCATTAATTTTATATACCAGTTGGTAGTTACTTGCCCAGCTTCTACCTTTGGCAAGATAATATTGCCAATTTCAAAATTTGTTATGATATCATACATACCACCCATGTGGTCATCATGGGGATGAGTTCCAAATACATAGTCAAGTTTAGTTATACCTAAACCTTTTATGTATTTAACTGCTTCTTTTCCTGTAGTTCTTGTCCCACAATCAACCAGAGCCGCTTTATCTCCTTGGATAAATAAAAAGCAGTCTGCCTGCCCTACATCTATCATGTGAAGCTTTAATTCTCCACTAAGATTGACTTCTGTATAATCATTTGGTATTTTTGGGTTTTCCAGTTCTTTTTGGTGCTGTTGTTCAACTATTACGGCTATTATGAGAATAATAAAGACTAATAATGTAATGTTTAGTCTTCTTTTCCGGCCGTTTTTGGCATTTGCCATATACGATTCCTCCTTAAAATTTTAGTTCCTATATTATATCACATTATCTATGATTGTACCAGTATATTTATTGATTTTATGAATTTCTAGCCTTTTGTCAGCACATCGCTTTACATATTATGTAAATTGTGGTATAATAATAGTATGCTCTTATGAGTAAATTAAAAAAAGGTGGTTTAAACATTGAACTGTATTAACCTCGTCAAGCAGCGGCTCTTGACAGTCCAGACTCCGGAAATGACACGAGCTACACAAGCTTTCTTAAGCTCTATGAGCAAGTATCATGTTTCGCTTGGTCCTTGGAGTGTTGGAATCGACAAAGAATCCTCGGACATTCTGTTCTCTGTCCCTGCGGACAGTCTCAAATTTGTCTCTGGAAACTTCTTGAAGTCTCTCAGATGCTCATGGATTGAATCCGGATTCACCATTGTTGAGGAAGCTGAAGTTGTTGGATATAAGGTCAATAATTCTATTGCCTATTCTCACATCTTTAGATTATCCCCCGCAGCATAAACCACAAAAAACAAACCGTTGAAATCAACGGTTTGTTTTATTTTTATTCAGCTAATTCATCATCCTGTTCTTCATTTTGTTCTGTATTGATATGTGTATTTTTATAAATTGGAAGTCCTGTTCCTGCAGGTATCAATTTACCTATAATAACATTCTCTTTTAATCCAATTAAGTCATCAACTTTACCTTTAACGGCTGCTTCTGTTAATACTCTTGTTGTTTCTTGGAATGATGCTGCTGACAAGAAGCTTTCTGTAGCTAATGAAGCTTTTGTAATACCTAATAGCATACGTTTTCCTGTTGCTGGACGTTTTCCTTCTGCTATTACTTGTTCATTTTTGTCTTCAAATTCATGAATATCTACTAGCGAACCAGCAAACATATCTGTATCTCCATTATCTTCTACTCTTACTTTCTTAAGCATTTGTCTACCAATTACCTCAATGTGTTTGTCATTGATATCAACACCTTGGTTACGATAAACTTTTTGAACCTCTTGAATTAAGTATTCATATACTCCTTCTGGTCCTTTAATTGCTAATATTTCGTTTGGATTTATAGCACCTTCAATTAAAGCATCTCCGGCTTTTACTTCGTCTCCTTCTCTTACACGTAATTTAGATCTAAATGGTATTGCATATGTTTTTGAATCATCCTTAGAAGTAACAACAATTTCTTTCCTTTTCTTGTCTTCAACTATTTTTACTTTACCATCAATTTCTGTAATTACTGCTAGACCCTTTGGTTTACGAGCCTCAAATAGCTCCTCAACTCTAGGAAGACCTTGTGTGATATCTGCTACACCTGCAACACCACCAGAGTGGATAGTTCTCATTGTAAGCTGTGTACCAGGCTCACCAATTGATTGTGCAGCTATAATACCAACAGATTCACCGATATTTACTTTTTCACGAGTAGCTAATCCCATACCATAACATTTACGGCATACACCATGTTTTGTACGGCATCCTAATACTGAACGTACTTCTACTCTTTCAATTCCTGCTGCTACTATTTGTTCAGCAATTTTGTCTGTAATCATTGTATTAGTATCAACAATTAACTCTTTTGTTTCAGGGTTAACTATATCATTTAATGCATATCTTCCAACTAATCTTTCTTCTAGTTTTTCGATTACTTGGTTTCCATCTTTAATTGCTTCTACAATAAGTCCTTCATGTGTTCCACAGTCTTCTTCACGAACTATAATGTCTTGAGATACATCAACTAATCTTCTTGTTAAGTAACCTGAGTCGGCTGTTCTTAAAGCTGTATCTGCTAAACCTTTTCTGGCACCGTGTGCAGAAATAAAGTATTCTAGTGCATCTAGTCCCTCACGGAATGAAGATGTAATAGGAATTTCTACTGTTTTACCAGTTGTACTAGCCATAAGACCACGCATACCTGCAATTTGTCTTAATTGGTTTAAGTTACCTCTGGCTCCAGATTGGCTCATCATATATACTGGGTTTAAGTCTTCAAAATTGTTTTTCATTGCTTCTGTAACATCATCTGTTGCTTTTTCCCAAATTTTGATAACTGAGTTATATCTTTCATCCTCTGTTATTAAACCACGTTTATATTGTTTTAATACATTATTTACTTGTTCATTTGCTTCAGCAAGAATTTGCTTTTTAGCCTCTGGCACTTTTACATCATCTACAGATACTGTAATACCAGCTGTTGTAGAATGTTTGAATCCCATTGATTTGATATAATCTAGTAATTCTGCTGTTGCACTTAAACCATTTACATTTATTGATTTTGCAATTATTTTTCCTAAGTTTTTCTTAGAAACTGCAAAGTTAAGTTCTGGTTCAAATAAGTTTTCTGTTTTTGTTCTATCAACAAATCCTAAGTTTTGTGGAATTCCTTCATTGTAAATTAATCTACCAACTGTTGTTTCAACTTTTCTTGTTTCCAATTTACCATCTATTTCTTTTTGAATTCTTACAAATACTTTTGCATGTAAACCTAAATCATGGTTGTAGTATGCCATTACTGCTTCTTCTGGTGAAGAATAGTAATTACCCTCTCCTGGTTCTCCTTGTACTTCCATTGTTAAGTAATATGCACCTAAAATCATATCTTGTGTAGGTACTGTTACTGGTTTACCATCTTGTGGTTTTAAAAGGTTATTTACTGAAAGCATTAAGTATCTAGCTTCAGCTTGTGCTTCTGGTGATAATGGTAAGTGAATAGCCATTTGGTCACCGTCGAAGTCAGCGTTGAAAGCTGTACATACTAATGGGTGTAATTTTATAGCTCTACCTTCTACTAAAACTGGCTCAAATGCTTGAATACCTAGTCTATGTAATGTAGGAGCACGGTTTAATAATACTGGATGGTCTTTAATAACATCCTCTAGAATATCCCATATTTCAGGTCTTAATCTTTCTACCATTCTCTTAGCATTTTTAATATTATGTGCAATTCCACGTCCAACTAATTCTTTCATAACAAATGGTTTGAATAATTCAACTGCCATTTCTTTTGGCACACCGCATTGATATAGTTTAAGTTCTGGTCCTACTACGATAACTGAACGTCCAGAATAGTCAACACGTTTACCTAATAAATTTTGACGGAATCTACCTTGTTTTCCTTTTAATAAATCTGATAAAGATTTTAATGCTCTACCACCAGCACCTGTTACTGGTCTTCCACGTCTGCCATTATCAATTAAGGCATCAACTGATTCTTGTAACATTCTTTTTTCATTACGTACAATAATTTCTGGTGCACCTAATTCTAATAGTCTTTTTAAACGGTTATTTCTGTTGATTACTCTACGATATAAGTCGTTTAAATCTGATGTAGCAAATCTACCACCATCTAATTGTACCATTGGTCTTAAATCTGGTGGAATTACTGGTACTACATTCATTATCATCCATTCAGGTTTATTTTCTGATAATCTAAAAGCTTCAACTGTATCTAATCTTTTTACTAGTTTTGCTCTTTTTTGTTCACTTGCTTTTTCAAGTTCTTTTTTCAATTTTTCAGACAATTTTTCTACGTCAACTTTTTGTAGTAATTCTTCAATTGCCTCAGCTCCCATTTTAGCTACAAAAGAACCTCTCCCATATTTTTCTTCTGCTTCACGATATTCTTTTTCAGATAATACTTGACATACTGTTAAATCAGTAGTTCCTTTATCTATTACAATATATGATGCAAAATATATTACTTTTTCCAAGCTTCTTGGTGATACATCAAGCATTAGTCCAATTCTACTTGGTATTCCTTTAAAATACCAAATATGTGCAACTGGTGCAGCAAGTTCAATATGTCCCATTCTTTCACGTCTTACTTTTGATTTTGTTACCTCAACACCACATCTATCACATACAATGCCTTTGTATCTTACTCTTTTATATTTTCCACAGTGACATTCCCAGTCTTTTGTTGGTCCAAATATTTTTTCACAAAATAGACCATCTTTTTCTGGCTTTAAAGTTCTGTAGTTAATGGTTTCTGGCTTTTTAACTTCACCTTTTGACCATTCTCTGATTTTTTCATCTGATGCTATCCCAATTTTAAGTTTGTTAAAAATTTCTAATTCATCCACTTTATTTAGCCCCCTAAATATTTTTCTTTTCTTCATACTCGTTTAAACAAGTTGTACACTGCTGTGCAATTCTTATTGTTAACTTGTTTAAACTTTTTGAATGGCTATTAAATTTTATTTTTCATTATCATCAAAGTTATCCATATCTAATAACTCTTCATCATCAAGTAATAAGTCTTCATCATCTAAACCTTCTTCGTCATCAAGAAGATCTCCTTCTTCTGAATATCCATCAGCAAGTTCTTCTTCATCAACTACTGCAAGTTCTTCTTCTAGTTTTGGATCATCTTTAATACTGTTAAAATCAATTCCTTCATCAATATTTTCCTTTAGTTCTAATTCTTTATTGTCTTCTGAAAGAAGTTTTATATCTAGTCCTAATGATTGAAGTTCTTTTACTAACACTTTAAATCCTTCTGGAACTCCTGGTTCTGGAACATTTTCACCTTTTACAATTGCTTCATATGTTTTTACTCTTCCTACAATATCATCAGATTTAACTGTTAACATTTCTTGAAGTGTATATGCAGCACCATAAGCTTCTAATGCCCAAACCTCCATTTCTCCAAATCTTTGTCCACCAAATTGTGCTTTACCACCAAGAGGTTGTTGTGTTACTAATGAGTAAGGTCCAGTTGAACGAGCATGTATTTTGTCATCTACTAAGTGATGTAGTTTTAACATATACATAACACCAACTGTAATTGGATGATCAAATGGCTCTCCAGTTCTACCATCATATACAACTGTTTTTCCATCTTCACTAAGTCCTGCTTTTCTAAATAGCTCTTTTATTTCTTCGTCTTTAGCACCATCAAATACTGGTGTTGCAACCTTGTATCCAAGTGCTCTTGCAGCCATACCTAAGTGAACCTCTAAAACTTGGCCTAAGTTCATACGAGAAGGAACACCTAGTGGGTTTAATACTATGTCTACTGGTGTACCATCTGGTAAAAATGGCATATCTTCTTCTGGTAATATACGTGAAATAACACCCTTGTTACCATGACGTCCAGCCATCTTATCACCAACAGATATTTTTCTTTTTGTTGCAATATAGCAACGAATTACTTGATTTACTCCAGGAGCTAATTCATCTGAATTTTCTCTTGTAAATATTTTAACATCTACAATTGTTCCTGCTTCTCCATGTGGAACACGAAGTGAGTTATCTCTAACTTCTCTAGCTTTTTCTCCAAATATTGCACGAAGTAATCTTTCTTCTGCTGTTAGTTCTGTTTCTCCTTTTGGAGTAACTTTACCAACTAATATATCTCCTGGTCTTACTTCAGCACCTATACGAATTATACCGTTTTCGTCTAAGTCTTTTAAGCTGTCATCACCAACATTTGGTATATCTCTAGTGATTTCTTCTGCTCCTAATTTTGTTTCTCTACATTCACAGTCATATTCTTCAATATGAATTGACGTATATACGTCTTCTTTTACTAATCTTTCACTAATTAAAACAGCATCCTCGTAGTTATAACCTTCCCAAGTTGTGAAAGCTATTAAAACATTTTTACCAAGTGCCATTTCACCATTTTTAGTTGCTGGCCCATCAGCAATTAGTTCTCCTGCTTTAACTTTTTCTCCAGTGCTTACAACTGGTCTTTGATTTATACATGTTCCACCATTTGTTCTTTTGAATTTTCTTAAATGGTAAACATCTAATTCGTCCTTTTTATTTCTAATTTGAATTTCGTCACCCGTTACTTTTTCAACTATACCGTCATTTTTAGCCATTACTGTAATTCCAGAATCTTTTGCTGCTCTATATTCAATACCTGTACCAACTATTGGTGATTCTGTTGTAAGTAGTGGAACTGCTTGACGTTGCATGTTTGAACCCATTAGAGAACGTTTTGCGTCGTCATGCTCTAAGAATGGAATCATAGCTGCTGCAACTGATACTAATTGTTTTGGTGATACGTCTACAAAATCAACTTGGTCTTTATCAACCATTGTAATGTCTGCTCTATGACGTACACGAATTCTATCATTTACAAATTTTCCTTCTTCGTCAACTGGTTCAGAGGCTTGAGCAATAATGTATTTATCCTCTTCGTCTGCTGGCATATATACAACTTCATCAGTTACTTTGCCTGTTTCATGGTCTACTTTTCTATATGGTGTTTCAATAAATCCATATTCGTTTATAATAGCAAATGATGAAAGCGCTGATATAAGTCCTACGTTTGGTCCTTCTGGTGATTCAATAGGACATAATCTTCCATAGTGTGTATAGTGAATATCACGAACCTCAAATCCTGCTCTCTCACGAGATAGACCACCAGGTCCTAATGCAGAAATTCTTCTCTTATGGCTTAATTCTGAAAGTGGATTTGTTTGATCCATAAATTGTGATAATTGTGAACTTCCAAAGAATTCCCTAATTGCAGAAGTTATTGGTTTTGTATTAATTAAAGTTTGTGGAGTAACTATATCTAAGTCTTGAATTGTCATTCTTTCACGTACTACTCTTTCAAGTCTTGTTAAACCAATTCTAAATTGATTTTGTAATAACTCTCCAACACAACGAATACGACGATTTCCTAAATGGTCAATATCATCAACATTTCCTAAACCATGTTCTAAGTTTAATAAATAGCTTATTGAAGCAATAATATCTTCGTTTGTAACATGTTTTGGAATTAATTCGTCTATTCTTTCTTTAATAACATCATGTAATTCTTTTTCTTCTGTAGTGTCAATTATTGATTTTAATACTATGTAATTTACCATTTCTTTGATATGTAAGTCACTCAAATTAACATTTGGAAGTACGCTGTGGATATTAACTGTGCCATTACCAATAATTCTTACTGGTTTGTCTTCAACTTTTACATCAACAACATTGATTCCACTGTTTTGAATTGCAATTGCTGTATCTTCAGAAATACTGTTATCTTTTTCTACTAATACTTCTCCAGTCTCTGGATCAATAATATCGTTATAAGCTATTCTTCCTGTAATTCTTGTTGCTAAACTTAATTTTTTATTAAATTTGAATCTTCCTACTTTTGCTAGGTCATATCTTCTATCATCAAAGAATAAACCATTAAATAAGTTTCTTGCAGCATCAGTTGTTGGAAGTTCTCCTGGTCTTAATTTTTTGTATATTTCAACTAAAGCTTCTTCTTGTGTTTTAATTGGGTCTTTTGCTAAAGTTTCCTTTATTTTGTTTTCATCCCCAAATAATTGTGTAATTTGTTCATCTGTTACTATTCCTAATGCTCTTAAAAGTGTTGTAACAGGTATTTTTCTAGTTCTATCAACTCTAGCCCAAAATACATCATTTCCATCAGTTTCATATTCTATCCATGCACCACGAATAGGCATAACAGTAGATGTATAAATTCTTCTACCTGTTTTGCTATCAAAATCTTGTGCATAGTAGCAACCTGGTGAACGAACTAATTGGCTTACTACAACTCTTTCTGCACCGTTGATTACGAAAGTACCACTATCTGTCATAAGTGGGAAATCACCAAGATAAATTTCTTGTTCTTTGATTTCACCTGTTTCACGATTGATAAGTCTTACTTTTACATGTAATCTTGTAGCATAAGTTGCATCACGTTCTTTGGCTTCTTCTAATGTGTATTTTGTTTTCTCTTCCATGTAGTAGTCTAAGAATTCAAGTACAAGGTTTCCAGAATAATCAACTATTGGAGATACATCTCTAAGTACTTCTCCTAAGCCTTCTTCGATAAACCAATTGTATGAGTCTTTTTGAACTTGAATTAAGTTTGGCATTTCGATTGAATCGCCGATTTTTGCAAAAGTTTTACGAGAACATTTCTCGTGTTTAATTTCTTTTAACAAAAGAATCACTCCTTAAAAAAATTTAAGCAGAAATTAAAATATATGATTTTAATAAAAAGTCCTTCTTGTTTCTATAATTAGTTTACAAATCAGCATATTTTTCTGCTCTCTAAATACCCTTTCCGTAAGTAATTATAGGTCAATTCCTCTTTTTATTAAATTAACATAATCTATAGATAAAAGACAACAAAAATACGGTTGACATTTTTGTCAACTGTTTAATTTGCTGTTTATTTGGTAAAATTTATTTTTATATTAATCATTACATCCACCTTAAATGTAGACTAGTAACGCTTAATAAAAGCATACCTATTTTAGTATAACACCTGTTGTACTTGCTGTCAACGATTTTGGTAAAAATTTCTTAATTTTTATAAGGTATTATAGACAAATGATATTTAATATAGTACAATATTTGCATTGTTAATAGAAATGAGGTTAATTATATGTCTATAATTTTAAAATATTTGATTACATTTTTTGTAGGTATGGTGCCTATTTTAGAGTTAAGAGGTGCTATTCCAATAGGCGTTGGGCTTGGTCTTTCATATTTTGAAGCTTTTATTTGTAGCTTTATCGGAAATATTATACCTATATATTTTATTGTTAAGTATATTAGACCTTTATTTGATTTTTTTGGAAGATGGAAACCTTTTAAGGTTATCATAGATTGGGCCACTGAAAGAGCTACAAGAAAAATTGAAGAAAGTGAAAAATTACAAAATTACACAGCTTTAGGTTTATTTTTATTTGTAGCTGTTCCTTTACCTGGAACTGGTGCATGGGTTGGTTCTTTAATTGCTAACTTTTTAAATTTACCACCTAAAAAAGCTATCCCACCTATTGTAGCTGGTGTTCTTGTTGCTGGTATTATTGTTTTAGCAGTAACTGCTGCCGCTAATGGGGGTATTCAGTATTTATTTAATCACGTTAATTAAGAAAAATGTTAATGGTGACGGCAAGCCGTCACCATTAACATTTTTAATTTACTAACATTTCAAATCCTATTGTTACCTTGAACAAATCTCCATCTAAGTAAATATGAAATTTTCCTCCTTGAAGTTCTGTTAAGCTAGATGCTATTGAAAGTCCTAATCCGCTTCCTTCTGTATTTCTAGAAGTTTCTCCTCTTACAAATCTTTGCATCAATTCATCTGCTGATATATTAAGCTCTTGTTTCGATATATTTTTCATTTGTATTACAACTGTATGTTGGTTTTTCACCACATCTAAATATACTCTTGTATTTTCCATAGCATATTTAGCAACATTTGAATAAACATTTTCTAATATCCTACACATATATCTTCCATCTGCTTTTATATATACATCTTGTTCCGGGAATGTTGTTATTTCCTCTAAGTTTCTTTCCTTAAACCTATCTTCAAATTCTCCTGACACTTGTTGCACAAGTTCTTTGACATTTAATTTCTCTTTATTTAATTTTATATTTCCAGAAGATGCTTTTGAAGCTTCTACTAAATCTTCTGTTAGTTTTTTTAATCTTTGAGATTTATTATCTAATATCATTAAATACTCAGTTGCCTTTTCATTAGGCATTTTTTCTTTTTTTAATAAATCTACATAGTTAATAATTGATGTAAGAGGTGTTTTTATATCATGTGACACATTGGTTATAAGCTCTGTTTTAAGCCTTTCACTCTTTAAGCTTTGTTCAATTGCATTTGATAAACCTCCAGCAATATCATCAATATATACTGCCATTTGTTTTAAAACTCCTTTTAATTCATTTGGATTTAACTCAATATTGGTATCTCCGTCATATATACTTTTTAAAGCCATTTGAATTTTATTAAGTTCTTCCACTTTTTTGCATAATACATAAAATGTGGTTATTCCAAGTGCTGCTAACATCACTACCTGAAACAAGTTCTTGTTACTAGTAGAGTTTGGTATTGCTAATGTTATAAAAAATCCTATAATGCAAAATCCCCAATAATATATAAATAGTTTTGTCATTATTTTGCGGTTATCTATCATTTTCTTAATTGCTTTATAAATAGCATATATTAAAGTGGTTTTCCATAACATTCTTGCTTTTATTCTTTTTACTATAGTCTCTAATAGTACTATTGAATTCACATATATTATTCCGATTCCGCAACTTGATAGCATTATGCTTATCGAATTTTCAAATGAATTCCATCCTATGCTTAGAATATAAACTCCAGCTATAAACAATATAAAACTTAAAGCTAATACTACTTCTAATTTCCATTCGTCAAACCAGTTTAACTTAATTGTATCTTCATTTTTATTTTTTCCAATTCCATCTATAACCACTACTGCTAGAATAATTAGTATCATAACTGATATTGGAATTAGTAATGGTGTTACACCTTTTGTTACATTTGCTAAACCTCCTGCCATTTGCCAGATATAGTTTGAATTTTGTATAACATTGATTTCTTCGTCTATAATTTTAGTACCTAGTGTTGATAGTATTAAGAGTAAGGCAAATATTGGTGCTAAAACATAAGCTACATTTTTAGAAATTTTTGATCCATTCATTTTTTACCTCCTATTTTTCTAGATTTTCTATTTTATATCCAATTCCCCAAATTACCTTTAAATATTTAGGTTCTCTTGGGTTTATTTCTATCTTTTCTCTTATGTGTCTAATATGTACTGCTATAATATTTTCTGCACCATAACATTCGTCTTCCCACACATTTTGGTAAATTTGTTCAATTGAATACACTATTCCTTTATTTTTAGTTAAAAATTTTAAAATGTTATATTCTGTTGGAGTTAATTTCACATCTTTTCCCTCAACTGTTACTTGTTTTGTATCGTCATTTATTACTAATTCTCCTGACCAATATGTATTTCCTTCTTGTTGTTTATCTGCAATTGAGCCTAGGTGTGTATATCTACGAATTTGTGAGTTTACTCTTGCAATTAGTTCTAATGGATTAAATGGTTTTGTTATATAATCATCTGCTCCATTATTTAGTCCTGTAATCTTATCGTAGTCTTCTGATTTTGCAGAAAGCATTATTATTGGAATTGATTTATCTTTTCTAATTAAATTAGCTGTACTAATTCCATCAAGTTTTGGCATCATTATATCTAATAAAATCAAATGAATATTATCATTCTTTTCTACTATTTTTAATGCTTCCATTCCATCATATGCTTTTAATATGTTGTACCCTTCTTTACTTAAATATATTTCTATTGCATTTACAATTTCCTTATCATCATCCACTACTAAAATATTGTACATAAATTTTCCCCTTTTTGATTATTACGTATAAATTATACCACAAATTTATTAAGAAAAAAGTAGTTAATTTATTAAGTTATTCTTAACACAAAAACCAGCACTTTAATTTGTGCTGGTTTTGTGTTATATGCTAATTACTTAATTTATACAACGCATATTGATTTAGTGACACTCCCTCTTGTTGTGCCTCAACTGATAATCTGTAGTGTAATGATTTTGGAATTCTTACTAAAAATTTTCCACTATAATCAGTATATTTTACCGGTAGTGGTACATCAAATCCATCATCAATTTTAGTTTCAATCCAACCTCTCATTGCATCTTTTAGACTTTCATAAGCTTCTTTAAAAGTTTCGCCTGTACTTTGGCATCCGTCTAATTCTAAAACATGTGCATAAAAGTAAGTTCCACTCTCGTCATTAATTTGTTGAACAATACAGTTATATGGCAAATTCATATAATCTTCAACACTCTTCATTAATTCTGCCTCCCTTTATATTTATTTTACTTTAATTTGAGAATTTTATTCTCCAATTCTCTTTAATACGTTTTTAACATAAACCGCTTTTAATGGATTTTCTTCTTTAATTGTTATTACATCACCCTTAGAATTTATAAAATTTTTGTGGGAAGTACCGTTTTTTAGCCTTCATTTTATATCCATTATATTCTAAAACTTTAGCTACTTCTTGAAATCTAATTCCATTAGGCTGTCTTTTCATTTTTTGTATTATCTTATTGAGTTCTGGCACCTGTATTCCTCCTCTCTTGAAAAATACACCTTTCCCCCAATAAGGCTATCTCCATGATACTATATTTAATATCATTTGTCAATACATAATTAAAAACCAGCACTTTAATTTGTGCTGGTTTTGTAAGTTATATATTCTTCAATTAATAATTTAATTACTGTGGCAACTGGTACTGCTAAAAACATTCCCAATACTCCAAAATATGCTCCACCTATTGTTACTGCAAATATTACTAAAAGTGGGCTTATAGATAATGAACTTCCTAAAATTTTAGGATTTATAATATTTGCATCGATTTGTTGTAATACTATTACAACTATTGCCATAATAATTGCTTGACCTATACCTCCTGTAAATATAGTAATAAGTATAGCTACTGCTACTGCAATGATAGCTCCAAAGTATGGTATCAAGTTAAATAATCCTATCATAAATCCTAATAGTACTGCATATTTTACACCAATTATTGACATAGCAATTGCAGTTAATATTCCTACTACTATTGCATCTAGTACCTGCCCTGCTATAAAGCTGAAAAATACTTCATTTGATTTATTAAAATATTTTCCAATCATTTTGTATGTCTCTTCTTTAAATATAGCTGATGCCAATTTTCTCAAAAAGTCTAAAATTCTTCTTCTTTCTGCTAATAAGTATACTGAAACTATAAATGAAACAAATACATCAAATATGCTATTTACAATATTTATTGCTCCTTTTGCATATTCGGTTAGCTTTTCTATATTTATATATTGTTTAAAATCAATTTCACTTATTCCTTTTATAGCATTTAAAACCGCTTCACTCTTTAGTACTGAATCCTCTGGTAATTCATTTATAGTATTCATTGTGTTATTATAATAATTTCCAAAGTTAGTAACTAAGTCTACAATACTTTTTGATATTGCTGGTATTACAAAGTTTAGTGCTAGTATAATTAGCAATACTGCTATAATATATACTGTTATAATCGATAATACTCTTGCTCTTTTTGAAATAGGTTTTACCTTCTTATACCAACTTTCAACTTTTCTACATGGAATGTAAAATAAATATGCTATAAGCAGACCTGCAATAAATGGCATTAAAATATTTAATAGCTTTGCCAACCAAGCTGTTATAGGTCCGAAATTGTCTAGTAATTTATATACTGCAATAATAGCCACTCCTAAGCTAAACCAATATAGCCATTTTAAGCTTTTCTTTTTTTCTTCCATTTTTACCTCCTACAACTCTATTCCAACAGGACAATGATCACTGCCCATAACAGCTGAATAAATCTTTGCTTCTTTTACTTCTTTTTCGATTGATTGTGATACTATAAAGTAGTCTATTCTCCAGCCTGCATTATTAGCTCTTGCATTATACATATATGACCACCAAGTATAACAATTTTCTTTTGTAGGATATAAATATCTAAAAGTATCTGTAAAACCGGCATCTAATAATTCTGTCATTTTTCCTCTTTCTTCATCTGTAAATCCTGCATTATGCCTATTAGTTTTTGGATTTTTTAAGTCTATTTCTTCATGTGCTACATTTAAATCTCCACACAAAATTACTGGCTTTGTTTCATTTAGTTTTAATAAGTAGTTCTTAATTTCATCTTCCCATGTCATTCTATATTCTAATCTTTCTAGTTCTCTTTTGGAATTCGGAGTATAGCAATTTACTAGATAAAATTTTTCAAACTCTAGTGTTATTATTCTTCCTTCTTGGTCATGTTCTTCTATTCCTATTCCATATGTAACATTAAGTGGCTTTTGTTTTGTAAATACTGCTGTGCCTGAATATCCTTTTCTTATAGCACTATTCCAATAACAATTATATTTACTAAATAAGCTTTTTATTTCATCATCTATTTGGTCTTGTTGCATTTTTGTTTCTTGTATACAAAATATATCTGCATCTTCCTTCTCAAAAAATTCTTTAAAGCCTTTTTTAATAACTGCTCTCAAACCATTTACATTCCATGAAATTAATTTCATATTTCTTCTCTCCTTGTGCAAATAATATACCATAAAACTTCCACTAATTCAAGTAGGGTGGCTGAAGGCAATAAAAAAGTTCCTATTTTTTAGGAACTCTTTTTATATTACATTGCATTGAAGTATACGTTACCACCAATGTTTACACCACTTGCATATCCTGATGATCTAAATGATAAGTAGTTATGGTTTCTTTTACCATTTAAGGCATCTATAACTGCTTGTTTTACATATGATGGATAATTTCCGTTTAATCTTCTTCTCCAGTGATTGTCTATTGAGTAACAGAATTGACCTCTTGCTTTATATTGGCTTAATGGGTCTGTTCCATTATATCTCCATCTTCTACTTTCTGCTCTGTTTGCTGCACATGTTATAACAGCTAAGGCAGCATTATAACTTGAACAAGCCTCTTGTGCTGTAATAGCACATAATAAGTCAAGTTCTGCTTCTGAATAAGTCCATTTACCACCATATCTAGTAGTTGTGCCACCTCTTGATGTAACCTGCTTATTTCTTACTTCTACTATTTTGTTCACTGGTTTCTTAATTATTTTTGAAGAAATTTCTTTTTTCTCAATTTCAACATCATTTTGATATTTTACTTTATAAGTAACTTCTTTTATACCATTTACACCATATTGTATAATTTGGTTTTGTTTTGAACCCGAACCTGATGCTTTATTTTTTGTAACTGTTTCGAAAGGTATTTTTACTTTTTCAACTACTATTTTTTCAATAATAGTATCATAATTTTTTAATACTTCTTCCATTGTAATAGTTTCTGATGTTTCTATAACTTCAGGGGCTTCAATTTCTTCATCTGTAATTTTAGAAATTTTAATTGTATTATTATCTGATAACTCTGATTCTAAATCAGGTGATACCTTTTCATCTTCAAGTAATATAATATGATTGTCATCTAATATATCTGCTATTTTGGTTTTGCTAGTTAATACATTCATTTCGTAACCACTAGCTAAAATAATTTTAACATTATTTAATTTTACGTTTCCAGCTACTACTGCAGCTGTCATTATAAAAACAAATAAGATGCTAATACAAATTATTTTTTTCAGCGATATTGATGCTTTATCATCATTTTTCATTTTTAATTTGTTCCCTCCTTTAAAAGCAACATCTATATTATACCATTTTAAACAAATATTGTCAAATTTTATGCCGTTTTGTGTACTTCCCTAGGCTCTAGGGATTTATTTTTTTGTCATCTTTGTAATATTCTTCATGTCTTTACATATACTATATTATATGCGTGCTTGTACACAAATATGATTTATTTTTTTCTATTTTTTATTGTATATTATTTTAATATATGTTATTATTATTTCATAATATTAGTATAAAGGAGTGAAATTTATGTTGTGGATTATTTTAATAATCGTTGTTCTTTTAATATTATTTATTATTTCTGTATATAATAGTTTAGTAACATTAAGACAACGCGTAAAAAATGCTTTTGGACAAATGGATGTGCAATTACAAAGAAGATTTGATTTAATTCCTAATTTAGTTGAAACTGTTAAAGGTTATATGACTCATGAGAGTGATACTTTAGCTAAAGTAACTGAATTACGTACTGCTTGGGCTGGTGCTAAAACAGTTGATGAAAAAGCTAAATTAGATAATGAATTATCTAATACTTTAAAAACCATTATGGCTGTTGCTGAAGCTTATCCAGATTTAAAAGCAAACCAAAATTTTGAAAGCTTGCAAAATGAATTAACAGAAACAGAGGATAAAATCTCTTATTCTAGACAATTCTACAATGACACTGTTACAAGATATAACACAAAATTAGAATTGTTCCCATCAAACATTATTGCTGGTATGTTCCACTTTACAGCTGAAAGTTTATTTGAAGTTGATAGTGCAGAAGCTAGAAAAAATGTTAAAGTTGATTTTAATAAATAATTTTTAAACACCAATTGAAATATCAATTGGTGTTTATTTTTAATATATTTTTTGTATTTTCGTAAGTAATTTTAGCTACCTCTTCCATTGACATTTGTTTTACATCTGCTATTTTTTGAAGTGTATATATTAAGTTTGAAGAATTATTTCTAGTTCCACGTTTTGGTTCTGGTGCTAAATATGGGCTGTCTGTCTCTACTAAAATTCTATCTAATGGCACTAAACTTATTGCTTCCGTAGCATTTTTAGAGTTCTTAAAGGTTATTGGTCCTGCAAAAGAAATATAAAATCCTAATTTTAATCCCTCTCTAATTAGGTCCAAATTTAATGGGCAACAATGAAATATGCCTTTGTTTACAACTGTAATTTGATTTTTTAATATATCTATTGTGTCTGATATTGCCTCTCTAGTGTGTATTACTATTGGTAATTCAAGCTCATTTGCAATTTCTATTTGTTTTATAAATGCTGATTTTTGATTTTGTTTGTTTTCCTTATTCCAATAATAATCTAAACCAATTTCTCCAATTGCTACAACTTTTTCGTTTTTAGCCAATTTTTTTATTTCTTTTAATTGTTCATTTAATACTTCTTCAAAGAAGAATTCTTTTACATCTGTATTTTCATTTTCAAATGTTGGTATGTCATTTGGCGAAATTCCTGCTGTTGCGTATATATATCTATGTTCATTTGCAATTTTTATTGCTTGTCTTGAAGATTCCACACTATATCCTGCGCATATTAAATTTTTAACTCCTGCATCTAGAACCTTTTTTAGAGTTTCTTCTCTATCTAATTCAAATTTTTCATCATTATAATGTGCATGTGAATCAAAGATTTGCATATTTCCCTCCTAATTATATATAGCGATAGTAATACTACTACCGCCTTAATTATTACTTAAATATTATACTAAAAGAGGCAATTGCATAATTTTTGATATGTGATAAACTTAAATCCATTGATTCAATATTCTGAATGTTCAATGCTTCTAGATTTACCCTTGGTTTACCTTTTTCAGTATTTGTAATTTCTATTTTATTTAAAATATCGTCTTCATTTGGAGATATAACTTCCGAAATTGCTTTATACACAGCCTCTTTCGCCGCAAACCTAACTGCATAATGTTGGTATATCATTTTTCCAGTATTACCGCAATAATCGATTTCCTTTTGAGTATAAACCTTATGCAAAAATGCTTCTCTCTGGCTTTCTATTGCCTCTTGTATTCTATCAACTTCTATTATATCTACTCCTGTTTTTATAATCATTTTGTACTCCTATTATCCGCCCATTTTAAACAATAATTTAATTATTCCAATTATAATTATAAATCCTATAATTACAATCAGCCAATTATTGTGTTTGTTTGTTTTGTTAACTTCATAATCTTTATACAGTAAATCATATTTTGATTTTAACCTTATGAATGTTTCATCTAAGTTTAATTCTTTTCTATAATATTTATCTAATACAGTTCCTGTTAAATTATTGGTTATTTCATAAATCCAATCTGCTTTTGCAAAAGTTATAAATCTAGACTTTATATTTTCAAAATTTTTAGCCTGTTTTATTTCATAATTCAATTTGTTTAAATATACTTTTTGATGTAAGTAATATATAAAATGATAAAGTTGTGAATTTTCGTATTCAAATAAAAGTTCATTATAATTTTGTATATTTGCTTCTGATGTAAGTAGCACAGTAGAATTATTAGCAAAACCATAATACAAATATTTTTCTTTGTACACACTATCTCTTTGATATGTTACATCACTTACTTGCTCATTCGCTGGTTTTATACTACGATATTTTTCAAATTCTTTTTCTAAATTTAACATATCTGTAGTTTCATTCCAAGATTCCTGATCTAAGCAAGTATATGAATATGTAATCAATCTATCAGTATCTAAATTTATTTTTCTTGCTTCTATATTTTTACCAGTTAATTGTCCTAAAAATTCAGAAAATCTTTGCATATTATCAAATTTTTGTGTTTGTATTTTTATATTGTCATATTCTTTTGGATGTCCTATTTTTGATTGGATATCTCTAAATTTATAGTTAAAATTTAAAACATCTGCAAATTCAACTCCTGTATCTAGTACAGTTTTCATAAGTAAAAAACATATTCCTGTATTAAAGCATACTATTTCAATCTTATTTATATCAAAGAAAATACCATTTTTCTCTCCTATTTTAGCCGGTATATCTTTATCCAAAACGTATTCAAAAACATTGCAATACTTTTTACTAAGTACTGTTGCTTTCATATTCAAGTCCATCGTTTCGTAGTCTCTAAGTCCTTGTCCATTCATATTTAATGACCAAAACATTTTGCTTTTAAGTTCTGGTAAAAAATATGCATCAATTCTAGTATCTTTTTGTGGTTCAAATATTTTTAGCATACACTTCTTGTTTTTTAATAGTTTATATAGATAATTTCTATAATTATTTTCTTCAATTAAATATGGATAAATAAAGTATGTATATTGATATTTTGTCTTTAGTCCCATTATTTTCTCCTCTTATTTATCTGTATAGTAATTTAAATTTAAATCTTCTCCTAAATGCCATTTTCCAATAAATTCAATTATAGAGTTATTCTCTAACTGATATGCTGGTGTAATTACAACTTTACCTTTTTGATTTACACAACCCCACATACCGTTTTTCTTAACACTTGCATAACCATATTCATTTTGTTCTCTAGCATCATCATAAATATAGTCAACTACTACTATTCCATTTTTATTAACAAATCCATATTTTCCATCTTTTTTGTCTAAGAATATAGTATTAGTTGTTAACACTTCTTTATTCGTTTTTTCTTCAAATTTAAAGTTATAATATTTATATTCGTTATCTATTCTAACTCTCATATATCCATTATCAATATTTATTTCTGTTAGAATTCCTACTAACTTAGTTATTAGTGAATTATCCATAAATTCAGTATTTACTTCATTTGGCTTTGTACCTTCTAAAAATCCTGCATCTGCTCTATAAATTAAGCTTTCATATGTTGGGTCAATTAGTTCTTCACCTTCTAAGTTTACAACACCATACTTGTTTTCTGACTTAAAAATATATTTGTCATCAAATAAATATTTGACCTCTTGATATTTTGTTGCAATTTTAGTATCTCCACTTAAGGTTACAACACCATATTTTCCATTGTTTTTTATAACAACATTTTCACCGTTTATAGAAACTACGTCATCAAATTTTCCTTTTAAATATGTGTTTCCTTCAGTATCTATAACTTGCCATTTACCTGATTCTTTTACTACATATTTTCCGTTTCCGCCTAAAGCTTTAATATCTTGATATTTAACTTCTACATCTGTAGATTTGTTATGATTTATAACTCCCATTTTTTTATCAGAATCAGTTACTATATATCCATCTTCGTATTTATCTGAAACTGGTGCAATTTTAGTATATGTATTTTCTATTATAGTTGCTCCTATGTTATCTACTAAACCAAGTTTTCCGTCTTTCTTAGTTAGCAAACTACTTTTTACACCTTTTAAAGCTGTAATTTCATCATATTCACATTTTAGCAATTCTTTTCCTTTAAAGTCTACTAGTCCAAATTTTCCATCTTTTGAAGCTAGTAATACATCATTTTCATACCATATGTTATTTTCATTATCATAATTTTCTAAAGCTGTGATTGAATCATATCCTTTTATGATTTCTTCATTTTTTGCATTTACAACTTTTGTTTTATATGTATTTTTTGAATAGTCTACATCATATGTGCATATAAATATAGCTTTGCTATTGTCTGGAATAATAATTGCTTCATCGTATTGAGGCTTTATAACAGTTTCTCCTTTTGAATTTATTACTCCCCATTTGTTGTTTGTATATACTGCAAAATAACGATTTGGAATAGTCTTCTCTTCTGATTTACTTCCTCCTGTAAATACCTTTACTATTCCTGTAATTGCCATAATTATAACAGCAAGAACAATAACAGCAGCTATTACCTTTTTAATATTTAGCTTTGGTTTTTGTGAATTATATCTTTTTCCTGATGACATTTTTCACTTTCCTCCTTAAGACCATACAAAAAAATATAGTACGGCTAATTTTATAGCTATACTATATCACATTTATATATATAATTACAAGATTTTTGTCGTTTTTGATACTATTTTTTATTTATTTTAGCAACTATTACTGTCATGTCATCTTTTTTCATTCCGAATTCATTGTCAATTGCTTCATTTAACACCATATTTGCTATTTGTTGTGCATCATCTGTGTTTATATCTTCTAACAAATATTTTACCCATAATTCTTTATTTATATATTCTGTATTAGCATCTATAATTCCGTCTGTACACATTACTAAAATGTCGCCATCTTCTAAGTCATAATCATATACTATTAAATCACTTTTTTCCACAATTCCTGCTGGAAGTGTAAGAGATTTTAGTAATTGTACTTCTTTATTTCTTTTTACAAAAGTTGGACATGCTCCATTTTTTATAAACTCCATATTGCCTGCAAACAAGTCTAATATTTGTATATCTAAAGTTGTATACATATCTTCTTGAGTGTTTGCTATTAAGCTTGAGTTTATCAATTTTATAGAAGTTTCTTTGTCAAAACCTGCTTTTAATAGTTTTGCTAACATATTTATAGCAATTTTGCTACTTTGGTTAGCCTCTTCTCCTGAACCCATTCCATCACTAATTGCTAATAAGTATTTTCCGTCTTCTAGCTTTGTTGCTATATTGCTATCTCCAGATACTTTCGAACCTTCTTTAGTTGATGTAGCTATTCCTACTTGTAATTTATATTTATCTTCTGAATAATATGTAAATTTGCAAGTGTTTAATTGTTCTCTTAAGCTACAATTTTGTGCTTGTATTACAAATTTAGTTTGTAATACTTTTTCTAGTATTTTAGCAATTTTTTTAATATTGCATTTTTTACCTTCTATGTCATCACAGTTCGGAGTAAATACCTCTACAAAATACCTTCCTGAGACATTTTGTTTTATTTTTATATTGTCTATTTCTATTTCTTTTTGTTTTAACAAATTTAGTATTTCTTGTTTTTGAGTTTCAAATGGTTCTGCTTTTTCTTGTTTTATATCTTCTGCCATTTGTGATATTGCTTCTGATACACCTTCTAATTGAGAAGATACATTTTTCTTGTTTTCTTGCATCTTCATTTTCCATATAAAATTAACTCTACTAACTCTATATGCTGAGTTTATTGCTTTAATCATTTTTGATACATCATTTTCTGCTGTAGTACCATTTTGTCTAAAGCCTACAATGTACAAATTATGTTGTTCGAAAATATTAGCTAATTCTTTTTCTGTAATTATGTCATTTTTTAATAAATGCTTAAAGATTTCGTCTACAATGCCACAGTTATTCTGCGATATATCTTCATATAATAAGTTGTTTTCTAGTTCTGATATATTTACATCTAATTCTTCTTTAAATATTTGTTCATTTGATAATTCTTGCTCTTTTAAGTCCTTTTCTTCTAATACGGTACTTGCTGCTTCTTCATAGCTTTTAGCTAAATCTGCTATTGTTTGTGACATACTATTTAGTTTAAATACTGTGTCTTCATTTTCTGTTAATGCTCTTGTTGTAGTTTCAGGAAGTAACTTGTCTTTTCCGATCAAATCTTGAATGTCTATTTTAAACCTTTTTGGTACTGCTAATAAGCCAAGTGATGCTATTAAAATTTCTTGTATCAATATTACTGGTACTGTGTTACCATTTGCTACATATGTTAATATTACATTTCCTAATATAAAGCCAACTATAACTCCTATTTTTCCAAGTTTGTAGAATATTCCTGCTATTAGCCCTGATATTGCATAAGAAGCAACCATAATTGGCTCATTTCCTGCAATTATACCAAGTACAGTCCCTATTGTTATACCACTTGTAGCACCAACCAGCATGCCATTTTTCCATCCTAATATTAAAACCAGTAAGATACTTAAGATATTACGTATGCTAAAGCCAAATACACTTAAATTGCTAAAAGCACAAAATGCAATTGCTAGTAAAAGACTGGTTCCCATAACCTCTTCAATTGAAAAAGCTCTTTGAGTGCCTATATCTTGTAGCATTGATATTGAATTTGTAAAAATCTTATAAAATACGTAACTAGCTATCGCAAGCATTATGCTTGTTAATAAATCATATACATAAAAGTTATTAAAAAACATTGGCACTATTTGTACCAATAATACTGCTAAAAATAAATGTGCTCCTAGTTTTTTTTGTTCATTCACATTCTCTTGTTCTTTTGGTCTTTTTATTAATACTAGTACAAAAAATACAAGTGTTGTTAAAAAATATATTAGTGTACTATTTGTACCAAAAGAAATAAATGTACCTACCAATGTTAATAAATATATAAAACCAATAGGCTTACGGTTACTCAACATTGACGCCAAAAAGCTTATAGCGAATGGGCTTATACTTAGCATAAGACTTTGACTACTAAATCCCACCATTGAAATCATAAATGATATTATATAAATAATAATATTTTGTATACTAAAAAGATTTGCTAATATCTGTTTAGCTGTTCCCTCATTGTTTTTATTATTAAACACTTTTTACCACCCCTACTTCTTTAATCTGCATATATTTTAGTACAAGCTGTTTAAAATGTTTGTCGTTTTTGGTATGCAAATAAAAAAAGTTTTCTATCTTTTTTGCTATCTTTAGTGTTTTTATTTGTTTTTTCTTTTTTATGTCTTATATTTTACATTATTTTTGTTGGTTTTTCAATATTTAGTATGTAAAAAGCAAAAAGAAATCCCATAAGGATTCCCTTATGGAATTTCTTTAGTTGATTATTTTTTTAGAACTTTTTTCTTAATGACTATTACTGCTCCTGCTATTAATGCTACTACCACAATTCCTAATCCAAAGTATAAGTACATTTGTCCAAATGGTGGTAATATTACTACTTCTTCTGCTTTTGAACTATCTACTTCTGTTGGTGCTTTTGTAGGGTCTTGATTTCCTACTATTGAAAATGCCATTCTTCTTCCTACAGTGTTTGAGGTTTGTAATATTTCTGCTATGTTTCCATATGTCATATTATCTTGTGTGTTTTGTGATGTAATGGTTTGTGTTAATACTAATTCTTTTGTAACTGTTTCTCCTGGTTTTAATGCTTTATTCATTTTGTCTGTTGCAAGTATTGTATTATATTTACTTATTGATGTTCCTATACTTCCATTTACATTTCCTGTTGTAATTAAATCTTGAGCCTTTACTACTGACCAACCTTCGTTGTCTCCTTCTCTATATTGTAAATTATTTGGAATATAGTCTACAATTAAGTTTGCTGTTGTTGTTACCTTGTTTCCTTCACTTGCTCCTATTCCTTTATAGTAGAAGTCTTTTCCTGTATAATCTATTTCTCCTACGTTTTTTACTGTTAGTTTGTAACTTATTTGTATTGTCGCTCCATGCATTAGCTCTGAATCCATAGTTACTTGGATAAGTCCGTTTTTTCCACCTCTATATAGTGTGTTATTTATCATATCTTGTATGTCTGTTTTATATGAATAACGGTTATATTTCTTATTGCTTTTACTCTCTTTGTAATACTCTTTGTATTTTCCGTCTTTCATTTTACTCATTAAGTCATAATCCTTATGTTTTATCCAAGCTAAATTCGCTACCGCATCATTTGCATCAAATAACACATTTCCATTTGCTAATGTTACTTTTACATTTGTTACCTGTTTGTTTAGTTCTAATTGTGCTTTTGGTCTTTCTGTTAGTCCAAAGTCAAGATTCTTAATTTCATATGTACCATTTACATCATTTCCATTTGCATAGTTTTCTTTTCCATTACTTGTTTTTTGAGTACTATCTCCTAAGGTTGTTTGTCTGTCATACTCTCCCTCGATTACTATTATTCCTGTTTCTGCTACTACTTGAGTATTTTTAATCAATTCAGCTATATATGTTTGGTTAGGGTTACTTGCATATGGTACTGCCAAAATTTCTGCATCATGATTTTTTGCTCCATTAGCAAGATATTTATTTACCGTTTCTCTACCTTGTAATGTTACATTTTGGTATACAGCTGTTGGTCTATTATTTATTTGCTGTCCAATTGATATTGTTTTGTCTTCCCAAATATCTCTTGCGTCAGACAAGTTTTTGCCAAAGGTATCTGCAGCTCTAATATTATAGTACTTTTCTGCATATCCTGAAATTTCTTTTCCATTAATTTCTTTTTGATATACTGTTGATTTAAAGTCTTGACCATTATATGATACATTGTTTTTAGTTTGTACAGTAGGGAGATTATGTCCATACATAAATCTAACAATATAATTTCCAGGTACAAAGTTTGAAAATTTGTAAGCTCCGTTTGCATCAGTTGTTGTTGTTTGCCATAAGAATTCTTTTCCATCTTTCAACTTTTCAAGTAATTGTACTGTAACACCTTGTATCTTAATTTCGTTTGTTTGTCTTACTCCATCTCCTATGCTTGTTCCTGATACTTCTTTTGTTCTTTGGTCTTCCCAAACCGTTCCACTTATCTTTCTTTGTGAATTGTCGTCTATCTTTATTTGTAATCCTTTTGCACGGTCTGTATCATTCTCAAAGTTCTTTTCGTACTTATTGCCTGTTATATCAGATAGGCTTAAATTGCCCGGTGTTGAGTTGATATCTATTAAGCCTGCTGCATTATTACTTGTTTTCTTTACTCCATTTGGTAAATCTATGTTTCCTGTATAATATGTTTTATAGCCATTTATTTCGGCATAATTCATTTTGAATTCATTATCTTTATCTACAGTTATTGGGTTGTCTCCATCTTTATTTACTTTAAAGGTTAAATAGATATATGCTTGCTCTCCTACCGCTAATTTCTTGTCTGCTAATCCACTAATATATATAGCATTCATTTCTGTTGTCATATCTGATTTAGCTCCATACTTACTTGAAGTCTTTGTTGTTATTTTTCTCGTGTTTGGAATCTTTGACAAGTCGCCTGTTGCAATCATATTATAGTAGTCTTCTTTCTTTACAGCAATTTTTGTATTGTCATCTGCTGAATTGTCTTTGTACATTACCCATGATAGCTTAGGCATATATGTATAATCTTTATCATAATAATCTACTACTTCTGTTATTTGTCCTAACACATCTATAGATGAGTTTCTAACTGTTATTTTATATGTTACATATGCTTCTAAGTCACTTCCGCCATTAGTTCTTTCCCCTCTATATCTATAGTCTGATTTATATACTCCATTTACATACATTCCGCCATAGTAATCAGCATAATTTCTCATTCTGTATTCAATTAACCAATATTCATCATTGTTTGCACGCTTATCATATTGATATATTTCAGTTTTTGAGTTGATTTTTGTTGCTGCATATAAAATATCTTTTCTTAAAGCTAAGTCAACTTCTTGTCTTCTTACAAGTCCTAAATCAATGAAAAATTGATCTGGATATAGTGGTTCATATGTTTTTCCGTTATATTTAACGGCATTTGTTGAAAATTTAGTTGCTCTTGCTTGTTTTCCAGTTGTATATTTTTGCTTTTCAGTTTTGTTTATAACAAATTGATTTTTTGCAGGATACAAATCTGGATTTAGTTTATTTTGTTGTGCTTGTGTGTATGCAACTATTTTACAATCATTAACAAAGTTTACTTTTTGTGCATCTCCACTGCTTACTTGTGCAGGATTTATCTTATTTCCTTTTATTATATTTCCATTTTTGTCTATTGTATAGAAAGTATCTATATAATGTTGTGATTTGTCATAATAGTATTTTCCGTTTGCATCTAGTTTAAATCCCATTAGTTCATATTGTGAGTATGCTTTATTATATTTTCCATTTGATCTTTTATAGTTATTTGGATATGCTCCTATTTCTGCAAATCTATTATCAAATGCTGTTCTGTCTGTTGATGTTTCCGTTGCTTTTGATGTATTCTTCCAGTTGTTAGTTTTCTTGTATTCTGTAGGTATATATAATTGTCCATTGTATTCAAATGCAACATAATATTTTTTCATAGGGTCTAAGTTTGTAAATAAATAGCATCCATCACTGTCTGTACGTTTTTCTGCTATCTTATTGTTGTTTTTATCATATAAAATAACTCTTATGTTTTGAATTGGTTTATCTCCTGTTGTATTATTAAGTCCATCTGCCTTGTTCTCTTTTCCAACCAAAGCATCTTCCCATACATATCCACCTAGGTCCATTCTTATTTTTATTTTGCTTGTTATCGCTGTAGTTTTATATAATCTTCTTTCTCCATCCATTGATGAAAAGCCTTGTTGCTCTTGAGTTGTTAATTGATATGTTTGTATACATCCATTACATGAATATGTAACATCTTTAGTCTTTTTCACTGTTTGTCTACTAATTGTATAACCTGGGCAAGCTGACTTATAAGATATCATACAAACTCCACCATGTCTATCACATGTATGATATACCTTTACATCTTCCTCAACCTCATATTCTTCTTTTACAGTATGTGTGTGTGGATTATATGTGTGATCATCATGAGTTCCAGCTGCTCCACCAGTGCCATATCTAAGTCCAACATATTTTACATATTCCCCTGTTGCAATCATATATGTATATTCGGCATAAAGTTCAATGTCAGAAATTATTTGATTATTATCTGTTACTCCTTTATTTGGATCAGAAAATACTACTTGAAAGTTTTCTCCTGAGTCTGGATATGCTTGAGGATTAGTATCTACATAATTGATACTATCAGGTGAAAAGTATCTAGGTGTTACTTCTTTATTATTTATAACAAACTTATTTATTGCTATATTTTTTACTTGTTGTCCTTTTTCATTATACCCAATTAAATACATATTTGATATTCCGCCAAAAGTTACATCTTCATATCTTCCATCTGTATAATTTACACTAAATGCTCCAACTGTATATCGTCCTGCAGTTTGGTCAATTTTTGTAAGTGTATTATTACTTGATGTAATGCTTATTTGCGCTCCATTTTGCGCAAGAGCATTTACAAATGCATCATAATTTCTTGCTTCTTTTTCATATCCTTTACCACTATAATCATTTTTATGATAATCACTTCCTATTTTAACAATTCCACCATCTAGTTTCATATTGCTCATTTGCCATACTGCAAATTGTTTTTCAAGTGTCCAGTCTGTACCATCTATTGTTACTATATATGATAATGCATTTGTCAGTGAACCAGTACTACTTTTTTGATAATATGGATATGTATGTCCTTCATCTGTTAAAGGTCCAAAACATCCACATTTTCTAGATCTCTTATATGTTTTAAGTAAATGGTCTATTTCTGACTTAGTTATTGATTGTACGAAGTCAAATCTCGCACCAGTATTAGTACAATAAATTGTATAACCAGGGTATTTAGGTAATACAGAATATTTGTTTTCACCTTTTTGGTTAGTATATTCATACCTTTTACATGACGGAATCATAAATTCTTGTCCATATGGTTTATCTAATAACGTAGCTTGTACTTTTGTATTACTAAATATGCAAATAAATGCTATGAATGCTATAAACATTATTACACTTATTTTTATAGTTTTACTTCTCATATTTTACCTCCTCTCTACACTTTTTTTAGAACCCTTTTCTTGATTTCAAATATTCCAAATCCAAGCAATGATATTATTACTAAAGGTAATATTATACAAATTGCAATTTGTGCACCTGTTACTATTCCTAAAACAATATCTGCTTTAGACATATCATCTTCTGTTTCTACTTTGTTAGCTGGTGTTGAGTCTATATCTTTTAGTCCTTGTTCATTATATGCTTCATATATTTCTGCTGTATTGTTTAAAACTCCTATACTGTCTTCTGTTATTTGTTTTACTAAGACCAATGTTAGTTCTTTTGTTTCTCCTGGATTTATAATTGTGTTTTCTAAGCTTGTATTATATACATTTCCATTATCTGATAAATACCAGTCTTTATTTAGTTCTGTATTAAATACTACTCCTTTTGGTAAATAATCTACTACTTTCTTAGCATAGCCTGCTACTGCTCCTTCATTTTTTACCACTATTTTATATTCTACAACTATACTACTCTTTCCTAAGTTTTTCTTTAAAACTTCTATCTTAGTAAGTTTTTCATTACTATAATCAAATATATCTGTTCCAGAGGTTGGGGTTGTTCTAGTAATCTTACTAATATATTTATCTAGTCTTAAATCAAATTTTTCTTGAACATATAATCCTATGTCAATATCTCTAAGATTTGAGTTTGAAATTTCAATTGTGTCTGTCATTCCTGCTATTGTTTTTTCTCCATTTAGAAGTACCTCTACATCAATTGCGTCCGAGTTAACTGATGTATCAACTCCTTCTTTTTGATATTCTGTAACACTGTATTTTGCAGCATCATATACAAATAATACAAAATATCTTCCTTTTTCTATATTGCTAAATTCATATTGTCCTTGGTCATTTGTTGTTGTTGATTTTGCTTGTTTTGTATCTTTATCTTTTACAATTACATTTGTAGATTTATTTACTAGTATTACTTTTACATTTGATAATAATTCTTCTTGGCTGTCTCTCATTCCATTTCTATTATTATCTATCCATGCTGTTCCAGTTATTTTATATGTACTTTCTGGAATTGTTGGGTCATCTACTTCACTTCCACTTTCATCATGTGCCTTTTGATAATATTCAATTATGTTTTCTACACTATTTGTCTCTGTTTCTGTAACATTATCTGCCTTCACAGTCATTTTATTACTTATTTTTTTGTCATTTTTATCTGGTAATAAATTAGCTGTTGCATATAAGTTAATATTTATGCTTTCTCCTGGGCTCATAGATAAAATATCTATTTGAATTTTATCTTCTATTAAATAATTTACTATTCCTTCTTTTCCATTATACATATATGTAGCTTTTTCAAAGTCTAATTCGGTTGGTAAAACATCTGTAATTACAATATTTTTTATATAAGATTCACCTTTATTAGTAAGTTTTAAATTATATACTACTTGCTCTTTTTCTTTTACATATTTAGGTGTTGATGTTAAGTTTGATACCTCTAACTTTACAATTTCAGTTCTGTATTCACTAACATTAGAATAATTTTCATCAGTCTCATCCGCTTTTGCTTTTGCCATTATAGAAATAGTTCCTTCAAATTCTTGTATTTCTGTTTCTAATTTAACTACTTTTTTATGTTCTAATGTTCCAACATTAACCGTAACAGTTCTTGTACTTTCATTGTAGCTTACCCCATCTGTTGTAGCATTGTCTTCTATAGGGTTATGATTTACTGTTGCTGATTTGAACATTACTCCTTGTGGTAATGGTATTGTTACTACTGTATTTTTTAATTCTGTATTTCCTGAAATATTCATTAAGTTAATAATATAATTTAAACTTTCTCCTTTTTTTAGTACTGTGTCTTCTACTGTATTTGAAATTAATTCTATTGCAATTTGTCCTTTTTCTAAATTAATTGTATATTCATTAGAATTTACTTTATTAGAGTTATCTGCTGTTAAATATACTGTATTATTTATTGCTTTAGGGAATTTTAAATATTCTGCTTTTTCCTCTTCAGTAATATTTTCCCCATTAAAAGCAGCTGCATAATTATCAAATTTCAAATAATAGTAGATTTCTTTTTCTTCGTTTTTAGCTATTGTTCCTAGATCAACAATCTTTTTACTACTATCATCTTGTTGGAAATAGTTTCCTGCTATAAGTTCAGTAAATGTAGCATATTTTGGTAATGGTATATTTATTTTTACATTTTTTGCTGTTAACTCACCACTATTTTTTACTATAGCTTTCATTCTTACTGTTTGTCCTTCTCTTACAGTTTCAACATCTGAAGATAATTGTACAGATAGTTCAGTCCCTTTTCCTGTTGTTAATTCTATAATAGGAGACGTTTTTGATTCTTGAATATTTCCTATTGAAGACATATTTGTATAATATATTTTATACATTTCATATATGCTATTATTATATGAAAGATTTTCTGGTAATTCTACATCATACGCAAACTCTATCATTTTAGTTTCATTAAGATCTTTTCCATATACTACCATATATGATTTTGCATTAACATTAAATGTAGTAGTCCATTCATTGCTAGTATCTGTCAAATCTTTATTAGCATTAGCCTTTATTGAATAATATATAGTGTAATCACTGGTTTCAATATTTTGTAATTGTATTGCTGTTTTTAAACTTGTATCAAATGTTGATCCTAAATTCTCATTTGTGTCTATATTAGTGCTTCCATTTGCAGGAATCCTTCCTAGTATAACAACATCTTTAATTGCGTTATTATAATTATTTATTATTTTTCCTGTAATTGTAATTGTTCTTTTTGCTGAATTTGTTGCAATTATTCCTGTTGCCCCTTCATCAGCTATAGTTAATATTTCCTTTCCCTGTGCATAATTAGAGATTCCATTTGCTGTAACAATTCCTTCAGGTGCAATAAAGTTTACTTTTTCCTCTACTGTTCCGTTGTTATTTTCTGACATCTCATTATTATTTTTATATTCCATTGTTATTTTGTTAGTATTGGTTGGTGTCAATGTTTTAGTTGTTAAATCTACATTAATATCAATAACAGCTCCAACATATTGAGCATTTGTAGCATATTCTGTTTGTGTTCCTTCTAATTCCACATTTATTACTATTTGTCCATTTTCTGTTGCTGTTTTTGCACTTTTTATTTTTAAACCATCTCCCATTACTATGTCATAACTATTTAAATTGCATTTTTCAATATATGATGGTAATTTTATTTTAAATGTTGGATTTTTATATAGTGCTTTTGTTGTATCAGAGGTGTTTAATATTATTCTTATTCCTATATTTTTATTTTTTACTGCTGTTGTTAATTCTTTTTGGCTAATTCCAAATAATACTTCTGTTTTTGGTTCTGTTAATGTTATTTCTTTTGTTGTTTTTACATCTTCTTCATCTACTGTTGCTCTCATTCCTGTTGTTAGCTTTTTAAAGTTTTTCATTTGATTTGATGTATAATCTATATTTGTTTTTACTGCCTTTTCTACTTCAATTGTTAATATTCCTTCTGCTACTGGTTTGCTTGTAGTTATTAACAATTGATTGTTATTTTTTTCGCTTATATCTATAGTATACTTTTCTTCTGAAACTGTTGTATCTTTATCTATTGTTGCAATTTCTGTTCCATCTGAATTAGCTAACTTTATGCTTCCATCTTCTCCAAGAATTTTTTTGAATATATCCTTATTTATTTTTACTATTTTATTGTATGTATAATTGTTTCCTGCAACTGTTGTAGCATTTTTAGTATTCTCTTTTGTTAAAAATTGATCTATCTCTTGAGTAAATTCAATCTTATCTGTTAATTCCGCATTACATACTGTAGCATAGTAGTTTATATTATATGTTGTTTCATTTTTATTTTTTGCTTCATAGTTTGCATAAATTTGTCCTTTAGCCATTTCTGATATAGTTTTTATATCAAAGTCTATCATTTTTCCTTCTGTTGGCATTGACACAGTTGCGCCCTCACCTGCAGTATATGAGAATGATTTTTCTGCATTGTTTTTAACTATAGTTTTTTGTCCATTATATACTTCTATTTCTGATTTTGCACTTATTCCTACTTCTATTTTACTAGTATTGTTTATAACATAGTCATATGCTTCTTTTACATCAAAAATAAAGGTAACTAAATATCTATCTTTAACATTTTTTACCCATGAGATTTTGTCTTGTTTATTTTTAGTATTTATTGTTAAAACTCCTGTTGTTGAGTCATAGTTATAATTATTTGATGTGAAGTTTGTTCCATTTATTTCCCCATTTGTTGCTTTTGTACTTGTTGCTATTACGTTTGCTGAGGTTGGTTTTATATCATTTAATGTTGGAACTGTTACATCTATTTTAGTTGTTTTAATTGGTAATTTGCTATCTTTTATTCCTGATTCTATATAAAATTGTAATAGCACTCCATATTTTTCACCAATATGATATGGGATTTTTTTAGTTACATCTGTTTTTAATATTCCTTCTGTTCCTTCTGTTCCATCCCATAATAATTTATTTACAACTTGTTTTGAAATCTCGTTCGATTTTCCATTTGCATCTATATATGTAGCTGTGAAATTTGTTTTTGTCTCTTTTTCAAAATTATCTAATGCAACTTCATCTTCATTAAGTATTTTTACTGGAAGCTCTAGCGTTAAATCTGTTCCATTATTTAATTTGTTTAAGGTTATTTTATTTTCACTAATGCTTTGAATATTTTCGTTATTCACTTCTCCTGCTATTTTAAAGTTTACATCTGAAAAACTGATTACCGGATTTTCCAAGTAACCTGCATTTTTTACTTTGATGTTAACAAATAGCTTTGTTGTATTTTCAAGTTTTTCTGTTTTACTATGAACTCCTCCCTCAAAGTATGAATTAAATTCTACATTTTCATTTTGAGTAGTTGTTTTTTGATTAGATAGTTCACTTTCTGATAATGCATAACTTATTCCATATTCTCCAATTATAGATAAATTAGCACTTATCATACAGGTAAGTAGTACTGTTGCGATAATCTTTTTTAATGTTTTATTCATAGCTTCCTCCTTAAAATTATAGATCTCATATTATATTATACGACATTTTTGCTCATTTTTCAATGCTTTTTAAGCCTCAAAGTTACTTTTTTTACATTTTGTTCTTATATTTTTAATTACTCATATATATTTTATCATTTTTATGACTTTTTTCAACAGCAAATCTTTGGTAATAGTGGTAAATATAGGTTTTTTATTTACGGAACTACAATTAACGTGCCCAATATTAAATTTATATTACATTAGTCACTATTTTAGTTTTCTTACATATAATATTATAGTTTTAAGAACATATATTATATTGAGGTGATTGTATGGATAATAAGATGGATGTGGCACAACTTATGAATATGCTTTCTAAAATGGATAAAAAAGAGTTGGACGCAAATCTTTCTAAAGTTAGTAAAATGCTTAATTCTAAGGATGCAGATAATATTATAAATCAAATTAGAAAAAATAATAATATTTAAGGAGAATGGTTATGAGTGAAGATATGTCAGAAATTTTTCAGAAAATGAATGATATGCTTAAAAATAATGAAGTTCCAGATTCTATAAAAAGTATGCTTAATAATTTTAATTCTAATGGCATGTCTTCTAATTCTTCTACGGAACAGCCAAATTCAGAAAATAATTCTAATGATATGCCAAATTTTGATATGGATACTATGTTAAAAATGAAATCTATTATTGATAATATGAACAGAAGCCAAAATGATCCCAGAGCTAACTTGTTAAAGTCTTTAAAGCCCTATCTAAAGCCTAGTAGAAAAGACAAAGTTGACCAATACATAAAGTTATTTAGTATGGGAAAAGCATTTGAAATTTTGAATCCTTTAGGTGGTGAAAAAAAGAATGATGTATAGTTACCCATTTTTCAGTTTTCCTTATCTCAGAAGATATACTCCTAGTTCTACTATGTACTATAATAGAGGTGCGCTAGCTACTTCTAAAGTAAAAGAATATCCTCCTGAGTTTTCAAGAGGATATAATAAAAATTATAAATCTTCGACCAAGCCTAAGGATGATGAAAAAACTACTGCTAAAGCTTCATATGGTTTTAATTTTTTAGATAATTTTTTAAATCAAACTGATCGTGGCGAAGATGAAAGTTATTTTGATTTATTTGGTTTAAAATTATATAATGATGACCTTTTACTTATTGGATTGATTTTCTTTTTGTACAAGGAAGATGTTAAAGATCAATATTTATTTATTGCTCTTATATTGTTATTATTAAGTTAATATGATTTCATTTTCTTCAACATAAGCATAAGTTTTAATTTCTCTTGTATCTTCTACATTGTCTTCTCTTTCAATTTCTTTTACAATATCTGCAATACGTATTTGTGCAGATTCAATAGAGGCTGCTGCAATTATAGCCTCTTTATTTCCTTTTGCTCCTGCATGTGCCATTCCTCTTAATATTCCTAGTATTACAACATTATCTTCAGCTAATACTTCAGCCCCTGCATTTACGTCTCCAAGTATTACTAAGCTTCCTTCAAATTCCATTTTTTGTCCTGAACGAATTGAACCTTTATAAAATTTAGTTTCTGAGGTTGCAATTTCCTTATTAAAACTTTTTTTAATTCCATATAATCCTAATTCATTTACTTCTTCTTTTTTCATCTATTTTTAACTCCTTATATAACAGTTTAATTATTGATTTGTGTAGAAGGAATTGCATTAAGGTCTTCCTTCACATCTTTAGCATTCATTCCTAAATATTCATTTATTATCGTTTTGGCTGTATCCCCTACATTTCCTCCAGCTCCTGCATTTTCTATAAAAACTACAATTGCAATTTCTGGATCATCATATGGAGCAAACCCTGCAAACCATCCATTTACTTGGTTTTTAATTCCCGTTTCAGCAGATCCTGTCTTTCCTCCAATATCTATATCTAAATCAGAAAATACATAATAAGCTGTTCCTCCAGTTTCGCTTGTAACTCCTTTCATGCCTTTTAATATAGCATCTAAATTTTCTTTTTTTATATTTAAATCTTTAACTTCTGGTATGTCTTCAATTCCTAGTTTTTCTTTTATTTTTTTCTCATATTCATCTTTTGATATTTTATTTCCATCTGCATCTGTAATAGATTTTATTAATGTAACATCTACTGACTTGCCTCCGTTTGCTAGCATGCTAACATATCTTGCTATTTGGATAGGTGTATAATCATTATAACTTTGCCCAATTACTGCTGAAAGTGTATCTCCTAGTTGCCACTGTTGTCCATATAAATCTTGGCATTGTTTTTTTAAGTCTACTATACCTTCTGCTTCTCCTGACAATTCTATTCCTGTTTTTATTCCAAGTCCATATGCTTTAGCATATTTTATCACAGGATCTATTCCCATTCTATAACCTAGTTCATAAAAGAAATAATTACAAGATTTTTTAATAGCTCCCGTAACATTTAAGTAACCATGTCCATAATGTCTATCTGTATATATCCAACAGGCTGGTTTATGCCCTCTTGGATATATACCTGTATCATTTATTGTAGTTTGAGTTGTTATTATCTTTTCTTCTAAAGCTGCTGTTGCAACTACCATTTTAAATACAGATCCTGGTGCATAGGTTCCTGAAATTGCCCAGTTATAGCAGTTTTTATTTTTATTATATTTATCTAATTTTGATTGGCTTATTCCTGATACAAATAATTCTGGTTCATAATCTGGATAGCTTGCTAGTGCTAGCACTTCTCCAGTTTTTATATTCATTACAATTGCTGCACCATTTTTAGCATTATATTTTTTTCCATATGCTCCATTTGATATTTTTTTAATATTTTCTGCCAAAGCTTTTTCAGTTACTTTTTGTAAGTTTGAATCAATGGTTAGTGCCACATTATTACCAGCAACCGCTTCTTGTGAAATATATTCCTCTGTAATAGTTCCATCAACTGACATATCAACCTGTCTAACTCCATCTTGCCCTTTTAAATACTCTTCTAAAGTATATTGCATACCCGTTTTTCCTATTGTATCATTCATTCCATATTTATCTTTGTTAGCATCATATTCTTCTGCTGAAATTGAACCAACATAGCCTAAAATATGTGATGCTAAACTTCCATATGGATATGTTACTATTGGCACTGTTACAACTGCTGTTCCTGGAAATTTATTACTCTGTTCCTTTATTTGGTTTGCACTTATATAACTAATATTATTAGATATAATTACTGGCTTGATATTGCTATATCCATTTCTAGAAATTTCATATCTAATTGTCATTATTTTTCTCGCTTTTTCTGGCTCATCTTGTTTTATGTCATATTTTTTCTTAAAAAAATTAAAAGCCTCTTCTGCTGTTGCATTTTCATCTATTCCATATTCTTTTTTCCATTTTTTCTGTATTTCTTCATCTTTTGATGTAAAAGCATATGGATTTACGGTAATTGGTAAGTTATCATTATATTTATCTTTATTTTTTTCTAGTAATACTGCTAGATTATATATCAAATTATTAAAAACATCATTATCTATTTTAGTTTTGTAAAGTTCCAAACTAAAACCAGTTTTTGTTGTTACCAATTTATTTCCTGAATTATCCGTTATATTCCCTCTTGCCGCTTTTACTGTTGATTCTCTTGTTAATCTTGTATTTGAAGTTTCTCTGTATTCGCTTCCTTTTATAACTTGCAAGTTAAAAAGTTGGAACAACAAAATAATGCCAACTATATATGTTATTACTATAATTATATTGTATCTTAATTTCTTAGTCTGTTCCAACATTTCCTCCTTAATAATATCTTGACAATATTTTTTTACTTTTAAAAATATCTTCTAATTTATTTCCCGTTTTCTGTATTAATGGGTACAATATTATAGTTAAAATAAGATTGAATATTATCTCTATTATTAATATTTTTAAAAATGGTACAAATTCAAATATAGCTCCATACTTTAATATTTTAAATATGTAATATCCAACTTCAAAAAGCGCTGTTCCTGCTATTACTATCATCATTAACATTATTCTACTATCTTTCGAAAAGCTTCTGTCTAAATATTCTGCAATAAGCCCAATTACTGCTAATAGAAACGCTGACACTCCCACAGCTTGTCCCAACAAAAAATCTAGAATTATTCCAAATACAATACCTAATATAAAGCCTACTTTTTTTCCAATAAATAAACCAATAAATAGCACCAATATTATAAATAAATTTGGCATTATTCCACCTATTGTGAACCATGTAAAAAAGTTAGTTTGTAAAAAATATATTACAAAAAATGCAATTATTAGGCTTATTATTGCTATTGCTTTTTTCATATTTTTCCTTTCTACTATTCATTAGTTATAACTAATACTGTTTGCAATTTTGAAAAATCAACTGCAGTTTCTATATATGCATAACGGTCTATATTATTTTTTGTGTTAACAATTTGCTTAATTGTTCCAATGTGTATTCCTTTCGGATAAATACCACCCAAACCAGATGTCTCAACATTGTCATTTTCTAATAACGTAGCTTCTGTTGGTATATATGAAGCTTTTAATATTGAATTTCCTTCTAATGTTCCTGTAGCAATAATTGCTTCTTTTGATGTACTAATAATACTACTTACAGATGTAGAACTATCTATAATTGTTTGTACTTTTGAAGTATTATCTGTGGTAGATATTACATAGCCAACTAAACCTTTATCTGCAATTACAGTCATGTTAGGTTTTATACCATTTTTACTTCCTACATTTATTACCAAAGTTTTTTCATAATTATTTATATTTTTATTTATAATATATGCAGGCAAAGTTTTATATTCTAAATATTTATCCTTCAAATTAACGTATTCTTTTAATGTTTCATTTTCAGATTTTATAATTTCTAGTTCTCTTAAAGATTGTTCTAATTCACTATTTTTCTTTTTAAGTTCATCATTTTCAGCTTGCAAATTTTTGACATCCGTAAAAAAACTGTCATTTCCTTCTATCTTGTTTTTTAAATACGTAAGCCCATTTTGAATCGGCATTACAATACTACTAAAAATATTTTCTACAAATGAAACTTTTTTAATATCTGTATTAGATAATATAACAATTATTATCAATACAATTATTGTTATTATAATGCCTACTATACCCGTCTTTTTATTTTTATACATTCCTACTCCTTAAAAATTATCTTCTTCTAGAGCTACTTAGTACTGTTCTTAGTTTTTCTAAATCTTCTAGTGTTTTCTCTGCTCCTTTTGCCACACATTCTAATGGGTGGTCTGCTACATATACTGGCATTTCTGTTTTTTCTGCTAACAAACTATCAAAATTTCTAATTAGTGCTCCTCCACCTGTTAAAACTATTCCTCTTTCCATGATATCTGATGCTAGCTCTGGAGGTGTTTTCTCTAAAGTTTGTTTTATAATGTCTACAATTTTTTCAATTGAGTCATTCATTGCCTCTTGAACTTGTGTTGAAGTAATTATAGCTGTTTCAGGAAGACCTGTTGCTAAATGTCTACCTCTAATTTCCATGCTTTCTTCTGTTAATAAAGGTTTAGCACATCCAATATTTATTTTAACTTGTTCGGCTGTTGTTTCTCCTATTGCTAAGTTCATTTCTCTTTTTACATAGTTTACAATATCCTCATTTAGTTCATCTCCAGCCACCCTTAGAGAATTACTAGTTACAATTCCTCCTAAAGAAACAACTGCAACTTCTGTTGTTCCTCCACCAATATCAACTATAATGTTTCCATTAGGTTCTGCAACTTCTAAATTTGCTCCAATTGCGGCTGCCATTGGTTCTTCTATTATATATACTTCTCTTGCTCCTGCTTGCATTACAGATTCCTCTACTGCTCTTTCCTCTACTTCTGTAATTCCTGATGGAACTCCTACTACAACTCTTGGTCTACCCGCATTATATCTTTGGCATACCCTTTGTAGCATAGATTTAAGCATAAGTTGTGTTGCTGTAAAATCTGCAATAACTCCATCTTTTAAAGGTCTAATTGCTGCAATGTCATTTGGCGTCCTGCCAAGCATTTCTTTTGCCTCTGCTCCAGTCGCTAAAATCGTTCCATTATTTTTATCTATTGCAACCACAGATGGTTCATTTAGCACTATTCCTTTTCCTTTTATGGTAATTATGATATTTGCTGTACCTAAATCTACTCCTATATCTTTTGAATTCCATCCCATCAATTTCATTTTAATTTCTTCCTTTCAATAAATGTGATTTTATACTTGTATATTCATTATACCCAATTACAATATGATCTAATAATTGAATTCCTAATATTTCAGATGCCTGTTCCATTCTTTCTGTAAATTCTATATCTTGCTGACTTGGCTTTGAGTTTCCACTTGGATGATTGTGCACCATTATTATTTTAGGTGCTCCTAACTTTATAGCTTCTGCAAACAAATCCTTTGGATCTACATTAGCAGAGTTAGTTCCTCCATGTGATATGTTTTGAATTTTTATTACTACATTTTGGGAATTTAATATTATTACTTTCACTATTTCTCTTTTTTCTAATTTTAGTTCATTCATTACTAAATTTGATACATCTTGTGGGGTTTTTACTTTTATTTTTTGCTTATCAATTGGAATCGAAATTCTTTTAGCAAGTTCACATACAGCTTTTATTTGAATTGCTTTTACTTTGCCTATTCCGTTTGATTTGCATTAGTTCATTGATGGATAGTTCTTGTAAAAATGTAAAACTATCCTGATTGAAATTATTTTGTTTTCCTAGTGAAAGTATTTTTTGTGCTAGCGTAACTGAGCTTTCTTCTTTTGTACCACTTTTTATAATTATCGCTAGTAATTCTGCATTTGATAATGTATTTTCTCCATACATTTCTAATTTTTCATATGGTCTCTCTGAAATTGGGAGCTGTTTCATTTTAATTGGCATATAAATCCGTCCTTTCTAAATAGCCCCCATTTTAAATTATTTTTGAATAAATTTTTGTTTAATAAAAGTATGTTTTCCCCTATTTTTTCTTTTATTCATTTGTTAAATTTTTTTGTAAATAAATATTGCTAATACTATTCCTATTATACTTGCTATATTTATTTTGAACATAAGGCCAAATGTTAATTTTACTACATTTAAGTCTAGTTCTATTGGAGTAGATAGTCCAAATTCTTCACCATAAGCAAGCCATGATAAAAAATCCACATGTCCTGCCAAGTTGCCTAGTAGACCCCCTACAACAATTCCTGACAAAATAAATAAAAGTAATATCCATATATTTTTTTCTCTTGTTGCCATTTATGTCTCCTCCTTAGTTAATATGTTAGTATTATATATTCATTTGGTGTTTTTTTCAAGATAAATTACAATATTTTCACACAAAAGTATTTTCTTTTTTACAATTATGTGTTATACCTAATACACCCTATAAAATTTCCATAAATTGTTGGTTCCATTTAGAGGGTATTAGTAGTATAATATTATTAGATTGATATATGGGGGACACCTAATGAAGTTTGAAAAATTAAATGAAAATAAAATAAGAATTACTTTAACTATTCAAGATTTAGCAGAAAAAGAAATTGATTTTCATGTTTTTATGTCTAACTCTGCTGAAGCTCAAGATGTTTTACTAGATATGTTAGAACAAGCCAAAAAGGAAACTGGATTTGATCCTGAGGATTATAACTTAAAAGTTGAAGCTTTAGTAATGGCTGACACTAATTTTATCTTTACAATTACTAAACTTCCTCCTGAAGAAAAGTCAAAAATTTCTAAAAGAAAATTTACTGTAAAACGAAAAAATATTGTTCCTAGTTCAACTCAGGCTGTATATTGTTTTAATTCTTTTGATGATTTTAATGATTTTTTAGTTTTTTTAAGTAAAAATACTTTGTTTAATTACAAAAAGTTAGCAAAGTCTATCACATTATATGAATATAAAGAAAAATATTATTTATTAATGAATAATATAAATACTGAATTTATTGATAAAATCAAATTTTATACTTGTATTACTGAATTTGCAAAATGTGTTACAAATTCTAAGGTTTTTGCTAGCAAATTAAAAGAGTGTGGCACATTGATTATGAAAAATAACGCATTAGAAATTGGTTTTAAACATTTTGTAATTATGTAATTATACTCAAAAATTCTCCAGATTTTTTCTGGAGAATTTTTAAATTTAATATACATAATTTTGTGGATTATATAAGGTTCCATTTACTCTTACTTCAAAGTGTAAGTGTGGTCCTGTTGAGTATCCTGTTGAACCGATTTTAGCTATTACTTGACCTTGTGAAACCGTTTGACCTTTTGAAACCAGCAATTTGCTACAATGTGCATATACTGTTTCTACACCATTTCCATGTGATACTTTAATCATATATCCATATGAATTGTTCCATCCTGCAACTGTAACTTTTCCTCCTGCAGCTGCTTTAATTGGTGTTCCTGTAGATGTTGCAATATCTAATCCTCTATGTCCAGAAGAACTTCTACCAAATCTAGTTGTTATAACCCCTGAAACTGGTCTAATTAGAGACACTCCTAGGTTTACTTTGGCTTCTGACATTCCAGATACACTACCTGAATATGCTGTAGCTACATATGTAACTTTTGGTGCTTCATATAATTTAGATACACTTTTTTCTACTGATGTAAAATCTTTTGTTTTAGTATCATATTTTTCTACTATTCCTAAATCTTTTTTATTAGCACTATTTTTCTTTTTCAATTTTGCTATTACATCTTCTGCTTCTTTAAATGTAGAAACATATACTTTTTCTTTTTTGTCGTCTGTTATTGCATAATATTTATAATATTGTGTGCCGTTCTCTGTAACTTTAGCATATATTTCATCATCATTTGGTGTAATGTCTTTTTTTAATAAACATAGAGTATATTCTGGTACAGAATTAATTTGCCTAAATGCAATTCCTTCTTCTGAATTTCCTTCCATATATTGGTTTATTTTATTTTGTAGATCAGATTTATTTTCTGTATATCCTATAATTTCCCCATTTAATGAAACTGAATATGTTGGTTTATAGAAAAATGCTACTGCACTTATAATAAGAAATGCAGATAAAATAGTTAATATTATTATCTTTACTGTTGTTCTAAAGAACATTGCAAATTTTCTAAAACTACTAATTTTAAACACTCCCATTCATTTTTAATTTCTTATCTATTTTATAACAAATAGATAAAAATTACAAGTGTTTTTTAATAATCATTAAAGAAAAATACATCCCTAAATATTGAATTTCCGTAATATTTAGAGATGTATTTAAGTACATTTTTATTGATTTAATTCTTCTTTAACAGTTTGTATTTCTGTTACTGTTGCTTTTTGAGCTGGTTGATAATATCCTTTTGTTTGAGCAACTTTAAATAATTCATATTGAAAACTTTCGTCTCCATTTCTAATTTGTTGAAGTGTTTGTCTTAATTGCATATTTTCGGCTTCAGTTATAGCTGTTTGATATGCTGTTAAGTCTGCTTTTACACTTCCTAAAATATCATTTACCATTGTTTTTTCGTCCATTATTTATTCTCCTTTCCAATTAATTATTAAGAAATGACATTAATTTTTGTTTTGTGTTTAATGCATCTTGTGCAGATTTTGCAAACATTTGCTTAATTTGTGGATCAACTGCTTGTGATGAAAATGTATTCAATTTTTGATATGCAGTTTCATGTGCTCCTATTAAATGTCTTAGGTGTTGTAATTCTAGTTGATTTAAATTTGGCATATTTATCCTTCCTTTCCTACTAATTTATTTCATATCTATTATGAGCAAATTTATAATTTTTATACAAAAATAAAGAACAGAAAATAATTTTCTGCTCTTAAATAATTTCCAAATTTGCAAATTTAGCCATAAGTCTTTTATGTCCTGATTTATCAAATTGAATATCTAGTTTGTAGTCGTCTCCTTCTGCTTCAATTTTTTGTATTATTCCTTCACCAAATTTCTTATGGTAAATTCTCATTCCTTCTTTATATTTTGTAATATCTACTCCTGAATTTGCTTGTTTTTGAGATAATGAACTTAAAAAGCTTTCTGCTGTTCTAAATTGATATGTAGATTTTTGTTTTATCTCGTTTTTTGCTTCATCAAATTTATATGTTGTTACTTTGCCTGCTGATGTTTTTCCATATTCCCAATTATATGACATATCATTAAATTTTTCCTCTTGATCATTATTAACAACACCATCTAATAGGTTGTCTGGTATTTCCTTAATAAATCTTGATACTGCATTATAACTTGTAGAACCAAATATTGTTCTATGTTTTGCACAAGTTAAATGTAAAAATTGTTTTGCTCTTGTAATTCCTACATAGAATAAACGTCTTTCTTCTTCTAATTCTTTTGGTTCTCCAATTGATTTATAACCAGGAAAAATACCTTCTTCCATTCCAACTAAGAACACCACTGGAAATTCCAAACCTTTGGCACTATGTAAAGTCATTAAAGTAACTGTGTTATCCTCATCTTGCATTTCATCCACATCACTTGATAATGTAATACTTTCCAAGAATTCTGGCAATGTATTATCTGCTGATTCTTCTTCAAATTCTATTGCAACTGTCAAAAATTCTTCTAAGTTTTGCATTCTTGTTTCAGCTTCAACTGTATTTTCTAATTCTAAAGCCCTTGTATAACCTGATTTGTTTAAAACTTCCTTTAATAATTCTGAGATACTAAGCTCTTGTTTTTTTAATCTTAATTCTTCTATTAAATTTATAAATTCCTCTGCATTTGCTTTTACTCTATTTAAATCAAATTCTTCTGCATGTTTAATTATTTCATACATGGAAGTTCCGGTTCTATCTGAAATTTCTTGTATTTTATCTAAACTTGTTTTTCCAATTCCACGTTTTGGTTCATTTATAATTCTTTTTAATGATAGATTATCTGATGTATTGTGAATTAATCTTAAATATGCAATAGTATCTTTGATTTCTTTTCTTTCATAGAATTTTAATCCACCTACTATTTTATATGGTATGTTTTCTCTTCTTAAAATATCTTCTATTGCTCTTGACTGTGCATTCATACGATATAAAATAACAAAATCTTTTGGTTTTAAATATTCTTCTGTTTTTAAATGTTCAATTTGCTTTACAACATAATTTGCTTCATCATATTCATCTTCAGCTTGATATAAACAAGGTAAGCTTCCATCCTCATTTTCTGTCCACAATTTTTTTTCATACTTATTTTCATTATGTTTTATTACTGCATTTGCTGCTTTTAAGATATTGCCTGTACAACGATAGTTTTGCTCTAATTTAATAATCTTAGTACCTGGAAAATCTTTTTCAAAATTTAAAATATTGCTAATATCTGCACCTCTAAAGCTATATATTCCTTGGTCATTATCTCCAACTACTGTAATGTTTCCATATCGAGATGCTAAAATTGTTACTAATGTAAATTGAGCTTTATTAGTATCTTGATATTCATCTACTAAAACATATTTAAACTTTTCTGTATAGTATTGTAAAACATCAGGATTTTCGCTTAATATATCAATTGTGTAATTTATTATATCATCAAAATCAATTGCATTATTTTCTCTTAATCTTTTCTGATATAATTCATATACTTGTCCAATTTTTTCTTTTCTAAATTCACCCGAATATTTTGCCTGGTATGCTTTTGGTGTTAACATTTCATTTTTTGCATTGCTAATTTCTGATAAAACACTTCTATCTGAAAAAGTCTTATCATCTATATTTAATGCTTTTAAACATTCTTTTACAACTGTTTTTTGGTCTGATGTATCAAATATTAAAAAAGATGTATCAAATCCAATTCTGTCAATAAATCTTCTTAAAATTCGCACACAAATAGAGTGAAAAGTTCCCATCCACATCTCTTGTGCCACATCTCCAACTATTTTTTCCACTCTTTGTTTCATTTCACTTGCTGCTTTATTTGTAAATGTAATTGCCAATATATTATATGGTTTTACATTTTTTTCTGATATTAAATATGCTATTTTATGTGTTAGCACTTTTGTCTTTCCTGAACCTGCACCTGCAATTACCAAGCATGGTCCTTCCGTAGCAAGAACTGCCTCTTTTTGTTTATCATTTAGTCCTTCAATTAAATTTTGCATTTGTATTTCCTCATTTCTTATTTTTTGCTATTACATTATACATAAATTTAAGATTTAAAGTCAATACATTTTAGCAAATATTTGCAAACAAATTTTCTTTTTTAAATTGACATTGCAAAAATTCCTATAAGTAAACCTAACATACTTCCTACGGCGGTCATTCTTCCATGGTATAAATTATTTGCCTCTGGTGTAAGTTCTCCTGAAACAATATATATCATTGCACCTGCTGCAAACGCTAAACACATTGCTATAATACTTTGTGAAATTCCTCCAACTAGCGCACCTAAAAAAGCTCCTATTCCTGTTGTAACTCCGGAAAGTACTACATAAAAAATTACTTTAGATTTTTTCATTCCTCCATTTTTCATAGGAACTGCCATTGAAATTCCTTCTGGTATATCATGTAAGCATATTGCAATTGCTAAAGACAAACCTAATTTTATTGATGCTCCAAATCCTGAACCTATCGCTAATCCTTCTGGTAAATTGTGCAAAGCTAGACCAATACTTACTACTATTCCTGTTTTCAACAAAGCATTTTTACTATCTTTAAATCTAGTAGATTTATTAAATTTTTTATCTACTAATAAGTCACATATAATCATCATAACAATTCCTAAAAATATTCCTAAAAATGCGGTCGGTAAGTTTGTTAAATTAAAGGCTTCTGGTAATAAGTCAAAGCAAACAATTGCCAACATTAGTCCTGATGCAAATGCTAGAATAAAACTTAAAAATTTTTTTGATGGATTTTTAAATTTTACTCCTATTATTCCTCCTATTGTTGTTCCAAAAGTTCCAAAAAACAACCCAATTAAAGTGGTTTTTAATATTTCGTTCAAAATAAAAACTCCTTTGAAATAAAATTCTTAATTAATTCTATTTCAAAGGAATTTATTTTATTCTTCTTCACTACCTTTTAATTTTTCTGCAGTGTCTGCTGTGATTAAGCTATCTATCATTTCATCTAAATCACCATTTAAAAAGTTCTCCATTTGATATATTGAAAGCCCAATTCTGTGGTCTGTTATACGACCTTGTGGATAATTGTATGTTCTTATTTTTTCACTTCTGTCACCACTACCAACTTGACTTTTTCTTGCATTTGCTACTTCATTATCTTGTTTCGCTTTTTCTTGTTCATATAATCTTGAACGAAGTAATTTCATAGCATAATCTCTATTTTGGAATTGTGATCTTTCAGTTTGGCATTCTGCCACCATTCCTGTTGGAATGTGTATTAAACGAACTGCTGAAGATGTTTTGTTAATATGTTGTCCACCAGCTCCTGAAGCTCTAAATACTTCCATTTTAATATCAGCTGGATTTATATCTATTTCTACATCTTCTACCTCTGGTAATACTACTACCGTTGCAGTTGATGTATGAATTCTACCACTAGCTTCTGTGTCCGGAACTCTTTGTACACGGTGTACTCCACTTTCGAATTTTAGTCTACTATATGCACCTTTTCCTGTAATCATAAAAGATATTTCCTTATATCCACCAAGTCCAGTTTCATTTTCATTTAATATTTCTAATTTCCAGTGTTTTTTCTCTGCATACATAGAATACATTCTAAATAAAGTACCTGCAAATAAAGCTGCTTCTTCTCCTCCAGCTCCACCACGAATTTCACAAATTACGTTTTTGTCATCATTTGGATCTTTTGGAATTAATAAAATTTTAATTTCTTCTTCTAATTTAGGAAGTTTTTCTTTGTTTTCCTCAATTTCAATTTCTGCTAATTCTTTCATTTCAGGATCTTTTAGCATCTCTTTTGCATCTTCTATTGCTTGATTAACCTTTTTGTATTCTTTATATTTTAAAACTACTGGTTCGATTTCAGCATGTTCCTTCATAAGTGCTTGCCATTGTGATTGTTGTGCAATTATTTCTGGATCACTAATTTTTCTTGTAACCTCTTCATATCGTTTTTCAACTTCATCTAATTTTTGAAACATTATTTTTTCTCCTCTTTTATTAATGAACAGAATTATTATACCATAAATATACCTACAATTCAACTAAATTATACTTTATATTAACTGAATCTAAAATTTGTCTTTCTCTATTACTACAAGTTAAAATAATAATTTGATGTTTCTCAGATTGTTCTGCTAAAAATATTAAGCAATTCTTTAACCTTTCATCATCAAAATATGCAAACGCCTCATCTAATATAATTGGCATTTTTTCACTTGATATTTCATCAAGCATTGACAATCTTAATGATAAATATAATTCGTCAATTGTTCCAATACTTAATCTGTTTGCAGAAATATATTCTCCAGTTTCTAATTCTACAACTAATCCTTTTTCTTCATCAAATATTACTTTTTTATATTTTCCATTTGAAATATTGCTTGCAATATTTGATAAATTTTGTGTAAATTTTGGAGTAACATTATTTTTCATTTTTTCATATGCCTTTTCTAATAACTCTTTTGTTGCCAATATATATTTATTTTTTTCTTCTAATTCATCTAGCTGTTCTTGTAAATTTTCATATTCTTCCTCTTTAGAAATAGAATCCTCTAATTTATCATTCACTTCGTTTTCTTCATATTTTAAGCCATTTAATTCCAATTTATATTCTACTATCTTCTTATTTGAATATTCTAATTCCTTTTCTATTTTATCTTTTTCTTCTATATTAATATTAATTTCAAGTTCTTTTGAAATATCTTGTTTGTCTAAGTTAAATTTAAATATTATATCTTCTTTTTCCTGTTTTATCTCTTTTTCTAATTTTTTTGTGTCCTCTTCTAATAAATTTATTTCACTATTTAATATAGTAATTTTTTCTTTTAGCTCTTTATCTATTTTTTCTTTTTCAATATTTTCTTCGTTTTTTATTCTTTTATTTTTAATCAAATAAAAAATAAAAGTTATTATTTCAACAGGAATCAAAAACAAAATTAAATAATTTATTGTTTTATTTTTTATTAAATTAAAATTAAATAAATTTAAAATAAATAATAAAATAAAAATTATTCCAAAAATTAAATAATTTATTTTTCTATTTTTTATCAAATTGTTTTTTTCTGAATTTAATTTAATATTTTTTGTACTATTTTTTATTAAATTATTTTTTTCTTCTATTTTATTTTTTATTTTTTCTTTATTTTCTTCTTTTATTTTATTTTTTAAATTATTTTTTTCCAATTCGATTGAAAATTTATTAAATAATAAATTTAATTTATTTAAATTATTATTTTTCTCCTCTTCACATTTTAATTTTTCCATTAAATTATCTTTTTTCTCTTGTAGCATCTCTTTATTTTTTTGCACTTCTTTTTTTGTCTTTAAGTCACTAGATACTTTTTCCATCCTATTTTGTATTATATTGATTGGTCTATCCTGAGTTCTTGATGTTCCCACTTCCTCTACTAACTTTTTATTCAATCTTTCCATCGCCTTTTGAAACGACACCTTGTCTTCCCCTGTTCCCATAATGTTTGAGAGTTTTTGTATTAGAATGTTTTGATTTTGATTATTTAATACCACCTCTTGTTGTAGTGACATTATAGTAGATATGTATGTTTTTTCATCTATTCCTGTCTGTTCATAGAAGTACTGATTACCATCCTTTTTGTCAATTTTAAAATCACTAGAAACATCTCTTAAATCCTGATTAAATATTATCGGATTTTTTTTATTAAAATCTCTAAAAATTTCAAATGTATTTCCATTATTTAATTGATATTTTATTTTTCCTGAGAAATCTTCACCAACCCAAGGTAAATATTTTTCATAATCCGAGATTTCTTTTCCATTTTTATTTTTAGAAATTCCATAAAAAATATTTTTTAAATAATTTAATAAAGTAGATTTTCCAGATTCATTTTTTCCATAAATAATATTTATATTATTTTCTAAATTTATTTCTTTTTGTTTTAAAGTTCCATAATTATTTATTTTTATATTTTTAATTTCCAATTATTTTCTCCTCATTTAAAAATATTTTTATTTAATTGTTCTATATCTATAATTAAGTTTATTTTAATTTTCTAAAATAGAAATTCCAATTTCTAATATTTTATCTAATTCTTCTTTTGTATAATTTGTTTTATCTAATTCCTCTTTTATTTCCTTTATAAAAATACCCTTTAAAGTGTTCTCATCTGCTAATTCATCCAAGTTGCAATTTAATTTTGTTTTATCTTTTATTTTTATAATATTTTCTTTATTAATAAATTTATATAAGTTATTTATATTTACTTCAAAATTTCTTTTTCCAATTAATATTATTTTATATAAATTATTATCGTCTAAATATATGTTATTTATCTTTTCTATAAGTTCTTCCTCATCATTTATTTCAGTTATATCAAATTCTAGTTCCTTAAATTCTCTTTTATCCACTGGAATAAAAGCTAATTCTAGTTTTTCTTTTTCAATATTTCCAACAATAAAACCATGTTTTCCTAATTCGTCAAATCCCATTGCAATTGTAGAACCCGGATATATTATATTTTGATTTTTCTCTGTATTATAGTCTAATTTATGTATATGTCCAAGTGCAACATAATCAAAGCCAACTTCTTTTAATTTATTTTTATTTATTGGATTATATTCTAATTGCAATTTATCGCTTGCATTAAGACTTCCATGAGTAATTAATATATTTATTTTATTTTTATCTTCTAATATAATATTTTCAACTTCTGATTTTCTGCAATAAAAGTCTTCAAATCCTACTCCATAAATATTTACTTCCTTATCTTCTACTTTTTCTATTTTTGATGTAAATATTTTTACATTATTATTCCATTTAAAATTTTTATACATAGAATTGGATATATATGGATCATGATTTCCTGGAGTAATAAATATTTTCGTTTGTGATATTTGTTTAAATAAATCATTTATATATTCTATTGTGCTTTTTCTAATATAATTATGTTCATAAAGGTCTCCTGCAATAAATAAATAATCAATATTATTTTCTTTTATGTAATTTATTATTTTTCTGAATACCTCTCTTTGTTCCATTCTTCTTATTTTGCCAAAATCACCTTTTGAACTTAAATATGAAAATGGTGTATCAAAGTGCATATCTGCAATATGTATAAATTTCATTTTTCTTACCTCTTTTATTTTAATTTTTTATTTTTATTAATTTATTTTCATTTTTTTAAAATCTATTTTTATTTTATATATTTATTTATTTTTATTTTATTTATTTATTTTATTTATTTATTTTATTTATTTATTTTATTTATTTATTTTTATATTATTTATTTTTATATTATTTATTTTTATATTATTTTTTATATTTATTTCTATTAATTTATTTTTATATTTTAATTTTTAATTTCTATTCTTTTTTCTTTTTTATTTTATTTATAATTTTATATGTTTTAAATTTTAACAGTCTGTTTTCAAAGTTAAACTTTTGTTTTCTTGTTCTTATTTTATATTATATTGTAAGTTTAGTCAATAGTTTCTATTTTTTGCTTTTTTGTCAATGTCTTATTTTTTTGTAACCTTGTTCTATATCTTATCTGGTTCTTTATTTTTATCATTTTTCGTTTTCACTGTTTTATGTATACCTTTCTATGCCTTTGGTTCATTTGTTTTTATTTGATTACAGCCGAAGGGTTTTAGCCGTTTTTTTGTGTGAAATTTAATGTTTTTTTGACCTATTCATAACTATTTTCTTTTGTAATCGATTTGCCTCGTTTTATAAAGGAAGCCTCGTTTTGTCTTTTTTTGTCTTTTTGTTTTTGTTGTCAGTATATCTGCGGTATATTTTTCTTTTGACAATTTGATGTTTTTTATTATTTTGTTTTTGGTATTAATTTTTTTAATTATTTTTATATTTTTTAGTATTTATTTTATTTAAATTGAATTTAATATTTTATTTTATTATTATTTAAATAATATTTTTATCTTTATTATTCAAATAATTTTATTTATAATATAAGCAACCAGCACAGCCCAAAGAAATTTAATTATATAGCCAAAATCTTCGATTTTTCTATACAACAAAAAAATAAATGATAATTATTTTTATCATTTATTTTAATTTTAATTTTATTTATTTTTAATTTTCATCTATTGGTCCAAACAGCTCATCAAATTTTGCCTCTAATTCTTTTTGAACATCTGCTGAGAATATTTCATTCTCTTCACTTTCTTGTGGTAGCACTGGAGCATCATCTGCCATTTCGTCTATTGTTTGTTTTTTATTTATTTTCATGTTTTCCATATTTAATTTATTATTAGATATATTTTCATCATTTATATTGTTTTGTTCTTGTTTATTTATATTTTCCTTTTTATCATCTATATCATCAAATAAATCATCTAATGATTCAACTTTTAAATCATTTTTCTTACTATTTTCTTCGTCTTCTACATATGGATTATATGGATTGTATTTTCTCCATTTTCCTCTGTCACCAACATTAAAATCTAAGTGATTTAATGTATATGCTGCTAATTTCTTAGCCATTGGACTTTCAAAATAATAATATTTCTTAGCTTTAACTGGCTTTATTCCTTTTTCATAAATAATACACTCATCATTATCCATTCTTCTTAATTCATCTGGTGTCATTAAAGCTCTTCCTAATACTTGATCTGATTCACTAATACCTTGTCTATGATAATGTTTATCTCTATTTATTGATGTACTATCTCTTGTTATTGTCTTTTCTCCTAATGCCTTTGAAAAATATTCTACTGTTTTAAATGAGTTACTTCCTAAAAATACGTGTGTATCACAGTTACCCATAATTGTTTCATATGATTTTTCATAAACTGCTTCTAATTGATCTAAGTTTTGTAAAATAACACTAAACGAAATACCTCTACTTCTACTTGTTGATATTTTCTTATCAAAGTCTGGTATTTTACCAATATTAGCAAACTCGTCGCAAATAAAGAAAGTTGGCATTTTCAATCTTCCACCATTTGCATCTGCAAAGTTATATAATTGTTGTATCATTTGTGAGAAGAATATTGTTAATAAAAAGTCATATGCTGTATGTGTATCTGAAGATATAACATATACTGCTGTTTTTTTGCTTCCTATATCTTCAAAATTAATTGTATCTGTAGAAGTTACTTCTGCAATTTCTTTTGAATCAAATTTACCAAGTTTAGATTGTAATGAGCTTAGTATTGATCCATATGTTTTTTCTGGTGCTATTTCAATTGATTTATAATTCATTCTTGCTGGATGATCATATGGTAATTGATTCATAAGTTCTGTTAACAAGTTACTACCACCGTTAGTATTCGCTGCTCTTACTAATTCTGAACAGCTTGCTAAGTTTTGTTCTTCCTCTGGTCTTGTTGCAATTAAATAATATATTAATGCTTTTAATAACATTTCTGCCATATCGTCCCAATATGGGTCTGAGCTACTTCCCGCTTCTGATTTTTGTCCTTTTACTATTGTGTTAGCAATAACGTCAACATCTATTTCGCTAGATATGTGCATCAATGGGTTATATCCATCACTATTTGCAGGGTTTACTAAATTTAATACTTTTATATCATATCCGTTTTGTTTTAAAAATCCTGAAGTTTTATCATACAACTCACCCTTTGGATCTGTAAATACATATGAACCTAACATTTGATATGCATTTGGTATTGAATATGATGCTGATTTACCAGAACCAGAACCACCGACTACCAATACGTTTACGTTTCCTCTTTTATCAACTGGTAAATAGTGATTTTGAGCTAATAAAATACCTTTATTTTTACTTAATACTTGATATTCCTCTCCACCTTCACTCCAGTCACTTGAGCCATGTTCAATGTCCTTATAATCACTTTTAGCTTTTGATCTAAATAATCCTATTGTTGAGAATACAATATATATAATTGTGTAGTATGCTAATGTTTTAAAAAATGCTCCTATATATTTCTCTCCAAATACTTTTCCAAAAGTATTAAAACTTGTAATATTTGAAAATATTTGCTCTATAAATATACTAAAATCAAAAATTCCATTGTTCGTTGATTCAACAATGGAATATGCAATTGGAGAAACTAGGATTATTGCTAAAATAATCCATAGAATTCCTATTATTATTAAACTTTTTTTATTATCTTTTAATGTTTTTCTTACTTTCATGTTCATAGATTCCTATCACCTTTTCATTAGTTTTTATCTATCCATTTCTACTTGTTTAATTTTTCCTTTTCTTTCTCTTCTTTGTTCTCTTTGTTTTGAAATAACCTCATATGCTCTTGGATTTTTCATAGTTTTAGTTTCATTTGCTGTTACTAATTTACTACTATTTCCACTTTTTTCTACATATCCATTTTCAACACCAATTCCCATTTCTCCTTGTGTTTGAATATGATCTTTTAATACTGTGTCTAGAGTTTGACCTACTTCAATTTCATATTTATTTTCACGTGTATTGAATACTATTCCCATTCCTGTTACTTCTGTTTTGATTTGGTTATTTTCTGAACGTACAGTTGTACTACTCATATAAATACTCCCTTCTATTCTTTACTCTCTCTAATTTCAAATGCAAAATATGATTTGTATGGTTTTAATTTGCATTTACCTTTTACTTCATTTGTTTCTTCATCAAAATATAAAATTGGTTTGATTTCTTCTGTTGTTTCTGGATCTATTATTGATATAGGCCTCTTTAAATCAGGTGTATATCTAAACTCTTTATATTCTTGTTCTTGCTCTGAATATAAAGTATCAAACTTAATTGGTATAGGACGTTTAGCTATTTTTACTTTGTCCTCCTCTAAAAGTCCCATGTTAATAACTACTCTATCTTGCCCAAAAGATAAAATTACTAATTCTTCCTCATTTTCTGGTTCATCAACAAAAAATGTTTTCTTTTTTAAATTTCCATTTAATTCTTCAGCATACTCTAAACGTTGTACTGTAAATTTTGGATACTCTTGTAATAATTCTCTTGGTGTTTTGTTCACCCTATAAATTACTGTATTTACTCCTTGAGGATCTGTAATACTAAAGTGTTTACCTTGTATTTTGTCCATCTTTTATACTCCTTTTTCTATGAATTGTAGTATAATACATAGTTTGTCTTTTGTTAAATTTCATCACTACATTAAATTATAGTACATTTTTAGCAATATGTCAACCTTTTTGAGCGATAAAACTTATGTTAACTATGTATTTCTCTTGGATTATATTTTGATATTTTCTTTAATTGTTCAAATAATTTCTTTTCTTCCTCTGTTATATCAGTAGGATTCATTATTTGAATATTTATAATTAAATCTCCTCTACCACCTTTTCCGTCAAGGTACCCCTTTTCTTTAAGCTTTAAGCTTTCTCCACATTGTGTTCCTTGTGGTATATATAGTAATATTTCTTCATCAATAGAGGAAATATTTAATTTTGTTCCTAAAGCAGCTTCCCAAGGTGTTACATATAAATTCTTAATTAAATCAACACCATTTAATGTAAACTTTTTATCATTTTCTATATGAATTCTTACTAATAAATCTCCAGCTTTTCCTCCGTTTTCCCCTGGTTTTCCTTGCCCCATTAAACGTATTTTTTCTTCATTTCTAATTCCAGCTGGTATCTTTATATTAAATTCTCTCATTTTTCCATTTACAGCTCTTAATGCTAGCTTTTTTTCTACTCCATAAAATGCATCAAATATAGATACTGTGATTTCAGTTTCTATATTTTCTCCTTTTATAGGAGCTTTGCCACCATTTATATCTTCACTTTTAGCTTTATTATTTTTAATTTCACCAAAAAACATTTGAAAAAACTCAGCAAATGCAGACTTCTTTTCTTTTTTAGCTTGTCCTCTATTTTTCTGCTTTTTACCTATACGAGAATTCCACATTCTGTCATATTTCCTTCTTGTAGAAGAATTTGACAAAGTTTTATATGCTTCATTTATGTCTTTAAATCTTTCTTCTGAAAAATTACTGGTAGTATTAATATCCGGATGATATTTTTTCGCCTGTTCTCTATATGCTTGCTTTATTTGTTCTGTTGTTACATTACTGTTTGGCAACCCCAATATCTTATAATAATCTTTGAAAATCATTTAGATTTCCCCCTAGTATGCCCTCTAATTTTTCTGTCTTTTGTTATGTGCCATATTATATCATATATTTTTAGCGTTTTAAATAGTTTTAAGCCAATTCTATTAAATTATCTAGCAATTTTGAATATGGTATTCCACATTCTTCCCATAGTTTTGGATACATACTAATTTGAGTAAAGCCTGGCAAAGTATTTATTTCATTTATACATACTTTGTTGTCACTTTTTCTGATAAAGAAATCTACTCTTGCTAATCCTTTTCCATCAACAGCTTTGAAGGCTTTTATTGCTAATTTTTTAATTTCTTCTTGTTTTTCTTTTTCAACTTCCGCAGGAATAACTACTCTAGATTGTGCATTATTATATTTTGCATCAAATGTATAAAAGTCCTCTGCTGGCAAAATTTCTCCTACGCAAGTAGCTTTTACGTCTGTGTTTCCAATTACAGCACATTCAACTTCTCTTCCTATTATTTCTTCTTCTATTAGAATTTTAGTATCATATTTACTTGCATATTCAATAGCTTGCTTTAATTCTTCAATGTTTTCCGCTTTCTTTATTCCAACTGATGAGCCTGAATTAGATGGCTTAACAAAAACTGGTAATCCTAATTTACTTTCTATTTTCTTACAAATTTGATCTAAATCTAATGTTTCTTCATCAAAGTTTTTATGAACATATGTATATTTTCCCTTTTCAGCCTTTATATAAGCATAGTCTGCTTGAGGAATTTGTGCTTTATCAAATACTATTTTTGCATACACTTTATCCATACAAATGCTTGAGCTAAGCACCTTGCAACCTACATACTTAATTTTTAATAATTCTAATAAGCCTTGAATTGTTCCATCTTCTCCGTATAAACCGTGTAATACAGGAAATGCTATATCCAAACTTTTTAAATATTCAAATTCATTTTCTATTTTTTCTAATTCTGTTATCTCATCTCCAACATGTAATGGAACAATGTCTTGTACCGGTTTTGTATATTTATACCATTCTCCGCTTCTACTAATATATATTGGTAGAATTTCATATTTTTGTTTATCTAAATTAGAAATTATTGAAGTTCCTGAAGATATAGAAACCTCGTGTTCTGTGGACATTCCTCCAAATATAACACCTATTTTTTTCATTGACTCTTTCCTTTCATTTATGGAACACACTGTGCTCCGCTACAATTTTTCATAGATTACTTAACATTATCATTTTAGCAAATAGCTTCACAAATTTCTGTAAATTTCATATAATTTGATGCTTTTATTAATACAACATCATCTTTTTGTAATGTCTTATTTAATAAATTTATTGCTTCTTCATTTGAATTACAAATGTATGTATTCTCTATTCCATTTTCTTTGGCTTTATTTATTAAATTTTTTACTTCTGTTCCTACACAAATAAGAATATCAATATTATCTTGTGCAACAATTTCTCCAATTTTTTCATGTATCTCTTGACTGTATTCTCCTAATTCTCCCATATCTCCTAATACAGCTATCTTTCTTGGATTAGGTAATTTACTCATATAATCCAAAGCAGCTTTCATTGAATCATAATTTGCGTTATAACAGTCATTTATAACCATAGCTCCACATTTTGCTTGTTTTATTTCCATTCTTTTTTTAGTAAGTTCAAAATTTTCTATTCCTTTTAATGCCCTTTCAATTGGAATTTCAAATACTTTCGCAACACTTAAAGCACATAAACTATTTGATACAAAGTGTTCTCCACCAACTGGAATATGTACATTATATGTTTTGGAATCTATAACTGCTTCACAATCTGTTCCATTTTCATGGAATATTGCATTTTTTCCTATAATCATACTTCCTGCTTGTGTTCCATATGTAATAACATTATATTTTCCTTTTTCTTTTTCATACCAGTCATTTAATAAATCATTATCATAATTTATTATTACTGTTCCATTTTTATTTAGTCCCTCAAGTATTTCAAGTTTCGCTTTTAATATATTTTCCCTCGAGCCTAAAAGTCCAATATGTGCTGTTCCTATATTTGTAATAATTGCAACATCTGGTTTTGCAATTCTAGAAAGCAAACTTATCTCTCCAAATGAGTTCATTCCCATTTCAAGTACCATTACTTCTTCATCTTTTAAGCTAAGTAATGTAAGTGGCATGCCTATTTCATTGTTATAATTTCCTTGTGTTTTTAGCACTTTATATTTTTGTGAAAGTACACTTGCTACCATATCTTTTGTGCTTGTTTTTCCTACACTTCCTGTAATTGCAACTACAGGAATATTGCACATACTTCTTTTATATGCTGCTAATTCTTGTAGACATTTTACTGTGTTTTCTACTAAAACTATTGTTGCTTCTGGGTATTTTTTTAATATTTCGTTTGAAATTTCTACATCCTGTAAAATACATGCTATAGCACCTTTTTCTAGTGCTTGTTCATACAATTTACTTCCATTAAAAGTCTCACCTTGAATTCCCAAATAAATTTCACCCTTATTTAGAATTCTTGTATCTTTGCATAATTTATCAAAAACTAAATTTTCATCACCTTGAATTAATTTTCCATTGCATTTCTCTATTATATCTTTAATTGTTATTTCCATATTTCTACCTTCTTCTTTTTTTATTTATTATATTCCAATTTATATAATTTTTGCAATAAATTTACACGAAAAAATCGCCTTAGTTTTATACTAAAGCGATTTTTTTCAAATCACTGAGCTGTTCTATTAGTAATTTCTATTGCTTTTGTAACAATGTTACCGCAAGTTTTTAGTGGCGTATTAATGTGTTAACGTTCCATTTGGTGTATTTGTTATTACTAAAATATCTTGTTCTTCTCCTGTTTTAGCATTTATATATACTAAAAAGTCTGTGTCATCAACTTTTCCTTTAAACTCCCAACATAATACTTCAGTTTTCCACTCAGTTGGAATTATTGCTAAATTTTCACTTAAAATTTCTATTTTTGAATTTAAATCTTTTTTAGCTTGCTCTTTTGTTATTTTCACATCTGATATATTTCTTTTTTCATGGCTATTTAAATATCCTGTTGTCTCAATTCCCATTATTTCTCCATTATCTAGAGCAACTTTTAATTTGATTAAATCTGGGTATACTGTTACTCCATCTTGTTCATATGCATAGTTTATTGTCACAATTCCATCTTGTTTTAAATAATAGGTTTCTTTCATATCATCAAATCCGCGAGATTTTAAAAAGTCTTTTCCTATTTCGTCAGCTCTTTCTTGTGTTACACTTTCAGCTTGAATATCTCTGTTGTAATTCATAAATACTACATGTCCACCTTTTTCAGAAATAGATATTACCATATTTGAATTTGTTTCTCCATTTACTTTTACACTAAAATCAAATGTTGGCATATTAGTGTTTTCGGATTTTCCTGTTGAAGTTATTTCTTGAACTTTGTCTTCTCCAATAAATTTTTTAGCAATTTCTTGTGCTTTTTGTTCATCTATATTATCACCTGTTAGTCCTCTCTTTTCTTTGCTAGTTATGTGTTCAGAAAATGCTCCATCATAAATTAAGCCTGAATATTCGTGGAAGTTTTGCTCCATATTACTAAAACTACTTTTTGAAATATTGCTAACTTCCTGCGCAAAAGCAACACTTCCTTTTTTAGTTAATTCTCCCCAACTAATTCTTCCACTTCCTATATCTGCGGATAATTGGTCTAAAGTGTTTTTTAATTGTACGCTATAATTATGCAATTCTTTTAAATTATCTAAATCCTCTTGTGTTAATTTTTCATTTTTTATATTTTTTCTAGATAATGAAAAACTATAATCACTCACTTGATTTAAAAATTTTGCTGTATTCTCAAGTTCTACCGATTCTATAGGTAATCTTGACAAATACACTTGTGCTAAATTGGCTTCTTTCCATACATTTGTTAATGTTTCTGCTCCATGTTCTGAGGTACTTGATATAAGTGATTTTGCCAAATATGTTTCCACATCTTGTACGTAATTTACTAATTCATAAAAAGCCATATTATATTGGTTTTCTGAAGCTTGTCTATAGTCTACTTGTTTTTTATAAATCCATATTCCCATTGCTATTATTATAGCAAATAAAACTACTACAACACTAAGCATGTGTCTATCTTTTAATCTGTTTTTCCAATCTACTAATTTATTCATTTTTTATCTTCCTTTCTTATTTACAAAATCTATGTTTTCCAATAGTTTTTATAAGAGGTCTTGACCAAATCCACTTGTTTGTCGCAGTGGCAGGATTAAAATAATATACAGCTCCACCAGTTGGATCCCACCCATTCATTGCATCTCTTGCTGCTTTCATTACAGTTGCTTCATCCTCCATAGCTTGATTTATTTGTCCGTCAGCCACTGCCGTAAAAGCACCCGACTGATAAATTACTCCTGCAATAGTATTTGGAAACCTTGAGTCTTTTACTCTGTTTAATATCACTGCTCCAATTGCCACTTGTCCTTCATAAGGTTCTCCTCTTGCTTCCCCATTTATTGCTCTTGCAAGAAGTTGTATATCTGAGTTACTACCACTACTTGCAGCTTGCACTTCTTCCTTTGGTAACATATTTATTACATAAATAATAAGAAATATTAAAGCTATAAAAATGCTAAAAATCAATTTTTTTCTCATAATAAACTCCTGAATTTTTGTTATTGGTATTTTGCACATTTTTTTGTAAAATTATTCATTTAATTGTGATTTTGAATAATGTGTGATACAATTGGTTCAAATAAATACAAGGAGAAAGAAATTTTATGAGAAAAGTGATAATCTTTTATGCATCCTATGGTGGTGGACATTTATCAGCTGCAAAATCTATTCAAAAATACATAACAGAAAATTATGAAAATATTGAAACTCAAATGATAGACTGTATGAAATATGTAAATAGACCTATAGAAAAGATGACAACTGGTGCTTATAGAGAAATGGCTAAAAAAGCTCCAAAGTTGTGGGGCAAAGTATATGAAGGCTCTCAAAAAGGCTTGCTTTCTGAAATTAGCAAAGATAGTAATAAATTGATGGCTAAAAAATTAGGAAAATTAATTAATGAAATAAATCCTGATTTAATTATTTCCACTCACCCATTCAGTAGTCAAATGGCAAGTTATTTAAAAGCAAAAGGTAAAATTGATTGTGAAATTGCAACAATTTTAACTGATTTTGCTATTCATAAACAGTGGCTTGTTGGCAGTGAATATACAAATAATTTCTTCGTCTCAAATGATAATATGAAAAATGATATGATTGAATTAGGAATAAATGAAAATAAAATCCATGTTACCGGAATTCCTATGTCTGATAGATTTTTCGAAAATTTTGATAAAGAAAAAATCTATAAAATGTTTGAATTAAATCCTAGTAAGAAAGTAATTTTATTTTTCGGTGGTGGTGAATTTGGTTTAGGAAAAGATAGAACTGTTCAAGTTTTAGAAGCTTTTATCAAAAAACTTACTGATTTTCAAATTGTTGCCGTAGCAGGTAAAAATGAAAAAATGAAAGAGGCTTTTGAAGAATTAGTTAAAAATAATCAAGCTGAAGATAGAGTTAGAGTTCTTGGTTTTACAGATAAAGTTCCAGAACTTATGAATATATCTTGCTTAGTTGTAAGTAAGCCTGGTGGTCTTACAACTACTGAGAGTTTAGCTTCTAACTTACCTATGATAATTATTAATCCAATACCCGGTCAAGAAGAAGAAAATGCTGAATTTTTAGAATCTAAAGGTGCTGGTATCTGGCTTAGATCAGATGCTAATCCAGATGAAATTATTGACTTGGTATTTAAAGATGAAAATAAACTTATTGAAATGAGAGAAAATGCAATTAAACTTGCTAAAAAGAATTCTACTAAAGAAATTTGTGATATATTATTAAAATAAATTTTTATATTTATATAATATAAAAAATAAGATGTGGTAAATTTTATTATTTACTACATCTTATATTTTTGCTCTCGCTTTTACTACAAACCTTTTACTTCCATCTTTATTGCATGTTATCAATGTTACTTCTGTATTGCCTTTTGTCAACTGGCTAGTACAATCTGTGTCATATGGTCCAACAGTATAGGTATCATATACTTCATAGTCTAAAGTTTTTCCAGTTAAATCTGTTATTTTTACAATTGCTCCTTTTTTTATTTTATTTAACTTTCCAAAAAATCTTGAATCTTCATAATTATGTCCTACAATACACATATTTCCAACTTCATTTGGATTTGTGCCCCAATATTTGTTTAATGATATTTTTAACAAAGCTGTTGATGTTGATGACAAAACTGGATATTTTATTCCAAGGCTAGGAATATTTAGATTAGCTATCACATCATAAGTTTTTCCATTACTTGCTTTATATTTTAAAGTATTATTTAAGAGGGATTATATTCTTAGTTTAATAAGTATATATAAATTCCCTCTTATATAATAAACATTAAATATCTCTTAGTTTATTTGTTCTTATAAATGCATATCCACCACATAAAGCAGTAATTGTAATAACTACAATAACTCCCATTCCAATACCTGTTTGAGGTAATTTTCCTGTTGCTTTAGTATTATCTGTTATTTTATCAGTCTCATTTGGTATATTTGAAGATTTTCCGCTTCCATCCATTGAATAAATTTCTGCTTCATATACTGTTTTAGTATCCATTACTAACTTTCCCCATAGTGCGAACTTCTTTGTACCTGTAAAACCTGATAAATCTTTTTCAAATTTTCCATCTTTAGTTTCTACCCAATCTTTTTCATTATATTGTGGTAATGTCTGTTTGTATTTTGTTAAAAATTCAGCATATGTTATTTTTGAATTTTTATATTCTTCTTTTAATGCTGTTAATTCACTAAACTTTTTATCAGTTACTTCTACAAATTGATAGTATAATTTATAACTTCCTGTATAGTTTTTTACAGTTATACTTGATGTACCATTAAATATTACATATGGGAAAGACAAATATTGTTTTGTGTCTTCTGTACCTGTATTATTATTTGATTTTACAACAGTTACTGTACAAGTTGCTTTTTTGTTACCATCTTGTGTAGTTACTGTAATTATTGCAGAACCAACTTTCTTTCCTGTTATCTTTCCAGCATTATTAACTGCTACAATAGATTCATCACTTGAAGTCCAATTTACTATTTTATTTGTAGCATTAGTTGGTTTAAATGTAGGTGTAAGTGTAAGTGTTTCTCCTAGTTTTAAAGTTTTTGTTGATGGTACTGAAATACCTTCTAATGCAATATCTGGCTCTAAATTATCTACTAATATATAACCATATATATTTTTTAATCCAGTACCAGAAAAATATATCCACATATAATATAATCCATTTTCAGGAACAGATATATTACTTTGAGGATATCCAAATCCATTCATACCTGTAGCATAGTCATAACCATTCCAGTACTCCCAAGTAGTCCAATTTGAACTAGGTGGGTTTGTTTTTAACATTCCCTCAAGTTCCATTACATCTCCATTTTTTGATTTAATTTCTTTATACTTATTTATAATGCTAGTATCTGTAATTTTTTCATACTGATAATATGCCTCGCTATTTGAAGCACATCTTAATGCAATTTGAATACAATCTGTAGAGCTAGAGTTAAATTGTTTTCCGTTATTAAGTACTGTATAGTTTGCTACCCTTAAATATGGTGTTTTTAAATTAACAGAATATGGTTGTAATACCACAGTATCTGTAGTTTTATCTTTTATCGTGATATAACCTGTATCAACAACATTTATAACATCTCTTAAATCTTTTGTAGTAGTTGTTACATCAACAACTGCTGTTGTTTCAGTATATTCTGTTATTAAATGCCATGTTAATACTTCTGCAGCTACAGTTTTTGTAAGACCAAATTCATATTCATGTGTTTTGTCTAAAGTCAATCCTTTAAATTCAAATTTCATACTACCATTGTTTGAATAAATATTTCTTGTTACGCTTACATCAGCTGCATTAACTACATTAGGTATTAATAATAGAATAGCAAATATTGCTATTATTAAATATTTAGCTTTTGTCATTTTAATTTTTCTCCTTTGATATAGTATTATTCATTGATTTTTTTATCAAATAAAGACATTGCAATCTTCCCAACTACTGGTAATTCTGGATCTTCTCCCTTATTAACTTTAACAATTCCAATAATCACAAGAGCAATATATAATCCATATACAATTGTTGAGAAAAATGGAATATATACAGGAATAAATCTATAAATCATGTATATTACCATATATCCTATACCTATAACTATAGCTTGTGCTGCATGGATTTTTGTATTTCTTTCATTGTCTTTCATACCATATAGTACAATAAGACCTCCAATCCATGTAAATATGTATGCTAAAACTCCTTTTCCTTTTTCTGACATATTTTTCATCTCCTTTCTCTATTTTTCATTTATATGTATATCAATAAAATCGAAAAAAGTCAATGTTTTTTTACTTTTTGCACAGAAAAAGTTGAAAAGTATTTCACACTTTTCAACTTCTTATAATTCTCTTCTTCCTTCCAAAGCTTTACTTAAAGTAACTTCATCTGTGTACTCTAAATCTCCACCTACCGGAATTCCATGTGCAATTCTTGTAACCTTTACTCCAAGTGGTTTTACAAGTTTTGATATATACATTGCTGTTGCTTCTCCTTCAACTCTTGGATTTGTTGCTAAAATTATTTCTTTAACTTGTCCTTCCATTAAACGTGAAAGTAACTCTTTTAATTTTATATCATCTGGCCCTACTCCATTCATTGGAGAAATACTTCCATGCAATACATGGTAAACACCTTTAAATTCATGCGTTCTTTCCATTGCAACAACATCTCTTACATCTTCTACAACACAAATAATAGAATGATCTCTATTTTGATTACCACATATTGGGCATGGGTCTGTATCTGTAATATTATAGCATTGTGAACAATATTTTAAATTCTTTTTTGCATCTTGTATTGCTGTTATAAATTCATTAGTTTCTTCTTCACTTGCATCTAATATATGAAAAGCAAGCCTTGCTGCTGTTTTGTTTCCAATGCTAGGCAATTTTTCAAATGCTTCAATTAATTTTTCTATTGATGGTGAATAATATGACATCTTACATTAACCCCGGAATATTGTATTTTCCAAGCTCTTGAGCTTGTGCACTGTCAACTTTTCTTAATGCTTCATTTACACAACTTAATATTAAATCTTGTAACATTTCTACATCTTCTGGATTAACAGCTTCTTTTTGAATTTTAATTTCTTTTAATTCTTTACTACCAGATACTTTTACATATACTGCTCCACCACCAACACTTGCATCAAACTCTTTATTTGCAAGTTCTGTTTGTGATTTTTCCATATCTGCTTGCATTTTTTTTGCTTCTTTCATTAATTGATTGATGTTCATTCCACCAAATCCTCCCATTCCTCCTGGGAAACCTCTTTTTGACATTGTAATACACTCCTATTCTTCTATAATATTTATTGGAATATCTAATTCCTCTTTAATTGTATCTTCTGAGTTCTTTTGTTTAGCCTTTTGAGCTAAAATAGCATCTTGACAATCTAATAGTTTAATTCTCATCTCTTTACCACATTCTATTGAAACAAGTCTTGTTAATTCTTGTATATTTTCCGGCTTTTCCATAATGCTCTTTACAAATGGAGTCAACCCATTTTGAAATACTATACCAACTGTCATGTCATTTAACATTGTCGCAACTGTGTTTAGTAAGTTACTTGCTAAAAGCATTTTTCTGTCTTGTTTTAATTGTTCAATTATTTTATTCCAGAATGGCAATTTTTCTATATTTAAATTTGAAACCTGTTCAATGTGTACTTTTCCTACAGGCTTATCGAATTTTTTTTCTTGTTTTGGCTCTGTACTTTGTTGAACTGCCACCTTAATATTTCCTGAATTTATTTTATTTTCTAAATTATTTAATCTTGCTGTTATATCTTCAAGTCCCGATGTATTTACACTTTCTTGTGGACTACAAAGCTTAATCATTTCAACTTCAAATAGTACTGTTTTTTGCGAAGACCATTTCATATTATTTTCAAGTTCTGATAATGCGTAAATTATTTGAAGTAATCTTTCTTTTGAAATTTGTTTTGAAATTTCATCCATTTGTTTTAATTCGTCTTGGCTATATATTTCAAGCTTTCCACCTGTTTTATATACTAACATATCTTTAGCATATTTAATAATTTCCCATAATAAGTTGTTTAATTCTTTCCCTTGATTAGTAATGTCTTCAATTGTTTTTAATATATCTTCTACTTTATATTCAGCAATTGCTTTCATAATTTGTGCTATAAATGTTAGTTTTGGAATTCCAACCAAATCTTTAACTAAATTTTCATCAATTTTATCATTTCCTTCTTGAATACATCTTTCAAGAATACTTAAAGCATCTCTCATTGCTCCATCTGCTAAAACTGATATTATTTTTAATGCTTCTTTTGTAATTTCTATGTTACTTTCTTTACATACATACTCAAGTCTTTTACTAATATCATCATTTGATATTTTTTTAAAGTCAAAACGTTGACATCTTGAAAGTATTGTTGCTGGTAACTTTTGAGGTTCTGTTGTGGCTAATATAAATTTAACATGTGCTGGTGGTTCTTCTAATGTTTTTAAAAGTGCATTAAAAGCTCCTGTTGAAAGCATGTGAACCTCATCTATAATATATACTCTGTATTTTGCAAGTGTTGGTAAGAAATTAACCTCATCACGAATTGCTCTGATGTCGTCTACACTGTTATTTGAAGCAGCATCCATTTCAACAATATCTGTTAAAGAACCTGATAATGCAGCTTTGCAAATTTCACATTCATTACATGGCTCTCCATCTTGAGGATTTAAACAGTTTACAGCTCTTGCTAAAATTTTAGCAGTAGTAGTTTTTCCAGTACCTCTAGTACCATTTAATAAATATGCATGACCAACTCTACCAGACGTAATTTGATTTCTTAATGTCTTAGTAATAGCTTCTTGACCAACCATATCTGAAAATTTTAGTGGCCTAAATTTTCTATACAAAGCCGTATATGCCATACTTTTATCACCTTTTCTTTAATAAATAAATGATATGAAAATTTAGGGCACTAGTCACTCTATGGAGAATAACTCCACACAAAAGTATCTACTTATTGCTGCTTCCTTCCGGATCTGACAAGGTTCATAGGCTTTTATTGGTTTATTCTCCATACAATGACTACGCTTTACTTTAATCATATCATTTGCATTATATACTTTTTTAGTTCAAATATCAAGTATTATTTTACTCTTTTAAAAATTATATCACTTGTGTCGTTTATTTCTAAATAACAATTTTTATCTTCTCCAAACTCACTAGTTGGAAGGTTCAATTCAATATTTGTTTTATATTTAGCTTTAGTAGTCTCTATTGTAAAGTCAAAAGAAACTTTGAATTTTATTTCTTCATAACTAGCTTCAATTTTTTCTAATAGGCTAGAATTATGTTCAATTTGTTTATCTTTGTCTGAGCTATATTCTCCTATATTTGTATTGCTTATACGAAATACTGCAGTTCCACCTTTACTACCTATTTCTAAATTAGTTGAACTACTTTGACTTGCACCTTTAAACTCTAATTTTTCTTTAACTTCAAATTGTTCATCATATGCAAAAAGTCTACCTGCTTCACTATTAGGCATATATACTTTTATACTTCCTTTTTGAGGTTCTTCAAGCACTTTTATATTATCTATTTTTACTGATTTTATAAGTAAATTTTGTGAGTTTTCTGCATTTTGGTCAATGTAAAAATGAATATCATTATTTTGGAAAATACTAAAATCCCATTTTTTATCACTCTCTCCATTTTCTACACCTTCAACTGTACCAACTACTATAACTTTTGAAAGTTTAAAAGGCATATTAGTTTCACCTTCAACCTCATATTTAATCATTAATATACCAACTATTACTAATACAAAAATTAGTATTGTTATTGCTATTACAAGTTTTATCATTTGCTTTTTACTATCTGTAAACATTTTGCTCTCCTTTTTTTATTGGCGGAGCAGGTGGGATTCGAACCCACGTGGCGCTTTCGAGACGCCTAATTGATTTCGAATCAACCTCGTTATGACCGCTTCGATACTGCTCCATATTTTTAATTTTTCTTTTTGTTGTCTCTTAATTCTCTAAAAAAATCTTTTAAAATTTTTTCACATTTTGGTTGTAGCACCCCTGTTTCAACTTCTATTTTATGATTAAATTCATATCTAAACAAGTTAATTACAGAGCCACAAGCACCAGTTTTTTCATCCATTGTTCCAATATATAGTTTCTTTATTCTGGCTTGTATTAACGCTCCTGCACACATACTACAAGGTTCTAAAGTAACATACATTTCGCACCCTGATAATCTCCAAGCATTTAATTTTTTACTGGCCTTTTGAATTGCTATAATTTCTGCATGCCTAGTAGTATCTTTTTTTTCTTCTTTTTCATTATATGCTCTTGCTATAATTTTATTATCTTTTACAATAACCGCACCTACTGGTATTTCGCCCTTTTCATATGCTCTTTTAGCCTGTTTAAGTGCCTCTCTCATAAACTTTTCTTTTTCTGTCATACTCTCTCCTAGATTTATAAAAGTGGTGTGCCTAGCGGGAATTGAACCTGCGACCTCTCGCTTAGGAGGCGAGCGCTCTATCCAACTGAGCTATAGACACATGTATTTATATAATACAATATTTTTTTATTTTTAGCAAGTGTTTTCAAAACTATGATTTTATGGTATATTTATATAGAGGTATTTTATGGAATTAAAAGAAAATGAGAGAATTGATGATTTAGAATTAAATAATTTAAAAATTATACAAAATAAAAATGGTTTTTGTTTTGGAATGGATAGTGTGTTGCTTTCTGATTTTGCAAAGAATGTTAAATCAAATGCAAAAGTTATTGATTTAGGTACTGGCACCGGTATTTTGCCAATATTGCTTTCTGCCAAAACTAAAGCTTCCAAAATTGTTGGAATAGAAATTCAAAAAGAAGTTACTAATATGGCTAGTCGAAGTGTTTTGTTAAATAACTTACAAGATAAAATAGAAATTGTTTGTGAAGATATTAAAAACTTAAAAAATATTTACGAAACTAACTCTTTTGATGCAATTGTAACAAATCCACCATATAAAACTAAAGGCACTGGTGGAATAAATGAAGTTGAGGCTAAGCTTATTTCTCGTCATGAAATAACTGCTGATTTAGAAGATTTTATTTCTATTGCTAGTTATTTATTAAAAGACCAATCTAGTATTTATATGGTTCACAGACCAGAAAGATTAGTTGATATTTTATCTCTTCTTAGAAAATATAAATTGGAACCTAAAGAATTAAAATTAGTACAACCAAGTTGTGATAAAGCTCCAAACCTAGTTTTAATTAAAGCAATCAAAAATGCAAAACCATTTTTAAAAGTTGACAAACCTCTCTATATATATAATTCTGATGGTACTTATACAGAAGAATTATTGAAAATATATAATAAAATTTAGGAGGGCTACATGGCTGGTAAAATTTATTTGGTGGCAACACCTATTGGAAATTTAAATGATATGACATTTCGTGCAATAGATACATTAAAAAATGTTGACCTAATTGCAGCTGAAGATACAAGACAAACTTTAAAATTATTAAATTATTTTGAAATTAGTAAGCCAATGATCAGTTATCATAGGCATAATGAAGATGTAAAATCAGAGGGTTTAATTGAAAAAGTATTAGCTGGCAAAAACATCGCAATAGTGACAGATGCAGGTACTCCTGGAATTTCCGATCCAGGCGAAGAAATTGTAAAAGAGGCAATTAAAAATAATATTGAGGTTATTCCAATACCTGGTGCATGTGCCTTAATTAATAGTTTAATTGTTTCTGGAATTTCGACAACCGAATTTTCTTTTTATGGTTTTTTACCTTTAAATAAGAAAAATCGTAAAGAAAAATTATTGCAAATTATGAAAGAGCAAAAAACTGTTATTTTATATGAAGCTCCACATAAGTTACAAAAAACTTTAGAAGATATTTTAGAAAATGTTGGAGATGTCCAAGGCTGTTTAGTAAGAGAGCTTACCAAAATTCATGAGCAAAAAATATATGGTAAAATTTCAGAACTAATAACTTTATCGAAAGAACCTAAAGGTGAATATGTAATTATTCTAGATTTAAATAAAACTGAAAATGCTGATGAAGTTGATTTTTCTAAAATGAGTTTAGAAGAACATTATAATTTTTATGAAAAATTAGGATTAGACAAAAAAGAAATTATTAAACAAATAGCAAAAGATAGAAATGTTAGCAAAAATGAAATTTATCAAAATTTTATATCAAAAAAATAGTGTAACACCTTTCGTTACACTATTTTTTGATTTATTCTTCTTCTTTAATTTCTGATAACTTCTCTAAACATTTATCACAAACTAATTTACCTTTGTATTCAGATAATTTTTTAGAATTTCCACAGAATATACAGTTTGGTTCATATTTTTTTAATATTATATTTGAGCCATCAACATATATTTCAATTGGGTCTTTTTCTGCAATTCCAAATTTATTTCTTAGTTCAATAGGAATAACAACTCTTCCTAATTCATCCACTCTTCTTACAATGCCAGTAGCTTTCATTAAAAACCTCCTTAAAATAACATTTTTCGACAAATTCATTATATATTGATAATACCACAAAAACTTTGTAATTGCAAGCAAATGTCGACAAAAAATTAACAATTTTTGTAATTTTTTTGTGTCGATTAGTCGAATTTTGTCGAAAGACATCTTTTGTAATAAAAAACAAGCTTAAGAATACAATTAAATCATAAGAGGTGATTTTTTGTTAAATATAATTTGGCCTGCATTTATTATAATTTCTGTTATATACGCCTTAATTTCTGGAAATATTGAAAATGTAAGTAATGGCTTTTTTGATTCTGCAAATTCTGCGGTTCAGCTTACACTTACTTTTTTTGGTACAATTTGTTTATGGAATGGAATAATGGAAATTGCTAAAAAAACTAGTTTAACTAATGCTTTAAGTAAAGCTTTAAAACCATTTATAAATTTTCTATTTCCAGAATTAAAAAATAATAAACAAGCACAAGATGAAATTTCTATGAATATGGTTGCTAATTTACTTGGCCTTGGAAATGCAGCCACTCCTCTTGGCTTAAAGGCTATGAAAACAATGCAACAAGATAACCCTAAAAAAGATACTTTAACTAATTCTATGGCAATGTTTATTGTTATAAATACTGCATCTTTACAACTTATACCTACTAATGTAATTGCTATTAGAAGTTCCCTTGGTTCTAATTCTCCCAGTGGAATTATTATTCAAGTTTGGTTTGCAACAATTATAGCTGGTATAGTTGGAATTACGTCAGCTAAACTTTTAATGAAAAAATTTTAATAAAAAAGGACTGTATATATGCAAGTAGTTAATTTTTTATCAGCCTTAGCAATTCCTGCCACAATAATAATTATTATTTTTTATGGTATAAAAGAAAAAGTAAAAATTTTTGACACTTTTTTAGATGGTGCTAAAGAAGGCATGCAAATAGTAGTTGAACTATTTCCTACTTTATTAGGAATTTTTTTAGCAATTGGACTCCTCAGAACTTCTGGTGTTTTAGAGTTTATAATTTCGATTATTTCGCCAATTACAAACATTTTAAATATTCCTAGCCAAATTTTACCTTTAGCAATGTTAAGGCCAATTTCAGGTAGTGCATCAATTGGTGTAGCTGTAGATATTATGAAAAATTACGGTGTTGATAGTTTAATAGGGGTTATTGCTTCTACAATTATGGGATCTACAGAGACTACTTTCTATACAATTGCTGTATATACAGCTTGTATTAAAATAAAAAAAATCCGCTTTGTTTTATTAGCGGCTTTATTGGCAGACTTTGCTGGAATGGTTGCATCTGTAGTTATTTGTCGATTTTTGTCGTGAAGTTTTTGTTGACAAGTTGAAATTTTTATAGTAGTATATGTTCATAGTTTATAACTTTTGTTTCAAAAAGGACAAATAATATGTTATTTCAAATTATATTTTTTATTTCTTTATATTTTATTCTTAAAAATTTAATTTCTAAATTTTTAGCTATAAGAATTCTAAAGAAAATTTCAGATTAATGATTTTATTTTTGTAGAGGGCATTTTTTAATTCATATATCCCCTATATATGTTTTTTTCAATGGCAATCTCCCAATTTTAATTTTAATTACATAGCCCCGTTTTTATGATAATTTTGAAGTTCCTTGAAATTCCCTCTACAATACCAATATATTAATGATGATAAGTTTCATTATGTTGAATTTTGAAGCCTCTAAATAATTGCTCTAACAAAAATACGCGTATTAATTGATGTGGAAATGTCATTTTTGAAAATGATATTAATTCGTTAGCTCTTGATAATAATTTTTTTGACATTCCTAGTGTTCCACCAATTAAAAAAGTAATATGTGAAGAATATTGTGTGATTTGCTCTATTTTTTCTGAAAACTCTTCAGATGTATATTGTTTTCCATTTAAATCTAGTGCAATTACATAACTATTTTCTTTTATATTCGCTAAAATGTTATTACTTTCTTTTTCAATTATTTTTAGTTTTTCGGCTTCACTTAAATTTGATGGAACTTTTTCATCTTGTAATTCCACAATATTAAAAATGCAATACTTAGAAAGTCTTTTTGAATATTCTAATATTGCATTTTTTAAATAATCTTCTTTTAATTTTCCGACACATATACAGTCAATATGTAACATTTATGATACCTCTAAATTTAATATTTCGCTCGGATTTGAACGGTTTGCAATCCCAACTTTAATTTTATTTTCATCAAAATTATTAGCACATAATTCATCAATAACAGTTTTGTATGCTAATTCTGGAAAATTACTTTCCTTGCTTAAATGTCCTAGCATAACATTTTGCAAACCAGAATTTAATAAACATGAAATGGTTTTCCCAGCTGCCTCATTTGATAAGTGTCCATTTGGACCTGCTATTCTTTGTTTTAAAGAATATGGATATCTTGAATATGCTAATATATTTGGATCATAATTTGCTTCTAATAATACAAATGAACTGCCTTCTAGATTTTTTATTATAGCTTTGTCCATATGTCCAATATCAGTTGCAATACTAATTTTTTGATTATTATAAAATATATTAAATCCGCATGGGTTTGCAGCATCATGTGGTATGCTAAAAGGTATTACTTTTAAATCACCTATTTCAAAATTTTCATTTACATTAAACAAATTTTGATTTTGTGTTTTTTCTGCCACTTGTGGCATTGCTTCCCATGTTTCTTTATTTGCATATATTGGTATGTTGAATTTTTTTGATATTGTTGCTAGCCCTTTTATATGGTCTGTATGTTCATGTGTTACAAGAACTGCATCAATTTCATTTATATCTACATCTATACTATTTAAAGCTGTTTCAATTTTTTTTGCACTTTCTCCTGCATCAACTAAAATTTTAGTATTATCAGTTTGCACAAATAAACTATTTCCACTACTTCCACTATATAAACTACAAAATTTAAACATTTGTGTATTCGTCCTTTACTCTGTAACTCTTTGTATATTTGCTCCTAGTTTTCTAAACTTTTCTTCAATATTTTCATATCCTCTGTCAATATGTTCAATGTTATATAATTGAGTTTCACCTTTGGCTACAATACCAGCAATAATCAATGCTGCTCCTGCTCTTAAGTCTGTTGCATATACTGGTGCTCCTGTTAATTCATTTACACCTTCAAATACTGCTGATTTTCCTTGTGCTGTAATTTTTGCTCCCATTTTGTTTAGTTCAGAAGTATATTGAAATCTTGATTCCCATATACTTTCATGAATCATACTTGTACCATCTGCCATTGAAAGTACAACTCCCATTTGTGGTTGCATATCTGTTGGGAACCCTGGATATGGAAGAGTTTTTACAGTTGCTTTATTAGGTCTTTTATTCATAGTAACTCTTATTGAGTCACCCATATCTTTTACGTTTCCACCTATTTCTAATATTTTAGCTGTAATACAGTCTAAGTGTTCAGGTATACAATTTTTAATAGTAATATCTCCTCTAGAAGCTACTGCTGCAAGCATAAAAGTACCTGCTTCTATTTGGTCTGGAACTACTGAATATGTAGCATTTCCTTTTAATTCTTTTACACCATTTATTTTTATAACATCTGTACCAGCTCCACGAATGTCTGCTCCCATAGTGTTTAAAAAGTTTGCAACGTCAACTATATGTGGCTCTTTTGCTGCATTATCTATTGTTGTTGTACCCTCTGCTAACACTGCTGCAAGCATTGCATTGATTGTAGCTCCAACAGAAACTACGTCCATATATATTGATGTTCCTACCATCTTTTTAGCTTTTGCAGTTACTTTTCCTTGTGCAACTACTACTTTTGCACCTAAAGCTTCAAAAGCTTTAATATGTTGGTCAATTGGTCTTGCGCCTAAATTGCATCCACCTGGCAAGCCAACTTCTGCTTGTCCACATCTACTAAGTAATGCACCTAACAAATAATATGACGCTCTAAATTTGCTAGTCATATCAAGAGGTGCTTGTGTGCAACAAATATTTCTTGTATCTATTTCAATTTCGTTGTCTGATAACCATGTAATTTTAGCACCTAATTCAGCTAAAATTTTGCATGACATTTTTACATCACTGATATTAGGTAAGTTTTCTATTTTACATACTCCATTAACTAATAAAGTGGCTGGTAATATTGCGACTGCTGCATTTTTAGCTCCGCTTATTACTACTTCACCTTTTAATTTTGTAGGTCCGCTTATTACTAATTTATCCAAAGGAATTACCTCCATTTTTATTTTCTCCTACTTTTATACCATACTTTACACTTTATTGCAAGATATTAGTATGTAAAATGTAAAAGGCAGAGTTTTTTCTCTGCCTAATATAATATTTGATGCGCTAAAGTACGTGTTAAGCACATTAGTGCTAACATCGTATTTATTCATTTTTTCTGGTTCATTGAACCAGTGGTCAGTGCTACTTTACATAAAGTAGGGGACGTAGACCAACATTGCTGTTACTGTAAGTCGTGTTACTGTTGCTGCGGCTAGACGTGTAATCGCCGGCTAGGCCATTAGCTGTGTCGTAAAATCCTCCACGACTAACACAAGGGCCGAAGAATCTAGGTTCAAAGCGGGTAGAGTATTCTGTGGTCCATTCAAATGCATTTCCTGACATATCCCATATATTACAATATTTGTCATTATTTTTTCCTGTTGCTGTAAATGCTTTCGTTGTTTTACTTTCATTATGACTTGCGTAATCTGTTTTCCCTGAGTATGTTTGTATAAATATTATTGCTGTATCCCATGCATAACTATTTACTAAATCACTTGCATATACCAATTTATTATTTTCTTTTATTTCTCCATACATTTCTCTTGCTGCTTTTGCTGCATTTGGTTGTGTTATATTACCTAATACTGTTTGATTATATTTTGAAGTTATTTTTGATGCTGTTCCACTTGCTTCAAATCGTGCTATATAATATCCTCCATTTGCTAAGGTTGTTGATATGAATTCTTCTAAATTTCTTGCTGTAGCATTTTGAGCTGTTGAATCTGTAGCTGAATTTCCTGCTCTAAATACACTTAATTCTTTATAATTAGTATTTATTGTAACTTCTTGTGTACAATTCTCTACTGATGCAACTTGTACTGGCGTGTTTGATTTTAGTGCTCCCGTGTTACTGTCAAACTCATATCTTCCAAGTGTTATTGTATTTGTTGTGTTGTTTTTATTTTTTATTGTTCCTACTGGTACCCATACAAATTGATTTCCATCTGTTCCATTTTCTATTACTATTCCGTCTTGTACTGCTGGAATATTATCTCCACTATAAGTATATGTTGCTGAACCTGCTTCAGTTCCATGTGCCAATACTTTAAATCCTTTTGGTATTGTTATTTTATTTCCATATGCATCTTCTGCTTTTGTATTTTTATCTACTACTGTTCCTACTAATGTTGAGATTTTAGGTGATGTTGATGGATTGTCATCTCCACCTGTTGTGTTTCCTCCTGAGCTTCCATTTATTTTTCCCTCTATCCAATTATTTAACTCATTTATTGAGTCTAAATCATTTTGTGTTGCTTGGTCCATTTTGTTTTGGGCATCTTTTGCCCTTTTTATTATTCCATTTTCACTAAATATTGCATTTAAGCTTACTCCTGCAAGTATTAGTAAGACTACAATAGTTACTACTAACGCAATTAGAGTAATACCTCTTTCCTTTAAAATTCTTTTGTTTTTCATTCTTCTCTTCACCTTTTGTATGATTTTTTCATACCCTTTCTTTTATTTTTTTATATGTTTTTTAATATTAAAATCTATTTTCTTTTATCATTCAGTCACACAAAAAGACAGGTCATTTAAGTATTTTCATACCTATAACCTGTCTTATATACACTTAATAAAGCTAATCTCTTAGCTTGGTTATTATTTATTAATGTTGTGGCTCTCTCTCTCTCTCTCTCTCTACTCCTGCAAAGGTTTTAGCTTTCTTCATATTTTGTGCCTCTTTCTTACTTTTCTTTTGGGTTTATTACTATAATTATAATACTATAACATCTTTTTATTTTCAATACTTTTCTTTAATTTCTTCGACTTTTGCCAATTTATTTTATAAATATTAAAGGCAGAGTTTTTTCTCTGCCTTTATCTATTTATTTCCTAATCTCCAATTTTGGAATAACTCTACTATTTTAAATTTAAATGAAATTTCATTATTATCTGTTTTACTTATTAAGTCATATTCCTCATTATCTAAGCTTTGTTTTAATTCTTGTTTAGAATTATCTGGCACAATTCCTGTGCTTACATCTACGAAACATAAAGGAGGAAACATTACACACCACCAATTTTGACCTTTTGCCTCTCCTATTTGTACCTTTAAAGCATCATAAGTTCCTGCTGGCAAAGTTATATCTCCGTAATATTTAGTTGGAAAATCTGCTTTTCCTATTTGAACATTTACTGTATAATTATATCCATTTTCTTTAATTACTTTTTTAGCAATTTGTGTAAATTCTTCTTTATGTTCATTTACTATTTGCATTGCTTCTTGTTTACTTGTACTATCTTTTGAAATTATATTCATATATGAAAGTAATTCATCTCTTACTTTTAATTTTAATTCTTGATCTTCTTTGCTATCACTGTTAGCTATAACATGCAAACGAAATACACTATCAGCTATATTATTTGAAACCGCGTCTACATATGAAATAGCTGATATTAAAATAAATAAACTTAATAATATTAAAATAACAAATATTCTCCCAATTTTTAATTTCTTCATAATCGATTTCTTCCTTTCTTAAGTTTCTCAATCCTTATCTCCTTCAAGAAATTTTTATTTAATACAATTATTAACAACTTTTAAAATTTTTATACATTGCTTCCAAATTTTTTATTATTTAAAAGATAAAAAAAACGGATTACAAGAATTTCTACGCAGTGCAAACTGCTAGAAATTCTAGTAATTCGCATATTTGTCTTCTACAGAACATTTTCATACTATGAAAATGTTCTTAGAATACAAAAATGTCGAATAAACACACACGATTGTTGGCTTTTTTGCTTGACTTCCGTAAGATTTAATGGTAAAATTTTCCATAGTGAAACAAATGAAAACTGGGGGTTATTTTATGAATAATAAAAATTATCAAGTTGAGAAATTATGTGGTTTTTATGTAAGTGATTGGCACTTAACTACAACTATTTTGCCATATATAAATTCTAAAATTGATGAGAAAACAAACGTAATAACAATCCTAGAAAATAATATTGAAGAAAATATAAAAGTTTTAATGGAAAAATTAAATTTAAAAAATAAAAATGAAATTTTAAGTATTCGTTGGACAAGTGTAGATAGTAAAAAATATACTGATATTGAAAATATTTTAAATGCAGAAATTACAAAAAATACAGAAAATATAATTTTAATAAGTGGAAATAGAAATTATATTGAAATAATAAATAGCAATATCAATAAATGGCTTGAAAAAGCTAATATTAAGTCTATTAAAATTATAGATTTTTTTGAAGTTACTGAATTTAATAATAATATTGTAAATATATTAGATGGACATGATAAAATTTTAAATACATCTGGTGAAAGAGAGATTTCCGAAGTATTTGATGGCTATCAGGATTTCAAAAATGTTGCAAATAATAACTAATAAATTTGACTTAATTGTCCAAATCGTATAAGATATACTTGTAATTTTTATAGGAGGTATCTTTTATGGATGAAAAATTATCAATGGCAAAAGAATTGCTTGCTAAATATGGGCAAGAGCATTTACTTCAATGTTATGACAAGCTTTCTGATGCACAAAAAAACAAATTATTAGATGACATTTTAACATTAGATTTTAATCAAGTACAAAACTTATATGAAAGTACAAAAACAAAACCAAATTTTGAAAATGTAAAGTTAGAACCAATTCCACATACAACTAAAGCAGAACTTTCTGATGAAGACTTAAGAAAATATACTGAAATTGGTGAAGAAGTTATTAAAGCAGGTAAATTAGCTGTAGTTACTATGGCTGGTGGACAAGGAACTAGACTTGGACATAATGGTCCTAAAGGAACTTTTGATTTAGGACTTGACTCTCACAAATCTATTTTTGAAATTTTATGTGAGCATATAAAAGAAGCTAGAGCAAAATATGGTGTTGATATTCCTTGGTATTTAATGACTAGTGATGAAAATAATGATGATACTGTTAAATTTTTTGAAGAACACAATTATTTTGGTTATCCAAAAACTGCAGTTAAATTCTTTAAGCAAGGAAAACTTCCTATGCTTGATACAAATGGCAAAATTTTATTAGATGAACATGGTATGATAAAACAAGCTGCTGATGGCCATGGTGGAATTTTTGAAGCTATGAGAAAAAATGGCATTTTATATGATATGCAAGAAAAAGGAACTGAATGGATTTTTATAGGCGGTGTTGACAATGTTTTAGTTAAAATGGTTGATCCTGTTTTAACTGGACTTATGGTTTCTGAAAACACTTTATCTGGTGGAAAAAGTGTTGTAAAAGCATGCCCAGAAGAAAGAGTTGGTGTTTTCTGTAAAAAAGATGGTAAACCAAGTGTTATTGAATACACAGAAATTTCTAAAGAATTATCTGAAGCATTAGATGAAAATGGAGAACTTCTTTATGGAGAATCTCATATTTTGTGTAATCAATTTAATATTTCACTATTAGAAGAAATTAGTAAAAATAAATTACCTTATCATGTTGCTTTCAAAAAAGCAAGTTATTTAGATGTTTCTGGCAATTTGGTTGAACCAACTGAGCCAAATGCATATAAATTTGAAGCTTTTATATTTGATGCTTTTAGCATTGCTGATAACATGAGTATTTTAAGAGTAAAAAGAGAAGAAGAATTTGCTCCTGTAAAAAATGCAACTGGTGTTGATAGCCCAGAGACTGCAAGAGCATTATACAAAGCATTTCACGGGATTAATTAGTTATTTATACAGTAAGGTAATATGAAAACTTTTCTTCGCTCCATCCCAACTACGCAAGAAGATGTAACAACAATTTTTTGCAAACATTAATAATGATTTGAAAAAATTTAGCAACATCTTCTAGCTTGTTGGTCCCCACAGCCTCACTACGAAAAGTATTATATTACCTTACTTGTAATTAATAATAAGTTTAGAAAGGAAAAATAAATGGAAGAATATAAAATAAAATATAATGCTTGGCTTAATGATCCTGCTATTTCAGAAGAAGACAAGCAAGATTTAAGAAATATACAAAATGATGAAAAAGAAATTGAAGATAGATTTTATAAAGACTTAGAATTTGGTACAGCTGGTTTAAGAGGTGTTATTGGTATTGGTACTAACAGAATGAATAAATATACTGTTACAAAGGCATCTCAAGGTTTAGCAAATTATATTATTAAAAAAGGTGGACAAGATAAAGGTGTTGCAATCGCTTATGACTCAAGAAGAATGTCAACAGAATTTAGTGAACAAGCTGCACTTTGTTTAAATGCAAATGGAATTAAAACATATAGATTTGATAGTTTAAGACCAACTCCTGAATTATCTTTTGCAGTAAGAAACTTAGGATGTACTGCTGGTATAGTTGTAACAGCAAGTCATAACCCACCTGAGTACAATGGTTACAAAGTTTACTGGGATGATGGTGCTCAAATAGTTGAGCCAACAGATAAAGAAATTATTGCTGAGGTAAATGCTGTTACTGATTTTTCTACAATTAAAACTATGGATAAGCAAGAAGCTATTGATAAAGGCTTATACAATGTTATTGGAGAAGAAATTGATAAAAAATATATTGCTGAATTAAAAAAATTAGTAGTAAATGATGAAGCAATAAAAAATAACCAAAAAAATATTAAAATAGTATATACTCCACTTCATGGAACAGGAAATCGTTTGGTTCATGCAATTTTAAGTGAATTAGGTTTTGAAAATGTTTATGTAGTACCTGAACAAGAAAAACCTGATGGAAATTTTCCTACTGTTGATTATCCTAACCCAGAAGACCCTAAGGCATTCAAATTAGCTTTAGAATTGGCAAAAGAAAAAGATGCTGATTTAATTTTAGCTAATGACCCAGATGCTGATAGATTAGGTATGTATGTAAAAGATACAAAAACTGGTGAATATATTCAATTTAATGGAAATATGACAGGAAACTTAATTGCAGAATATATTTTATCTCAAAAACAATCTCATAATAAATTACCTGCAAATGGTGCAGTAATTAAAACAATAGTATCTTCTAATTTAACAGATGCAATTGCTAAGGCATATAATGTAAAACTATTTTCAACATTAACTGGCTTTAAAAATATTGCAAAAATTATTAGAGGCTTTGAAGAAAATAATAACGAATATGAATGTTTATATTCTTATGAAGAAAGCTATGGATGTATAATTGGAACACATGCTAGAGATAAAGACGGAATTGTTGCAGTTATGACTCTATGCGAAGCTGCTTGTTACTATAAAGAAAAAGGTATGACTTTATGGGATGCAATGATTGCAATGTATGAAAAATATGGTTATTATAAAGAAAGACAATTTTCAATTACTCTAAAAGGTGTTGAAGGAGCTGAAGCAATTAAACAAATGATGGAAAATATGAGAAATAACCCACCAAAAGAAATTGCAGGCGAAAAAGTATTATCAGTTGGAGATTATTTAGCACAAACTATTTGCTACACTGATTCTGGTAAATGCGAATCTACAAATTTACCAAAATCAAATGTACTTTATTATGATTTAACAAATGATAATTGGTGTTGCGTACGTCCTTCTGGAACAGAACCTAAAATTAAATTCTATATGGGTGTGAAAGGAACAAGCCTAGAAGACGCTGATAAAAAATTAAATGAATTAGAAACCGCAATGAGAGAAATTGCAAATTCTTAATTACTATGGTATAATACCATATATACCTATATATTTTATATTATAGTATAAGGAGAATGATTATGTGTGACATCTTACTTTTTGTATGTGAATTGGTAATGATTACCTGTTTCGTAGCAACTTTAATCCTTATCCCTTTACTATTATACTTTTTAATTAAATTCGTTAGAATTAATATTAAAAAGTAATAAACTGGAGTAGTCATTGACTACTCCAGTTTAATTATTTCCAGCCATTTATGTGAGCTCTTTTTATTGCTCCTGTCATATTTGCTCTAATTGTTGGGATTTGTTTTTCCCATTCAAATACCATGTTTTTCATGTCTTCTCTTTTTGAAACTCCATCCATCGGGCAAACCTTTGACATTACTTCTACATTATTTCTTTTAACAAACTTCTTTATTTCTTTTTCAGGTGTATCTATTAAAGGCCTAATAAGTGTAATTTTAGAACGGTCCATATAACTTACTGGCGCAAAAGTTGATAAATTACCTGCATACAAAAAGTTAAGTAAAAATGTTTCCAAAGCATCATCTTGGTTATGCCCTAGTGCAATTTTATTACATCCTTCTCTTATTGCCACTGAATCTATTATTCCTCTACGCAAATTCGCACATAATGAACATGGATTTTTTTCTTTTCTAATATCAAATACTATTTCTTTAATATGTGAAATTTCTTCAACATATTCTACCCCTATTTCTTCACACTTAGTTTTTAAAAATTCAGAATTAAAAAATTCAAATCCAGGATTTACACTAATTGCAATAATATCAAATTTCTTAGGATAAAACCTTTGTAATGCTTTTAATCCCATAAGCAATGTAAATGAATCTTTTCCTCCTGATAGTCCTACTGCTATTTTGTCTCCTTCTTCTATCATATTATAATTATTAATTGTTCTTCTTAAATAACTTAAAATACGTTGCATTTATCTTTCCTCTAAACATTAAATTCTTATATAAAACAGATAAATTATAGTACATTTCAACTTATTTGTCTAGCGAACATTACAAAATTTCATAAAACCAATTGACATTTTTAGGAAATTGTAGTAATATACTTATAGTAGCTGTTAACTACTACAGCAATAAGTTGATTATGTCTATTGGTGCAAACACCAATAAAAAACTAGAGTTCACGCCAGAACTCTAGTTTTTTTGCTATGTATTTCCAGTAACATTTAGCCGTTTTTTTCATAAGTTATTATTATAATTTACATATATTTGGAGGAATTGTACATGGACGAATTTGAATATAGAGGAGACAAAAAAGAACCTAAAAAAAAGTTTGATTTTAAAAAAAGGAAAGATAATACTGTAAAATCTCTTTTTGAAATAGAGCATTTTTTGCGCGATTTTAAACAGGTTGCAAAGGGAATAAAATTCTATAAAGTTTTTAAATGGTGATTTTTGGGACGGGGTCAAAAGTCACCTTTTTTTCAGCAAAAGGTGCCTTTTGATCTCGTCCCCAGAATTGCCCAAAATTGTTTTATTTAATTCTAGTAAAAGTATCTTTAAAATTAATTTTTCTATCTTTAAATTCTTTATTTTCTTGTCCATTGATTAGTATTTTTACACCACTTACTTCATTAAGTTCAGTCAAAGTATTTACTATAGCTTTTATTGTTGTTTGTTCTGCTTTTTCCCCACCTTCATGATTTTCAATAAATTCATTTGATAAATCTAAATATACTGCATCTCCTTTTAGTTCTGCCCCTAGTACTTTAGTTCCATTTGGAATCGCTGACTGTAACTTTTCGTTTTTTGGTTGTTCTATTAAAAGGTTAACTAATGTTTCATATGGGTCTGTTAGCAAATTTTTCACGTCTATCATTCTTCCTTCTGGTGTTAATTCTTTAGTTTCCTTATTCACATAGTATAAGGTTACTAAAGCTGTTCTCATTTGTTCATCTGTAGTTTCTTCTTGTGGCTGAATTACATTGTTTTCAACATTTTTATCTTTATTTTTCCATAGTAAAAATGCTGTAATAGCTATTGCTATTATTAAAATAATTATAATAATTAGTGTTTTCTTATTCATAAAAACTCACCCTTTCATTTACTTGTACTAATCAATAATTATGTATGGCTTGTTCATTTTAGAACTATAATTTTTCTTTTTGTGAAACTTCTGTGAATTGGTGCTATTTACCATGTCAAATACATTGACTTTTTATCAATTTTTATGTAAAATATTTAGTGATTTATATTGATTTCAATATAATAGTTAGGAGATATTTATTAAATGGAAAAATTATTACATGTAGGTTTAGATGTAGGGTCTACCACAGTTAAAATCGTCATTATGGACGAAAATTTAAATACAATATATACAGATTATCAAAGACATTTTTCTGACACTAAGAATACAGTTTGCAATGTATTAACAGATTTAGCAGAAAAATATGAAGACTATGAATTCACTATAGCCCTAACAGGTTCTGGTGCTATGAGTGCTGCTAATTTTCTAGATTTACCATTTATTCAAGAAGTTGTTTCTTGTAAAAGAGCAGTTGAAAAGTACATACCACAAACTGATGTAGTTATTGAGCTTGGTGGAGAAGATGCTAAAATTATATACTTTGACAAGTCAATTGAACAACGTATGAATGGTACTTGTGCTGGTGGTACAGGTGCATTTATAGACCAAATGGCATCTCTTTTACATACAGATCCAACTGGTTTAAATGAGTTAGCTAAAAATCATAAAATGATATATCCAATAGCTTCACGTTGTGGTGTTTTCGCAAAGACTGATGTTCAACCTTTATTAAATGAAGGTGCTGCCAAAGAAGATATTGCTGCATCAATTTTTCAAGCTGTTGTTAATCAAACAATTAGTGGTTTAGCTTGTGGAAGGCCAATTCGTGGAAATGTTGCATTTTTAGGTGGTCCATTAAATTATTTATCAGAACTTCGTAATCGTTTTATTGAAACATTAAAGTTAGAGGGTGACGCAATCATTATTCCTGAAGAAGCTCATCTTTTAGTTGCAAAAGGTGCTGCATTAGACTCTGTAGAATCTTCTCATGCAATTACATCACAAAAATTAAAAAGTAAAATAGAAATGTTAAGAAGTTCACATGATGACACTTCTCACCCACTTTCACCTTTATTTTCTATAGATGAAGAATATAAAGAATTTAAAGAAAGACATGATAAAGAAACCGTAAAAAAAGGTAATTTAAAAACTTATGAAGGCGACTGTTTCGTAGGTATAGATGCAGGTTCTACAACAACAAAATTAACTGTAATTGACAATGAAGGAACTCTACTTTATTCATTATATGGAAGTAATGAAGGAAATCCTTTACAAAGTGTTATTCAAATGCTTAAAAAATTATATGCAGAAAAGCCTGAAAAAGCTATAATTCGTTATAGTGGTGTTACAGGTTATGGCGAGAAACTTATACAAACTGCATTAAATGTTGATTTAAATGAAATTGAAACAATTGCACATTATACAGCAGCAAAACAATTTATGCCTAATGTTACTAGCATAGTAGATATTGGTGGTCAAGATATGAAATATATTCGTATGAAAAATGGCGCAATTGATAATATTATGCTAAATGAGGCTTGTTCTTCTGGTTGTGGTTCATTTATTGAAACATTTGCTAAAAGTTTAAATTTATCTATTGAAGAATTTGTAAATTCTGCTTTAGAAGCAAGAAGACCTGTTGATTTAGGTTCTCGTTGTACAGTATTTATGAATTCAAAAATTAAACAAGCTCAAAAAGAAGGCTATAGTGTTGGAGATATTTCTGCTGGACTTTCATATTCTGTTATAAAAAATGCTATTCAAAAAGTAATGAAAGTTAGAGATGTAAAAACCTTAGGTGCACACATTGTTGTACAAGGAGGTACTTTCTACAATGATGCAGTATTACGTGCATTTGAGTTAATTGTTGGTAGAAATGTTGTAAGACCTGATATTGCTGGTTTAATGGGTGCTTATGGTGTAGCATTACTTGCCAAAGAACAATATGAAGCTAATTTAGATATGGAATATGTATCTACTTTAAGCAAACCTGAAGATTTAGATAAATTAAAAATTGATATTTCACATGTTCGTTGTAATGGTTGTGAAAATCATTGTTTACTTACAATAAATAAATTTAGTAATGGGGCAAGATATATCTCTGGTAACCGTTGTGAAAAAGGTGCTGGAAATGTTGGAGAGCATAAAGATTTACCAAATGTTATGAAATATAAATATGAAAGAATCTTTGGTTATACTCCTTTAGATGAAAAAGATGCTCCTCGTGGAACTATTGGTATTCCTAGGGTTTTGAATATGTATGAGGATTATCCTTTCTGGTTTACATTTTTAACAAATTTAGGATTCCGTGTTGTTTTATCAGAAAAAAGTAATCGTAAAACTTATGAAAAAGGAATGGAAAGTATGCCATCAGAATCAGTTTGCTTCCCTGCAAAACTTTCTCATGGTCATATTATAGGACTTATAAAACAAGGTATAAAAACTATTTTTTATCCATGTATGCCATATTCAAGAAAAGAATATGAAAAAGCTGATAACCATTATAATTGCCCTATTGTAATTTCATATTCAGAAGTTTTAAAAAATAATGTTGAAGAATTAAAAGAAAACGATATTAAATTTTTAAATCCATTTTTACCTTTCGATTGTAAAAAACTAGCTGAAACAATTATGGAATTGCCAGAATTTGCTGAATACAACTTTACTAAAAAAGAATTATTAACAGCTGCAAAGAAAGCTGAAGAAGAGTATCAAAAATGTAAACAAGATATTCGTGATAAAGGTGAAGAAACCTTAGAATACATGAATAAAAATAATTTAAAAGGTATTGTTTTAGCAGGAAGACCATATCATGTAGACCCTGAAGTAAATCATGGTATTGATACTTTAATTACAAGCTTAGGTTTATGTGTTTTAACAGAAGATTCAATTTGTAATCAAACTGAAGTTAAAAGACCTATTCGTGTAGTTGATCAATGGGTATTTCATGCTAGATTATATGCAGCAGCAGATTTTGTTGGTAAACATGACAACCTTGAATTAGTTCAATTAAATTCATTCGGTTGTGGTGTAGATGCTGTTACTACTGATCAAGTTGAAGAAATATTAAACAGCTTTGGTAAAATGTATACTTTAATAAAAATAGATGAAATAAATAATTTAGGTGCTGTTCGTATTCGTATTCGTTCCCTTTTAGCTAGTATGAAGAAAAGAGAACAAAATAAAGAATTAGAAAAAGGCTCTGGAAATTATGAGCAAGTTAAAAAAATCTTTGATAAAGATATGAAAAAGGATTATACTATTTTAATTCCTCAAATGGCTCCAATACATTTTGAGCTACTAGAAACTGCAGTTGCTTCATGTGGTTACAAAGTAGAATTATTAAGGAACTGCACTCAACATACTGTTGAAACCGGATTAAAATATGTAAATAATGATGCTTGTTATCCATCTATTTTAACTACTGGTCAAATGATAGAAGCTTTAGAATCTGGCAAATATGATTTAAATAAAACAGCCTTAATAATGTCTCAAACTGGTGGTGGCTGTAGAGCAACAAACTACATTGGATTTATTCGTAAAGCTTTAAAAGATGCTGGCTTTGCAAATGTTCCAGTTATATCATTTAATGTTGTTGGTATGGAAAAAATGCCTGGATTTAAAATTACAATACCAATGATTGAAAGAATGATTAAATGCGTTGTGTATGCAGATTTATTACAAAAAATGCTTACTAAAAATAGAGCTTATGAAATACATAAAGGTGAAACTCAAAAATTATTTGATGAGTGGATGGAAAAATGTAAAACATTAGTTGTAAAATCAACTATGAAAAAATTTAAACAAAGTATTTATGATATAGTAAATGATTTTGAAAAAATCAAGCTAGATACTTCAGTTGAAAAACCAAAAGTAGGTATTGTTGGTGAGGTACTTATTAAATATCATCCTTTTGGAAATAATTTTGTAGCAGATAAATTAGAAGAAGAAGGTGCTGAAGTAATTCTTCCTGATTTTATGGGATTTGTTAAATTTATAGCAACACATAAAATTACCTTTAATCAATTAATAAAAACTGATAAAATGAAAGCTAAATTATTTAAAGCTGCAATTAAATTAATTGATATTTTAGAAAAAGATTCTGTTATAGCTCTTAAAAATTCCAAAAAAGGTTATTTATTACCTTGCAATATATTTGAGCTAGAAACTAAAGTTAAGGACATTTTATCAATTGGAAATCAAACAGGTGAAGGCTGGTTTTTAACAGCTGAAATGGTAGAATATATTGAACATGGTATTCCAAATATAGTTTGTGTGCAACCATTTGCATGCTTACCAAATCACGTAGTTGGAAAAGGCGTTATAAAAACTATTAGAGATAAATACCCTGATGCAAATATTGCTCCTGTTGATTATGATCCTGGCGCTAGTGAAGCAAATCAAACAAATAGAATTAAATTATTAATGACAGTTGCAAAAGATAATTTAAAGAGACAACAAAAAGAAAAATTAGCTATTGAAAAAGAAAATGCAAATAAAGATAAAAAAATAACAGTATAAACTACTGTTATTTTTTTGGCGTAGGTGAGAGGATTTGAACCTCCGCGGCCCTTGCGAACCCTAACAGTTTAGCAAACTGTCCCCTTCAACCACTTGGGTACACCTACATATTTTAGAATGTGTTTTTTCTATAAAAAAATGGCGGAGAGGGTGGGATTCGAACCCACGGTAGGCTACAAACCTACGCCAATTTTCAAGACTGGTGCCATAAACCAACTCGACCACCTCTCCACTTAGATTATCAATACCAATGTACCGGTAACCTTATATATAATAGCACATTTGTCACTCAGTTGTCAATAGAATTATACTTAGAAAATCAAAAAATTGCCAAAATTTATTTATTAAAATTTTAGCAATTTTTTATCTATTTTATTAGGTTTAAAATTCTTTCTAATTCATCATTTGTAGAGTATTGAATAATAATTTTACCACTTCTTTTTCCTGCATTTAATTTAACTTTTGTTCCAAAAAAACTTTGAAAACTATCTTCTATATCTCTACAAATAGCTTGTCTTCTCTCTTCATATTTAGGTGATGTTTTCTTTTGGTCTTGAACTTTCTTTTCAATATCTCTAACCGTTTCACCTTTTTCTATAATTCTAATTGCTGCAGCATATTGCTTGTCTGGATCAGTTATACATAATAAAGATCTACAATGACCTTCATTTAGTTTTCCATCAATAGCTAATTGCATTACTCTTTCATCTAAGTTCAATAATCTTAATGTATTTGTAACTGTACTTCTATTTAAACCTATTGTATCTGCTAATTGTTGTTGTGTCATACCATAATCATCTAATAATTGTCTAAAACCTCTTGCTTTATCTATTGGGTTTAAATCTTCTCTTTGTATATTCTCAATTAAAGCAATTTCCTTGTTTTTTCTTTCGTCATTTTCTCTAACAATACAAGGCATTTCTTTTAAGCCTGCTTTTTTAGCAGCTCTCCATCTTCTTTCACCTGCAACAATCTCATAATATCCATCTTTCTTAGAAACTATTATTGGTTGAATTACACCATATTTTTCTATTGATTTTGCAAGTTCTTCTATTGATTCACTTGGAAAATTTCTTCTTGGTTGATTTCTATTTGGTTCTATTTCAATAACTTTTATGCTTTGAACAATTTCTTCTCCATCTTTTAATTTTCTTTCTTCTTCTTTAGTTAGTTGATTTTCACTAAATAAAGCTTCTAATCCTTTTCCTAAACCTGTTTTTTTAACAGCCATCATAACATCTCCTTTTCTTTTATACTGCATGTTTTCCTTTTGTATTATCATTATTTTTCAAAAATTCTTTTACAAATTTATCATAACTTTTAGCACCTTTTGATCTTGGATCATATATAGATATTGGCATTCCATAACTTGGCGCCTCACTTAGTTTTACGTTTCTAGGAATTACTGTTTTATATACTTTGTTTTCAAAATATTTATTAACTTCTTTTACTACTTGATTTGATAAGTTTGTTCTAATATCATACATAGTAAGTAATGCTCCCTCAACTTCCAAATCCTTATTCAAGTGTCTTTTTACTAAGTTAATAGTGTTTATAAGTTGTCCTAATCCCTCTAGAGCGTAATATTCACATTGTACTGGTATCAATACACTATCTGATGCTGTAAATGAATTTAATGTAATTAATCCTAATGATGGTGGACAGTCAATAATAATATAGTCAAACTTATCTTTTATTGATTCTAACTTTTCTTTCATTCTATATTCTCTCGACATCATTGAAACCAGCTCAACTTCTGCTCCTGCAAGGTTTATATTAGATGGACAAATATATAAATTTTTAATTTCTGTTTTTTGAATAGTATCTTTACTTTCTACTTCATCACTAATTATTAAATCATAAACAGATAATTCTGTATTTTTATCCATTCCAACTCCACTTGTAGCATTTCCTTGTGGATCTGCATCTATTAGTAAAACTTTCTTTCCTCTTTTTGCAAGTAAAGTGCTTAAATTCACTGAGGTTGTAGTCTTTCCTACTCCACCTTTTTGATTTGCAACTGATATAATTTTTCCCAATTTAATTGCCTCCTTTGTTGTTTTATGTAAACTATTCTAATATCTAATTATATTAAAAGGGACATATTAATGATATAAAAATATCGTCAATATGTCAATGAATTTTTGAAAAAAATATAATAATTTTCACAATAAATCTTGAAATTATAAATTAGTAAGAAAAGTGGCTTTGCCACCTGTACGGGGTTGCTATGCAACCCGTACATCCCAAGGTAACTTAACCTTGTTGTATAGCAAAAATCTTCGATTTTTCCTATACAATAAAAAAGTAACCTCTGCTTTAGTTACAAAGGTCACTTTAAAATTATATTATTGGCTCTTTTGCAGGTGTTCCAGCTTTTCTAGGATATTTACTTGGTGTATTTTTTACCTTTTTTATTATTACTATTTTTCTTTTAATATCAGTATTTGGTAATGTAATTTCGTCTATTTTTTCAATTTCTCCTCCAAGAATTTCAATAGATTTTTTAGCTTCTTTTAATTCTTCTTCAATTTCAAAAGATTTCATACAAATACATCTTCCGCCTACTTTTACAAATGGCAACATATATTCTAAAAGTACATTTAGTCTTGCTACAGCTCTTGATGTTACAATATCATAAGCTTCTCTCTCTTTGCTCACAAATTCTTCTGCTCTACCATGAATTGCTTGTATATTTTTCAATTCTAGCTCATTTATTACTGTTTGTAAGAATATTATTCTTTTATTTAAAGAATCTAATAGTGTGAATTTCTTATTTTCTTCTAATATTTTTAAAGGTATTCCAGGAAATCCTGCTCCTGTGCCAATATCAAGCACTGTATCTGCTTCTTTTAAATATGGAATAATTGTCAAGCTATCTATAAAGTGCTTTAATATTACTTCTTCTGGATCTGTTATTGCTGTCAAATTCATTTTTTCATTCCATTCTAATAATAATTCCATATATTTATAAAACTGTTCTGCTTGTTTTTGAGATATTTCTATTCCAATGGAATTTACTTTTTCAATTAGATCATTACTAAATTCTAATTTATTCATAATCAATATTATACCTTTCTATTCGTTTGTTCTAAATAAATAAGCAACACCGATATATCTGCTGGTGAAACGCCTGATATTCTAGAAGCTTGGCCTACTGAATTTGGTTTTATTTTGTTTAATTTTTGTCTTGCTTCTAATCTAAGCCCTTTAATTGTACTATAATCTATATCTTGTGGCAACAATTTTGCTTCCAGTTTTTTAAATTTTTCAACTTGTGCTTGTTGTAGTTTTATATAACCTTTATATTTTACTTCTATTTCTACTTCTTGAGTTACTTCTTTAGGCAATTCTTTTCTATTCTCATCAATTTCACCTAAAAGTTCGTAATTCATTTCTGTCCTTCTTAATAATTCTGCCATTTTTACACCTGTTGTAAGTGCCGAAGAATTATTATTTTTTAACAATTCATTTACCTTCTCTGTTGGCTTAACCACAGTGTTTTCAAGTCTTTCAATTTCTTCTTCAATTTGTTTTTTCTTAATTAAAAATGCTTGATATCTTTCTTCAGATATTAAACCTACATCATGTCCTATTTCTGTTAATCTTAAATCAGTATTGTCTTGTCTTAGTAATAACCTATATTCTGCTCTAGAAGTCATCATTCTATATGGTTCATTAGTTCCTTTTGTTACAATATCATCAATTAAAACTCCTATATATGCTTGTGAACGGTCTAGAATGACTGGTTTTCTTCCTCTTACTTTTTGTGCTACATTTATTCCTGCTATAATTCCTTGTGATGCAGCTTCTTCATATCCAGAAGTTCCATTTATTTGACCTGCAAAAAACATTCCATCTATTTTTTTATGTTCTAATGATAATTTTAATTCAGATGGATCTATACAATCATATTCAATTGCATATGCCGGTCTTGTAAATTCAGCATGTTCTAATCCAGGTATAGTGCGATACATAGCTATTTGTACATCTTCAGGAAGTGATGAACTCATTCCTTGTATATACATTTCGTCTGTATCTCTTCCTATTGGTTCTACAAATATTTGATGTCTTTCTTTATCCGCAAATCTAACTACTTTGTCTTCTATAGATGGACAATATCTTGGCCCTGTACCTGTTATTTCTCCACCATATAAAGGTGAACGGTGCAAGTTTTTCCTTATAATTTCATGTGTTTCAGGTGTTGTGTATGTCAAATAACATGGTAATTGTTCTTCTTTTTCTACTATTTTATCTTCAAATGAAAATGCTGTAGGATTTTTATCCCCATCTTGTCTTTCCATTTTAGAAAAATCAATAGAATTTTTATTTATTCTCGCTGGTGTTCCTGTTTTAAATCTTACAAGGTTTATACCGATTTTTCTTAACATATCAGATAACCTATTTGCTGGGAACACACCATCTGGACCACTTTCGTAAGATACTTCTCCTATATATATTTTTCCTTTTAAATATGTACCAGTTGCTAATATAACATTATCCACCTCATATATTGCACCTATATTTGTTTCTACAGATTTTACTTTTCCGTCTTCCACTCCAATGTCAACTATTTCTGCTTGTTTCAAATATAAGTTTGGTTGTTTTTCAAGAGTATGTTTCATTTCCATTTGATATTTTTTTCTATCCGCTTGAGCTCTCAAGGAGTACACTGCCGGTCCTTTTGATGTATTTAACATTCTAAGTTGAGTATATGTTTTATCTATATTTTTACCCATTTCTCCACCTAAGCAGTCTATCTCCATTACTAAATGTCCTTTTGAACTTCCACCAATGTGTGGATTACATGGCATATTTGCAACAGCTTCCAAACTTATACTAAATAATAAAGTCTTTAATCCTAATCTTGCTGTTGCTAGAGCCGCCTCACATCCAGCATGTCCTGCCCCTATTACTGCTACATCATATTTTCCTGCATTATATTTCATTTTTATTTTACCTTCCTTGTTAAATTTATTTTCTATTTTTTGGTTCAGTTTTCTATGAAACAGAAATCACTGTTTGATACAACTTTTTGGATTGTCGTTTTTTGTCGAAAGTGTTTTATTTTGATTTTTCAATACTTTGTCGAAACTCTTTTAAAAACATTGTCTTTTTGTTGTGGTTTACTGTTCGTGTTTCACGCATTTTTTTCTCTGAAACTATATATTTCATTATACTTTGCTTGTGAAACATATAGGTTAATATTTTACTCTTATAGTAATTCAATGCTTTTAAATTAAAATTATAAAGTCTTATTTTCCTAAACAAAATTTAGAAAATATATTATTTATTATATCTTCAGACACATTTTCTCCAGTTATTTCACTCAAATCTTCGAGAGCTTCTTTTAGTGAAACTGCCACTACATCAATAGGCATTTCTATTTCAATTCCTTTTTTAGCTTGTTCTAAAGCATCTATAGATTTTCTTATTTGATTTTTATGTCTTATATTTGTTATTACTTCCCCGTCATTTATTTCAATTTCATTTAATTTAAACATTTTCAAGATTTGCTCATATAAATCTTCTAACCCTTCTTTAGTTTTAGCAGATATTTTTACAACTGGTTTATTAACATTTTTAATGTTAATGTCATTTTCTAGTCCATTATCTTTTTCATCAATCTTATTTAATAGTATAATCGAGTTCTTATTTTTAAGAATTTCCAGTATTCGCAAATCCTCGGCTTCTAAGCCGTTTTGTGTTATCAAATATACCTATTATTAGGTCAGCTTCATTTGACAGCTCTAAAGCCTTTTTAACGCCAATTTTTTCAATCTCGTCTTGAGTATTTCTTATTCCTGCTGTATCTATCAATTTTAAAGGTATCCCTTGAATTTGTACCATCTCTTCAATAGTATCTCTAGTTGTTCCCTCTATTTGACTTACAATTGCTCTTTCTTCATTTAAAATAGCATTTAGTAATGATGATTTTCCTGCATTTGGTTTTCCTAATATAACTGTTTTTATTCCTTCTTTTAATACTTTTCCACTATCAAAACTTTTTTCTAATTTAAATAATTTCTCTTCAATTGCATTTATTTGTTCAATTAGTTTCTTATTAACTATTTCCGGTACTTCGTCATATTCAGGGTAATCAATAGATGCCTCTATATCAGCCATTATGTTTAATAAATTTTGGCGTATATCTTTAATTTTTTTAGATAAACTTCCTTCTAATTGTTTAAATGATGCTTTTGCTTCTTGAGAAGTTTTAGCATTTATCAAATCAATAATTCCTTCAGCTTGTGATAAATCTATTCTACCATTCAAAAAAGCTCTTTTAGTAAACTCGCCTGGCTCAGCCATTTCAGCTCCAGCTAATAAACATTGTTCTAAGATTTTTTGTTCAATTACCACTCCCCCATGTGAATTTATTTCACACATATTTTCAGTAGTATAGCTTTTAGGTGATTTAAAAAATGATACTAAAACCTCGTCTATTTTTTGCTTTGTTTTAAAATCTATAATATATCCATATTTTATGGTATAGCCAGATATTTCTTCTATATCTTGCTTTTGTTTTGGCACAAAAATTTTATCTAATATTTCAAAACATTCTTTACCGCTCATTCTAATAATTCCAATTCCTCCATTAGCTGGAGCTGTTGAAATTGCAGCAATTGTACCCATCTCTTACCTCCTTATCATTAAATAAAATTATTTCTATTATAATTTTTAATATAATTAGTATATTGCTAGGCAAAAGTAAGTAAAAAGGCAAGGGCGCAACCTTTGTGGTTGTAACCGCGTTTTTAATTACTTTTAACGACGCAAGATGCTGATTATATTAAAAATTAAGAAGTCAAAGCTAGAATTAGTTAACTAAACTAAAATCCGAACTTTGACTTCCGATTTTTCTTATTTTTTTGCTATAATAACTTTTCTGTATGGTTCCTCACCAACACTATAAGTTCTTACTCTTTTACTATCTTGTAATCTATTATGAATAATTTTTCTTTCATAAGCAGACATTGGCTCTAAAGTAACTTGTTTGCCTGTATTTATAACTGTTCTTGTTAATTTATCAGCAAGTTCTTCTAATGCTTTTTGTCTTTTAGCTCTGTATCCTTCAATATCTAACACAAGATGAACTCTACTTTCTACTTGTTTATTAGCAATTGCAGTTAAAATTGCTTGCATAGAGTTTAATGTTTCACCTCTATAGCCAATTAGTTTTCCTGCGTCTTCCCCATTTAATGTAACATATACATATTCATCATCTGAAGAAACTTTATATTCCATATTGTTCACTTTAGAAACAAAATCTTTTAAAAATGCTTGTAAGTTCAATTTTGCCTTTTCTAACTCTTCTGGTTTTAAAGGTGCTCTTTTTTCTTTTTCAATATGTTTTACTTCTTCTCTGGGTTTGTTCTCAGCTTTCTTTTCTGTTACTCCATCTTTCAAAGTCATTTCAACTTTTACTACTCTAGGAGCTAATATGCTAAAAAAGCTTCTCTTTTCTTCATTTTCTAATATTTTTATATCAACTTTATCTTTAGATACTTTTAATTCTTTCAACCCTTTTTCAATAGCTTCTGTTGAAGTTTTTCCTTCTACAATAATACTTTTAGCCATTAGAAGATTCCTCCTTATTGTCATCTTTTTCCATAACTTTATTTATAATAAGTCTTTCAATAATCATTAAAATATTACTTGCTAACCAATACAAAGCCAATCCTAATGGAGCAATAATTGCAATCATAACAGACATTACTGGTATCATATACATCATACTATTGCTCATTTGTTGCATTTGTTCTGTCGGATCAACTTCTTTGTTATCCTCCTCGCCAGAAACAACAATATCTTGTTTTTGTTTCTTTTTTTGAGTTACTGTTGTTAGTTTTGTTGATATAATTGAAGTTATAACATAAAGAACTGGAATAACATAAACTCTCCAATCATTTAAGTTTTGTGTTGGAACTTTGCTTAAATCAATTCCTAAAAATTCCATATTCAATCTTAATTGATTGTATTCTTGTTGTTTTTTTACTAGTTCCTCCCTATTCTCTACATTTTCTTGCTCTAATTGTTTAGATATTTCTTGATATTTGGTTTCTGCATAATCAATTGTAGCTATTTGCACATAACTATTATTTGAATTATATCCACTTTCTTTCATTTCAGTTGTATATGCATCAATTAGATTATTATCTATTTTTTTCATATATGTAAGTGGCTGACTAACTAGCCAAAATACAGATAAAATGATTACCAATTGTAAAATAGATGTCAAACATCCACTAAAAGGACTCATTTTTTCTCTTTTATATAATTCTATTGTTTCTTGATTTAATTTTTCTGGATTATTTTTATATTTTTTCTGAATTTCTGACATCTCAGTTTGAAGTGCAGCTGATTTTTTCATTGACTTTTGTTGTTTAATTGTAATTGGTATTAAAATAACTCTTAAAATTACTGAAAATATTAAAATTGCTACACCATAGTTACTAAAAACCTCATATAACCAATTAAGCAAATAGCCAAATATTCCTGATATAAAACCCATGAAATTCCTCCTAATTTAAAGGGTCATATCCCCCTTTTGCAAAAGGATGACACTTTAATAATCTTTTTATTCCCAAATATATTCCCTTAATACAGCCATATTTTTTTATTGCCTGTATCATATATTCTGAGCAACTCGGATAAAATTTGCAATGTATTCCAAAAGCTCCAATAATTGGTGAAATTATTTTTTTATATCCTTTTAATAGAAAAACAAAAATACTTTTCACTTATAAAAGCCCTGCCTTTGTGAATGATTTTTCCATATCACTTTTTATAATATGAAAATTTACTTGTTCTACTGGTTCTTTTTTATTCCACAAAAAAACAATATTATAACCTTGTTTTAGTTGATCTTGAATTAGCCTATAGTTTTCTCTAATTTTTCTTTTAATGTGATTTCTTTTTACTGCATTACATGTCTTTTTAGAAACTGCTATTCCAAATCTATTAGTTGATTGCTTATTTTCTGCTATATATATTGTTATTTGTTTGCCAATATAAAATTTACCTTTATTTAGAACATTTTGAAATTCATAATTTTTCTTCAAGGTTTTCATTTTTTTCATCAAAATCACTCAATCTCATAAAACTTAAAAAGGTCACCGCTTATTACGTGACCATTTTTATTACGCACTTAATTTTTTTCTTCCTTTTGCACGTCTAGCTTTTAATACATTTCTTCCAGATTTTGTTTTCATTCTTTTCATAAAACCATGTTCTTTTTGTTCTTGTCTTTTTTTAGGTTGATATGTTCTTTTCATTTTAGCACCTCCTATGTTTTTTCTTATTTAAACCACGAATGGATTATTTATTAAATATAAGCTTTATTATTATACACCTTACCAGCTTATTATGTCAATACACATAAACAATTTTTACATTTTATTTTTTATTCTATTGACTATTTAATTGTATTTTTGATATGATATACTAACATAGGGAAATAAGGTTTTTACGAATTTTGAAAACACATAATTATTATGTTAATAATTTTAAATTTTTGTTTATTTATTAGTATTTATGGAGTTTACTTTTCCACAATTGTGGATAACTTTGTGGAAAACTTTACGTAATAATTTTATGTTTTATTAATATACTGAAGGGATTGAAGGAGTAATGCAAAAGGCAGAAATCAATGAACTAAACACAAAAGCAAAAGAACTACTAAAAACTGAAGTAACTGGAATTTCATATAGTACATGGATTAGTAATATTGAAATTTTTTCAGTTGATGACACTACAATTACTATAATGGCACAAAATATTGTACATAAAGATATGTTAGAATCTAGATATTTATCTTTATTAAAAAACACATTTAGTTTTATTACTCATAAAAATTATGATGTAAAAATAATATGTGAAGAGGATATGCCAAAAGATGAAGCTCCTGTGATTCCAACAAATACACCAAACAGTTCTAATTTAAATCCAAAATATACATTTAACAGTTTTGTTGTTGGTAATAATAATTCTTTCGCACATGCTGCTGCATTAGCTGTTGCTGAGGCACCTGCTACAGCATACAATCCTTTGTTTTTATATGGGGGAGTAGGGCTTGGCAAAACTCACTTAATGCATGCTATTGGAAATGAAATATTAAAAAACAACAAAAATGCAAGTGTTTTATATGTTAGTTCAGAAAAATTTACAAATCAATTTATAAATGCTATTAAAGATAATAAAAACGAAATGTTTCGTAATAAATATCGTAATATAGATGTTCTACTTATAGATGATATTCAATTTATTGCCGGAAAAGAAAGAATTCAAGAGGAGTTTTTTCACACATTTAATACTTTACATGATGATGGAAAACAAATTATCATTTCTAGTGATAGACCTCCAAAAGATATTCAACCTTTAGAAGATCGCTTAAGAACACGTTTCGAATGGGGACTTATTGCAGATATTTCTAATCCAGATTATGAAACACGTATGGCAATATTAAAAAAGAAGGCTCAATTAGATAATATTATTATTGATGATGATGTTTTAGTAAATATAGCTACACATATAGATACAAATATTAGGGAGTTGGAGGGAGCATTAAATAAATTAATTGCTTATTCAACCTTATCAAATAGTCCAATTACAATAGAACTTTCTAATAAAGCTATATCTGATGTAGTTTCACATCATAATAAAGTACTTTCTATTGAATACATTCAAGAAGTTTGTGCTAAATATTTTAATGTTACAGTAGAAGATTTAAAAGGTTCAAGAAGGTCTGCTGATATTGCATTTGCAAGACAAGTCGCTATGTATTTTTGTAGAGATGTCGCAAATCTTTCTACACCGAAAATAGGACAAGCTTTTGGTAAAAGAGACCATTCAACTGTAATGCATGGATGTAATAAAATAGCAAATGAAATTAAAGAAAATACAAATACAAAACTAATTGTGGAAACTGTGAAAAACTCTTTATTTGCTGATTAAGTCTTTTATATGAATAAAAAGAAAAGTTTTTTAAAATTTATGTTTTGAAAAATGTTCGTTTGGAAAATGTATTTACATTTCTTCTTACGGAATTCATACATTAGATATCCACAACTACTTGTGAATTATTTGTTGAAAACTTGTTGATAACTATTTTTCCACAATCAAAAAATGAAATTGTAAATAACTTTTTAAGTTGTCCACAAATTTATCACCAAATATTTTGCTAGGGAACAGTAAGTTTGAATAACTTTTCCACACAATCCACAATACCTACTAATACTACTACTATTATTATTTATATATTATATAAAAAAGGAGACGAAACAAATATGAAACTTGTTTGTGAAAAGGATGTAATCCTTAAAGCTATTAATTCCGTAACAAAAGCAGTCGCTAGTAAAACAACAATGCCTATACTAGAAGGAATTTTAATTCAAACAAATGATAAAGAAGTTAAATTCACAACCTATGATTTAGAAATAGGAATTGAATATATAATGGAATGTACAGTAGAAGAACAAGGAGCAACAGTAGTTAATGCAATAATGTTTAGTGAAATTATTCGTAAACTTCCAGATGCAGAAATTCATATTGAAATAAATGAAAACAATTTATTAGTAATTGAATGTGAAGGATCTTTATATAAATTAGCTACAATGAATCCAGAAGAGTTTCCTGAATTACCTAAAATAGATATTGAAAACTCTATTGAGATGGAGCAGAATAGTTTAAAAGATATGGTTAGAAAAACTATTTTTGCAGTTAGCACAGAAGAAAATAGACCTATATTTACAGGTTGTTTATTTGAAATAAGAAATAATAAATTAAATGTAGTAGCAGTAGATGGATTTAGATTAGCTTGGAAGAGTAAGTTTTTACAAAAAGCTGTAAATGATTTTTCAGCAGTTATTCCAGGAAGAACATTAAATGAAATAAATAAAATTTTAAATGATTCTTTTGATACTATAAAAATAGGGGTATCTAAAAATCAAGCATTATTTGAAATGGAAAATTGTAAAATTGTTACTCGTTTATTAGATGGAGAATTTTTAAATTATGCTAGTGTTATCCCAGAAACATGGGAAACAAGAATTAGAGTTGATAAAGGTAGTATTCAAAATTGTTTTGAAAGAGTTAGCCTAATATCTGCATCTAGTATAGAAAAAGAAAAGAAATATCCTGTTAAAGTAAATATTGAAATAGGAAAAGTAACAATTTCTTGTACAAATCAAACAGGTGATGCTAAAGAAGAAATATTTGTTGAAACAGAAGGAAAAAATCTAGAAGCAGGATTTAACCCAAAATATTTCTTAGATGCACTTCGTGCAATTGATGATCCAGAAGTATTTATTGATTTTGGTTCAAGTATTTCACCTTGTATTATTAGACCAACAGAGGAAAATGGAGATTACATTTATATGGTTCTTCCAATTAGAATGAAGGAATAATTAAATGAATATAAACAAAATAAAATTGAAAAATTTTAGAAATTATACAGAACAAGAAATAGAATTAGATCCACATATTAACGTATTTTATGGTGATAATGCACAAGGAAAAACTAATATTTTAGAGGCAATTTTTATAAGTGGTTTTGGAAAGTCTTTTAGAACATCTAAAGAAAAAGAAATGATAAAATTAGGTGAAGATTTTTTAGAAACAAATATATTTTATGATAAATCTGATAGAAGTGGAAAAATAAAAATAATAATTGCTGAAAAAAAACAAATTGAGGTTAATGGTGTAAAAATAAAAAAATTAAGTGAATTGATTGGCAATTTAAATTTAGTTATATTTACACCAGATGATATTCAAATTTTAAAAAATGGTCCAGCTGAGAGACGTAGATTTTTAGATATGATGATAGGACAATTAAGACCAAATTATGTGCATAATTTAAATTTATATTTAAAAACATTAGAACAAAGAAATAATTATTTAAGACAAATAAAAGAATTAAATAAACCAGAAAATATGCTAGAAATATGGGATGAAAAATTAGCTGAATATGCAGAAATAATTTGTAGATACAGAATTGAATTTATTGAAAAATTAAATAATAAAATAAAAAAAATCCATTCTGAAGTTACAGAAAATAAAGAAAAATTAGAAATTAAATATATAACAGAATGTGAAAATAAAGAAAATTATTTATCTTTATTAAAACAAAGAAGAAAATTAGATATAATAAAAGGTTTTACAACTAAAGGAATTCACAGAGACGATTTTAAATGTTTTATAAATGATAAAGAAATTGAAATATATGGTTCACAAGGGCAACATAGAACTGCAATTCTTTCTTTAAAATTAGCAGAACTATATGTTATTTATGATGAAATAGGGGAATACCCAATTTTATTATTAGATGATTTTATGTCAGAGTTAGATGAAAAAAGAAGAAAAAGTTTTTTAAGTTATATTAAAGATACACAAGTTATTATAACTTGTACTGATAAAATGGAGTTGAATAATATTAAATTATTTAATGTTATTAATGGAAAAATTATTTGCAAAATAATTTAATATAGTGATAAAATAGACGAAAGAAAAGAAAAAAAGAGCAAAAATATTTGGAGGTTAAAAAATGGAAAAATTCGAGCATGAATATGGAGCAGACCAAATTCAAGTATTGGAAGGATTAGAAGCTGTAAGAAAAAGACCGGGTATGTACATAGGAAGTGTATCTATAAGAGGATTACACCATCTTGTGTATGAAATTGTGGATAACTGTGTTGACGAAGCATTAGCAGGTTATTGTACAGAAATAAATGTAAAAATTGAACCGGGAAATGTTATTAGTGTAGAGGATAATGGAAGAGGAATTCCAGTTGATATACATCCAAAAACAAAAATATCAGCTGCTGAAACAGTTTATACAAAACTTCATGCAGGTGGAAAATTTGGTGGAGATAGTGGATACAAAGTTTCTGGAGGTCTTCACGGTGTAGGTGCATCTGTTGTTAATGCTTTATCTACATGGACAGAAGTAACAATTCAAAGAGATGGTGGTTTATACCAAATGAAATTTGAAAGAGGAAAAACTGTTGAACCACTAACTAAAATAGGAGATTCTAAAAAAACAGGTACAAAAGTTAGATTTTTAGCTGATGATACTATTTTTGAAACTTTAGAGTATGACTATGTTACTCTTGAAAATAGATTTAGAGAAATGGCTTTTTTAACAAAAGGACTAAAAATTACTATTGAAGATTTAAGAGATCCAGAAAATATTAAAAAAGCAGAATTTCACTTTGAAGGTGGATTAAATTCTTTTGTTGAATATTTAATTCAAAATAAAGAAAAAATTCATCCAAAGCCAATATATATTGATAAAGATGGTGATGTACCAGTTGAAATAGCTTTTCAATATACAACAGCATATTCAGAAAATATATATACTTTTGTTAATAATATTAACACAATTGAAGGAGGAACTCATTTAGAAGGATTTAAAAGAGGCTTAACAAAAGCATTTAATGATTATGCAAGAGGTCATGGCTTACTAAAAGAGAAAGATTCTAATTTATTAGGTGAAGACATCCGTGAAGGTATTACAGCTGTAGTGTCTGTTAAAGTAAAAGAACCTCAATTTGAAGGACAAACAAAAACAAAACTAGGAAACAGTAATGTTACAGGAATTGTAGCAAGCCTAGTAAATGACGCATTATCAACATTTTTAGAGGAAAATCCAGGAGTAGGAAAAGCAATTCTTGAAAAATGTATAAATGCATCTCGTGCTAGAGAAGCTGCAAGAAAAGCAAGAGAATTAGTAAGAAGAAAGAGTGCATTAGAAACTTCTACATTACCAGGAAAACTAGCTGATTGTAGTAGTAAAAATCCAGAAGAATGTGAAGTATACATAGTAGAGGGAGACTCTGCTGGTGGTAGTGCAAAACAAGGAAGAGATAGAAAATTCCAAGCAATTCTTCCACTTTGGGGAAAAATGCTTAACGTAGAAAAATCAAGAGCTGATAAAATATATAATAATGACAAATTACAACCAGTAATTTTAGCGGTTGGTGCAGGAATTGGTAAAGATTTTGACATTTCTAAAATTCGTTATGGAAAAGTAATTATAATGGCAGATGCCGACGTTGATGGTGCACACATTAGAACATTATTATTAACATTTTTCTTTAGATATATGAGACCTTTAATTGAAAATGGAAATGTATATTTAGCTCAACCACCATTATATAAATTATCTAAAAAAGGTATGCAAGATGTATATTGCTACACTGATGAAGATTTAGCTAATGCTTTTAAAGAATTAGCAGAAAAAGGAATATCAAGAGATCAAGTTGGAATTCAAAGATATAAAGGTTTAGGAGAAATGAACCCTGAACAATTATGGGAAACAACAATGGATCCAGAACATCGTATTTTAATAAAGGTTACAATGGAAGATGCAATTAAAGCAGATGCTATATTTACATTACTAATGGGTGATGAGATAGAACCAAGAAGAAAATTCATTGAAGAAAATGCTAAATTTGTTAAAAATTTGGATATATAATTATTTAATAGCAGGTAAGAAAAATCTTACCTGCTATTAATCGTATAAAGCTAATATTAATTTACAGCTAAAACCTATATATCTAATTTTTAATCTAATGTATATCACTATACAAATAAACTATACACCAAATATATAAATCAGTTGCTCGACTAGTAATGCACATGTAATAACTATATTCATCCCAAAAGGACTAATAATAATCATTAAAATATACAAAAATAATCTTAACTTCGAATATATTACCTATATATTCAACCATATAGAAAAATCCTACTTTCATTAAATTAACAAAAATAAAATTAAATACAGCTTAAATACAAATAATATACTCTCATCTCCGACTAAATATTATCTAAAATTAATTAAACAATAATTAATCTTTGCTCAAACTTTAAAAAGCCAATAACATGACCTAATAAAACTCTTAGTTCAACTAATATTAACCTTATATTATTATTATGTATAAAATAATAATTTTTATTCAAAAATATTAATTAAAAATATTGTCGAATTTTGGCATACGATTTTTGTTGACAATTATCATAAAAAAGGATAATATAAATATATAAATTTTTAATTAATTTATTTTTATTATTTTATATTATTTTTTCTAACATTTATTATTATTCAAATTTAATTATTTGTAATTATCATTTTTCAAATTTATTATTTAAATTTTAATTATTTTATTTATATTTATTTTATCATTAAAAATTTCTTTAAAAATATCCAATAATTTATTATTAATATTTAGGAGGTGATATTTAATTAGTAAAAAATTAAATGCTGTTCAAGAATGGCTTCCAATTCAGTATATATTAGAAAATGGAATTATTAAATTAAAAGACAATAATTATATAAAAATAGTAAAAATAAATCCAATTAATTTCAATTTAAAATCAGAGTTAGAAAAAGAAGCTATATTAAATTCATATAAGATTTTCTTAAAAACATGTAATTTTAATTTTCAAATATTAATTCAAAGTAATAAAGAAGATTTAACTAAACATATTAATAAAATAGAAAAAAACATAATTCAAGAAAATAATTTAATTAAAAATATTTCTAAAAAATATATCCAATATATAAAAAAACTGAATCATGAGAAAAAATCATCATCTAAAAATTTTTATATTATATTAAAATGTAAAAATGAAAATAAAGAAATATTAAATAATGAAGATTATTTGATGGAAAAATTAAATGATCAATATTTTAAGATTAAAGAATGTTTATCAAGATGTGGAAATATAGTAGAAGACATTAGCAATAAAAATCAAATTATTGATATATTATTTTCATTTTTAAATTTCAGAATATATTTAAATTATAATTAAAATAAATATTCATAAAATAAAAACAAAAAATTGAATTGTTGTTACAAAAAGACAAAAGAGATAAATGTAAGTAGTAATCAACTCGAAAATGAATTGTTTTTTAATTTCTTATAGTAGTTAAACTAATGTGGAAAAATAAGTGAAAAACATACAACAAAACACTTCGGCTATAAGAAAAAACTCAAAATATAAAAAAATCAAAAGAATGTTTAAACTTGTTTACATAAACATAGAAGACAAAAAATACTAAGATAGAAATAAAAGAACAAAACAAAAACATATCCTATTTGACAAAAAACAAGAATAACAAGGAGGGGATAATATTCATAAAATATTAAAAAGAATAAGAACTAATTTAAAGGAGAAGATAAATTTATTAAATAATAAAATAAGTAAAAAAGAAAATAAACCAGAATTTTTTCAAGGAACTTTTTCAAGTAAAGATTATTTAAGTCCATCTTATATAAATATTTCAAATCCAAAATTTATTGAAATCGATAATACTTATTATTCTACATTAATTATCACAAATTATTTTAGAGAGCAAACAGATTTAATATTAAAATCAATTATTGATACAAATATAAATTTAAATATTTCTATTTTTTATGAAAAACAAGATACATATAAAACAATAAGAGATTTAACATATCATATTGGAAATGTAGGTGTTGATTTAAAAGAAGGAAATCAAAATAGACAAGATATAGACATCGCAGCATTTACATATAATGATGCAAAATATATTAGAAAAGAAATGCAAATAAATAATGAAGAATTATATTTTTTATATATTTATGTAACAACATTTTCGAATGATATAAAAGAATTAGAATATTTATTAAATAAAATAGAAGGAATTATACAAAGTAAAGGAATGCAAACGAAAAGGGCGTATTTTAGGCAAGAACAAGCATATTTAACAGCATTACCATTTATGGAAAATTCTATAGATTTAAAAAATGCAGCTAAAAGAAATGTATTAACAAGTGGACTAGTTGCAACATACCCATTTATTTCATCTGCAATATTTGATGAAGAAGGTATTTTTATTGGAACTAATATTTATAATAATTCTTTAGTATTTATTGATAGATATAATAAGAATAAATATAAAAATTCAAATATATGTATTTTTGGAACTAGTGGTGCAGGAAAATCATTTTATACAAAATTATTAGTTTTAAGAAATAGGTTATTAGGAATAGAACAGTATATTATAGACCCAGACAGAGAATATGGGAAAATGTGCGAAAAATTAGAGGGCTCACTTTTAAAAATAGGGCCAAATTCTAATTCATATATAAATATATTTGATATTATGGAAGAAAGTTTAGAAGATAATGAACAAGGATATTTAGCAAATAAATTAGGAAAATTAATTGGATTTTTTAATTTAATTTTTGGTAATTTAAATGAAGAAGAAAAAGCAATATTAGAAGAAAAGATAATTGAATTATATAAAAATAAAGGAATTACATTTGATGATGAAACATTATATAAAAAAGAAGAAAATAAAATAATAATCAAACCGATTTTTAAAACAACATATGATATGCCAATTTTAGGAGATTTTTATAATTTATTAGGACAAGATGAAAAAACAAAAAAATTCCAAATAAAATTAATTCCATTTGTAAAAGGATCACTAAAATTTTTTAATAATTATACTAATGTAAATTTAAATAATTCTTTAATTGTTGCAGATATTTATGAATTAGGAGAAGATAATTTGAAATATGGAATGTTTATTTTTATTGAATTATTTTGGAATAAAATAAAAAAAGATAGAAATAAAAGTAAAGCAATTTATATGGATGAAATATGGAGATTAATAGGTGTAACTTCTAATAAAGAAGTAGCAAGCTTTATATATAAAATATTTAAAACAATTAGAAAATATGGAGGAAGTGCAGTTGCAATAACTCAGGACATTTCAGATTTATTTAGCTTAGAAGATGGAACATATGGAAAAAGTATTTTAAATAATTCGGAAATAAAAACATTTTTTGCTTTAGAAGAAGAAAATATAAAAGTATTAGAAAAATATACAAATTTATCAGAAAAAGAAAAAATAGAAATTAAATCATTAAAAAGAGGAGAATGTTTAATGTTTATTGGAGCAGAACATATTTTAACAAAAATCGAATCAGCAGATTTTGAAAAAGAAATAATTGAACCTAATAAAGAAAGGAACTTATTATGAAAAAAATAATTACTGCAATAGGAAATGAAATATTAAATAAAAAATTAAAAAAAGAAAATGATTTCGAAGTAATAATAGAAGACATACAATATAAAGAAGGAATAATAGAATATTTAGAAAAAGAAAATAATATTGATATTTTAATTATTAGTGAATTATTGCCAGGAAATATTGAATTAAAAGAATTAATAGAAAAAATAAAAAATATAAATTCAAATATTGAAATAATTATATTTTTAGAAAATAAAAATACAGAATTAGAAAATTATTTATATGCAAAAGGAATTTATAATATTTTTTATAATAATCAAATTGAAATTGAAGAAATAATTAAAATAATAAATAATAAAAATATAGAAATAAATAATGAATTAAAAGAGATAAAACAAATGCTATTAGAAAAACAAAAAAATAAAGTAAATAATAAAAAAATAATTTTAAATAAATTAATAAATATTTTTAATAAAAAACAAAAATATGATTTAAAAGAAGAAAAAATAATTAGTGTAACAGGAACAAGTGGAGTGGGTAAAAGTATATTCACAATTAATTTAGCAAATTCATTATCAAATAGTAAAAATAAAATATTAATTATTGATTTTGATATTCTAAATAATAGCCTACATACAATATTAGGAATAAAAAAATATTCTAAAAAAATACAAAGCAAAATAAAAAATAATAATTTATTAAAAGAGATAAAAATAGAAGAATTAATAATTAAAATAAATTCAAAAATAGATTTAGTATCTGGAATAAATTTATTATTTGATTCTAAATATAAAATTAGTAGTGAAAAAGTAAAAAATATTTTATCAAAATTAAAAGAAAAATATGAAATAATTATTATAGATACTTCTTCAGAATGTTTTTTTGATTATACAAAAGAAATAATAAAAAATAGTAATTTAAATATTTTTATTTTAGAAGCTAATTTATTAGAAATAAAAAAAGCAAAAAATTTATTAAATATTTATATAAATAATTGGGAAATACCTCAAGAAAACATAAATATTTTATTTAATAAGTATAATGAAAATTCAATAGACATTTCTATTCTTAAAAAAATTTTTTCAGGATTTAATATATTAGGAAAATTATCTTTTAATCCCCAATACAATTTAATTATTAATAAAAATAATATAAATAAATTAAATATTATTTTAAAAAATGAATATTTAAAGATTAATAAAAATTTAATAAAAATAAATAAAAAAGGAGAATTTTAATATGGTAAATGAATTAACATTAAATAATAACCCAATAAATAATAATGAATTGGTAACAGAAAAAGAACAAAATGGATTTTTAAATACAACAATGGGTAAAGTAGTAAATACTGCGATTGATTTAGGACTAAGATGGGTATTACCAGATTTTGTTGAAAATCAAGTTATAGATATAAAAAATAGTTTGTTAAAAGGAGGGCTAAAAGAAGGAATAAGTACAACTATTGAAAAGGGAATTGAGCTTGGTAAAAGTATAACAGGAATATTTACAGGAAAATTCGAAAATGTTTCTCAAGCACAAAATGCGATAAAAAATGGGGGAATAATTGATGGGATTTCTGATGTTTTGGATAGTACTTTAAATTATACAGTAAAAAAAGGCTTAATTCCGTCCAGTATAGGCACATTAATTAGACAAGGGAAAAATGTAATTTTAGATAATGTTAGTAATAATATTGAAACAGAATTTGCAAATCAATTAGATAATATAGGGAAGTTAGGAAAGTATGAAAATAATTGGAAAAATTATTATCAAAATCAAGATTTTGACGGAATGGAAAGAGAATACGAAAAAATAAAAGATAGATTAAAACAAACTTTGCCATTAGAAGAAACATTAAAACAAGCAAGACAAATAGAAAATTTACACTTAATAATAAAAAATAATGGACATGATTTTAACTTGACAGAAGAACAAAAAAAGTTAGCAGAGATTTTAATTAAATAGTACAAAAAAATCGTGTTTTTAGCTATAAAATCACGATTTTTTACTTGCAAATTTTTAAGTGTTTTAGTATAATAAAGGAGTGAAAAATACTAGAAAAGAGGTAAAAGAATGGGAGCAAACGACGAAAAAAGAAATGACGGGAAAATAGTAGAACGCGACATTGAAAAAGAGATGCGTACAGCATATATTGATTATGCAATGAGTGTTATAGTTGCGAGAGCTCTACCAGATGTAAGAGATGGTTTAAAACCAGTACATAGAAGAATTTTATATGCTATGTATGAAGATGGAATTACATCAGACAAGCCTTACAGAAAGTGTGCTAATACAGTAGGTTCTGTTTTAGGTAGATACCATCCGCATGGAGATGCATCAGTATATGATGCGATGGTAAGATTAGCTCAAGATTTCACACAAAGATATACACTAATTGACGGACATGGTAACTTTGGCTCAATAGATGGTGATGGGGCAGCTGCAATGAGGTATACAGAAGCAAGAATGGCAAAAATTGCAGAAACAATGCTTACTGATATTGAAAAAAATACAGTTGATTTTATGCCAAACTATGATGATCGTCTACAAGAGCCAACCGTACTTCCAGCAAAAATACCAGCTTTATTAATAAATGGTTCATCAGGAATTGCAGTAGGTATGGCAACAAATATTCCACCACATAATTTAACAGAGGTAATTGATGGAATTATAAAAATAATTGATGAAGATAATGTTACTGATGAGCAATTAATGGAAATAATAAAAGGACCTGATTTTCCAACAGAAGGACTTATTTTAGGACTAGAAGGAATTAAACAAGCATATACAACAGGTAGAGGAAAAATTACAGTTCGTGGAGAAAGTGAAATTGAAGAAATGAGCAATAATAAACAAAGAATTATTGTAAATTCACTTCCATATCAGGTAAATAAGGCAAAATTAATTGAAAATATTGCTGATTTAGTAAAAGATAAGAAAATTGAAGGAATTTCTGAAATTAGAGATGAATCAGATAGAGAGTCAAAAGTAAGAATTGTAATTGAATTAAAAAGAGATGTAAATGCACAAGTTATATTAAATCAATTATATAAACATACACAATTACAAGATACATTTGGTGTTATAATGCTTGCATTAGTTAATGGAGAGCCAAAAGTTTTAACACTAAGACAATGCTTAGACCATTATATTGACCACAGAAAAGTAGTTATTCTTCGTAGAACTCAATTTGACCTAGATAAAGCATTAGCTAGAGCACATATATTAGAAGGATTAAGAATTGCATTAGATAATATTGATGAAGTAATAAATATTATTCGTAATTCATATGATGACCCAAAAGAAAAATTAATGGAAAGATTTAATTTATCAGATATTCAGGCACAAGCTATTTTGGATATGAGATTAAAAACATTATCAGGATTGCAAAGAGAAAAAATAGATGAAGAATATAATGAATTAATGAAGTTAATTGAACATTTAAGAGCTGTTTTAGCAAGTGAAAAATTAGTATTTGATATCATTAAAGAAGAATTATTAGAAATTAAACAAAAATATGGTGATGAAAGAAAAACTAAAATTGTTGCAGCAGAAGGCGAAATTAATATTGAAGATTTAGTAAAAGAGGAGCAAACAGTAATTACTTTAACACATTTTGGATATGTAAAAAGAATGCCAATAGATACATATAAGAGCCAAAAACGTGGAGGAAAAGGAATTACAGGATTAGCTACAAGAGAAGAAGATTTTGTTAAACAAATATTTACAGCTTCAACTCATGATACTTTATTATTCTTCAGTAATAAAGGAAAATTATATAGACTAAGAGGATATGAGATACCAGAAGCAGGAAGAACAGCAAAAGGAACTGCAATAGTTAATTTATTAAGATTAGACCCAGGAGAAAAAATATCAGCAGTTATTCCAATTAGTAATTTTGCAGATGGAAAATATTTATTAATGGGAACAAAACAAGGCTTTATTAAAAAGACTCCATTAACTGAATTTGACTCAACTAGAAAAACAGGACTTCTTTCTATTACATTAAGAGAAGATGATGAGTTAATAGATGTTAGATTAACAGATGGCCAAGATAATGTAGTTTTAGTTACAAGTCAAGGTGCTTGTATAACATTTAGTGAAAAAGATGTTAGACCAATGGGAAGAACAGCACAAGGTGTTATAGGTATTCGTCTAGATAATGAAGATTATGTTATTGGAATGGAATCTATAATTGAAGGTAACAAAAATGCAACACTACTTGCAATTACTGAAAATGGATTTGGAAAAAGAACAGAATTAGATGAATATAGAGTACAAACTAGAGGTGGAAAAGGTGTTACAACATATAAAATAACACCAAAAACAGGAAGTTTAGTTGGAATTAGAGTTGCAACAGACGACGAAGATGTAATGCTAATTACTGATAATGGAACAATTATTAGATTGAATGTAAAGGATATTAGCATTTTAGGAAGATCTACTCAAGGGGTAACACTAATGAGAACAAATGAAGGAAAAGTTGTTAGTATTGAGACTATAGCTCCAGAGGACAATGAAGGTGAATAGATTATGAACGATGAAAATTTTTATTATCTATCAATTTTAGTTGAACAGGACCTACATAAAAGAGTTAGTGCAATTAGAGAGGGAAATTTTCCAAACGAAAGAGAAATGATACAGCAAACAATTGAATCGTTTGAAAAAAGCTTGCCGGACTATCTAAAAGGTTTAGAAGGTTCACATGATTTTATAATAAAAAAAATTGACGAAATTGATAAGAAAATTGCAAAAATAAAAAACGGTAGAAATGTGAAAAATAAAAATTATAGAGATACCGAACCAGAAAGATAAAATAATAAAAAATGATATTCCAATGTAAGGAATATCATTTTTTTATTATAAAGCGTATATCTTCCCCAAAAAAATAACATATATCATAACTTCCAATAATTCTAGAAACAATTCTTTCATCATAAGTATTAAATAAATTTTGCAAACTTAAATTAGTTGAAATAATAGTTTTTTTATTTAAATTTAAAAGTCTACTATTTAAAATATTAAATAATTCAACTAATTTCATATTGTTTACGCCTTCAGTTCCTAGATCATCAATAATAAGTAAATCTACGTTTAATAAATAATCATAAATATCTTTAGAAACATTTGGTTTACCAAAACGATAACTGATAATTGTATCAAGCATAACTGAGGCTGTTTGATATAATACTGTTTTATCCTTTTTTAATAATTCATTTGCAATACAACTAGATAAAAATGTTTTTCCTAAACCAGTATTACCAGTAAATAATAAATTACGCTGTTCAGTATTATCAAAATTGTTAATAAATTTATCACAAATATTTTTAATTAATTTAATATTTTCTCTAGGTGAAATATCTGAATTATATTTTTGTTTATTTATTTCATCAGAATAGAAATTTAAATTAAAATTATTAAAATTTTGTTTCTCTAAATTAGACATATTTGATTTATTATATTCAATATCATAAATTTTCTGTTTTAGACAACTACACATTTCTGTGAAATTTCCATTTAAAATATATCCAGTATCATTACATTTTTTACACTCGTAATTTGGAATTATTTTTTTTGCTCTTTCTCCAATAGAATTTAATATTTTTTCTTTTTCTTTTTTTAATGCTTCAATATTAGAATTTAAATTTTCTATTATTTTTTTATCATTATTTTTAGTTAATTCTATCATTGAAGAAAATGCTAAAGAACTTAATTTTTTATCTATTTCTTCAAGCTCTGGAAATTCAGTGTATAAATTTTCTTTTTCTTTTTGTGCAATATTTTCTGCATTTATTCTTTTTTTATCATATTCAATTAAAAGAGATTTTAAAATAGAATTATTCAAAATAACCTCCTATAATTTATTAGCATATAAATTATTTAAATTATCATAATTTCTTTGATTGTAATTTTGATAATTTTTTGTAGATTTTTCTAAATCTTTAATATTTTTATTTTTTTGTTTCATATCTGACAAGAATTGTTGAACTTGCTCAGCAGTAGTAAATCCTCTGTCATGCCAGTCAGTTAATAATTTATCAATGTAATCAAAACTTGGATTTACTTTTGAGGTAGTTCTTTTTAAAGCAATTTCAATAATATCAAAATTAAATTTAAAATCAACTATCCATTTTTCAACGTAAGCATATTCATATTGAGAAAGCTGTCTGCCAAGTCCTAATTTTTTAATTACCATATTTGCAATTTTATTAACAGCTTCTTGCTTTTCAAAATATAAATCTAAATCACTATATGTTTTAATAGAATTTTTTGCCCAAGCATCTGCAACTGTTTGAATATAATTTTTGTGTAATGCAGATTTATCAAAACAATGATTAAATAATGCCATCATAACTTCGTCATCAAAACCATATTTTTTAAACCATAATTCTATATCAGGGTACCAGGTAGTTGGCATTAAACCAGAAAAATATCTATTATTTATATATTCCATAGTTTTAGCACGTTTTTGACTTTCAGCCGATTTTTGTACTTGTTCAGCTGATAAAGCAACTCTTGGCTTATATAAATTATTTAATTCTATTTCTTGTAAATTATTAAAAGCATAACCTGTATTTTTTTTAACAATAACATTTTGGTCTTCCCAATATTTCATTGCATCTTGAATTACCTTAAAAGAAAGATTTAATTTTTTACTTAAATCATTTAGTTTAATATCTTTATCATACTTAGATAAAAATAAAATATATAAATATACTTTAAGATAATCGCCATTTGCTTCAGGTAAATATTCTGTAAAAAATATATCTGGAAGACTTGTACTTGAAAACAAAGGTAATAAATCATTTTGTTCTAATTTCATAAGAAATTCCCCCAATGTTATGTTTTGTCAAATTATATCATTTTTCTGGGTGATTTACAATAAACTTATGAGGAAAAAATTATTTTGAATAAAAATATATTTTGGGTCTTTTTATATATTTAATTAGATAGATAAAAACATTTAAAATATTTTCATGATTAAATCCCAAAATAGTAAATAAAAAAATAGGCAAAGAAAAAATAATAAAAATAAATATTTTAATATTATTATTTTTAAATAATAAATTAATTAATAAAAAGATAATTAAATCCCAAATAATATTAAAAATTAAACTTGAATAATCAATTATCCCAAATAATTTATTTTTAAAATTATAATTTTGTGGAAAAATAAATTTCATAAATAAAAACTCCTTTTAAATATTTTTTAAAAATTTGCTACCAATATTAAAATTATTTGAAACATCTGTTGAAATACCACCAATTAAACTTCTAATATATGAATTGGCACGTACTAGTGCATATATTCCACCAATACACATCAATTGAGAAATAATATTATTTGAAGAAAAATTAAATGAAAAAATAATTAATAATATAATTGCAACTAATGACTGTTGTAATAATAAAGATAAAACTGTTCTAAGCCAAGTTTTGAAAAACCAAGAAGTAGATTCATTTATTAAACTTAATATTGCAAAAGGAGTAATTAAAATAAATACTTTTACCATTATATATCTTAAAGAATATGAAAAAATTAAATTAAATAAACTAATAGAAATAAAACTTTTTATTAATCCATCAAAAGAAAAAATATTAAATTCATTTTCTTTAATTGAAAGATAATTTAATTTATTTATTAATTCAGAAAAAGATATATCATGTCCAAAAATATTTGAACCTACTGTACGAATTGCATCAGAAATAAAACTATTTATTTGAATAAATTGATTACAAATAAAATAAGAACAATTCATTACAATCCCAAAAATTAATAATTTAAAAATAAATTGATAAGTTCTTTCAATTTGTAAATTCATATAATAAGAATAAATTAAACGAATAGCGTAATAGAGAGAAAATCCGACTAATAAAGAATTCGCAATTACTAATAAGCCATTATTACCAGTAGAACCAAATATTTTTTGAAAAACAGAATTATTTAAAATATTTTTATCAATAAAAGTTAATTCGTCTAAAACAGAATAAATTGTAGTATCAATAGAAGAAAATAAAGTTTCAAAAATAGAATTAATCGTTTCAATAATTGAAGTTGTTAAATTAGAAGTTTCCAATACATCACCACCAAATTAAGTTAATAAAGAACTAATTGCAGATAAAATTAAATCTAAAACTAAAATAAAAGCATAAGAAAATAAACTACCTCTAATTAATTTTTTTGCAATTCTAAGCCTTTCTTCATCACCAAAACTAAACTTTTTCATAAATAAACCAACAGCCACAGCAACTGCAGCAGCAGGAGTTGCTAATTTTAACATCCAACTTTCAATTTTTTCAAAAGCAGAATTTAACTTGTCTACAATTTCTGGGTTACCATTAAAAAAATTAGCATATGTATTTGAAGAAAAAATAAATAAAAATAAAATGAATAATAAAATAAATAAAAATCTTTTTTTATAAATAAATTTAAACATAAATAAAACCTCCTAAAAAATCTTAATTATTAAAATATGGAAATAATTTTAATTCGGACGGTGGAATAATTTCAGTACCAGTTGATAAAAAACTTAAACAGTGAAAATTAGTCAAATGTCTAGTGAAAAAATTGGTATCATAAACAAAATCGTTTTGAAGAGTTGTGGTAATGGTTTCTGAAATATTAGAATTTTTTGAATTTAAAGAATTAGTAAAATAACTATAAACAGTTTCTTTAGCATTTTCGGAAATTCCTCTTGATATTTTTTCTTTATCTTCTTTTCCAATTTGTTTTTGTGCATTTTCAATTGTAAAAATATCATCACTTCTAAACCATAATTTATTTATTAAATTTTGAATAATAACATTTACTGCAGATTGGTCATGAAGAGTATTTAATAAAGAAGTATAACTTTGGGTAGCAACAATATTTATACATTTGGCTTCTCTACTTTGTGAGAAAAAATTACAATCAGTTTCTGTGCAATATTCAGAATATTCATCAGAAATAAAACAAACACTTCTAAAATTATTATCTTTACTGTTAGCAAGTCTAGTCATTACATCTGTTTGAAAATCTAATTTTAAATATGCCGCAATTATTTTTGATAAATTTGAATATTCATTTATATTCATATTTAATACTACAATTTTTCCTTTTTTTAATACTTCTTCAAAACCAAAAAAATTAAGCTCTTCTTGTTTAGGATTAAAGGTATTTAAAACATCATAATCAGAAATAAAACAATTAGTAATTCGGGTAATTTCAGATTTTAAAATAGACATAGTTCTTTGATCTAAATTTAAATATTCTTTTTCGAAAAAATTTAAACTAGAATATAAATCATAAATTTGACTTTCAGAAAAAATATTTTTAATAAATTTATCACGTAAATAATTTATTTTTTCTAAATAATAATTATCATTAGTAATCAACTTATGTAATTCGTCAAATGTAACATAGTTATTGTTATAGAGTCTACACAGTTTAATACATTCTTCTAATATTTGAGCAGACTTATCTAACCAATAACTTTCAGAATTATTTTTTGAAAAAAGTAATAAAATTGTTTTTAATCTGTTAGCAAGGATAGAGGGTTTTAAATTTGGCTTATGCAAAGGATTATATTTATATTTGCCATTTAATTCAATAACAATAATATCATCTTGTCTATTAAATTCATATGCAAATTCTACAACTTTTCGATAATAATTTCCTTTAACATCTAAAATTAGCATACCTAATTTTTTATTGTTATTAAAATTTTCATATTTAATTAGTTGTTTAGTAAATGGGTACATAGCACTACTGGTTTTGCCTGTGCCAATAGTTCCAGTAATTAAAATATTTTGATATAAACTTTTTTCTGGTAAATAAATAATTTCTTTGGTATTTACATTTTCGCCAATTAATAATTTTAATTCATTTTTTTTATTTGAATTTATTAGAGAATAATTATTTTTATTTAATTTAATTTTTTTATTCACTTTTAATTTATTTTTAAAATGAAATAAATTAGATAATAAGTTAGAAAAAAATATTCCAGAATAAATATAAGTAATTAAAAATAATATTTTTAAAGATTTCCATAAAACAGGTTGCTCTATACAAATATCAAAAGGATGTAAACCATAATAAATAATAATGTGATTTTGAAAATAAATAGGAGAAAAGATTTTATAACCAATAAAACAAAAAATAAGTGTAAAAAATAAAATGAATAAAATACGATTAATTCATAAACACCTCCTTAAAAATAATTATTTAAAATTAGTGGGACTTTTTAATTTTAATTTTGAACCTTGTAGATTATGAAAAATTTTAATATCAAAAAAATTGTATAATGAATAAAAAAAGATAAAACTATTGATAATAAGAATAATGAAAAAATAATCAATTAAATTTATATGATAACACCACCTTCCAATTTTTAACAATCATATAATATATTTTTAAATTTGTCTATACTTTTTGAAAAAAATATGTTAAAATTAATTTTATATTAAAGGGAAGTTATGAAAATTAACCCGATTTGTATCAAAAGAAAGGAAAGGTATTGAATATGGAAATAAATAAAGATATGACAATAGGAGAATTATTAGAAAAAGCTCCAGAAAAAGCAGAAATTTTATTAGAAGCAGGAATGCATTGTTTAGGTTGCCCAGCATCACAAGCAGAAACTATAGCAGAAGCTTGTGACGTACATGGAATAGATGTTGAAGAGTTAATTAAGAAACTAAATTCATAAAATTTCAAAAAAAATTACATTTTTTTCACAAAAAATGAAAAAGCTATTGACAAATGATAAAAAATAGTTTAAAATAAGGCTTGTGCTAACGTAACAAGTTAGTAACGAGCTTGGAACTTGGGTCATTAGCTCAGGTGGTAGAGCACTTGACTTTTAATCAAGTTGTCCGCGGTTCGAGTCCGCGATGGCTCACCATAACTAGGATTTAAGTTGATTAAATCCTAGCAAGTTTCTTTATTGGCCCCGTGGTCAAGCGGTTAAGACATCGCCCTTTCACGGCGGAGACATGGGTTCGATTCCCGTCGGGGTCACCAAATATGCCACTTTAGCTCAGCTGGTAGAGCAACTGACTTGTGGGATAGATAAAACATAAGGTTTTATTTTGAACTATCTTGCACCTTTATGTGGAAACGCATAAAGTGGACACCGCTAATTCGGGGAAGGCTGTAAAATGCTAATCCCGAGCTAGAAAACAATATGTTTTCGAGTGTAGAGACTTTATACGGTGTGCCTAAGGTTTTAAACTATGGCAAAGAGAAAGTCCAGACTACAAACACATTTCTAATGTGGTAATGAAAATTATAGTAGTATGAATCAGTAGGTCATCTGTTCGAATCAGATAAGTGGCTCCAATTACTTAGAACTAGGTTTGTTGTACAACTTGCCTAGTTCTTTGTCATATATGAAATAAATTTCATATATGACGAAGAACTTTAATTATTTATACAAGGAGAAAAACGTTTTATTATGAATTGTTTGAACTGTAATCAAAAAATAAGTAGTAAAAATAAATTTTGTAGTAATAAATGCCAAAAAGAGTATGAATATAAAAACTATATTGAGAGATGGAAAAGCAATCAGGAAACAGGATTAAGAGGAGAATATCAAATTTCTATGCACATAAAAACATATTTATTTAAAAAATATAATAATAAATGTGCAAGATGTGGTTGGGGAGAAGTAAATAAGTATACTAATAATATACCACTAGAAGTGGAACATATTGATGGGAATTATCAAAATAATAAAGAAGAAAATTTGATATTACTATGTCCTAATTGTCATTCATTGACTGAAACGTATAAAGGAGCGAATTTAAATCATGGAAGAAAACAGAGAAAAAAGTATAGTTAATAAAGTTGTTGTTGTAACAGGAGGCTCTAGAGGAATAGGAGCCCAAATAGTAAAAACATTAGCAAATGAAAATTATAAAGTAATATTAAATTATAATAATTCAAAAGAGCAAGCAGAAAAAATACAACAAGAATTATTAGAACAAGGAAATGAGATTGAAATAATAAAAGCAGATGTTTCTAAAAGAGAAGAGACCGAAAAGTTGATACAATTTGCAATAAATAAATTTAATAAAATTGATGTTTTAATTAATAATGCAGGAATATCTCAAGAAGGATTATTTACTGATGTAACAGAAGAAGAATGGCAAAAAATAATAAATACAAATTTAAATTCAGTATTTTATTGTAATCAACAAGCACTTAAATATATGATACCAGAACAACAAGGATGCATTATAAATATTTCGTCTATTTGGGGAGAAACAGGGGCATCTTGTGAAGTAGCATATTCAACAACTAAAGCTGCAATAAATGGAATGACAAAAGCATTAGCAAAAGAAGTTGGACCATCAAATATAAGAGTAAATGCAATTGCACCTGGAATAATAGACACAGACATGAATAGAAATTTAACGAATGAAGAGCTTGAACCAATAAAAGAGCAAATACCATTAAATAAAATAGGAAAAGCTCTGGATATTGCTAAATGCGTAAAATGGCTTATTGAAGATGAGTACACAACAGGTCAAATTATTTCTATAAATGGTGGTTGGTATATATAAAAAAATAGCAAGTTATTAACTTGCTATTTTTTTATTATTCTATTATTTTTCTTTTATAATTTCCAGAGATCAATTTTGGCAAATATGTAATAAGCTTATATACCGCTAAACGAACTTTTTTACTCCAAATATATGACTTTCTTAATTTTCTAGGAGCATCTAAGAATGATTTTTCTTTTACAACTAAAGCAAGTTCTACTTTTTCAATAGGAAAGACATAGTTTTGACCACCATTATTATCCCATTCGTTTTTAGAATTTCTAAAACAGAAATTAAAAGTTTCACTAGAAATTAGCTCAACTTCAGCCTGAAAGCCAAGTTCAGTTTTTTCCATTTTAATTTCACCGATATTATCCCAGTTTAAACCAAATCCATAATGAATATAAACTTCCTCACAGTTATCTTGAAAAAGTTTGCCTGCATATGAAATTTTCACTTTTGAATTTTCAACTAATTTATCTGTATTAAAGAAAATATTTTTTATTAATTCCATTTAAAATTTCTCCTTATTTATCTCTTGTTTAACTAATTGTATATTATAATATTAAAAAAAATATAATTCAAGTATTTTTGACAAAAAAACTATTAATTTGTGCCAACAACTTTGCCAACAATATAAAATTCGTCTTTAGGGTCCAAGCATATATCTGGAATTTCCTTATCTTCCGCTCTTAGAACAAGTCCGTCTTTACGAATAATAAACTTACGAATTAAAAGCTTATCATTGTAACTAAACAAACCAATATCTCTATTATCAAGAGGAGTATTAAATTCAATATATGCATAAGAATCTTTTTTTAGTTTTGGCTCCATAGATGTATCAGTTATTTTTACTGCAATAGATGCACCAGAAACAGTGGTAGGGCAATCTATTAAGCCACCTAACAAATCAAAAGTAGGCACTTTATCATATGGAATATGTGATACTACTTTATATCCCAACTGTTCTTCTGTAAGTTCTCTATCATATGTATACATTAAAGGACGATATGGAATGCCCATTGTTTTGCATAAATTTTTTAACACCTTATGACTAGGATTTCTTTCACCCTTTTCAATATGAGTTAAGTGACCAGTATTGATATTTGTACCTTGAGCAACGCCAGCTTTTGTAAGTTTCTTTTCTTTACGAATGTATGCAATCATATGACCTAACATAACAATACCTCTTCTTCCAAAATTTTCTATAAGTATTATATTAAAAAAATAAAAAGTTGTCTAGTATAAAATGATAAAAAAATATAAATTATGACAAAATATAAATAAATTTTTATTGTAAATTGAATAAATATGTGGTAATATTATTTTATACAAAAGTATATATTTAAACAAAGGGGAAGAGTATGGAAGGACAAGAAAATTTAGATAATCAAGAAGAATTAAAAAAAGAAGAAACTCCTGAAAATAATGTACAAGAAGAAATAGTAGAAAATAAGGAAACGGAAGAGAAAAAAGAGGATAATGATAAGACGGTGGAAGAAGATTCTATGAAGTTTAAAAAGGCAGAACCTTCTAAAAAACAAAAATCAAACAAAGTGATTCCAATAGTTGTATCTTTATTTATTGTTTTATTTGTTATGATATTTTCAGTAGTATTTGCTTTATTTAATATGAATAATGAAAAAATACTAAAAGGAATATCAATTTTAGGAATAGATATATCAGATTTAACTGTAGAAGAGGCGAAAACAAAAGTAAATAATGCAATTGAAGAAAGATTCAAAGATGAAAACAACAATTTAATATTAAAAATTGGAGAAAATGAAACAAGCGTAACAGCAAATACTTTTAATGCAAAATTTGATATAGATAATGCAGTAATAGAAGCAGATAACATTGGAAGAAATGGAAATATATTAACAAATAACTATTCAATTTTGTTTACAAAATTATTTAAAAAAGAAATTAAACCTAGGTTATATTTAGACGACAGTTTATTATCAGATACAATAAAAGATATTAATTCAAAGATGAAAGATGCAATTGTAGACAATAGTTATTATATTGAAAAAAACAATTTAATTATAGTAAAAGGAAAAGCTGGATATATAATAAAAACAGAAGAATTAAAAGAAAAAATATATGAACAAATAAGTAATATTCATACAAATTATCAAATTATAGAAATACCTGTAGAATATAAAGAGCCAGAACCTATAAATTTGCAGAAGATTCATGAAGAAATATATAAGGAACCACAAGATGCTTATGTACAAAAAAATCCAACAGTAGTTCATCCAGAAGTTAATGGAATTGACTTTAAAATTTCAGTAGAAGAAGCAGAAGAACTTTTAAAAGAAGATAAAGAAGAATATACAATTCCATTAAAAATAACTAAACCTAAAAAAACAATTAATAATTTAGGAGAAGAAGCTTTCCCAGATTTATTAGCAACTTTTTCAACAAGATTTGATGGAAGTAATTATAATAGAAATACAAATATAAAACTTGCAGCTAAAAAAGTTAATGGAACAGTTATATTACCTGGAGAAAAATTTTCATTTAACACAATAGTAGGTTCAAGAACAATTGAAGCAGGATTTAAAGAAGGAACAGCTTATGTTGGAGGAAAGGTAGTACCAGATGTAGGTGGTGGTGTTTGCCAAGTATCATCTACAATATATAACACAGCATTACTTGCAAATATGCAGATTGTTGAAAGAAGTAATCATATGTTTACAACAGGATATGTAGCAGCAAGTAGAGATGCAACAGTTTATTATGGTAGTTTAGACTTTGTATTTAAGAATTCAAGAAAATATCCTATAAAAATGGTGGCATCAGCAAATGGAGGAGTATGTAAGGTATCTATATATGGTATAAAAGAAGAGAAAGAATATGAAGTAATTATTCAATCTAAAATAACATCATATATTAATCCTACTACAATATATAAAGAAGATCCAACACTGGAAGAAGGAAAAGAAATTGTAGAACAAACAGCAATTACAGGTTGCAGAAGTGAAGGCTATAAAATATTAAAATTAAATGGAAAAATAGTATCACAGACCTTACTTTCTAAAGATACATATAAGTCTAGAAACAAGATAGTTAGAAGAGGAACGAAGAAAACAACGACAACACCAACTAAACCAGCTAATGAGAATACAACTAATACAGAAACTTCAAATACAACAACTAATGAGCCAACTACACCAGAAACAACGGAAAATAACACAACTGAATAATGTATAAAAGCACTGGCTTTTCTAGTGCTTTTATTGACTTTTAATAAGTATGCTTATATACTATACAAGGAAGTTAATAAAAAAATACTGAAATTTTTGATGTGTAAAATTAACTAAAAATCTAAAAGTCGTCAAAAACAAGGAAAGAAAGAGATTAAAGATGAATATTTATGAAGAAACTAAATTCTTAATGAAAAAATATAATATTAGCGCTAATAAAGATTTAGGACAGAATTTTTTAATTGATGATAATGTAATAGAAAATATTGTAGAAGCAGCAGAAATAAATGAAAAAGATTGTGTAATAGAAATTGGACCGGGATTAGGAACACTAACTAGTAGATTAGTAGAAAAAGCAGGAAAAGTAATTGCGATTGAATTAGATAAAAAAATGTTACAAATATTAAACGACAGATTTGCATTATACGATAATTTTTCACTTATAAATGAAGATGTATTAAAAGTAAATTTAAATGATTTAATACAACAAAAAAATACTCAAAATTATACAGTTAAAATTGTAGCTAATTTGCCATATTATATTACTACACCAATAATAATGAAACTATTAGAGGAGAAACTGAATATAGATAGTATAACAGTTATGGTTCAAAAAGAAGTGGCAGATAGATTGACAGAAATACCAGGAGGAAAAAATACTGGAGCAATTACATATTGTGTATATTATTATTCTGAGCCACAAGAAGTATTAACAGTGCCAAATACATCATTTGTTCCAGAGCCTAAGGTATGTTCAGAAGTGATAAAATTAAATATTAGAAAAGAGCCACCAGTAGTCTTAAAAGATGAAAAAATATTTTTTAAAGTTGTAAAAGCTAGTTTTATGCAAAGAAGAAAAACATTATTAAATGGACTAGCAAATGCAGGAATAGCTTCAAAAGAAAAGTTAAAAGAAATTTTATTAGAATTAAATTTATCTGAAAATGTAAGAGGAGAAAGCCTAAGCATAGAGAAATTTGCAGAAATTGCAAACAAATTATGCTAAAATAAATTAACTAACTATTGACAAAATAGGGGGATTCGCCGTATAATAATAAAAGTTAGTTATATGCGTCATTAGCTCAGTTGGTAGAGCAGCAGACTCTTAATCTGATGGTCGGAGGTTCGACTCCTCTATGACGCACCAGAAGAAATAAAACACCGATTTTTCAAGGTTTTATTTCCTCACTATTCTTTGTGTTGCAACAGATTTAAGGTGTAAACCTAATCTGTTGTTTTTTTTAAAAATTTATACTGAATTATTAGAAATTATAATTTGCAATTTTATGTAAATTATGGTAAAATATAGTATATAGGTCTTACCTATTTTATATATATTTTCCTTTATTACACTAACGTTATAGTTAGTTTACAATATAATTTTTTACATAATATAGGAGGAAAAAGAAATGTTTTTAGAAACATTACCCTATGATGTCCTTACGTTCATGGAAACATTCATCTTAATTGTATTTATTGTAATTACGATGATTACAACCTTAAATGAAAGAAGGACATGGCTTCTTCTCACATATACCGTAATGGGATTTATTCTCACAGTGGTATGTGTGCTTCAGATTTCCATCGAAGTTGCAAACGGAAATGCTGCGTATCATACATCAATTTTGATGTCGATTATTGCAGCGCTCTGTACCACTATTTGGGCAGTGATGTACGGAATCAGAAGAAGATACAGGAGAAGAACAACAACAGAGGAAGAAGAATAAAAACATTGATAAACCGCTGTGGATTCACAGCGGTTTAATAATTTTTATCTAAATGAATTATTATTTTTTGTAAAGTTTTTTTACTTCTAGTAGATAATGTGCCAAAATATTCTTGTAATGTAGTATCTAGTGTATCTTCTTTAGTTGTATATAAATTTTCAAACATAGCATTAGGTGTTATTTCTAAAAAGTTACACAAATTTAATAATGTTGTGACACTTCCAACATTTCTACTATTTTCTATATTTCTTAATAAATCTATTGAAATATTTACTTTTTCAGCCAAAAATTCTTGAGTGTAACCTCTTTTTAATCTGGCTTTTTTTATATTAGGACCAAGAATTTTTGCAACGTCTTTGCCGTCTAACAACAAATTAAACACCTACCTTAAATTTCTATTTTAATATACCACGGGTTTAAAACTTGTAAAAGTGAACAAAAATAACATAAAGTATTGATAAAATAACAAATATGTAATATAAGTATGAACTATATTAATATAGATTATTCAAAAAGTGACATTTTTCAACGAAAAAGTATTGACAATTTAAAACAGTTTGTATATTATTTAAACATAAATATATAGAAAAGGAGAGAAAAACAAATGAGGAAAACATTAAAAAACACAAATGGTATTACTTTAATTGCTTTAGTAGTAACAATTGTAGTCTTGCTAATACTTGCAGGAGTGAGTATAAATGCAGTATTTGGACAAGATGGAATAATTCAAAAAGCAAAAGATGCACAAAATAGAATGGATCAAGCTGTTGAAAATGACCAAAAAAGCATAAATGAATTAAACAGCTGGATAGAGAGTAAGGTAAATGGAACAACAGGAGGAAATACCTCGGGAGGAGATGATCCAGTAAATCCAACAGGAAATTGGACACAAAACAAAACATCAGTAACAAATGGAACTACAACATATACAGTAGGAGACGATTATACTTATGATTGTGGTGTTTCAGGATACACTGGAGGATGGAAAGTATTAGGAGCAGAAAGAGGGAAACTTCTAATAATGTCAACAGTAGATGTAGGAACTTTACAATTATCAGGAAAAGATGGATATAACACTGGAATAAGTCAATTAAATACAATGTGTGCGCAATATGGAACAAATGCAAGAAGTATAAAAGTAGAAGATATAAATAGAGTAACAGGATATGATCCGACTAACCAAGGAGATGGAACAGTTTTTGGTGCGGGACAATTTTATGAATATGGAAATAAAGTAACATATACAGCAAGTGGAAGTTCGGCAACTAATGGAAAAACATACACAGGAAGTATAAGTTATGAACATCCAGATGGAAGAAAAATAGGAACAGACAATGTAACTTCAATAACAGTAGAAAGTACTGCTTATTACTATTACCCATACTCATTAACAACAAGTAGTAGTACAACAGGAGAATGTAAAGGAATAGCAACAGATTCACCAGCATATGAAATGTTATTTGGAAAAGCATCAGATACAAGTGATGGTAGTGGAAATGCATTCTGGCTTGCGTCTTCGTATGTGTATGCGTACTCTAGCTATTCGTACTTTGGTTTGCGCTATGTGAGCTCTGGTGGCCGCGTGCTCAACTATAGCTTGTGGAGCTCGGACGGTAACCCTTACGGCCCTTCGTTAGGCGTGCGTGCCGTAGTTTCTCTATAATCTGGAATCCCCTCCGAGAAAATAGAAAACTATATATGGCACAAATTTAAAATATATAAATAAGCAATCTTCAAGCTTGACAGGCCTTGTGTCTGTCAGCTTGATTTTTTTATGCCATGAAACTGGAAAAATTTTGAAATAAAAACAGAAAAAAGTATTGACAAGCTTAAAATGGTTTGTATATAATTTGAAATATACAAAAGAAGAAAAGGTGGTTAATATGGCTGTAACTACAATAATAAAAACTATAAAATCAATACATCCAGATAGTATAATATTGGTTAAAGTTGGAAAATTTTACAATGTATATGGGAAAGATTCATATATATTATCATATTTTTTCAATTATAAATTAAAAGAATTGGATGGAATAGTAAGCTGTGGTTTTCCAATAGAAAGCATAAATAAAATAATGGCAAAATTAGAAAATAAAAAGATTAATTATTTGATTGTAGATAGAAGAAATAATTATGATGTTGATGAATTTTATGACAATAAAAATTTAAATACATATAACCAGACATATGAAAAAGCAAAACAATATATAAATTCAAAGCACAGAGTTGATAAAATATATCAATATCTAATACATAATTTAAATAATAAAAAATTAATAAATCAAATGGAAAAAGTGATTATAAATGAAGGAAGAAAAGTTTAAAATACTACAATTTATAAGGGAATTTATTGTAAGAGTTGAAAATGAATTAGAAAATTTCCCTAAAAAAGATATAGAAATAAAGAAAAGAATAAAAGATATAAGTTATGAATTATTAGAATTAGTATATAGAGCAAATTTGCTAGAAGAACCTAAAGAAAAAAAGAACTTACTTATAAAAGCAATAGCAAAAGTAAAAATAATAGATTTTTTAATAAACTTAAGTTATGATAGAGAATTACTACCACAAAAAAGGTATATTAAATTATCTGAAAAATTGGATGATATAGTTAAATATATATCAGGCTTATTAAAAACATATAATAAGCAACAATAGGGCATAGTTGTCTGGCTTGCGTCTTCGTATGTGAATGCGAACTCTAACAATTCGAACTTTGGTTTGCGCAATGTGAACTCTGATGGCAACGTGAACAACTATAACTTGTGGAACTCGAACGGTAACACTAACAACCCTTCGTTAGGCGTGCGTGCCGTAGCTTCTAAAAAACTGTGGTTACTATTACTAAGGTATAGTAAGAGAAGTTTTAGATAGAAACAAACTAATGTCCTTTAGTTTAAGTTATTCTTAAACTATAAACTAAAAATAGATAAATATATTTGTTAGTAACTTTTTAGCGAAGAGGAGTATATTTTAGTACTATTTTTGAGAGGAGAGTGTACAACTCTTCTTTTTATTATTACGTAAGCTATCATAACAAATTATACTACTTACTATGCAAGATAAATTTATTTTATTATTTTTGTATAAATGCAAGTTTTTTCTAAGCTTACGTTTAACAGTTCTATATCTTGCATATTTCCCATTAGAATCTCTACCAAGAAATATGAAATTATTAGTATCTCTATAAATTCTTGTTTTCTTATTTAAAAATAATTTTTCTTTCGATAAGAATTCTTTAATTTGTTCTAAACAATATTTTAAATATTCTTTTGAATGATGAAATAATAAAAAATCATCTTGATATCTTACATAGTATTTTATTTTTAACACTTCTTTAATATAATGGTCTAAATCATTTAAATAAAAAATTGCCAAAACTTGGCTTGTCATAGCACCTATTCCTAAACCGTTTTCTTCACTATCTATTATATCAAAAACAATTTTTAATGCCTCTACATCGTTTATTTTTCTTTTGAGTTTTTCTTTTAAAATATCATGGTCAATACTTGCAAAAAATTTACTTACATCAGCTTTTAAAATATAATATCTTTTGTACTTGATTTTACAAATTCTATGAAAATTAGAAGCCAGTTCTAGTCCTTTGCTGGTTCCCATATCTTTTCTGCTGGCTACATTTATACTTAACAAACAAGGAAGAAGAGCAGGGTATAAAATATATCTTGCCACTAAATGATTTACAATTTTGTCCTGAACATTTTGGCTTACTATGCGTCTTTCTTTTGGCTCATAAATTGTAAATATATTAACAGGACCGAGGAACATAAGCTCTATCCTTCAAAATATTATAAACTCTTGATACATAAGTAGCTTTATATTCTTTTAGATTAGCCACTTTCCTTTTACTTTTAGTATTTCTACAAACCTCATTAAATACATTTAAAATATTTTCAAAATTATAAATACTATCATATAGATTTTTTTTTCTTTTCATTTACTTTACAGTCCTTAATTTATCTTGTATTTTGTACAAAAAGTCATAAGCCTGACTAATTGATAAATCATCAATTTTTAATTTTAATATTTCATCTGCCATTACTTCTAATTGTTTGTTACTTAAGTAACTATTAGAATTTATTGGAGTTTCTTGAACATCAAAAGAAACTATTTCAATATTGTATGGAGTGCTTTTTAATAAGGTTAAATATTTTTGCAAAGAATTACAAGGAAATCCGCATTTAACAACAGTTTCATTGAGATTACCAAGTTTTAAATTTAACAGGTTAGAAACAATTTTAGCATCTTCATCTATAAAAATAAAAAATAAACCAGCTTTAAATAAATATAAAGTGTTAGGAGTGTAATTGTCAGAAGTTTTTAATTTTTGATATTTATCATATATTTTACTCATTAAAATCTTTCCTTTCATCTTTTGTAACAAATTCTAAAAAGAACTTTTATTTTTTAATAAATTAATTTTCTTTTGTATTATCATTTTCCATTTTTATCCTCCATTTCCATATACTGTATATAAATATACTATATAAAAAAACAACTGTCAATAGGTAATATTATATGCTAATATACTACATATAAGTATACTATACGTAAAATGAGTAATACTATATATTGGAGGGATAAAATGGAGAATTTTGGAAAAGTTGATATTATATTAGATAAATATTTAAAAGAACATAATATAAGCAGATCTAGTTTAACTAGAAAAACAGAATTGCAATATAGTCAAATTTTAAGATATTGTAGAAACGAGGTTCAAAAAGTTGACCTAACAATCTTGGCAAAATTATGTACTGTATTACAATGCGATATACAAGATATATTGCAATTAACTCGAGAAACAGAAAAATAATTATAAAAAACTACTTTAAATTTAAAAAAATGTGGTATAATGAGACAGGATGAAAGGGGAAAATATTATGTTAGAGATATTCAGAACAGATTTAGAAACAAATAAAACAGAAATTGTAACCAAATATGAAAAAGGTAATTGGATCAATATGATATCCCCGAGCGAAGATGAGATAATGGATGTGTGTAAAAATTTAAAAATAAATGAAGACTTTATCCGTTATGCATTAGATTATGAAGAAAAAGCCAGAATTGATGTTGAAGAAGATGACAATACCATATTATTTATAATAGATGTTCCAATCAGAGAAAGAGAAGGAGACTCATTAATTTATACAACAATGCCGATTGGTATTATCTTTGTTAGAGATGATTATTTAATTACTGTATCAATAAAGGAAAATAGTATTATTCAAGATTTAAAGAAAAATGATATGAGAAATATTATTACATACAAAAAAAGTAGATTTTTATTACAAATATTATATAGTAATGCTTCAATGTATTTAAATTTATTAAAGAAAATAAATAAAGAAACTGAAATTGCGGAGTCGATACTAAAAAACTCAATGAAAAATAGAGCATTGTTAAAATTATTAAACTTAGAAAAGAGTTTAGTGTATTTTACAACATCTTTAAAATCAAATGAAGTTGTAATGGAAAAAACAATGCGTGGAAAAATAATTAAATTATATGAAGAAGACGAAGATATATTAGAAGATTCTATTATTGAAAATAAACAAGCTATTGAAATGGCTAAAATATATAGTGATATTTTAAATGGAACAATGGATGCATATGCTTCAATAATTTCCAACAACTTAAACAGGGTTATGAAGTTTTTAACATCAATAACAATTATCTTATCAATACCAACAATGATAGCAAGCTTTTGGGGAATGAATGTGCCAGTTCCAATGCAAAATAATCCATATGGATTTATAATATTAATTGGATTTTCAGTAATAATTTCTATAATTGCAACGGTATGGCTTAATAAAAGAGATATGTTAAAATAAATTGTAAAAATTCTCCTTTAATGGAAAAAATAATAAAATGCAAAAAGTATAAAATGACGAAAAATGAATATACTTTATAGTGAAAACTTTTAAAATTATTTTTAAAGGAGGATGTAATATAATGAAGGTAATAGATACAATTGCTTTAGTTTTAATAATAATAGGAGCAATTAACTGGGGATTAGTAGGAATATTTAATTTCAATTTAGTAGATGCAATATTTGGTGCTATGTCAGTTATAAGTAGAATAATTTATATTCTAGTAGGAATTTCTGGATTATGGGCAATAAAATTATTATTTAATAAATAAAAGAAAAAATATGGGGCTGAATTGCTATTGCAATTCAGCTCTTTTCCTTTACAAACTAGAAAAATATGGTATAATATACAAAGTATGTAAATAGTAAGGAGGAGAAGCAATGCTTACAGCTAATGGTGTAACAATTAGATTTGGAAAAAGAACTTTATTTGAAGATGTAAATATAAAGTTTAACAAAGGATGTTGTTATGGAATAATTGGTGCAAATGGTGCAGGAAAATCTACATTTTTAAAAGTTTTATCAGGCGAACTTGAACCAAGCAAAGGAGAAGTAACAAAAGAAAAAACAGAAAGATTATCTGTTTTAAAACAAGATCACTTTGCTTTTGAAGAATACACTGTTATGGACACAGTAATTATGGGAAATGATGAACTATATAAAATAATGAAAGAAAAGGATGCAATATATGCAAAGCCTGATTTTTCAGAAGAAGATGGAATGAAGGCAGCAAAATTAGAAGAACGTTTTGCAGAATTAGATGGATGGAATGCTGAGTCAGATGCGGCAGTGTTATTAAATGATTTAGGAATAGCACCAGAAAAACATTATGAACTTATGAGCAACCTAGAAGCAAAAGATAAAGTAAAAGTATTGCTAGCACAAGCATTGTTTGGAAATCCAGATATACTTTTACTTGATGAGCCTACAAATGATTTAGACTTAAAAAGTATTAGCTGGCTTGAAGAATTTTTAATAAACTTTGAAAATACAGTTATTGTTGTATCACATGATAGATATTTTTTAAATAAAGTTTGTACACATATTGCAGATGTTGACTTTGGAAAAATTAAAGTATACCCAGGAAACTATGATTTCTGGTATGAGTCTAGCCAACTTGCATTAAAGCAAATGAAAGAAGCAAACAAAAAGAAAGAAGAAAAAATTAAAGAATTACAAGACTTTATTGCAAGATTTAGTGCAAATGCTTCAAAATCAAAACAAGCAACATCTCGTAAAAAATCATTAGAAAAAATTGAATTAGATGAAATTAAACCATCTAACAGAAGATATCCATATGTTGATTTTAAACCGGATAGAGAACCAGGAAAAGAAATTTTACACGTTAAAAATATATCTAAAACAATAAATGGAGAAAAAATATTAGATAATATTTCATTTACAGTAAAACAAGATGATAAAATAGCATTTTTAGCAGATAATGAAAATGCAAAAACTGTGTTATTCCAAATTATAGCAGGTGAACTTGAACCAGATGAAGGGGAAGTAGTATGGGGTACAACAATTACATCAAGCTATTTTCCAAAAGATAATAACTATTTATTTGAGTCAGATTTATCAATTACAGATTGGTTAAGACAATATTCAAAAGATCCTGATGAAACTTATGTAAGAAGCTTTTTAGGAAGAATGTTATTTTCAGGCGAAGAAGCACTTAAAAAAGTAAATGTACTTTCAGGTGGAGAAAAAGTAAGATGTGTTCTTTCAAAAATGATGTTATCAGGAGCAAACTTTTTAATTTTTGACGAACCAACAAATCATTTAGATATGGAATCTATTACAGCGTTAAACGAGGGAATGAAGAAGTTTAAAGGAAATATGCTATTTACTTCACATGATCATCAATTAACTCAAACTGTTGCAAATAGAATTATTGATATAAAAGCAGATACAGTAATAGATAGAGAAGTTACATATAATGAATATTTAGGAGTAGAATAAAAAATAATAAAAGGAGTAATATTATGTTTTGTAATAAATGTGGTGCGGAGATAGATATAAATGATAAGTTTTGTAATTCGTGTGGAGAAAAAATTGAAAATAAAGATATTGGAAGTATTATTTTTAAGAGAGAAAAGCAATATTATGGCTGTATAGTTCCTATAAAAGTATTTATGGATGGAAACTTAGTAGCAACATTAAACAGTAATACAGAAGTAACAGTAAATACAACAATAGGAAAACATAAAATAATGTTTGACTTGTGGAGTGGAAACGGAGCCGAAGAAATTGAAATAACAAAAGAACATCCTAATGTAAAAGTTACATTTAAATTAAAGATGGGAGTAGTTACTACAAAACCACAAATAATTAAAATAGAAAATATATAGGAGATAAAAATGGAAGAAAAAATATGTAAAAATTGTGAATATAAAAATTCACCAGATGCAAAATTTTGCTTTAATTGTGGTAAAAATTTAGATGAAAATCAGATAGAAAATAATGAAAAAACCACAAATGTTAACTCAAAAACTAATGTACTTGCTATTTTAAGTCTTATTTTTGGAATTTTAAGTATTTTATTTACAAGTATATGGTTTCCTATGTTAGCAATAACATTTTCGATATCAGCTAAGAAAAAAATAAAATTATTTAATGAAAAAGGAAATGGTCTTGCTACAACTGGTTTAGTACTTGGAATTATAGGTATTATAATTTGGGCAGTGTTTTTGGCAATAAGAATATTAGCAATTACTGTACAATAATATAAAATTATTTTAATCTAAAATAATTAATTAGTAAGAAAGGACAAATAATGGATACACAAGAAAGAATTGCAAATATAATTGCAGAAGAATTAAATATAAAATTAGTACAAGTTGTAAGAACCATTGAATTAATTAATGAAGGGAATACAATACCATTTATTGCACGTTATAGAAAAGAAGTAACAGGTGGTCTTTCAGATGAAACTTTAAGAGATTTAGGTGAAAGACTTACATACCTTCGTAACTTAGAAGCAAGAAAAGAAGAAGTAAAAACATCAATTGAAAATCAAGGAAAACTTACAGACGAAATAGTTGCAAACTTAGAAAATGCTAAAACATTAGCAGAAGTTGAAGACATATATAGACCATATAAACAAAAGAAAAAGACAAGAGCTACAGTTGCTAAAGCAAAAGGTTTAGAGCCATTAGCTGAAATTATATTAGCTCAAACAGAAAAAACACCAATTGAAGAAATTGCAAAACAATATGTAAATATTGATAAATTATCAGAGGAAGATAAAAATAACAAAGAAAAAGTTGTAGCAAGTGTGGAAGATGCTATTCAAGGTGCAAAAGATATTATTGCAGAAATTATATCAGATAATCCTGAATACCGTAAGCAAATTAAACGTATTTGCTATAGAGAAGGTGTTATAATAACTAAAGCTACAAAGCCAGAAGAAAAAACATCATATAATATGTATTATGAATTTAGCGAAAAGGTAAATCATTTACCTAGCCACAGAATTTTAGCTATCAATCGTGGAGAAGCTGAAGAATTTTTAAAAGTAAAAATTGAAAAGCCAGAAGATAAAATTTTAGATTTAATAAATAGAGACATTATTAAACAAAAAAAACAATTTACTACAATATTAGAAGAAACAATTGCAGATAGTTGGAGCAGATTAATTGAACCATCTATTGAAAGAGAAATTCGTTCTGACCTAACAGAAAAGGCAGAAACTCAAGCTATTAAAGTATTTGGAAAAAATGCAAAACCTTTACTTTTAGCAGCACCTTTAAAAGGTTTAACAGTAATGGGGTTTGATCCAGCATATCGTACAGGTTGTAAGATCGCAGTAATTGATGAAACAGGAAAATTACTTGCAACTACTACTGTATACCCAACAGAACCACAAAATGATGTAGAAGGTGCAAAAAAAGAGCTAAAAGCTTTAATAGAAAAATATAAAGTTGATATTATTGCAATAGGAAATGGAACAGCTTCAAGAGAGTCTGAAAGCTTTGTTGCAGATATGATTAAAGAAATTGAAAGACCACTTCATTATGCAATTGTAAGTGAAGCTGGAGCATCTGTATACTCTGCTTCAAAACTTGCAACAGAAGAATATCCAGATATAAACGTATCTTTAAGAGGTGCAATATCAATTGCAAGAAGATTACAAGATCCACTTGCAGAACTTGTAAAAATAGATCCAAAAGCTATAGGAGTAGGGCAATACCAACATGATGTTGATCAAAAGAAATTAACAGAAAGCTTAACAGGTGTTGTTGAAGACGCAGTAAATGAAGTTGGAGTTGATGTTAATACAGCTACACCATCATTACTTTCTTATGTAGCAGGAATAAATAAAACCATTGCAAATAACATAGTAAAATACCGTGATGAAAATGGTAAATTAGCTGAAAGAAAAGAACTATTAAAGGTTCCTAAATTAGGAAAAGCAGCATTTGAACAATGTGCAGGATTTATTAGAATTCCTGGTGGAAAAAATGCCTTGGAAATTACAGGAGTTCACCCAGAAAGCTATTCTGTTGCAGAAAATTTACTTAATAAATTAGGATACAAAAAAGAGGATTTATTAAATAAAGAAAAACAATCAGAAATAAAAGCTAAATTATTAGAAGTAAATGTAAAAGAAACGGCTAAAGAACTTGATGCTGGTGAAATGACCTTAGCAGACATTATTGAAGAAATGTCAAAACCAGGTAGAGACCCAAGAGATGAAATGCCTAAGCAAATATTAAGAGCTGATGTACTTAAATTTGAAGATTTAAGAGATGGAATGGTTTTAACAGGAACTGTTAGAAATGTTACAGACTTTGGTGCTTTTGTTGATATAGGTGTAAAACATGATGGTTTAGTACATATTTCACAATTAAGGAATAGCTTTGTAAAAAATCCATCTGATGTAGTTTCAGTTGGAGATATTGTAAAAGTAAAAGTTATTGGAATTGACCAAGAAAGACAAAAAGTTCAATTATCAATGAAAGACGCATAAAAAAAGAGTGAAAAAATATATTTTATATTTTTTCGCTCATTTTTTTATATACATTATCTTTTAAATCTAAATACCTTTCATTAAATGCTAAATTTTGTTTTGGATAAACAGGTGGTAGAACACTTAAAATTAAGCAAGGTTTAGATTTAAAAAGCTTTAAAATACCAGTTGGCTTTCTAAAACTAAACACAAATGGAATAATTGGTACATTATTTTTTGAAGCAATTTTAAATGCACCATTTTTAAAATTACGTAATTTATTGTAATATGGCCACAAAGAAGCTTCAGGGTAAAAATGTACTACTTTATTTTTAGCTAATAAATCATCAATTGCTTTATAAAAATTTTCTTTACAAGAAATTTTTTCTGGTATAGGAATAGCATATAACAAACGTACTAAATGCCTAACCACAGGCATTTTAAAACCATCAGTTTTAGCAGTGTAATATATTCTTCTAGGAAACCATGCAAGACCAAGCATTGCACAATCTATATATTGTACATGGTTTGATACTGAAATAGCACCAGATTTAATATTTTTTAAATTTTCTTTTCCTTCAATTCTTAGTCCAAAAATAATTTTAGAAATTAGAAAAATAATTGGTGCAACTATGATGTAGTAAAATAAATTTGATATTAACTTGAAAAATATATTATTTTTTACATATTTATAATTTAAGCCAATATCGAATTTAAGTGGTTCCCACATTTTTATTATATCTTCATTTTCATTATTTACATTTGATTGTAAATCCTCTTTCATTTACTATATTTCCTTATTTCATCTATTATAAATTCGCAAATTTTGCTACAAGCATTTTTATCGATATTTTGTTTTTGTGCTTTTATTATATTTTCCACTTTATTTTTATCATCTAAAAGAGATATTACTGCATTTTTTATATCAGTAGTATTTTTACAGCTAATAGACATTCCACGGCTTTCAAAAAATTCAGCATTATATGTTTCACAACCAGGGATTGGCATAGTATGAATAATAGGAACATTTATTGTGGCAGCCTCGGTTGTTGTAAGCCCGCCGGGCTTAGTTAATAAAAGCTCACTTATACACATATACTTATAAATTTGTGGAGTAAAGCCTATAGGAATTACTTTATTTGAGTCATAATTATTTGAAATATCTTCATAAACTTTTTTATTATTACCACAGGCAACTAAAATCGTTTCAGAAATTTCATTTTGCAAAACATCTATTATACCTGTAACATTTCCAAAGCCCATACTTCCTGTCATAACTAATATATATTTTTTATTTTTATCTAAATTTAATTCAGCAAATATTTTAGATTTATCTAAATTTTTACTGAAATTAGTTGATACAGGAATACCAAAAGGTATTAGCTTTTCACGGCTGATACCTTTTTTAGTAAAGTCTTCAATTAAATCTTTATGTGGAATTATAAAATAGTCTGGATTAGTTTCAGGCCAAAATGGAATTGATTTATAATCTGTTGCAATTGCAATAAAATGTATGTCATGTTGTTTTTTTATAGCAGTTAAAACTTCAGCAGGAAATAGGTGAGTAACTACAACATAATCATATTTATTTTCAACAATATAATTATATAATTTTTTTCTATGTAACCTATTTACACCATAAACTGGAGATGTAATTTTGGTCTTTTCATATAATTCACCCAATTTATAAACTCTTTTAAAAACAGCACCATTTCCTTTTGTGGAACTAATATATAATTTATTTACAACATTAGCTATTTTATAATTTATTAAGTCCAAATATTCTTTAAAATCAACTTGAACTCCCATAACTCTTAATTCCTCTGCTATAGCACTTGCAGCAGAATTATGGCCACCGCCTGTACTACATGATAGAACTAAAACTTTAAACATAAAATGTCCCCTTATTTAAATTGTTCTTGAATTTCATTTACTTCATCATAATGATTATTTAAAATATCTAAAAATACCTTTGCAATCTCTGGGTCAAATTGTGTTCCAGAGCATCTCTCAATTTCAGCTTTTACAACATCTAAACTTAAAGGATCACGATAAGTTCTTCTTGATGTCATTGCATCATAAGTATCTGCAACGGCTGCTATTCTTGCAAGATAAGGAATATCGTTTCCTTTTAACTTTCCAGGGTAACCGTTTCCGTCAAATCTTTCATGATGATGCTTTACGATTGGTATAATATCTTGAAATACCTCTGCATTACACAAAATATGAGCACCAATTGATGGATGGTTTTTAATTTGTGAATATTCATCATCTGTTAGCTTAGATTCTTTTAATAAAATGCTATCAGGAATACCAATTTTTCCAATATCATGGAATAAACCACCAACTTCTAGAGTTTTTAAATCTGAATCAGATAATCCTAAATATTTTCCAATTAGGACAGAATATTTAGAAACTCTATCTGAATGACCTCTAGTATATGGGTCCTTAGCTTCAACAGTATATCTTAAAGTTTGAATACTATCTAAGTAAGCTTTTTCTAGTTTTTCATAAGTAGAAGAAAGCTCTTCATTTATTCTTTTAATTTCATTCATTTGCTCAATTGATTTGATTCCAGACTCAATTAAAAGAAGTAACTGATCAAACTTGTCACTCTTTTCACAATAACCTTGAATATCTAATTTTCTAATTGTCTCCAAAGGTGGAGCTAAATCTTTATGACCAGTTAGTAACAAAATATATAATTCTTTGTTAAATTTACGTATTTCTTCAACTACTTGGTCACCATGAATAGGTGTCATAATAAAGTCCAAAATCATTAAATCAAAATGTTCATTTTTTACTTTTTCAATAGCCTCCATTGGATCAGTAACACCTGTAAAATCGTAACCAGATCTTTTTAAGAAAATTGACAAAGAATCAACAATTCCTTCCTCATCATCTACTGCTATAATTCTATAGCCTTTATCATTTGCATTTTGCATGTTTTTTCTCATAATCTCACCTCAATGTTTATAGTAATAAGTATACTCAAGATGACAACAACATTATATCATAGTTTGTCGAAATGTACAGTATTTCACACAAAAAAATCTAGTATTTCGTTGAGAATACTAGATTTTATACATATGAGTTAATATTTAAAGTGGTAATATGATATTAAATGTAGTGCCTTTTCCTTGTTCTGTTTCAAAAGTCATATTTCCGTTGAAATGAGCACGTATTGTAGAATATGACATAAACAATCCAAGTCCAGTACCATTTTTTCCTTTTGTAGTTATCATCTCTTTAAATAATTTCTTTTGAACTTCATCAGGTAAGCCACATCCATAGTCTTTTACAGAAATTACAATATTGTTATCGTCCTTTTTTAATATTAAGTCAATTTTATTATTAGGTTTGCCGTCATATGCTTGAATGGCATTTGAAATCATATTGTTTATTACCTGAACTAAACTATTTATATTTCCTTTTAATATAGTTTGTTCATTTGCTTGCATAGAGACATTTAATTCAACTAAGGCATTTTTTAGTTCATGTCTCATTAAAATATTAACACGTTTTACTAATTCGTCTAAAGTAAATGAAACAGCTTGCTCTTCAGACATTGTAACAGCTTGGCCTTTAACAGCAGTAATAATGTCTGACATATATTCTGTATAAGAGCAGATTTTTTCAATCCAATCTTTCATATCTTTTGCAATATCATGATGGTCTTGGACAGTAACTTCAGGGTCTCCTACAGATGCCTCATATTCTTTTACTAAATCTGTTAATCCTTCAGCTGCACCAGATATAGACATTATAGGTGTTTTTAAGTTATGAGCAATGCCACCTATAAGTTGACCAAGTGAAGCTAGACGTTCCCTTTCCATAAGCATATTTTGATTATCGTGAATTTGATCAACGTAATTTCTTGTTATATCTTGAATTTTATTAAAAGCTAAAATTAGGTCTGCCATTTCGTCATTAGATGTAATTGGTAAGTTTTTTTCAAAAACAATATTTTCTGAATTTGAAATGTTATCCATACCATCATTAACATTTTTAATATCATTTGATAATCCTTTTCCAATATAAACAACGAATATTAAGTTGAATATAATTAGAATAGCAGTAACTATAATAAATGGTGTTATAACTCCATTAGCAAACACAAAGAAGCGAATTCCAGCAAAATAATCTCCTTGGTCGGTATGTACTTTTATAACAGCAGCTTGTGAATTCTGACCATAATATTCAAAAATATGTCCATTCATTTCATCATAATATGTAAGAGCATATTTTATAAAAAAGTCATTTATAGTTTCTGGAGAATAATAAACACTTCCATCTTCTGCAGATAAAATTACATAGTGGTCTCTTTCTGAGTTTAAAGATAAAGTATTTAATTTTTGTTGTACTTCACTTAAAGTGTAAACTTTTGAACTATCAAATTCTTTTAATAATTCATTTCTATAAATATTATATAATAAATCTCCTTTTTCAGTTGTCATAATAGTGGTGCTAAGTAATAATAACAAAATAAAGGAATATAAGAATAGAGGTACTATTTCTATTAATAATTTTTTAAAAATTTCTAGCCTAATACCACCTTTTTTATTTCCTACAATGGCAGATGATTCAATAAGTTTGCTTTCAAAAAAGTTTTTTCCTATCATATAAGAAATTATTGAGTAAACTGTTCCAAAAGATAGTATAACAATACACAATTTTAATAATAATTCAAAATCAGTTTTGAAAACTACTAACAAAATTCCGCAAATAATGGCAGGAATAAAAGATAAAAGAAGTATCATTATGTATGGGTAATTAAAGCATTTTTCTCTTATTTTTAATAAAGTTGTTTTGCTAGCATTTGAATTAAAGTTTATTCTGCTATATACAAATCTAAAACCAATATAAACTAATGCAACTATAATTGCAGAAAGTATAATAAATTGATGTGTATATTTAATTCCGACTACCTCAACCTGAAAATTGTTATCAATAGAATTTTGAGGATAATTTAGAATAGCCGGTAATGTAAAGTATAATATTATCATAATTAATGTTGCAATAAAAGCATCTAACAGTGCTAATGTTTTATATGATCTGATTTTTGGTACATTTAATTTCATTTTTTAACCACCTATAAATTTATTTTTCATTAAATAATTTATTACAGCTTGTAGGTAATCTTCGGTTACTATAGGCCATGATAAATTTAATTTTTCCAAAATAGAGTTTGTGCATGTATTATCAAGAATTACACCATTTAAATTATTAGTTTTTATATTAGCAAGATATCCTATAATTCCAAAATAATTATTTTTACTATTTAATATAAGTTTTTCGAACTCTTCAATACTACAAGTTTTCATATTAATATTATGCTTTTTCAAAAATTCGAATAAATAATTAAAATCAAGGTAATTTTGATTAAATAAATGATAAATTGTTAAGTTGTTTTTACGCGTATCATTTATCAATAATGACACTATAAAGTTTGCACAATAGTCTACTGGAGTAAATTCAACAGGAAAATGTAAGAGTTCTTCAGGTATACAATGTAGATTAATTACAGCAGATATTCTATTTAAAAATGCGTTTTCATTTGCGTTTTGTTGGAATACTCCATCTGAAAAACGGTTAGTGATATTTCCCATCCTATAAATAGTAGCACATAAGTTATCATTTTTACAAGCATTTAATATCAATTTTTCTGCTTCAAATTTACTTTTTACATAAACATTATCTTCATAACTTTGACCGATATAAAAATCTTTCTCAGTAAAAGTAATTTCAGGACTTTTTACTAAGCCATATCCAGAAACAGAAATTGTAGAAATATAATGCAAAGGAATATTATATTTAATACAAAAATTAGTTATTTTTTTAGTACCTGCTACATTTGTATTATAAAATTCTTCATATTTTCCATAATGTTTTACTAAAGCAGCAGAGCTTATTACACAGTTAATATTATTTCCAAGGAAATCATATTGTTCATCTGGTAAATTAAAGTTATCTTTTAAAATATTTCCTGTTATTAAGTTAATTCTATGACTGTAATTTCTAAGGTTTTCATTTGGAAAATAAAAGTGGAATTTTTCATAAAACCTTTCTATTGCATTTATATTATCTTTTTCACGTATAACACAATATATTCTTGATTTTGTTTTTGTCAATAATTCATACAAAATATGAGAGCCCAAAAAACCAGTAACACCAAACAGTAGGATATTATTAAAAGTATTTGTGCTGTTAATAGGCTTTATTAAATTCTCTATAATAGGAATTTCATTTTGAGAAGCGCCTGAATTAGAATTGGAATTTCTTAATATATGTGAAGCTAGCTCTCTAATTGTTTGATAATCATAGAAATCCTGAGTATTTATGTTATAGCCTATACTATATAATTTAGTTTGAGCTTTTATAATTGTAAGTGAATCTACATAATAGTCAAAAATATTTGCAGTTACACTTAGTTCTGGCACTTGTAATAATTCACAGAAAATATTATGCAATGTATGTTCAACTTTATTACTAGGTTTTACCAGTTCTTTTGATTCATTTAAAGCAGGAAGTGGCAATAATTTTTTATTTATCTTTCCGTTTCCAGTAAGAGGAAGCTCTTGCAAACTAACATAATATTTTGGAACCATATACATAGGTAGTAATTTTTGTAAATAAATTTTTAAGTTTTTTTCATTAATATTTTTGTTACTTACATAATAAGCACATAAAACCTTAGTACCTTTTATATCTAAAGCTGATACATAGCAGTCTTTTATATTAGGATAATTTAAAATTCTAGACTGGATTTCTCCAATTTCTATTCTAAATCCATTTATTTTTACTTGAAAATCACTACGACCAATACATTCCATAATTCCTGTATCATATAATTTAACAATATCTCCGGAATCATACATTAATCCATTTTCTATAAATGGACAAGCAATAAATCTAGATGCTGTCATTTTTGGTAGTTCAACATAACCTTTTGAAAGCCCTTTACCTGCAATATATAGTTGACCGTTATATCCAAAAGGAACCAAATTAAGGTCACTATTTAGAACAAATAAATTAGTGTTATCTGCTGGAATTCCAATTGGAACTGTAGCATATTCATTTTCAGTATATTCATAAATCATACAACCAACAGTAGCTTCTGTAGGTCCATATTCATTAAATATATGAATAGGATGAACAAATGCTGTAGAAATTTTTTGGCAACTTTCATTTGTTAAAATATCTCCACCAACAATTAGCTTTGTAACAACAGATTCAGGAGAAGCCAAATCTTGTAACAAGTTTAAGTGCGCAGGTGTTAATTTTATAATTTGTACTTTTTTATCATCTATAATTTCTTTTAGTAACAATTGAGGATTAGAATTCTCATAAATGTAAATGGTGTTTCCAGACACAAGAGGAGTGAAAACAGAGGTTACTGTTAAGTCAAAAGAAATTGAAGAATATAAAGGAAAATTAGTAGTTTCTCCATTTACATATTCTTTATTTGCCCACATAATATAATTTGACAAACTTTCATGAGCAATTTTTACTCCTTTAGGGTTTCCAGTAGAACCAGAAGTATAAATAATATAAGCTAAATCTTGTAAATCTGGTTTATATTTGTTTTCATAAATTGTTGTTGCATTAGGTAGTGATATACCTAAGCAAAGGTTATCTAAATCTTCTAATTTAGTATTAGTTAATATTTTTTTGCAACTACTATTTTGAGCAATATATTTAACACGTTCTATTGGGTAAGAAACATCAATAGGAATGTAACAAGCACCCAACTTTAATACTGCTAAAATGCTCACAACAAGCTCAATTGAATTAGGAAAAAATAAACAAACTTTATCTCCTTTTTCAATATTATTTTCATACAAATAATCAGCTAAATAATTTACACAATTATTAAGTTCTTTATATGTGAATTTAGTGTTTCCAAAACATAGAGCTAATTTATCAGGATTTTCTGCTACTTTTTCTTCAAATAAATCAATTACAGTTTTAGTTATAGGGAGGTTAATTGGTTTATTATAAGTATTAAGAATAAACTGTTTTTCCTCTGGTAAAACTAATTCTAATTGATTTGTTGATATATTTGGGTTATTAATAACTTGATTTATTATTGATATAATTCTTTGGTGAAGTTGCTGTATATCTTTTTCAGTATATTTGGCAAGTTGGTAATCATAGGCAATACTTAGTTCACCAGTGTCATTTATATCAAACAAATGAATATCTAACTCATCCATATTTGTATTGCTATGAGTCCATCTAGTAGTATAAGGAATATCGTTAATACTACCATTAGATTTATTTATTTGATATGAAATCATTATATTGTATAAATTTGGTATAGAAGAATCTTGCGCTCTAACATACTCAAGAATTGCTTGATATGGATATTTTTGATGTCTAAAAATAGACAAAGTTTCCACACTCATTTTTGATGCGAATTCAGAGAATAAAGTATTTTCCTCCAAATTTACTAAAAATGGTACTGTACTAATAAACATACCAGCAGTATTTTTTTCTTTGAAATTGGTTCTATTTAAGATAGGAGTACCAATAACAAAGTTTTTCTCATTAGTCACTTTCCCAATATATAGTGAAAAAACAGACATAAAAAAGTGATAACAAGATATATTATTTAACTTGCAATAATCATTTATTTTATTCATTTTTTCTTTATCAATTAAAAAACATTCTCTACTAGAACTGCACATTGCAAAACTGTCTATTGATTTTGTTGATAAACTTGCTGGAGTAAATGGATTTTCAAATAAATTTTCCCAAAACATTTTATCATTATTATATTTTTCACTTGATAAATATTTTTGTTCAGAATTTATATAATCTACATATGATGTTTGTAAAAATTCAGGAGTGGTGTTATTTAAAAAACTAGAGTAAAAATTCATAAGTTTTGGAGCTATTTGATTAACTGTTTGAGCGTCAGAAATTATGTGATGCACAGTTAATACAACTCCTCCAGTAGCATCTGGAAGACTAAACATTGTGAAATGAAATAAATTAGAGTTTATCATATCAAATTTTCTTTCACAATCATTTTTTTCAAATTTATATAGTTCATCTAAAGAAGAAAAGGAGATATAGTCAACATTAAAGGGCGAAAATTCCCCTATGTATTGCTTTATATCTCCTTTTTCATCAAAACAAAGTTTAATAAGAAAACTATCATTTGTTTTTACATATTCATAGATAGATTTCTTTAATAAATCAAAACTAATTTTATCTTTTATAATTATTGTTCCACCAATGTTATTAACAGAGGTATTCTTAAAGAATTGCTCTGTGTACCAAATTGATTTTTGAGGATTAGTTAAATCATATAAATTCTTTTCCATAATAAAAATTTCCCCTTTTTATGTTTTGCAAAAATCATAGCTAAATTATATATGAAATTAATTAAAAAATCAATAAAAATAATGTAAAAAAATGGAGAATATTGGGAATTTCAAAAATGTTAGTTTAAATTTATAAAAAATGTTCATAATTAAAGTAAATATATATGAAAATAGGAGAAAAGAATGGAAGAGTACATTAGAAAAAAGCAAAATAAATCTAGAATAAAAAAATATATTTTAGGTACATTTATTAGTATTTTAATAGTTATTTTATTAGCACTTACATATGTGTTGTATTATGGAATTGAAACTCCTACACAAATAATAAATAAGCAATATGACGCAACTAGAATTTCACAAACAGTAGATGAAGTAAAGACCGAAAATGAGACAATTACTCAAATGCTAGAAAGTGTGAATGAAAGCATAGTAGGAATTTCAAAACTGAAAGGAACGGGTAGATCTATATTTGTAAAAGATAGTACATCAAAATTAGGGCTAGGAACAGGGATGATAGTATCAGAAAATGGCTACATTCTAACTAATGAACATGTAGCAGGAGAAAAATATAGCAAATGCTATGTGACACTTTCAACAGGTAAAAATTATCAAGGAAATGTAGTGTGGTCAAGTTCAGATTTAGATTTAGCAATTGTAAAAATAAATACAAAAGATTTAAAATATGTAACTTTGGGAGATTCATCTAAAGCAAGCTTAGGGCAAATGGTATACGCAATAGGAAATCCAATAGGTTTTGAATTTCAAAGAACTGTTACTTCTGGTATTGTGAGTGCAACAAATAGGACAATAGTATTAAATGAACAAGACGAAATTGGAAATGAAAAATCTTCATACATGGAAGATTTAATACAAACAGATGCAACTATAAATCCAGGAAATAGTGGAGGACCTTTGATAAATGAGAGTGGAGAAGTTATTGGTGTAAATAGTGTGAAAATTACATCAGCAGAGGGAATTGGATTTGCAGTTCCAATAAATTCAGTAAAAGCAATATTAAAAAGTTTTATATCAAAAGGAGGGTTTGAAGAAGCGTATTTAGGAATTTTTGCATATGACAAAAATGTAATACCATATTTAGATAGTAACTTACAGTTAGATAAAGGAATTTATGTGGTACAAGTTAATGGAAATTCAGCTGCTGCAAAGTATGGAATACAAGAAAAAGATGTATTGCTAGAAGTTGATGGAATAGCTTTAGAAAAAATGTGTGATTTAAGAAGTTATATTTATACCAAAAAGCCGGGGGATGAAGTTACTTTTAAGGTTTTACGAAACAAAAAAGAAATGCAAATTGCAGTCAAATTATTTAAAAAATGATTTGTTAATGAGAACGAAAAATTTAAAGATATAGAACATAACATAGAATAGCGATATAGCAGATGATTTGTTGAAATTATCTGCTATTTATTATATAATTGTAGCAATTCATTATTGAATATTGGAGAAAAGAAAATGAAATTAAAGGACAAAAAAGAAGTAGCAATTATAATAGCAATTGTTATAATTCAAACAATAGCATTTATAATAGCAGGGGCAAATAAATCATACATACATATGGATGAAACATATTCATTAGGACTTGCAAACTACGATAAAGTTGAAATACAAGCTAATAATGATTTTTATAACCAATGGCATAGCAAAGAATATTATGAAGATTATTTAGCAGTCCAAAATAAGGACATTGGAAAATATAGTCAAGTATATGAAAATCAAAAAAATGATGTGCATCCACCACTATATTATTTATTATTAAGATTTGCAATGGGATTTCATATAGGAAGTTACTCGAAATGGGAAGGAATAACATTAAATATAATTATATATGCATTTGTAACAATATTTGTTTATTTAATTATTAAAAAACTACTTGAAGGAGAAGAAAAATACAAAGAGAAATCTGCCATACTAGCTTTAGTATCTAGCTTGACACTTGCATCTATAAACAATGTAATTTATATAAGAATGTATGCTTTAGCAACATTAAATATAGTAATTACAACATATTTACATTTAAAATTATTAGATACTAAAGGAAACAATTATAAACTACTAACCGCAATAGGAATATCAGCATTAGTAGGCTCATTAACACATTATTATTATTTATTTTATTTAGCAATACTATTTATAATGTTTGTTATTAAATATATTAAAGAAAAAGACTATAAATCTCTACTAAAATACATAGTAACAATGCTTTTAGCAGGTGTAATATCTTTAATAATATATCCATATTCAATACAACATATGTTTTTTGGATATAGAGGACAAGGTGCTATAAGTAATTTAACTAATATTTCAAAATTTTTAAGTAACATATGTTTATATCTTTTTAAAATAAACGTATATGCTTTTAATAATGTGCTAATTATTATATTAGGAATAATTATATATACAAAATTAAAAAAGGTAAAAATAGAAAAAAATAGATACGTAAAATACATAGCTGTACCAACAATAATATACACAATTTTAGTAGCAATAGCTTCACCTTGGATAGAATTGAGGTACATAATGCCAGTATGTGGCTTAATATTCATACTTGTATTATATGTAACTTATATGCTATTAAAAGGCAAAAATAAAATTATAATAGGAGTATTTTTACTAATGATTATAATGCCTATTATAACAAACAATGTTATAGATTTAGTTGTAGGGCAAGACTTTAAAAGAGAAAAAGAAACTTCATATTCAAGTAAAACAGAAATGGCTGAAAAATTAAAAAGTGAATTTAATTTACCAATAGATATGGTTCAAAAGTTTTCAAATGCATCAATAGAAGATATATTATTATTTATAAAAGATTTTAAAGTAGAGCCAGAAGTTTTATATTCTAATAAACAAGATATAGTAGAATTTGTAAGCAATAATAATAACTTGCCAACATTATATTTATTTAACTCTAATAATAATAGATTTTTAGACGATATATTATTACTAAGCAATATAAAAGAATCATATATAGCAAAAGATATTGAATGCAATGAACAAAATATAAAAGAAATAATGCAAAATAAAGATATATCAAATGGAATGTTAATATTTATAAATGATGGACAAAATAATAATGAGTTATTAGAGAAAATAAAAAATACACTTCAATTAAAAAATACAACATATTTAAAAAGACTTAATGCTTGTGATGTTTATTTAATAAAATAGAACTATACTAATCATATAGTTCTATTTTTGTATGCTTTTGAAAGTATTTTATTATGTAATAAGAAACATAAAATGGCAATGTCATTTGAGATACTATCATAATAAACTTATAGAAAAATCCACCTTTTGTTATATTATATAAAATTTCAAGTGGAGTACCAGGGAAATTATTTGATATAAACATTAAATTTCCATCAAAAAGCTTATTTACAATTAGTGCAAGAATACTCATACAACCAATTAAAATGGCAAAATATTTAGCATCCTTTAATTCTAAATCTATATATCTTGTTTTATTTATCAATATTCCTAAATATATCATTGCACCATGAAATAAAAAGCTATGAATACTTAAAAAGTGGAAAGCAGGATAAAAAGGTAAACTTGTAGATGGATAAATTATAAAAACAATTCCTCCAACTATTGCACCAGTAGCTAAAGAAACATCACCAATCCTTTTTAATACACCTTTTCCAAAAGAACTTAATAAACCTGCATATAATAAAATACTGCAGTAATACAACGGAGCATAGGTATTAACAGCCTTTATTGAATTTTGCTTAATATTAAAATATATTTTTATAACTTCTAATATCCAAGCAACTATTGTTGTGTATTTTATAATTTTGTATATAGTATTTTTATCTTTATTTACGGTATATTTTAAAGCTACAATGATGCCAATAATAGTAATTACAAGTAATATAAAATGGTCTCTTGTAAATATACCACAAGCTTCATATTTTCCTGCATTTGCAAACATTTTACACACTCTTTTCATATAAATTTATGTTGCTACAAATTATATCACAAAAATATAAAATATTCTACAAAAATAAAAAACAAACAACTGTTTACAAACTTAAAATAAACTGATATAATAAAATATAGTAATGAAAGGAAGATTGCTATGCATAATGAAGAAAGTAAAATATATGTAGCAATAGATTTAAAAAGCTTTTATGCCTCTGTTGAATGTAAAGAAAGAGGGCTAGACCCGATTACTACAAATTTAGTAGTTGCTGATAGTAGTAGAACAGAAAAAACAATTTGCCTTGCTGTAAGTCCTGCATTAAAATCCTATGGAATACCGGGCAGAGCAAGACTTTTTGAAGTGGTTCAAAAAGTGAAAGAGGTAAATATATATAGAAAAAGAAAAGCAACAAATAGAACATTTACAGGATCATCATATAGTGATATTGAATTAAAGAAAAATAAAAGCCTAGAATTAAGCTATATAATAGCACCACCAAGAATGGCATATTATATGAAATACAGTTCAAAAATTTATAATATATATTTAAAATATTTTTCATCTGATGATATATATGTATATTCAATAGATGAAGTATTTATAGATGTTACACATTATTTAAAAACATATAACATGAGAGCAAAAGAGTTAGTAACAAAAGTAATACAAGATGTTTATCAAACAACAGGAATAACAGCGACTGCAGGGATTGGAACTAATTTGTATCTTTGCAAAATAGCAATGGATATTGTAGCAAAACATGTAAAACCAGATGAAAATGGTGTAAGAATAGCAGGTCTTGATGAAATGGCATATAGAAAATTGCTCTGGGGCCACAGACCTTTAACAGATTTTTGGAGAGTTGGAAAAGGGTATACAAAAAAATTAGAAGAACATGGGATGTATACAATGGGGGATGTGGCTAGAATGTCGGTTAAAAATGAAGATTTATTATATAAATTATTTGGCGTAAATGCAGAGCTACTAATTGACCATGCTTGGGGATGGGAAAGTGTAACAATTGAAAGTATTAAGGCATATAGACCAGCCACAAATAGTATATGCTCTGGACAAGTTTTACATTGTCCATACAATTACGAAAATACAAAAATAATTGTAAAGGAAATGACTGAATTACTTGCACTAGATTTAGTAGAAAAGGGGTTAGTTACAAATCAAATTGTGCTAGAAGTTGGTTATGATGTGGACAATTTAAAAAATCAAGCAATTAGCAGTTTGTATAACGGAGAAATAACAACTGATAAATACGGAAGAAAAGTACCAAAACATGCACATGGAACAATAAATATAGATCATCAAACAGCCTCTAGTAAAGTTCTTACGGGATACATAATAAAATTATATGAGCAAATTGTGAATAAACAACTTTTAGTAAGGAGAATAAATATTACTGTTAATAATGTTGTAAATGAAAATATGGTAAAAACTAGTGACTATGAGCAAATTAACTTATTTGTGGATTACGCAGAAGTTAACGAGAAACGAAAAAAGGAAGAAGCGGAAAAAGAAATACAAAAAGCAATGATTGGTATAAAAAGCAAATATGGAAAAAATGCTATTTTAAAAGGTATGAACTTACAAAAGGAAGGCACAACTATTGAAAGAAATAGGCAAATAGGAGGTCATAAAGAATAAAAATGTTAGAAAAAAGTGATAAATATAACGATATAATAAATTTACCACATCATGTATCCAAAAAACATGCAAGAATGTCACTTGAAGAAAGATCCGCACAGTTTGCACCATTCTCAGCACTAACAGGATATGATGAGGTTATAAAAGAGACTGCAAGAAAAATTAATAATAATGAAAAATAGTGTCCGTTTTGGACACTATTTTTGGTGCAACTGGAGGGATTCGAACCCCCGACCTTCCGGTTCGTAGCCGAACGCTCTATCCAGCTAAGCTACAGTTGCATAACATAATTATTATACATTGAAATTTAAAAATATTCAATAGAATTTTGAAAAAAATCTTGCAAATGTAAAAAAAGTGTGGTATAGTATATAAGTACTGAGAAAAATCGAGGCGTAGCGCAGTTGGTAGCGCGCGTGGTTTGGGACCATGAGGTCGCAGGTTCGATCCCTGTCGCCTCGACCATATTAGTATTAGAGTAGCAAGAGTTTAAACAAATTCTTACTACTCTATTTTTTATCAATTGTAATTCTTTTATATCTTCGGCAATCAACCTTTCCACTCAAGAAACTAGATAACTTTTCCCCATTTATTAAAGCTTCTTTTTGCATTTTAGAAAGAGTTTTTATTTGATATTCCAACTTACAAGCCAAAGATTTATCTTTGCTTTTCCAAGCAGCATCAAGTTTAACAGCATCATGTGATTTGGTGTATTTTGCACTATTTGTATCCTTACTTAAATGCTCATTTATTCGTTTATCCAAATCATTTGTCATTCCAGTATAAATTGAATTATCAGCACATCTCAACATATATGTATAATACATTTATTTCACCTACATTTTTTCTTAATTTTATCATTAAATAAAACTATTGTAAATAATAGACAATATGTGATATATTAAAGAAAAATTTTATTCAAAAAATATTTAGCTCTAGAAAGGAAAAATATGAATTTAGAAAATTTTAATCTTGGAAAATTTATTTTCAGTAATGAAACAAAAAATTTTATTTCAAATTTTATTAATGAGTTAGCAAAAACATTAAATAAGGAGAGAAATATGAATATAGGAGTGGTGTATGGATTAGAAAATGAAAAAATAATATTACTAAATCCAGAAAACGGTAAAGAAGAAAATATATACATATATACATCCAATGAAACATTAGAAAAACTGCATAATCAAGGGATTTATGAAAATATATATAAAATGGATAAACTAGACTTTTATAACCTATACTCAGGTCAAAAAGTACAGTTAAATGGAGATAAATGTGAGCTATACAATGGAGAAATAGATATAAAAAATGATGATGCTTGGTACAAATTAGATGATTTGTATGGAGTATTAAGAGACAACGAAAATACTAATTTTGTAGTGCAAAAAATAACTGGTGATAAAATTTATTTAACACATGAAAATGGAAGTGGTTCAATATACACATATAAAGAATTATATCCAGATTTTTGTGTTGGTGATATAGTAAAAAGAGTAAATGGAAAATATGTAAAATAGGTGAAAAAATGAGCAAAAGAAAAATAAGAAATATAATTACAAGTATAATATTTTTAATTGTTGCAATTACGGCAATATATTTTGGTGATATAGAAGTTAACGAAAATATATTAGAAAATACAACTGTATCATATAATTTGGGAGAAATTCCGGAGTATAATGGGAAAATATTTGTAACAATAAATAATAATATTCCAAATTTTGAGAAAAGTGATTTTACAAGTGAGTGTTTTGAAAGGTATAGTAAGTTAGATAAATTAGGCAGATGTGGAGTGGCATTTGCAAATTTAGGAAAAGAAACTATGCCAAAAGAAGGAGAAAAAAGAACATCAATTAGCCACATATACCCATCTGGTTGGCAAAGTGTAGAGTATAATGGAAAAAGCTTATATAATCGTTGTCATTTAATTGCGTATAGTTTATCAGCAGAAAATGCGAATAAACAAAACCTTATAACAGGAACCAATTATTTTAACACAAGCGGAATGTTGCCATTCGAAACAAAAGTATTGGAATACCTAAGAAAAAATGAAAAAAATCATGTGTTATATAGGGTAACTCCAATATTTGAAGGAAACAATTTAGTCGCAAGTGGAGTACAAATGGAGGCACAGTCTGTGGAAAATAAAGAAATATGCTTTAATGTATATATTTATAATATTCAACAAAATATAGAAATAGATTACAGTAATGGATATAGTAAATTAAAACAGTAAATCACATTACCTGCTTAATTTGAATAAATTATAGCAGGTGATTTTTTATGAATATTGTACCAACAAATCAAAAATACTATTATTCACTAATGATGCAAAATCTACAAGAATTAAAAAAAAATTATCCATTTTTAGAAATAGGAAATATTGGCTTTAGTACATTAGGCAAACAGCTTCCATACATAAAAATAGGAAGAGGAAGCAGAAAAATTATGTATAATGCAGGTATGCATGCAAATGAATACATATGTTGTATTCTACTTATGAAATTTGTGGAAAACTTTTGCCAAAGCTATGTTTTAAATAGTAGAATATTTGGTCAAAATGCACGAGAATTATTTAATAATGTTTCTTTATACATTTTGCCAATGATGAATCCAGATGGAATTGATCTAGTTACAGGAAGAGTTGACACAAATAGCAAAGAATACAAAAAGCATTTAAAAATTTCGGAAAGTTTTCCAAACATTACATTTCCAAGTGGTTGGAAGGCAAATGCTAATGGTGTAGATTTAAATTTACAATTTCCTGCAGGTTGGCAAGAAGCAAGAAGAATAAAGTTTGAGCAAGGTTATACCAAACCTGCTCCTCAAAACTTTGTAGGAGAAGGACCATTAACTCAAAGTGAAGCATTGGCAATATATAATTTTACTTTAAAAAATAATTTTGAATTAACAATTTCATATCACACACAAGGAAAAGAAATTTATTGGAATTTTCAAAATATAAATTCACCACAAGGATATGAAATAGGCAGAATATTTGCAAGAGTTAGTGGATATGATTTGACTGATGTGCCATATAATTCGAGTTTTGCAGGATATAAAGATTGGTTTATACAAAATTACAAAAGACCAGGTTATACAATAGAAGCGGGAATAGGCGAAAATCCATTACCAATATCTCAATTTGATGAAATATATAATGACAATATTGGAATTCTAGTTTTAGGAATGTTAGTAAAAAATTAAATATTTTTTTAAAAATTGTGTATACTAAATACAAAATATTGTGATACAATAACAAAAAAACTAGAGAGGAGATTGGAAATGGATAAAAAAGAAGCAGAAGAATTAAAAAATAAGTTGTTTAATAAAAAGGAAAATGGCTGGAATTCTAAAACAGCAGAGCAAAAACAAGAAATTCTTGATTATGCAAAAGGATATATAGACTATATGAATAAATCAAAAACAGAAAGAGAAATTATAAGTACTTCAACAGAAATAGCACATCAAAACGGATTTAAAGACATAAAAGATTGCGAAACTTTAAAAGCAGGAGATAAGGTTTACTGGAATAATCGTGGAAAAAGCATGTACCTAGCGATTATAGGAGAAAGAAATATTGAAGAAGGAATAAATATAATTGGTGCACATGCAGATTCTCCAAGACTAGACTTAAAACCAAATCCTTTATATGAAGATTCTGAGTTTGCATATTTAAAAACACATTATTATGGCGGAATAAAAAAATATCAATGGACTACAATTCCACTAGCAATACATGGTGTTATAGTTAAAACAAATGGTGAAAAGGTAACTGTAAATATAGGAGAAGATATGAATGATCCAATATTTACAATTACAGATTTATTACCACATTTAGCACAAGACCAAATGAAGAAAAAATTGGCAGATGGAATTGATGGAGAAGATTTAAATCTTTTAATTGGAAGTATGCCAATAGGTAGCGAAATAGCTGATTCTGTAAAATTAAATATTTTAAATATTTTAAATGAAAAATATGGAATAACAGAAAAGGATTTATTAAGTTCAGAAATTGAATTAGTACCAGCAATGCCTTGCAGAAGTATGGGATTTGATAACAGTATGGTTGCAGGTTATGGTCAAGATGACAAAATATGTGTTTATGCGTCTTTAACAGCTTTAATGAAAATACAAAATCCTGTTAAGACAGCAGTTTGTATTATATCTGACAAAGAAGAAATTGGAAGTATGGGAAATACAGGTATGGAATCACATGTATTTGATACATTTATATCAGAAATTTTAAATAAATTAGGAGTAAATAGACCTAATTTATTAGAAAAAGTTTTCTGTAATTCTAAAATGTTATCAGCAGATGTTGATGCTGGACTAGATCCAATTTATGCAAGTGTTTCAGAAAAGAACAATGCATCATATTTAGGAAGAGGAATTGGACTAAATAAATATACAGGTGCTAGAGGAAAGTCTGGTGCATCTGACGCAAATGCAGAATTTGTCGCAGAAGTTAGAAAAATATTTGAAGAAAATGATGTTAGATACCAAATTGCTGAACTTGGAAAAGTTGACATTGGAGGTGGAGGCACAATAGCATATATCTTAGCAAATAAAGGAATAGATGTTATTGACTGTGGTGTACCAGTACTTTCAATGCACTCACCTTATGAAGTTACAAGTAAATTAGATTTATATGAAGCACACAGAGGATATGAAGCATTTTGGAAAAATGCATAGAATAAAAAGCTCTCATTTCGAGAGCTTTTTTGAGGTTTATTTGCTGCTATGGTCTTTCCAAGCATTGCACTGCCGATTTTTGCCATCACAAGTTGTGGGAAAAGGGCAGGCTTCAGTTTGATACAAAGCACAAGTAATTTCCATACTTGCAGATGTTTTATTGCTTTGTTGCTTGGACTTTTTCTCAAGTTGCACACTCATAAAATAATCCTCCTTATATATGTAATATTTACATTATATGCACAAGATTTAAAATTTAGAACTGAGTAGCTTAATAAAGCACAAAAAAATCACAGTCAGAAATTTCTGACTGCGATTACATGTTGTTTCCCTAATCACTTAATAGAGTGATACTTGCTAAAGCAAGTGGGACTCGTGGGCTCTTCGAGATTTAACTCGAAACTTTTGGTGCCAGAGTTTCTACAGTGCGATGATTTGAAACAATTCTCGCATGTAGGTTTGACATAACAGCAAGGAATTCCCCAACTGTTAGTCAAACGGTCGGAGATCTCGAATGTCTCTGTGTCCTTTGTAGGACTGGCACAAACGCTGTGCAAGTTGCAACTTGCGCATCCAGATGCCTGATAGCAAGAATAATCCTGCTTGAAATTCTGCGTATTTTTATTTACGCAATGAGCTCTGATACAGCGGTCACAACCGCCCCGTTTTACTCGACCTAACATGTATATGCTCCTCCTGTAATAAAAAAGTTTGCAACTCTTATTATACCACGTTTACATAAGAAATGCAAATTTTATTTTAAGTAACACTCTTAAAACATTAATTTTAAAAGATTTATTGCATTATTTTTGCAACAAAAAACACACAAAACATTGATATTTTGTGTGTTTTTTATGGTGAGCCAGGAGGGATTCGAACCCCCGACCCCAGGCTTAGAAGGCCTGTGCTCTATCCAACTGAGCTACTGACCCGATTAAGATAGTTTCTGTAACAAATATTATAATAACACGATTTGAAGCATGTGTCAATAAAAATTGTAAAAATACTATAAAAAATTATAGTATTTAATCTAATAATATAATTGGATTTTTCTTTCTAGCTCTATATAAAGTTATTTTATTTCCCATAGTTTGAACACAAATAGCATTTATACTATCTGCAATTTCATTTCCTAAAGCCTTTACGTCTTCACCAGAAGACTCTAATACATTTATTTTTATCAATTCTCTAGCTTCTATTGCGTCATCTAATTGTTTTAATAAATTTTCAGACAAACCTGCTTTTCCAATTTGAAAAATAGGGTCAATTGAATTTGCTAGACTTCTTAAATAAGCTCTTTGTTTACTTGTCATAATTATATTCCTCTTTCTATTTATTTTGACCATATAATTATAACACGAGAAAACAAAAAAATCAATTTCACATTGAAATAAAACCAATAAATCCGAAAATTAAAAATAAAACGCCGGAAAGTTTTTGCATTGCATTTTCAGAAATATGTTTATTTAAAAATTTACCAAAAATAATTGCAATAAAATCACATACTACCATTGCAGAAATTGCACCTAAAATAAGCGAAAATTTATAATTTGAATATTGTACTCCAAGACCAATTGAGGCTAAAAAAGTTTTATCTCCAAGTTCTCCAATCATTATACACAACGCAATTAATATACAATAATTTATTCTTAAACTTGAGATCTTAGATAATAAACCCTCTTTAGAAGAGTCTTCCATTGTTAATTTTTCTTTTTTAGGAAGGAGAGTTAAAATTCCCATTAACACAAAAGAAGAATATGTAATTATTTCAATTAAATGATGCAAAAACTCATTTTTTAAAAGAGCTAAACCACTTCCAAATAAAATTGCTAAACCATGACTAAAAAAAGAACCAATAGCAACACCTAATAATATTTTAAAAGTTTTGTCTTTTCCAGAAAAAGATAAAACTAATAACTGAGTTTTATCTCCAAGTTCACTTATAAACACTATTGCAAATGATATAAAAAATGGATAAATAGATTCCATAAAATTGCACCTCTTTGATTTGATTTATATTCAAAAATGTAAATTCTATGTGAAATATTTATAAAAATATTGATATGAAAATAAGATAATGATAAGATAAGCAAAGTATAAAAGCATACGGAAACAAGAAAAAGGAGGAATCTAAAGTGATAGAGGTTAAAAATGTCACAAAAAAATATCCTAATATCAAAGCCGTTGATAATATCAGTTTCGAAATTAAAGATGGCGAAGTCGTTGGATTCTTAGGGCCTAACGGAGCTGGAAAAACCACAACAATGAATATGATAACAGGATTTATTGAACCTACAGAGGGTCAAATTATTATCAATGGATTTGACATTGTAAGAAAATCTAAAAAGGCCAAAAAACAAATTGGTTATATGCCAGAAGGAGTTCCACTATACACAGAACTAACTGCTAAAGAATTTGTAAATTACATGGCAGAATTAAGAGGCGTAAGATCAAAAGAAAGAAAGCAAGAAGTTGAAAAGGCTATAGAGGAAACAGGATTAAAAGATGTTCAAAACAAGTTGATTAGAAATTTGTCAAGAGGTTATAAACAAAGAGTAAGTATGGCAGGAGCATTAGTAGGAAATCCTGAAGTTATTATTTTAGATGAACCTACAGTGGGACTTGATCCAAAACAAATTACTGAAATTAGAAATTTAATAAAAGAGCTTGGAAAAAAACATACAGTAATTTTAAGTAGCCATATTTTATCAGAAGTAAGCCAAATTTGTGAAAGAGTAATTATCATAAACCATGGAAAAATTGTGGCAATAGATACTCCTGAAAACTTAGAAAATAAGACAAAAGAAAAAAATACAATATTAGTTACTGTTGAAGACACTAAAAACAATATGCCAAAACTAAAAGAAAAAATATCAGAAATAGAAGAAATAGAAATGATAAAAGATAATGAAGATGGCACAAAGCAATACTCTGTTACTTCAGCAGAAAATGTTGATTTAAGAAAGAAATTATTTGAAGTTTTACCAAAAGAAGAAATTACAATTTTTGAACTTAAGAAAGATGAATCAACACTTGAAGATGCGTTTATAAAATTAATTGATTCAGCAAAGCAAGAGCCTGAAGAAATAAAAGAAGAAAAGAAACAAAAAAAGCTTGAGAAAAAAGAGCAAAAGAGGAAAGAAAAAAATAAAAAAGGAGGAAAAGAATAATGTTTGCAGTTTATAAAAAAGAATTAAAAAGTTATTTTTTATCTCCAACAGGATATATAACAATAGGTTTATTTTTATTATTATTTAGCTTGTTCTTTTACCTAACAACAGTTAGTGTAGGTGGATATGATATGGGAAATTTATATTTTGCTACAGCAAGATATGGCTTACTCATTATCGTTCCAATTCTTACAATGAGAATGTTTGCGGAAGAAAGAAAAAATGGAACAGAACAATTATTACTAACATCACCTAGAAGTATTACAGAAATAGTACTTGGAAAATATTTTGCAGCAATTAGTGTAATTATAATAACTTTAATATTTTCACTTATATATTATGGAATTTTATGCTTTTTTAAGGCACCAAACCTTGTACCAACACTTGTAATGATGCTAGGATTTTTATTAGTAGCAATGGCAGCAATTGCAATAGGAATGTTTATTTCTAGTTTAACAGAAAATCAAATTATTGCAGCAGTTATTACAATAATATTTTTTGTAGGCTCATGGTTCTTACCAAGCGTAAATGATAGCTTTTCTATTATTGATTTAATGAGCAATTATCAAAAATTCCCAGCTGGACTTATATCAATAACAGAAGTATTTAATTTATTGGGAATTGCAATAATGTTTGTATTATTTACAATTATTATTATGCAAAGAAAAAAATCAGTAAAATAGAAAGGAGCTTAAAACATGGGAAAGAAATTTATAGAAATTATAAAAAAGAAATGGCTACAAAGTATTGCACTTACAATTTTGCTATTTGCAATTATAATATGTGCATTTTGGGCTATAAGCTACGGAATAAAGAAAGCTAATATTACAGACTTAGACTTTACAAAAGACAAGATTTACTCTATATCACAAGCAACAAAAGATAAGTTAGGAAACCTAGATCAAGAAATTACAATTTCAATATATAACATGTATGACTATGTAAATGATTTTGCATATAAATATGCAAATCTAAATAAGAATATCAAGGTTGAACAACTAGACAATTTAACAGACAAAACAAGTTGGAAAACTGAATTTGGAGTTTCTGACGCATCATCATTCATTATGATAGAAAGCAAAACAAAATCTAAATTATTACAAGAAAGTGATTTATATACATATGACTATACCACATATGAACAAATAGATGTAACAGAAGAAGCAATAACAAATGCAATTTTAGATGTTACTACAAATGTAAAACCTAAAATCTGCTTTTTAACAGGACATAATTTATATAATGATGGATATTTTGAATATTTGGAAAGTTCATTAACTGCTGAGGCAAACGAAGTTGAGTTTATAAATTTATTAACTAAAGGAAGAGTACCAGAAGATTGCAAATTGTTAGTTATTACAGCACTAAAAGAGGACATTGACCAAAAAGAAAGAGATGAAATACTAAAATATATAAAAAATGGTGGAGAAATTTTATTATTATTAGATTCAAATTTAGGTAATATAAAAACTCCAAACTTCCAAAAAATATTAGATGAATATGGAATAAAAAACTCAAACGGATTTATTATAGAAGGTGATAGCAACAAGATGGTATCAGGAGCACCTGTATACATAATAGAATCAATAAATACTAATTCTGAACTTGTAAAAAATGTTAATATGGAATTAAATGTGTGCATGATGACATCTGGTAAATTAACTTTTGCATCATCTGAAGAATTAGAAAAGAAAAATGTTACTATGGAAACTTTAGCAACTGCAAGTGATAAGGCATTTTATAGAACAGATTTAACTTCAAGCAGTTCTAACAGAATTTCAAGCGATGAAGATGCTTCAGGAGCTACAGTTGCAGCAATGCTTACCAAAAAAATAAATGATGATAAAACATCAAAATTGATAGTATTTGCCAATACAGCTTTTGCTACAAATGCACAAATACCAATGGGAACATATTATAGATATGCAATAGAATTTTGCAACAATAAAGACGTATTATTAAATGCAGTATCATATTTGACTGAAAGAGAAGATAATATCACAATTCGTAAATCTGGTGAAACAGTTACAACATATGATGTTACAACTAGCCAATTAAGGACTATACTAGTGATTATTATAGGTATTCCTATATTTATAGTTATTTTAGGAATTGTAATATGGCAAGTTAGAAGAAGAAAGAAATAATTTTAGGAGCTTCCTCATATATTTTATGAGGGAGCTTTTTTTATGAGAGATATTTTGAAAACCATTTTTGTAATAATAGGTACAATGATAGGAGCAGGGTTTGCTTCAGGGCAGGAAATTTATTTATTTTTTAATAGATATGGAACAATGGGAATTTTAGGTTTAATAATCTCTTGTTCATTGGCGGGAATTATTATTTATAAAGTTTTTCAAATAGTAAAAAATAAAAAAATACATACATATTCAGAATTTTTAGAAAATATAAGTTCAAATAAAAAAATAAATAAGATTATGCAAATAATGATACAAGGATTTTTATTAGTATCATTTTATATTATGGTAGCTGGATTTTCAGCATATTTCAACCAAGAATTTGGAATTTTAATATACATACCTGCAGTAATAATGGCAATATTATGTTATATCACATTTATAAATGATACAAAAGGAATAGTGTATATAAATACCATACTTATACCGCTCTTATGTGCTTTTATATTTTATCTAGGAATAAAAAATTTAGGTTTTACAAATACATATTTTGAAAATAATATTATTGTAAATTACCAGTGGGGCTGGTTATTTAGTAGCATATTATATGCAAGCTATAATAGTATCTTACTAATTCCAATTCTAATAGAGCTGGGCAATTATATGAATGAAAAAAATAAGATAAAAAAAGTAAGCATATGGTGTGCAATTATTTTATCAGTAATTGGAATAATACTTTTCTTTTTGTTATTAAAAGGAATTAACTATGCTCAAAATTTAGAACTTCCTATGATACAAATAACTAAAGATTTTGGGAATATCCATTCAATAATTTATGGAATAGTAATTCTAATTGCAATATTCACAACTGCAATATCATCAGGATATGGATTTCTAAAAAGTTTGCCAAACAAACGATATAAAGTAGGAACAATAATAATATGCCTAACTTCCATTCTAGTAGTACCAATAGGCTTTTCAAACTTAGTAAATCTGCTATACCCAATATTTGGAGTATTAGGTCTTGTGCAAATATTCAAGATTTTGAGATTGAAACATTAAATAAACCACTTGTAATTTAATGCAAATTAGTATATATTTAACATATAAAAATAAAAAGGAATAAAACTATGGACAAAGTAATAAAATTTAGAAAAGATAGAAAGTTAAATAAGAAAAAAATATATATAATAATTGCAGTGTTCGTATTAGCTATAATTATAGCTACCATAATGGTTATATATAATTCAAACAAAAACTTTAGAAATTTTATGGATAAATACATTTTTCGTAAGGATGTAACAGAAGAAAATGTTCCAACAATTGACATAGATTATAAATCAAATACCAATATATTTACATATGGAAAATATATTTGCATATTAGCTGAAAATACTTTAAATGAATATAGTGCTTCAGGAAAAAAAGAAAAAGATGTAAAAATTGAAATAAATAATCCTATTTATGACGTAGAAGGAAGATATTTAGCAATAGGTGAAAATAATGGACAAAGATTATATTTGATATCAGAAGACCATGTTATATGGGAAAAAAGTGTAGATGGAAATCTAGACAAAGTTACAGTTAATAAAAATGGATATGTAAGTGCAATAGTAACAGGAACTACATATAAATCTGTGATTATTACATATGACGAAAAAGGAAATGAGTTATTTAAAACATATTTGTCAAAAACAATTGCAGTAGATGCCTGCGTATCACCAGACAATGCAGAATTTGCTTATGCAGAAGTAAATAATTCAGGAACAACAATACAATCAAATATAAAAATAATATCAATAAAAGATGTAAAAGAAAAAAATACAGAACCAAAATATGAGTATAATGCAGTACAAGGCAGTCTAGTTTTAAGAATTAAATATCAAGATAAAAGTAGACTAATATGTATGTATGATGATAGTATTCATAAATTTGAAACGGGTGTGGATGTGGAGCTTACAAAATTAAATGAAGATAATCCTAAAATCACATTTGCAGACATAGAACTTAGTAATTATGTATTTAGAACATATGAAAAATCGACCAGTTTATTTAGAGCAGACACTATTATAGAGATGCAAAATACCTCAAATGGAAAAGAAAATGTATATACTATCGAGGAAGTAGCAAAATCAGTTGTATCAAACAACAATGTAATAGCAGTTAACCTAGGAAATGAGGTATACTTTGTTGAAACAAATGCTTGGCTTATAAAAAGATATTCATCTTCACAGGTAATAGAAAAAATTATACTAGGAGATGGAGTGGCTGGAATTATTTACAGTGATAAAATTGAAATAGTTAATTTATAGGAGGTTATAATGAGTATAATAATTGATTTAGTAATAATTGCAATAATTGCGTTATGTGTTTTAGTAGGATATCATAAAGGATTAACAGGATCACTTTTAAAAATAGTATCATTTGTACTAGCATTAATAATTGCTTTTATATTATTTAAACCAGTTTCCAACTTCATAATTGATAAAACAGATTGGGATGAAAACTTGGAACAAGCAATTAGACAAAGTATTTTAAAAGACGAAGAAAAAACAAATAATGAGACACAAAAAGAAAATATGCCAGAAGTTATTACAGATTATATAAATAATGCAGTAGAAAAAGCTGGAAACGAAGCTAAAACAGCAATAGTAGATTCAACAGCAAGAGAAGTAGCAATTATGATTATAAACATTGCTGTAGCAATTGCACTATTTATAGTTAGTAAAATAATATTACTATTAGTTAAAGGATTAGCTAATTTATTAACGAAATTACCTGTAATTAAACAGTGTGACAAATTAGGTGGAATTATATTTGGAATATTACAATCTCTAGTAATAATTTATGTAGCTTTAGCAATAATTTCATTTGCGAGTCCAATGATGAGTGAAACAGGAATTATCGAAGGACTACAAAAATCATACATAGGAAGCACAATGTATAACAACAATTTGTTATTAAAAATTATATTTTAAAATTTGACTAAAAATCTTGCTATTTGGCAAGATTTTTGTTATTATTAAGATTGTAAAATATTTTAGAAAAAGGTGAATAAATTGAAACAAACGAAGAAGAAGAAAAAAGGAATAGGAAAGAAGATATTATTAGTATTAGTATTGCTTTTATTAGTAATAGGAGGAATATTTGCATATAAAGTACATAAAAATGGTGGAGGATTAAAAGGACTATTAGCTACTGCAGTTGGTCATGATCAAGAAACAGTTAAAACATTACCTAAAATTTATGCTGTATTATTGGGTCAAAGCCAAAACTTGACAGATACAATAATGGTAGCAGAATATGATCCTCAGAAACAACAAGCATCTATATTATCAATACCAAGAGATACATTTATAGGAAATAACAAAAATACAGCAACACCTTGGGACAAGATAAATGCTGTATATCAAACAGGTCCAGAAAATGTTTTAAAAGAAATAAATGAATTAACAGGGTTAGATATAAAATATTATATAAAAGTTGATACAGAAGCATTTAAAGCATTAGTTGAGGCAATAGGTGGAGTAACATTTGATGTTCCAATAGACATGAAATACACAGACAAAAAACAAGGACTATATATAAACTTAAAAGCAGGAGTTCAAAAATTAGATGGAGACAAAGCAGAACAAGTAGTTAGATTTAGACATAATAGTGATGGTTCTACATATCCAGCAGAATATGGAATCGAAGACATAGGAAGAATGAAAACTCAAAGAAACTTCCTTAAAGCTTTAGCAAAACAAACATTAAAAATAGAAAACATATTTAAAATAAACGAATTTATTGATATAGCAAAAAAATATGTTGAAACTAATATTAGCTTTGATGTTATTAAAGACTATGTTCCATATATAGCAGAATTCAATTCAGACAATTTAAGAACAGAGCATTTGCCAGGTCAATCTGAAAAATGCAATGGATGGTGGATGTACACAGCAAATGAAAGCAAAACAGCAAAATTAATAGATAAGATGTTTTTAAATCCAGAATTACAAGATGAAGAAATAGACACAAGCAGTGTTGATACTACTGGAATTGATAAAGAAAAAATAAAAATAGAAATTTTAAATGGTAGTGGAAGCAGTGTTAAATTAGAAAGAATAGAAAATAGATTAAAAAAAGCAGGATATACTGATATTACAACAGAAGAAACTTCAAATGTTGATAATAGCGTTATTATAAATAGGGGAGACGTTGAAAATTCGGCAATTGAAGAATTAAAATTATTAGTACAAACTCAAACAGTATCTGTTGGAGAAAGTACAGATGTTAATATTACAATTATTTTAGGAAAAGATAAATAAAAAAGGGGCACTAAATTTAATTTAGTGTCCTTTTACTTTAAATTACTAAATTGTGTAAATTTATAATTTCCACCTTTAGATTTCTTTTTATATGTTTTTTTCTTTTTCTTCTTAGATGGTTTTAGAAGTAAGAATAATAAATATAAAACAATAATAATTAGCATAACTCTAAGTAATATTGGTAAAAAGCCTGAAGCAATAACTTGAGTCTCTGCAATTAAATCAGAAGAATATTCTTCACCATCATAGGAATAAGTTATTTTTCCAACCACACTATTAGTTGCAATAGGTGCTTTAAGTTTTTTATCTATGTTAATTTCAGGAGTTAGAGTAGAAATATCAAGTTTTTTATCAGCGAAAATCTTTATATCATCTTTTACAAGTACGTTCAGATTTTGAGTTTCTTTTGTGGCTCCATAAACTGTAACCTGCTGCAAAACACTATTTTTCTCATTTAAAGTTTTTATCGAATAATTATCGAAAGCATAATCAAATAAAGTTTTACAATCTAAATATCTTTCACTTAAGCCTTTGCTAGTAGATTTTCCGCCAAGAACAACCAATAAAACTTCAAAGCCATTTTTCTTTGCAGAAGCAACGATACAGTTACCAGCTTCACCAGTATATCCGGTTTTTACACCAGTAGTGCCTTCATAATAGTATCTACTATATGTACTTAATAAATCATTAGTATTATTAAAAATTCGGTCTGTCTTATTGTATTTATTAGTAGTAGGCAAAGTAAATTGCTTAGTACTAACAATCTTTCTAATAGTCTCATTTTTCATGGCATATTGTCCCATTAAAGCCAAATCATAAGCTGTAGAAGTATGATTTTTGTTATGAATACCATTAGGATTAACAAAATGAGTATTTTTGCAACCAAGTTCTTTAGCCTTTTTATTCATCAATTTAGCAAATTCTTCAACACTACCAGAAATATGCTCAGCTAAAACAATTGCAGCATCATTTGCAGAAGGAATCATAAGAGCATATAAAAGTTGCTCAATAGTAAGTTCCTCGCCTTCTTTTAAACTAGCATGAGTGTAATCATAAGGGATTGAATAAACAGCATTGTGACTAACAGTTGCAACATCATCAAGTTTGCAATTCTCAACAGTTAAGATAGCAGTCATAATTTTAGTAGTACTTGCAGGAAAGCTTACCTCATTAGCATTTTTTTCATAAAGGATTTTACCAGTACTAGTTTCCATCAAAATAGCTGATGGACAATAAGTCTTTAAATCACTATTAGCAAAACAAGGAGGTGCAAAAATGATTAACAGTATTAAAAATATAAAAATAAAAAGCGTAAACTTGAGTTTTTTCATGAAATTTCTCCTATAAATTTATTATATTAAATGTCAAATATAAATATATATTAAAACTGCAAAAAATTCAAGTTTTAGAAAGGATATTATGATAGAAAATTTAAATAAAAAACAAAAAATAATTATAGGAATTGTTATACTAGCTGTAATTGTTGGAATAGCAACATATTTCATTATAAAAAATAACCAATATGAAGAATTTGATATGAATGATTTTGTAAAGACAGATACAGAAGAATACAAAGGAGACACAATAATAGTGCATATAACAGGAGAAGTAAAAGAACCGGGAATAAAAGAACTGCCGGATGAAGCAAGAATTGCAGACGCAATAGAAGCAGCAGGAGGAGTTACAGAAAATGCAGACTTAGACGAAGTCAATTTAGCATTTGTGCTATCAGATGGGCAAAAAGTATATATACCCAACAAAAACGAAAAAGAAATAAGTGGAGAAAAAGTGTATATAACGGCGGGAAGCGGGAACAATGTAATTGTAGAAGATAAAGTTGAAAGAGGGAAAAAGCAAAAAGTGAATATAAATGAAGCGAAACAAGAAGACTTTGAACAATTACCTGGAATAGGTCCATCAATAGCCAAGAAAATAATAGAATACAGAGAACAAAACGGCAAATTCACATCAATAGACGAATTACAAGAAGTAAAAGGAATAGGTGAAGCAAAATTCGAAAACATAAAGGAATATATAATGGTAAAATAGCATAAAATTGTAGTGTGAGTGAAGCAAAAAGCTGAGCTCATGCTACAAAATCAAGAATTTTTACGGATATGTATTGACAATACTAAAAAAAAGAAGTATACTAATAAAGGTTAAGAAAACTAAATACATCGCGGGGTGGAGCAGTTGGCAGCTCGTCGGGCTCATAACCCGAAGGTCGTAAGTTCGAGTCTTACCCCCGCAACCACTAAAAAGTCCCATTTTCGTTGAAAAATAGGGATTTTTATAAATTTTAAAGTAATCCATTTAAGTACATTAAAAACCGTTAAAAATCATTAAAATTTGTTTCATAAAGGGAAAATAAAGGGAAAGAAATAATATTAAAGTGAAGTAAAATATACTAAGTAATCTCAAGGCATTTGGGATTATTTTTTTTGGAGGTTTTATATGTATAAAGGGAAAATTGATAAATTAATTAATGAAATAAACAAAATCGCAAGATTAAAAAGAATATCATATAAATTAGAAAATATATATGAAGAATATGATGAATTTATTGAGGATTATTATTTTATGGAATGGCTTAGGATGTCACAAGATGGAATAACACAAGTAGAAGAATTAAATAATATGCTAGAGTTATTTGAACAAATATTAGAAGAAATAGAAATTGCAATTTATAATGCTGAAGATAAAGTTGATATTATATGTAATTCGATATTAGCATATAACAAGAAAGAATTAGGAGACTATATAAATGACTTTGAGCTATATAATGACAATTACATAAAAGATACAATAATGAATTTTATTGAAAATAATATGTATGAAATAGATGAAGATTACCTATTTCTTGAACTAGAAAAATTACTAGAAGGAGGAATAGGGCAGTATGAATAAAACTGATTACAAAAAGATAGAGTATTATTTATATAATTATAGCAATATAGATAAAATAATTGATGAGATAAAAGATGGCTTGATAAATAGTGTTAATATAAGTGGAAGTGTATGGAGAAAAGGAATAACGGTATGCAATAATACTTTAGAAAATCAAGTTATTAAGATAATAGAAAATAAAAAAATACTAGAATTTAAGAGATGGCAAGTACTTATAAAAAAGGTACTTGCTTTTTTGCTACAAAAATATCCGAAATATTATGATTTTATAAATCTAAAATATTTTAAAAAGCAATCTAAAGATGAGATTGAGGAAACTCTTAAATTCGATTATAAGAAACAAAAAATAATAAAGGACAAGTTAATTGAGTTCGTGTATAAAAATGCGAAAATGAGAAATTTGGTTTAAATATGGAGGTAATAAAAATGTTTTGGATAGGATTAATTATAGGACTAATAGTAGGAGCAAATATAAGCTTGATATTATATGCTTGTATAATTGCAGGAAAGGAAAGTGATAGCCATTGTGAAAGATGAAGAAATACAAAGAATAGGATATTATGCAGTAATACCTGCTACTGTTCTATTTAATGAACGACTAAAACCCAATGAAAAATTACTTTATGCTCTTATAACAGCACTATCAAATAAAGAAGGATATTGTTATGCTTCTAATAAATATTTAGGAGAAAAGTTAGGAGTAGATCCTGTAACAGTTTCAAGATGGATAACTGATTTAAGAAGGAACAACTATGCTTTTGTAGATATAATGAGAAACGAGAAAAAAGAGATAATTTGTAGGAGAATATTTCCAAATGATGTACCCTATAGACTAAATAATCAATACCCCTATATACTAAAAAATCAAGAGGGTATTGATGAAAAAGTCAAAGATAATAATATAATAGATAATAATATAAATACACACACAGTCAGCAAAGAAAAATTTAATGAAAATGTATTTCTTTATGATTATGAATATAAAAAATTACTAGAAGAATACGGAGAAAATAAAACTAAAAAATGTATAGAAGAATTATCTTTATATAAGAAATCAAAGGGAGTAGAGTATGAAAGCGATTATGCAACAATAAAAAGATGGGTAATTATAAGAGTTGAAGAATTGGAAGCAAGAAAAGATAAAAAAATTACTAAAAATAAAAGCCTTAATAATTATGAGCAAAGAGAATATCCTAAAGAATTTTTAGATAGTTTATATGAAAATAATAATTTTACTTCAGCAAATACTGAAGAAGATGAAATGGATTTAGATATGTAACACAACTAAAGAGTTGTGATTTTTTTATTTTAGGAGGTACAAAGTGGTTACTAAAAAGGTAAAAAAGATTATTAGAAAGAAATTATATGAATACCCCATATATGATAGATTAATAAATGAGTTAGAACTTGAAAAAGATACAATAAGTGGTGGAGATATTAATTCATCAATAAAAAGTAAAAATAAAATTAGTAGAGCAACTGAAAGGCAAGTAATAAAAAATATTAGTATAGATGGCAAAATAAACGAATATAAAAAGTGGAAGGAATTAATTGATACTGTACTTCAGGATTTTAGAAAATGTGATAAAACTAAACTGAAAATAGTTGAATATAAGTTTTTTGGTAATATTCCTGAAGATATTATTGCAGATGAATTGTATGTTTCTAAAAGCACAGTAAGGAGTTATTTGAAGGATATTTATTTTGAGATAGGAATATTGGCAACTTTAAATAATTTAATATTAAAAAATATATATTAAGAAATTCAAAAAATCTAAAATTTGAGAAAAATACTAATATATGATATAATTCGACTGAAAATAATATTTGGATGGAGATAAAGATGTTAAATAAAACATGTAACGATGAAGAATTTTCAAAAGTATTTAAAGAATTGAAACATGATGAGAAATTAGAATTACCTAACAATAATTCATTAAAGATGTACTATACAACAATAATGAATAATAAATTTGAGTATTCTAATTTACAAGAACTACTTTTAAGTAATATAACAAATTATGTTTTTTCTAGAAAGGTAAATAAAGAAGCAAATGATACTAAAAAAATTCCTAATTTAACTAGAAAAGCAATGATGGAGTTTAGAAAGTTAAATAATGAAAAAGATTGCGGAAATGGTGGAGAGCTAGGAGAATTACTTTTGTATATTTTTTTAGAATCTAATTTAAAAGCATATAAGCTTCTAAGCAAAATGGAGTTAAAAACAAACTCTGAAGATTACATTAAAGGAGCAGATGGAATTTATTTATATGAGTATGAAGATGAAAAAAAAGAAAAACATTTTGAATATATTATTGGAGAGGCAAAGATAGAAGCAACTTCAGCCAAGTCTATATCAGATGCATTTGAATCTATATTAATTCACTTACAGAAAGAAAACTTTGAAAGGGAATTAGTTGATAGGGAAATATTCAAAGAGACTTTTAGTGAAGAACAAGCAGAAAAAATAAAAAAAATATTAGTACCTTCAGCAGAAGATGATGATATAGATATGCAAAAAGCTTTTGGAATATTTATTGGTTATGGTTTAAATAAAGATTTAAAATTAGATGAAGTGGATAACAGAAAAGGGAAAAAAATTATAGAGGAAAGAATTGAAAAAGATATAAAAAATATATGCAAAAACATTAAAAGTAAAATTAATGAACATACAGAACTTAAAAATTATTCATTTTATGTTTATGTAATGCCATTTAAAGATGCAAAGAAAGATAGAGTAGAAATTTTAAAGAATATTACAATGTAAATGCAGGAGGTATAATGAAATTAGGTGAATATATATTTAGAGATTTGGAGAAAAATCCATATTTATTAACATTGTATACGAATTTATTAAAGAAATATGCTAGTGTCCAATTTAAAATTTATGATGAAATAAAAATAGAAGAATTAAATGTTAATGATTTACTTAAATTTGCAGATTTGCTTTCAAAATCTACTAATTCAACAAAAGAACAATTTCATAAAAATATAGCACAGAATATTGTTATATTGTTAAATAAATTATATCCTAATAATGTGAATGTAAAAGCAACTTTTGTATCTGTTTTGAATAATATTAATAATTATAGAAGTATAGATGACGACAACTATTACGATGCAGATATTAGAGAATTTATTTATCAATATATAGAAAAACAAAGTTTTAAAATAGAAGATAATAAAGAAGATAAATATTTTATAAGAGATCAAAAGGAAATATATAGTAAACTAGAAAATGAAAAATATTTCAGTTACTCAGGACCAACATCGATGGGTAAGACTTTTGTAATAAAAACATTTATACAACAAAAAATAAAAAATGAAAATGAGAATAATAATTTTGTAATAGTTGTACCAACAAAAGCGTTGATAAGTGAAATAACTAGTGAATTAATAACAGAACTAGGAGAAGATTTAAAAGCAAAAAACTATAAAATTGTAAATTCACACAATGAAATGCAAGATGAATTAAAAAAGAATTATATTATGATTTATACACAAGAGAGATTTTTAAGCCACTTGCTTAATAAAAATATTGATATAGGATATGTGTTTATTGATGAAGCTCATAAAATTTTTTATGAAGATTCAAGAAGTGTATATTTTTATAAAATATTAGATATATTAAATAGTTATTCTAATATACCCAAAATCTTTTTTTCAGCTCCGTTAATTGCTAATCCTGATGAATTTTTAAAATTATTACCAGTTACTTTAGCTAAAACATATAAAGTTTTTGAATTTTCTCCAGTTAATCAGCAAAAATATATTATTGATTATAATGGAAAAAATATCATTATTTTTAATGATTTAACAAATACATTTATAGAAATTAATTACGATAAACTTGAAAATTATAATTTAAACAATATTTTAAATATATTAGGCAAAGAACAAAAAAATTTAGTTTATTGTGAAAATCCTCAGGAAGCAATAGAACTTGCTAAAAATTATGCTAAAACAGTGAATAATAAATATGGGAACAATGAAAATCAAAAAATAGAAAAAGTAAAAAAATATATAAAAAATGAAATTCACGAAAATTATTATTTAATTGATTTATTAGATAAAGGAATTGCATATCATGTTGGATATGTTCCAAATTCCATAAGAAAAAAGGTAGAAGGACTATACAGAGATAAAGAAATTGATACTATATTTTGTACAAGTACATTATTAGAGGGAATTAATTTACCAGCAGATAATTTATTCATCCCTGTTAAGAAAAAATCAAAAATATTAAAGAACGATATTGATTTTAAAAATTTAATTGGTAGAGTTGGAAGAATTAAATATAATTTAAGCGGAAATGTATTTATAATACCTAAAGATGATCAAAGTACAGTAACAGAATGTACAAAAATGATTAATACAGAAATTAGTAACAAAGAATTATCAATAAAGACAATATTAACCGATGAAAGAAAAAAGGATATAATAGAAACCTTAAAAAAAGGGTCAACAGAATTAAATAAAAAATGTGGTAATATATGTAATAATACTGAATATGAATTTTCAAGATATGTAATGAATGTATTGATAGATGATATTTTAAATAATAGAAAGAGCAACATATATAAAGAATTTGAAAAGAATATAGATAAACGAACAAAAGAAAAAATTATTAAAAATTTTAAGGAAGAAAAAATACCACAAGATATGGTAGTAACATTAGATCAGGTAAAAACAGTTGAAAGTGAGATTGATAAAGAATTGGCTTATCCAGAGCAAATTAATTATAAAACAATTTTAGATTTTTTAAAACAGTTATACAAGCAGTTTATGTGGTGGAAATATGAACCTAAAAATGAATTAGGAAATGAAAATATTCTGAGTTATTATGCAACAATATTAAATCAATGGATAAATGGAGCATATATAAGCCAAATTATAAAAAATTCGATTGAATATGCCGAAAAATCTAAAGTAGTATATAGTTATGGAAAAAAAGAAGAATATGATGGAAGTATTGATCAAATTAATATAATTATCAATAAAACTTTGGATACAATTGAAAAAATAATAAAATTTAAAATAGAAAATTATTTTTCAAAATTTTCAGAACTATATAAAAAAAGAAAGGGAATAGATAAGATAGAAAACGATTGGTATGAATTTTTATCTTATGGTACAAATAAAAAAGAAATTATAGAACTACAAAAAATGGGCTTTTCAAGAGAAATAGCTTTAAAAATATACAAAAAAGATAGATACATTATTTTAGATAATGGTTTAATTTGTTTAAGTATAAATATTTTTGAAGATGAAAATGAAGATATTGTTGAAGAAGCAAAGGAAGTTAGTTTAAACAATTATAATAGGTTTAAGTAAAATATGAAAATACACTATAAATTATACAAATATAATTTTATAGTGTATTTTTTTCGATTTTTTATAAAAAAAGGTTTGGAATTTGATATATGCTCACTGTATAATGATTAAAAATAAGGAAAAAGGAGGAAAAGAAGTTGAAAAAATTGGACGAAGGATTTTTTGATCAATATACAGATGATTTTGCAGATTATTTTGAAAATCAAAGGGTAATGAGAATAATGTTAGGAACTGAATATAAAAAAATAAACAAAGCTATTTGTGAAATCAAAAATAAATATCCTAATGTAGTAACTTTATTAGAAGATGGAGTGAAAACTAAATTAAATGACGAAGAAGAAAATGCAATTATAGAAATACTAAAGTTTCAAGAAGAAATTAATTTGATTGAATTAAAAGAGGCTTTTAAATTAGGATTTAAGGAAGCTTATATTTATTTTGAATCAATGGATATGTTAAAAATATAGATGGAGGATACAAATGGGAGAAAGAATCAGATGTAGAAAATGTGGAGATATATTACAAAGTAAATATAGACATGATTTTCAAATGTGTAAATGTGGATCTTGTTATATAGATGGAGGAGATGATTATTGCAGAGTAGGGGGAGAAAAAGAAAATATAGAATGGATTGACAGAAACGATGGAAAACAGTTTAAGTATTTATTTGATTATTGTGAAGAAATAATTAATAAAAAAATAATGTCTAATTGGTATACAAGAGGAAGGTTAGATAGAAAAACATGGAAGTTAGAAGATCAAGAAAATGAATTTTTGTATTCAGAAGGAAAATATATTACTAAAATAAAAGAAATAGATTTACCAAAAGATTATATTAAAATTAGAAGTAGAACAATATGGTATTTGACTGGATATCTAAGAACATCAGGAGTAAAAGATTTATATTATACATATATAAAAGAAAATCATTTATTTAAAGATGATTATTTATATATTTCTTATGATAAGAAAATAGAAGGAATCAAAGGAAAATATAGTAATGATGAAGTGAGAAATTTTGATTTTTTTATTTGTGGAGGAGATATTATAAAAGTTTTATTTGCAATAGAAAAAAATTCTGATATTGATACTACAAAGATAAGAAATAAAATTAAAGAAAAATTTGAATGGTGGAAAGAAAATGAACAGGAAGACTATAAAAGATCATTTGGTGGTAAAAAAATTGATGATATATTTGAGTATTATGAGAAAAATATTAAATAAGGAAGGAGTCTAATAATATGCTTTGGGATGATTTTAAGAAAAATTACAATAATTATAAGGAACAACCAATAGAAAATCTTAGTATAGATGCTTTAAAAAATATGTATAAGGATTTAGTATATATAGCTACGGAAACAGCATTTGATGAAGCAAATCACGATACAGAGTTTTTACTAAGAACATTATTATTACAACATAGAATAAATTTTAATGAGGAAAGTAAGCAATATGAAAATCCTAATTGGGACAAAAGTTGCGAAATAAATGGAATAAAATTTGAAAAAGAAAAAACTTATTTAATAAAAGAAGATAGAGTTGATGAATATACTAAACAACTTGAATATCAACTAAAAGAAAAGGATAAAAAAATAACTGAATTAGAAAATATGCTAAAACCTGTATTAGATTTGAATATTCCAATAAATACATTGATAAATGAATTTGAACGATTAAATGAGTTGGAAGATAATATGGAGATATCAAAATTAAAATCTGAGGATAAAAAAGTTTAACTAAAATAGTAACAAAAAAAGTACACACAAAAAAGAGTACAAAAAAAAGACCACCTTGAAAAGCTAAAAATAGGTGGTATAATATGTATAATGAAATACTTGTTGAGATGCAGAGAAAAACTTTGTATCTCTTTTCTTTTTGGGTTTGGAAAACCTGATACTAGTAAAGTATAATATAAATGAAAGAAGGTAGAAAACAATGATTTTTGGAAAATATGGGCAGATGATTTTAAGTAATATGGAGAAAAATTATCCATACAGAAAACAAGAACTAGAATTAACAGGGAAACTAAATACAAAAATATTTGAAAGAGAACAATATATTTTACAATTAAAGGAAAAATTAGAAAAAGAAATAAAAACAGAATATAAAGAACCAAAAACAAGTGAAATGTATGTTGTGGCTAAATACCAACAAATGATTGATGGTTTAGTTGATGAAATTCTAATGAAAGAAGTTTTAGTAAAGATATAAGATGAGAGTTAGTGAAAAATAAAATTACTAGCTCTTTTTTTGTGTAAGGAAGGAGAGAGTTTATGCTTAATATATGGGTTGGTAATTTAGGTAAATATAATGAAGGAGAATTAAAAGGAGGATGGTTAGAACTACCAAAAGAAAAAGAAGAGATCGATGAATTTTTAAAAGAAGTAGTGGGACTTAATGAGGAATACGAAGAATATATGATAAATGATTTTGAAACAGATTTACCATATAAAGTTAGTGAATATGAAAGTATAAAGATGCTTAATTTATTAGCGAAAGTATCCGAAAATATTTATAATATGGAGGCAATCGAAGGATATGCAAATTCAGAGGGAAATTTAAGTATTGAACAATTAATGAATATAATTATTCAAGAAGATGAAATACCTTATTATTCTTATCAAATAGATAGTTGGACTATGTCAGCAGAAGAAAAATATGGATATAGATTTGCTAAAGATACAGGTTTATTAGATGTATTAAAACAACATGGAATTGAAGGATATTTTGATTTTGAAAGTTATGGTAGAGATGCTGAAATGAGTGGGTATGTTGAATTATTAGATGAAGGTTACATAGATAAAAGCGAAAGTATAGAACTAAATAAATATTCATTACAAGAAATAATAGAGATGTACGACATGGAAGGAAAAAAAGAAAAAAAGTTAAAAGTTATATACAAACAAGTAGGAAAAGATCCGGCAGTAATGGAGATTGATGATACATTAGAAGCTAAGCAAAAGCTAGTTGGAGGATTAATTGAAGTAGTACCTTATAAAGAAGATTTATTATTAGTTTGTAATGAAGAAGGGAAGATTCTTAATCAAAAACCTAATCTCGATTTTGGATATGATTATATTGTAGGAAATTGTTTTGTTGTAGGAGATGACTTTGAAAATGCAGGTTTTAAATCTGTTAGTGAAGAACAAATAGAAGAAATAAAACAAGATTTAAAAGATAGAAGTATTGAAGTTAGTGAAATAGAAAAAATTGAGGAAGATGATATGGAATTTTAATTTGGAGGAATAATGAGTATAGAATTAGAAATAGATAAAAAGCCAAAAAAGGAAATTATAAAGGATATAAAAGTAAGTAATACAAATGATATTTATGATTTAGAGGAAGTTCAAGAAATAAAAGATGCAATTCAAGAGCATTTGATATTTATAGGTTTAGATAAAAGTAATAATATCAGAAAGATAAGTCTTTTAGGTGTTGGATCAAGTTGTGGAATTTTAGTAGATACAAAAAATATAATAAGAACTGCATTGATGAGCACGAGTGATAGAGTTATCTTAGTACACAATCATCCTTCAAATTCTCTACATCCTAGTAAAGAAGATATACATATAACTAATATTACTAATAAATTATTGAAAACATTTAATATTGAACTATTAGATCATGTTATTGTTACAGAAACAAGTTATATAAGTATGAATAAAACTAAAAATATAGATAAAGAATTCAAAAATGAAGATATAAATTTATTAGAAAAAGCATTATTAGTAGAAGAAAATACTAAATTAAAAAATGAAATAAAAGAACTAAATTATAAATTAGAGAATAAAGAAATGGCTGAAGAAAATGATATGGAATTTTAAAATAAAAGGTTTGGATATATAAAAACACCATAGTATAATCTTATACAGGAGGTATAAGATATGGGAGAAGAAACAATATTAGAATCTATTTTTTTTGACAGAGAGCAAAGAGTACTTGCGAATGTTTCTGATGAAGAAAAAAATGTAATTTTAGAAATTAAAAGAGATGGAAATGAAGATAAATTAAGAGAATTAATAGAGCAAGTTAAAGAAGATAGACTAAGAAATAAAATAGAAGAGATGCTTGATTATGCACTTGAAGATGTTTCAAAAAGATATTGTGCTAGTTTAGAAAAATATTACAAGCAAGGCTTTAAAGATGGAGTTAATTTAATAGTAGAATGTGTAAGTTAAGGGTTAGAGTAAAATCTAGCTCATTTTTTATACAAAGGAGGGATGAATTGAAAAATATAAGATTATTCATAGAAAGTAATAAACTAGATATGTTAAAAGCTTTTTCAGATGATAGTTATTTATATAATTATATTGTAAACAATTATTCTGAATTATCTGAAGATAATATATTTAGAAATCCAACAATATTAAAGAAAATAAACAATATGATTTATTTTTCAAAAACAGAAATAACTGAAGATGATGAGTTTGTATGGAAAGAAACTAGTCAAAATTTAAAAAATAGAAATGTATCATATTATGCAGTAGTTCTAGATCCTAAAAATGGCTCTCTTTTTATATATAACAATTTAAAAAATAAAATACCATATATAGAAATAGATAGAGATACAGATTTATTTGAATCAATAAATAAAATAGAAAAATTTAATAAAGGATTAGAATATGAAGAAGAAATGGAGATGTAAATTTGAGTAGTATTGATGAAATAAGATCAAAATTTGTAGTTGATAAAACATCTGAAAAAAATGAAAGGGAAGAAAATAAAAATATAACTAATATAGAAATAAGTAAGTTGGTTGCTTTTAGAAAAGGGCAACCTTTTTCAATGTATGATGAAAATAAAAAAGAAGATATGAAAGAAAGCATGAAAGAAAATGGAATTCTAGTACCTATTATAGTTAGAAAAATAGAAAATGACAAATACGAAATTATATCAGGACATAATAGAACAGAATGTGCAAAAGAACTAGGATTTTCCACAATTCCATCTCAGATTGTGGATTGTGATGATGAAAAAGCAACATTAATAATGTTAGATACAAATCTGAACAATAGAGAAAAAATACTACCTGTAGAAAAAGGCTATGCTTATAAACAAAGAAATAATATTATAAAAAATAGGCAAAAAGGCAGTAATATAAACGAATTTAACGATAATTCCACCGAGTGGAATGAAGAAGGAAAATCACAAATTTATAACTATATAAGACTAACGGAACTAATTAAACCTTTACAAGAAAAAGTAAATAAAGAGCAAATACCTATAAAAGCAGGAGTAGAAATATCATACTTAAATATAGAAGAACAGGAAATTGTTAATCAAGTTATTGAAGATGAACAAATAAAAATAACTGTTGCACAAGCACAGAAAATTAGATTAAAGAAAAATAATATTAGTTATGAAATTATACTCAAAATTATAAAAAACGAAAAAATTAAAGTAGAAAAGTTTACAGGAAAAATAGACAAAAGAGCAATGAAAATATATAAAGACAGATTTAAAAACGATAAAGAATTTTCAGATTTAGTAATAAAATTATTAGATGAATACTTTAATAGCGAAGCGATAAGTTAAGCAAGATTCCTATTTGTAAGTACAAATAGAACGAAAAGTATAACTTTTCTTATTTAAGGGGAGGTGTCCCCAAACCCTTCATAAAATTTTTAGGAGGAGAGGAGAGTAATTGAAAAAAACTGAAAGAATTGAAATTAGATTAACTCCTGAAGAAAAAACAATGATTATAAACAATAGTGTAAAAGCTAATACAACAATTTCAGAATATATGATTAAAAGTGCTACAAAAAAAGAAATTGTAGTTATTAATGATCTTGATAAATTAGTAATTCAATTAAGAAGGCTAGGAAATAATATAAATCAATTAACAAAACTAGCAAATGGAAGAGTTATAACTTGTGTTGAATTGGAAGGAGTAAAAAAGGAGTTAAGTAAAATATGGCAATCATTAAATTCATTAATAACAAGGTAGGATTAAAGAAAACTTTAAATTATATTTGCAAAGAAGAGAAAACTAATAACAAGTTTATTTCAGGAAAAGATTGCATGGTAGAAAATGCTTATGAAGAAATGATGGCTATAAAAAATATGTATGTTAAAACAAAAGGTAGAGAAAAATTACATTTTGTTCAAGCATTTAGTCCAAATGATGAGTTGAGTTATGAAACAGCACACGAAATAGCAATGAAAATAGCAGAAAAATATTTTAAAGGTTATCAAGTTGTTGTAGCAACTCATCAAGATAAGGAACATATACATTCACACTTTGTTGTGAATACAGTAAATTTTGAAACAGGTAAAAAGATACAATTTTCTAATAAAGATTTAGAAAGCTTAAAAGCATATTCTAATAAATTATGTATTGAGCAAGGATTATCTATAACAAGAGAAAAGTCAAGTGTAGATGATATAAGAATTAATGAATATAAAGCAAAACAAAAGGGTATTAGTTGGAAAGAAAAGTTAGAAAAAAGTATTGATATTGCTATGGAAAAATCAAATAATAAATTTGAATTTTTTAAAGTGATGAACGAGATGGGATATAAAGTTACATGGACTAAAGAAAGAAAAAATATTACATATACAACTTCAGAAGGTTATAAATGCAGAGATAGAAAATTGCATAATGAAAAGTATTTAAAAGAAAATATGGAAGCATATTTTAAAGAAAAATATAAAGCAAAAATTAAAGGTGTAAAAAAATACGAAAGGCATACTCAATATAGGGGTATGTCTTTATCTTTGGCTGAATTAATCAAACAATTTCAAAGAAAAGAACATGAAAATGATATTACACATCATTATGAATTAAATGAAAGTGCTAAAAAACAATATGCAATGGAAATGCATTATAGCTTAGAAGAACTAGAAGATATGGAAATGTAGGAGGTGGTAGTAATTGAAAAGCAAAATATGTATGTTCTTATAGTAAAAAATGAAAAAAATCCTGAATTAAAAAGAATTCCAAACAGACTTGAAACATTAAGAAAAATTGTAGGAAATGAATATATAGATGTTATTAAATATAAAGATGTCTTAATAGTTTTTGATGAGGAGGGGTATAAAAAATTATTACCAATAAATAGGACTATAGATGGTCTAAATATAAGAGGAACTTTTATTATTACGGGTAATGATGAAAAAAATCAGGATTTTAAAGATTTAACAAAAGAACAAATAGAAGAGTATACAAAAAAATTTCAATTAGAACAAGAAAATCAAATGGAAGAAGGAGAAGAGCTAGAATGAGAAAAAGAAAAATTGGAATAATAGCTTTTTTATCTATATTAAATATTCCTGTTAGCATTGTTTTTAGTACAATAATTCATTCAAAACTTTCTAATATAGCAATTTCACAAATAGTAGTAGATAAACAGATTTTACTGTTTTTTTTTCTTATTTATATGCTAATTGAAACAACAATTATAATTCTTTTTGGATTTGAAAGTAAAAATGTTTTTGAGAGTGGAGTAGTAAATATAACGGATAAATTAAAGACTCCTGAAATTATGGGGCAAGGACAACACGGAACAGCTAGATGGCTAAGTAAAAAAGAATTTAAAAAGTTTTTTAAGTGTAATTCACTATCAAATGAAAATACTGAAGAATTTGATTCAGGAGGAATTATTGTAGGATATGAAAAAGATAAAAAACAAGAGAAGATTTATTACATAGATGATAATATTCATAGTTTAGTTGTAGGTGCTACAAGAAGTGGTAAAACAAGAAGTATAGTATTACAGACAGTTGGAAACTTAGGATTAGCAGGAGAAAGTATGATTATTTCAGATCCTAAAGCCGAAATTTATCATTACACTTCAGAATTTCTAAAAAAGCAAGGATATAAAATAATAACTTTAGATTTTAAGAATCCAACAAAAAGTACAAGATATAATTTTTTACAACCTGTTATAGATGCAGTAAATAATGGGGATTTTAGAAAAGCTGAAGAGTATACTTGGGATATTACTCAAAGCTTAGTAGGAAATGAAGATACAAAAATGGAAAAAATATGGAGAGATGGCGAAATGTCAGTTATTGCAGGAGCGATAATGAGTGTTGTTTTTGACAATAGAGAGCATCCCGAATATCAAAATTTAACAAATGTGTATTCTTTTATTTCAGAAATGTGTAGAACAGTAGGACAGACAATGCCTATAAATAAATATATTGAAAATTTATCACCTGATCATCCTTCAAGTAGAATATTTAATATTGCAAGGATTGCACCTGAAAAAACAAGAGGTTCATTTTTTACATCTGCTTTAACAACATTAAGATTATTTACAAGTAAAAGCATATATGGAATGACTTGCAAAAGTGATTTTAGTTTAAAACAAGCAGGAGAAGAAAAAACAGTTACTTATATTATCCTTCCTGATGAGAAAACAACTTATTATTCTTTAGCGAGTTTATTTGTTTATCAAAATTATGTATCACTTGTAGAAAGTGCAGATGAGCGAGGAGGAGAATTAAAAACAAGAGTAAATTACATATTAGATGAGTTTGGAAATTTTACAACAATACCAGCTTTTAGCAATATGCTTACTGTAGCAGGAGGAAGAAAGATAAGATTTAATTTGTTTCTTCAATCTTTTTCACAACTTGATAATAAGTATGGAAAAGAAGTTGCAGAAAATATTAGGGATAACTGTCAAACTTGGATATATTTAAAAACAGCAAGTAATGAAACAGCAAGTATAATTTCAAAAAAACTTGGAACTTATACTACTTCTACTTATAGCAGATCTAGTAGCTATACAAAGAATCAAAATGGTAGTAACTCAGAATCAATGAACTTAATAAGCAGAGCATTACTTACAGAAGATGAAATTTTAAGAATAGAAAGACCTTATGTTTTAGTTATTCAAACAGGATTGTACCCTATAATAACAAAATTACCTGATATTTCTAAATGGAGATTTAATAAATTGTTTGGAATGGGAAATCAAGAAGAAAATAGGCAATTAAGACTAAATAGAGAACAAGCAAGAGAACAAAAAGAAATTGAAGATATAAAACTATGGGGAATATGGAATTTATATAGATAGGAGAATTTATGTATGATAGAAAAGATAAAAGAAAGAATAAAAAAATATACAAGAAAAATAGGAAAAGCAGGACTTGTTATAACAAGTCTTTTATGTTGCACAAGTACTTGTTTTGCAGGAGTGCAAGACAGCAAAATTGCAACAGGCACACAAAATCTAATAACAGATTTAACTAATTGGTTACTAATTTTAGCTCCAACATTAACAATTTTATTAGTAGGATATTATTTGTTAAGAAAATCATCTAGTGATGATATGGATGGAAAGAGATGGGACAATAGAATCAAAATAGCAATAATTTGTTGTGTGGGTGTAGTTGTTGCGAGTGGATTAATCAACTTAATTATAGGATATTATAGATAATAGGAGGTACATTTTTTGGAATCAATTTTAACTGGACTAATAACCAGTATAATTGGTGGAGCAGATAATGTTATAAATTCAGCTTTTAATGGCTTAATTGATATGTGCTTTAATTCAGAAAATTACTTAACTACAAACTTTGGAAGTAGTGTAATAAGTTTTTCTAGTTTAAAAGCACTAATTTTAAGCTTATCAATTTCTTTGATAGTTTTAAAATTTCTAAAAAAAGGTTTTGATATGTATGTAATGTGGACTGATGGAGAATCAGATACACCACCACTTACATACATTGTTTATTTTATAAGAGCAATAGTAGTAGCAGTTAGTTTTTCTATTTTGTATGATTGGGTTATTCAAGTGGCTACTTCATTTGGAAACTCAATACTGAATGCGATGAATTTTACTGATAATGTATCTTTAACAACAACTATTGCAAATATAGCAACAACAGGACTATTTACAGCAATAGTAGCTCTAATAGCAATGATATTGTTATTTGTTTTATACATACAATTTCTTATGCGAAGTTTAGAGATGTTTGTATTAAAATTAGGATTTCCTTTAGCTTGTGTCGGATTAGTAAATCCTGATGGAGGAGTTTTTAAATCTTATTCAGAGAAATTATTTAAAAGTGTACTAACAGTTTTAGTGCAAATTATATTATGCAAGATAGCAATAATATTAATTCTAAATGTAAAAATGTTATTTGGTATTGCAGCAATTATAATGGCAATAAAAACTCCTAAATTCATACAAGAATTTATGCTTGGTGGAGGAACAGGAGGTATTAGTAATGTAATAGTTACTACTAGTAAGACAATGGAATTGTCTAGTCAAATAAAAAGAAAGTTTAGTCAATTAAAGAAAGGATAAGTATGGAAATACTAGATGAAATAATAAGTTTGTTGAGAGTTGTGATAATACCACTTGGAGTTACATTTCGAGTGATATTTTGTTTAACAAAGATGATATACGATGAAGATGCTCAAGGGACATATAAAAAGAAAATAAAAAACACAATAGTTTTTGGGATTATTGCAGAATTGATTTTTGTAATTTTAGCATTAGTTCAAAATTATTATGGATATACAACTTTACCTGATCATTTCTCAGGAGGTGGCTCAGGAGGAGGTGGTGGTGGAGGTTGGTAAACTCCACAAACATTGAAATAAGGAGGCTTTAAATGAACGAACATGATAATGAATATAAGCTATATATACCAACTAATGTAAAGACCAGATTAGAATTTTTTAAAGGTTATGGGGTAAAAGAACTTATATCAACAGTAATAGTTTTAGTTGCTTTATTACCAATTAGTTTTATAGTCTATAAATTAAAAGATAATTTTTTATTACCAGTTGTAATTGAATTTATAGGAGTAGCAGGAACAATTATTACAACTACAAAAGATGATAATAACTTATGTGTTGTAAGTCAGATAAAATACATTATTGATTTTAGTAAAATTCAAAAGCAGTATAGATATAAATATTACAATAAATGGAGGGATGATATTGTTTAATTTATTTAAGAAAAAAGATAAAGAAAAAACTTGTAATGAAGAAGTTGGCATATTGGATATTAGAAATAATTATATTTATACACGAGATGGAAATGTAATTTCAGGAATAAAAATATATTCAATAAATACACAACTTTTAACAGATAGAGAAAAAGAAAATTTAATAAATGATTTATCTGCTGAACTATCATCAGAACAAGAAGATATTAAATACTTTAATATTGCAAGAGCAGTTGATATTTCTCCATTGCAAGAATATTTGTCAGAAATAATAGGTACAACGGATAATGCAATTCAAAAGAGATTACTAAAAACACACTTAAAAGAAGTTCAAAGAATGTCTTTAAATGGAGAAATAGTGGAAAGGCAGAGTTTTATAATGATTAATTCTAAAAAGACTGATAATTGCGAGAAAGACTTATTAAAGAGGTGTATGGAATTAAGTAATAAATTTGAAAGATGCGATATTAAAACAGAGATATTAGATGAAGCTTCACTAATACAGTTATGCAATAGTTTTTTAAATATGAATTATGCACATAGAGAAGAATCTGATATTGAAGATAGAGTTGTAATGCTGAAATGATTGAAGAATAAAAGATAAAGTGATATAATTTACCATAGAAATAGTTTGAAAGTAGGTTTAGTATGATTTTTTTTGAAAAAATGAAAAAATGGTTTAATAAAAATAAAAAATATGTTCTGATAGGTGGAACTGTTCTTTTAACAGTAGGTTCAGGTATAGCATATGTTATTTACAAGAAAGGTAAAGTTTCATTTGAAGATTGGGTAAAAATGGCACCTACAGAAGAATTAAAGGAAGCCTATGAAAAATTGCGATTGGAAATATTTTGTAAAACAGGAGATAAACCACCTGAGATGGAACGAATAAGTCGTGAGTTAGGAGAAAGAGGTGCAAAAGAGTGGTTTGAAAAACATCCTCCAAATTTAGATCCTAATTTTAGATGGACTGATGCAAATAGATGGGAAAAAGATTAAAAGATGTGTTAATAAAAAATTAATTTAATTATTAAATCATATTAAAAGATTATCAGAGAAATGATAGTCTTTTTTTGTTGCAAAAAAGGAGGAATAATTTATTTGAAGAAAAAAGAAATTGATGGAATAATGGAAAATAAAACATTACTTAATATTTTAAGTCCGATAGGTGGAATAGAATATAAGAAAAATTATATAAGAGTAGGAGATTATTTAGGAAGAGTATATGTAATAACAAAATATCCTCAAAAAGTAAGAGTAGGATGGCTTGAAAACATTGCGAATATACCGAATACAGTATGTTGCTTAAATATTTCTCCAACGGAAAAAGATACTTTAATGCAAAATATAAGTAGAGGAATAAAACAAAATGAATCACAATATGAAGGAATAACAGATGAAATATTAAGACAAAGAACAGAAAGGGAAATACAAGATGCAAGAGATTTAATTGAAAAAGTAGATTTAAATGGAGAAACTGTAGTATATGTAACAATAGCAATAATGGTAATTGCAGAAGATGAAGAAGAATTAAAACAAAGGTCTAAGGCAGTTTTGACAAGGCTTACATCAATGCAAATGAAAGGGCGATTATTAACAAATTTGAGTAAAAACTCATTGAAGTTAATGTCGCCTTTTTCTATTACAGATCCAGTTGTAAAAAGTATTGCAGATAGAAATATGTTAGAGAGTACATGGATTGGAGGACTGCCTTTTTCGAGTTCAGGATTTAATGATGGAAATAAATATTATTTTGCTAGAGATACAAAGGGTGGAATTGTAATACTTGATCCTTGGAAAAGAGGGGGAGATAGAACAAATTCAAACTTTGTAATTATGGGTACAGCAGGAGTTGGGAAATCTACAGTTGCTAAACACTTAATATTAAATGAATATATGACTAATACTAAAGTAATTTTGATAGATCCTGAAAGAGAAGAAAAAGAAATGGTTGAGAAACTAGGAGAAAAATGGATAGATGTTGGAAGTGGTAAAGGAGGAATTATAAATCCATTACAAATTAAAAAAGTGCCTTTAGATGATGAAGAAACAGATGAAGTTGAATATAAAAGTAAAGGAATGGGAGCAATGGCTCTACATTTTCAAACATTAAGAACATTTTTTAAACTATTATATCCTGAACTAGATTCAATACATATAGCTCGATTGGAAGAAGTATTAGAAGAATTATATAACAAGTTTAATATTTACTGGGATACAGATATTTCAAAAATACCAAATAATAAATTTCCTATTATGACAGATTTATATAATCTTTTAGGAGAGAAATCAAGTGATGAAATTGATGGGAAAAAACAAAAAATATATGAAACATTAAGAAGTTTATTAAGAGGTATTAGCATTGGTGCTGAAGAAGGCTTATTTAATGGCTATACTTCAATAGATGATAATGCAAAAATCGTATGTTTTGATACCTTTAATTTACAAAATGCAGATGACAAAGTAAAAAGAGCTCAATACTTTAATATTCTAACATATTGTTGGGAAATAATGAGTAGAGATAAAGAAGAAAAAACAATGTTAGTCTGTGATGAAGCATATTTGTTAATTGATCCGAGAGTTCCTGAAACAACAATATTTTTAAGAAATGTAGCAAAGAGATGTAGAAAATATGAAGGAAGTTTAGTTATAATTTCACATTCTATTGTAGATTTCCTTGATGATTCAATAAAAATGTATGGACAAGCTATACTTGATATGGCTACATATAAAATATTAATGGGAACTGATGGAGTAAATTTAGAAGAAACAACAGAACTTTTTAAGTTGAGCGAGGGACAATCGGAGTTTTTATATAAAAAGAAAAGAGGGTTAGCATTATTTATCATAGGCTCAAACAGAATATTTGTTAGGTTTGATATATTCCCTATTGAGTTTGAGTATTTTGGTAAAGGTGGTGGTAGGTAATGGCTTTAGATCCTGTCACAGCAAAATTAATTGCCAAAGTAGTAATAAGTCAAATAACAGATGAAGAAAAAAGACAAAGATTAATTATAGGAATAATAATAGGAATAGTGGTATTTACATTTATAATAATGATACCACTATTTGCTTTGACATCAACAATAGATAAGATAAAAAGTTTCTTTGGATTTGGAGATAATGGACAAGCTTCAGATAGTTCTTATTATTTATTAGTTGAAATGCATGATACCTATGCTCCTACTGTTACTATTGGAGATTTAAAATATAACGGAACATTTCCTATGCCTGTTCAAAATGCAACTGTTACAAGTGAATTTGGATCAAGAATTCATCCTGTAACTGGAAAGCAAAGTTTTCATACAGGAATAGACTTAGCAGGAGCTTGGCACTCAAATATTATAGCGATTGAAAAAGGTACTATTGTATTTGCAGGAGTACAAAGAGGATATGGAAATTGTGTAGAAGTAGAACATATTACTGAAAATGGAGTAAATTATTATTCCTTCTATGCACATTTGGCTAGGATTGATGTGATAGAAGGACAAGAAATACAGCAAGGAACTGTTGTTGGAATTCAAGGAGGAGATCCTAATCGTGATCCGAATCCTGGATATAGTACAGGTTCACATTTACATTTTGAAATTAGAAAATCGCAAAATGGAGACTTTTTAAATCCTAGAGAATACTTATTTGGAAGTAAGGAGGTTTAATTGGTAGTAGATATAAATAATACAGAAAAGAAATATAATATAATTTATGCAGATCCTCCATGGCATTATAATACATGGAGAGATGGGCAAGGAACAGCAGAAAAACATTATAAGACGATGAAAGTCGAAGAAATAGTTAATATGAAGGATACAATCAAGAATATATCAGAAAAAGATTGTATTCTTTTTTTATGGGTAACTTTTCCTTGCTTGCTAGATGGACTAAAAGTTATGAAAGAGTGGGGATTTAAGTACAAAACTTGTGGATTTAATTGGGTAAAAAGAAATAAAGTAAGTGATACATGGTTCTTTGGATTAGGACATTGGACTAGAGCAAACTCAGAGTTATGCTTAATTGGAACAAAGGGAACAATAAAAAGAAAATCAAATAAAGTATCTCAAATAATTGATACTCATATAGAAGAACATAGCAAGAAACCAGCAATAGTAAGAGATAAAATAGTTGAACTTGTAGGAGATATGCCCAGAATAGAATTATTTGCAAGGCAAACAGTAGATGGTTGGGATTGTTGGGGAAATGAAGTTTAGTTGTGAAAAGATATAAAATGTGATAAAATAATACTCGGATTAAGGAGTAACAATTATGGAATTTGAAGATGAAGTAAAAGAAATGATAGATTATCATCAAGAAGGTGACTATTTGGACTTTAAAGAGTATGATTATCAAAAGGATCATAAGGAAGAATTAGTTAAAGATATATTAGCTTTAGCAAATTCACACAGTATTAGAAATAAATATATTATAATTGGTGCGGTTGAGGAAAATAATGCATGTACAAAATTAAGAGAAATTGACACAAAACAAATAAGAGATGAAGCTGAATTTCAACAAATAATCAATACATATATATATGAAAATTTGATTGTTAATTACAGAATATTAAATATTGATGGAAAAAATATTCTTGTAATTCAAATACCAGTAATTAATAATTCAAACAGACCATTTATGGTAAAAAAACAAATTGGAAAATTAAAAGAAAATGAAATATATATTAGAAAAGGAAGTACAACAAGTATAGCAAATAAAAAAGACCTTGAGTATATGTTTAAAGAAAATAAAAATAGTAAATTAGTGGTTAAATCATACTCAGATGGAAATTTGTTTGATAAAATACAGTTATCAGAAGTTAATTCAATAATAGAGAAATATAAAGAGAAAAAATTTGAAAGATTAAAGCAACTTGTTAATGATATTAACCAATTAAAAGGAAAAGAATTTTCATTTGGAGTAGGAGTGTCTTTTTTAATAAGTGATGAAGTTGTTAAAATTGATGATGAAAAAGAAAGTTTTATAAAAGAAGAATTAAAAGATTTAAATTTAGAATATGAAGATTCAATATTTGAATTTAAAAATATTAGATGGCAAACTACTTTCAATGGAGGTGGTCTAAGTCCAATTAGTAAAACTCTATACGGAGATAAAAATGAAATAGATAGATATTGGAAGTTAAAAGAGCTAGATAGTTATATACTTGAATATTTAGCAATAAATTACTATTGTAAAGGATTACCTAAAATATATAACACTAATTTAGTTATTTCAAATATAGGAAATTATCTTGATGAAGATATAGAATTAAAATTAATTATAGATAAAGATGTATTTATAGGAAAGGATACACTTATTGTTAAGGATGATGTAATTAAATATTTAGGAAATATGTATAATGATTTAAAAGAAGACTTGATAGAATGCCCAAGAGTAAGTAGTATAGATGAGTATTATTATCCAGCTATAGCAACTGCTAATGTTACACCACCACATATTCCATCATATATAGGAGCAATGTATAGTAGTAAACAAACATATTTAGATGAATTAAGGGAGAAAGCAGATGATTTTAAATATGACATAGAAAATATATTTGAAGATTCGATATATGAAGAAAATGATAAAATAATAATTAAAACAGATTTTAAGAAAATCATGCAGAATAAATCAATGTTTTTAGAAGCGAAGTTATTATTTAAAAGTAATAAACTAAAGATAGATTATGAAATAAGATCTAAAAACAGTTCAAAAATTATAAAGGGAATAATAGAAAGTTAAAAAAGAAATTATATGATTTTATTGTGAAATGAGGGCTTGTATGTTATAATTGTTGTATTATAACAGATGGAGGATATAAATGAATTTAAAAAAATACAAAGAAAAGATTATTGCGATTGTAATTTTTATTCTTGCTAATATAATATGCCCAATTTTTGTATCAAAAGTTGAAAATATTGATTTTAAAAATGCTTTTGCTATTATGTGGAGAAAAATATTTGAATTTATAGGTAATATATTAAATTTCTCTATACCAGTATGGGTAATTATAATTATAATAGCTATTATATATATAATTCTCAGAATTTATTTAAAAATAAATGAAACAAAAGATGAAGATGAAAGTTGGTATAAAAATTATTCAAGTGATACATATAATGGATTATTGTATGAATGGAGATATGATAGAACAGGAAATCAAATAGAGATGAAAGATATTACTCCAATATGTGCAGAATGTAAAGGAAACATACTACCTAAGGATGTTGGATATAACACGGTACTATATTGTCCTAATTGTAATAAAACATATAAACAACTTTATAAAGAGGATTATGATAGTGCAAGAGTTTATTTTAATAATAAACTCAGAAAAATAATAAAAGAACATAACGAAAAGCAAAATTAGATTATCAGAAATGGTAGTCTTTTTTTATTGCAAAGGAGGGATAAAGTTGATTTTAGCAATTACTAGAGAAAATGAAAAAATAATTTACGAAGTATGCAAAGAAAATGGATTCGAAACACCACAAGTATTAACAGGAGTTGATAGTCTAAAAAAATTTGCAATTCAAGAGCTGAAGAACTTAAATAATTATAAACAAATAATTATAGATGTTGATTCAACAAAGGAAAATGAAGATGAAATTATACAGTCTATTGTAGCGATAAAAAGTATGTATAATATTAGAGTTATTGTAGTTGCTTTAGGTCATGAAGAAGGAGATAGATTACTTTCAAAACTATTTAATGAAGGTATTTATAATTTTGTAAATGCAAGAACCTATTATGAACAAAAAGAGCAATTTAGAAATTGCTTAAGTGCTGAAGGATGTCAATACAAAGATGCTATAAGGTTTAGGCAAAAAGTTGAAGAAACAAAGAAAAATAAAGTAATTGTAAAGAAGGAATATAAGACATTAAAACAATTTGTAAATATAGCAGTAGCAGGAACTGAAAAGCATATAGGAGTTACAACACAAGCTATTTTAATTACAATGTTTTTGAAAAGTTTAAATATGAATGCCTGTTATATTTGCAGTACAGATAAAGATGAAATAAAAAACATTGAAACATTAGAAGGAGTAACTAAAAAAGATAATATGTATTCGTATAGAGGAATTGATCTTTATAGTAACATCAATAAAATTGATGCAATGCAATATGGTTATGATTTCTATATTTATGATTATGGAACTTTAAATGAAAATACACTAGATAATTTTTTGTCAAAAGAAGTTAAAATAGTAGTAGGAGGAACCAAGTCATGGGAAACAGATGAAACATTTAGAGTTTTAAGTTTATTAGAAAAGATTCCTGAAGTAAATTATATATTCAATTTTTCTAGTGATGAAGAAAAAGCTAAATTTAAAAGAACATTAAGAGGAATAGTGAAAAATATATTCTTTTCAGAATATACTTCAGATACTTTTAATGATAATGTAAATACAGAAATTTATCACGAAATTTTTAAAGATTATATTGCAGAAAAATCAAATAAAATAGAAGTAATAGAAAAAAATAGTATATTTAACTTTTTGAAAAGAGGTAAAAAGTAAGCAAAAATATCTATAAAGAATATTTAAAAAAACAAAAAGTAAAACAAAAATGTGATGAAGAAGTAGTAATTAATGAACAAAAATTGTTTATTAAGATACTACTTTTTTTATTTGAAATAATTATAAGAATATTTCATGTATTATTTTATATAGGAATATTAATTTTATGCTCTATAGGAGCAACTTATATAGCAAATAAATTAGGAATATTCGAATTTTAGGAGGTTAAAATGAAGTGGTTTAAAAAGATATTAGCAGTTTGCAGTTTTTGCACTTTACTTACAACAGTAAATTGTTTTGCGGTAACAATGGAAAAAACAGAAATTACTGAAGATAAGTTAAATTGTTATAAAACATATCAAGTTATGGAATCAGAGAAAGATACATTTTTAGAAATGCTATCAAAAGAAATAGAAGTCGATGGAAACAAATACAAGTATGTAGATTATACTGCTGAAGGAGGAAATATATCAAAAACGATAGATATAAATACAACTAAAACTATATTATCAAAGACAAATAACAAGGATAAAATTATTGAACAATTAGAAAATACAATCAAATATGAAAAAGATGGATATATAGGAGAATATAATTTGAATCCTAATACTCTAAAAATCAAGACAAACTACAATGGATTTAGAGAAGATCTGATTGAAGAGACGATAAATTATAATAACCTAGAAAAAAATGATTTAGATTTTATACCAAAACAAACAGTAAAAAATGGATTAACATTGGATCTTCTAAATGTTGAATGGCAAGTAGAATCTACAAAGATGATTGGAGAATATGAGGTTGCTAATACATATACTGCTAAATGCTATTATGCTACTAAGCAAAGAGTTGATTATCCTAATACATATACAGTAATAGCTGAATATCTTGGAATAGCAACTAAGACTGAAGAAAATCCAATTACTTATGTTATAAAATATGAAAAAGAACGACCTGAACAAGTAGAAGAAAAACAAGAGAATAATGTATTACCAGTAGTTGGAGGAACAACAGGAATCATTTTAGTAATTGTATTCTTTTTAACAAGAAATGTAACAGTTTATAACTATAAAGATGGAGAATATAAAAAAGTAGGAAAAGTAAGAGCTACAAGAGATGGAAGGATAAAGTTAGATAGATTTAGTTTGTTTGAAACAACTAATAAATACAAATTAAAATTATCTAAGAATTTAACAAAAAAATTGAAGGGAAAAATGATAACTGTAAGTAAGAATGGAACAACTATAAAAATGTTAGTAAATAGCAATGAAAAAGAAAGATATATTATTGAAGTTAGAATATAGGAGGATTCGCGTATGAAAAAAGAAAATAAATTTATAATAGCAGTTGTTATAGTTGCAATTATAGCTCTTATAGGAGTTATTTTTTTTACTTATAAATATCCAATTTATAAAGCTAATAAAGATGCAGAAAGTATTGAAGTTGGTGATAATGAAGAATTAGAAGCTACGCCACTCGAAGATATGGAACAAGATATTATACATTATGATGATGAAATAGGAACATTAACAATTCCTGATATTTTACTGGATAATGCACCAATAAGAGAAAGCGTAGAATTAACTACTTTATCTGGGACAATAGGACACTTCCCATCAACCAGTATTTATGAGGGAAATGTGGGTCTAGCTTCTCATAATTCAGGAAGTAATGGAGACTTCTTTAAAAATTTAAAGAATATTAAAATAGGTAGTGAAATTTATTATCAAACAAACTATGGAACTAAAAGATATGTAGTAACAACAAAGAAAATAATAAATGATGAGGACTGGAGTTATTTAGGAGCAACAGAAGATAATAGAATTACTTTGATTACTTGTGTTGCAGGTCAAAAAGATAAAAGACTATGTGTTCAAGCTATAGAATCTATAGATGGAATGAATTATGGACAATAAATTTTAGTGAAATTTCCTAAAAGGGTTTGGTGATCTTACTATTAAGGTTTTATAATGATAGTAGGAGATGATCGCTATGAAAAAAATAATTATAGTTTTAATAATTTTAGTAGGAAACTTTGTAAATTTATATTATATGGGACAGAATGCAGAAAAAGAATCAGAACAAGAGTTATCTGTGACAAATTTTGAAAATGTTCAAAATGATAATGCTATAATTGAAGAAAAAGAGAAAGACTTAAATATTGCAGATATTAATGAAACAAAAGAAAATAATTCTATAATAGAAGATGAAGTAAATAATACTAAACAAGAAGTTTCAGAAGTTGCTACATATAGTGTAACAAATACAATAAAAAAAGAAGCAAATAATCAAAAAAATATCGTTCAAGAAAATAATAATCAAGTTGTAGAGAAAGTAAACACAGATATAGTAAAACAAGATGAAATTAAAAATGATAATATAGGCTCTGCTATAAATAAAGATATATCACAAGAAAAGATAGTAGTAGAAGATAATAAAATACCTGTTGAAGAATATAGAATAACTGAAAAGAAGATTGCCGAAATAAGAAATATAATAAATAGCAATCCTTCAGAAGATATGAAGCTTTATGGATATGAAATTGTTGTAGACAGTTCAATTACAGAAGTTACAACACAATTTACATTTACTGAAAAAAGAGTAAAAGATAAAATAGCTTGGAAATTTGGAACTATAAGAATATATGCACAAGATTACTATAAAAATGGACAATATATAACGACAGAATGTTATTTAATATAATGGGAGGTGAATATGAAAAGAATTTATAAAATTGAGATTGAAGAATTATTACAAAGAGTTGTTGAAATTGAAGCAGAGAATGTTAATGAAGCAATTAGGATAGCAAAAGAAAAATATAGAAAAGAAGAATATGTACTAGATGAAAATGATTTTAAGGGAGTAAAATTTTCAGAATATAAAGATAACTAATATTATTTTAAAAGGCGCTTTTACTGGTGCTTTTTTTGATGGGAAAGGAAAGAGATAATATGATAAAAGTAAAAGGAAAGAAAGTAATAGCAATGTTATTATTAATTTTAACATTGTGCTCTACATTTAGTAGATTTTCATTTGCAACAGAAATAAGTGAAGCAAATTTGCAAGATAAAGGAGATTGTGGATATCACTTGCAATATTGGAATGCAGATAAAAATGGATGGTACTATATAATTACAACTTTTGTTACATATCAAAAAGATGGAGTTGAATATCCAGCATACTGCTTGAATAAAGAATATCCAGGTGTAGGAGAATATGATGGTTACACAGTAGATATAGATGCAGTATTAGATAATGTTCAAATTTGGAGAACAATAATAAATGGATATCCATATAAGACTCCAGCAGAGCTAGGAGTTGAAAACAAATATGATGCATTTGTTGCAACTAAACAAGCAGTATATAGTATTTTATATGGTTTTGATCCTACTACTAGATATCGTGGTGGAGATGAAAGAGGAACAAAAATAGCAAATGCAGTAGTAAATATAGTAAATATAGGAAGATACGGAAATCAAACACCCTCAGATGGAACAATTACAATGAGAACTTCAGGAAGCTTATATGAAGAAGGTAATTACTGGGTACAAAAATTTAATGTTAGTAGTAGTGTTGATATGGCATCATATACAGTTACATCAACAGCCAACTTACCTGATGGAGCTATAATAACAAACGGAAATGGAACTCAAACAAATTCATTTACAGGAAGCGAAAGCTTATATTTAAAAATTCCTAAATCTTCAATGAATAAAGATATAAGTAATGCAATTATAAATGTGCAAGGAAAATGCAAAACTTATCCAGTATTTTATGGAAAAACAAGAATTAATGCAACACAAAATTATGCAGTTACTTATGATCCTTTTGGAGATGGAGTAGGTAGAGCTACATTAAATGTAAAAACTAATACAGGAAAAATACAAATAAACAAAACAGATAGTGATACTTCAAAACCAATACAAGGTGTAACATTTCAATTAACAAAAGTAGATGGAACTGTAGTCGCAAATGCTACTACAAATTCAAATGGTATAGCAACATTTAGCGGATTATATCAAGATAATTACAAACTAACAGAAATTTCTACAAATGATAATTATGTTATAAATAAAGCTACTTTTGATGTAAATGTAGAATATAATAAATCTACTACTCGAAATATAACAAATGATCATAAAAAAGGAAATTTAAAAATATACAAAGTAGATAAAGATAATCACAAAATTGCACTAGGAAATGTACAATTTGATTTATATTCAGAAGAATTTCAAAGAGTAGTTGGAACTTATACAACAGATGTAAATGGAGAAATTAGCATTAAAAATTTAAGAACAGGAAATTATAAACTAATCGAAAAAAATACAGGAAAATGGTATAATCTCGCAGAAGATACAACTGTTGAAGTTAAGTGGAATACAACAGAAGAAAATACTATTGAAAATGAATTAAAGAAAGGTCAAGTTAAAGTAATAAAAGTTGATTTAGACAATAAAGAAGTAAAATTACAAGGAGTAAAATTTGATGTTTTAGATGAAAACGGAAAAGTTTTAGAAACAATAACAACAGATGAAAACGGAGAGGCATATACATCAAGATATGCAATAAGAGATTATTCAAAATTAACAATTAGAGAAAAAGAAACTTTAGAAAATTATGTATTAAATGATACTCCACAAACAGTAGTATTAGAAGCAGAACAAATAAAAACAGTTACTTTTACAAATGAATTAAAGAAAGGTCAAATAAAAGTAATAAAAGTTGATCAAGATAATAATGAAGTTAAATTAAAAGGTGTAGAATTTAAAGTATATGATGAAGATAAAAACTTAGTAGATACTCTAATTACAGATGAAAACGGAGAAGCTACAAGTAAAAGATTGAGAATAGATAAAAAATACACAGTACAAGAATCAAAAACATTAGAAAATTATGTATTAAATGAAACACTACAAACAGTGATATTAGCACAAGATCAAATTACAGATATTACTTTTACAAATGAACTAAAAAAAGGACAAGTGAAAGTAATAAAAGTTGATAAAGAAAATAACGAAGTGAAGTTACAAGGTGTAGAATTTAAAGTATATGATGAAGATAACAACATAGTAGATACTTTAATTACAGATGAAAACGGAGAAGCTACAAGTAAAAGATTGAGAATAGATAAAAAATACACAGTACAAGAATCAAAAACATTAGAAAATTATGTATTAAATGAAACACCACAAACAGTAACATTAACACAAGACCAAATTACTGATTTGACTTTTGAAAATGAACTAATAAAAGGTTATATAAGAGTAACCAAGGTAAGTAAAGAAGATAATAAATACAATGGAGATAAAAAAGAAACAAGACTTGAAAATGCTAAATTTGAAGTATATGATAAAGAAAATAATTTAGTAGATACTTTAATTACAGACGAGAATGGGGAAGCTACAACAAAAGAACTTTTAAAAGGATATTATAAAATTTTAGAGATTGATAGCCCTGATTATTATATATTGACTGATGAAGTATTTGAAGCAGAAATAGTAAAACATCAAGAAATTGTTGATGTTGAAATAGAAAATGACAATGTAGATATTGACATAGAAGTTAATAAAACAGGATTTAAAGAAACACAAAGTAAAGATAGCATATACTATGATTTTTCAAATATTCATAATAAATCTAACATTGCATTAGATAATTTTACATGGAGTGATTCATTACCTACAAATGCATTAAGAGCAAACAAAATTTATACAGGAACATGGAATAAAGAATTAAAATATTCTGTATGGTATAAAACTAATTTGAGCGATGACTATATAGTGTTAAAAGATGGTTTAAGTACATTAGTAAATAACGAAGTGAAATTTACAGATGCAACATTACAAGAGGGAGAATTCATAACAGACTTTGAATTTAGATTTGGAACAGTAAAAGCAGATTTCAGAGAAGTTGAACAACCTAGATTATACTGTGATATGTTGGATGATTTACCAAATGGATTTATATTTGTAAATCACACGAAAGTATCAGGAAATTATAAAGATATTTATGTTGAAGATAAAGATGATTGGACTACAATTACTTATTATAAAGAAATAGAAACAACACAAAAACTTCCTAGAACAGGCTATTAGTATTGACATTTAAAGAAAAAACTATATAATGGAGAAAATAATAATTTAGAGTTCATATATCTATATTGAATTATTATTTTATTTACTAAATTTTTGAGGTATGGAATATTAAAAATTCTGTACCTCTATTTTTTTCGTCCTAAAATTAAAATCCTGATACAATAAAAGATGTATATTAAATAATTAATAATATACATCTTTTATAGTTCAGGCTTTTTTCTCCATTCATTTGCTTCGGCTTCGTCAAATCTTTTGTCTGAAAAGAATTCTGATAATTTAATTTCTAAAGCATCACAAATATATAATAAATTTTCTAGTCGAATAGTTCTATTTTTTCTAGTTAAAAACATTGCAATAGTAGAACTGTAAATTCCAGTTAATTTAGAAAGCTGGTTTGAATTTATATTTTTTTCTTTCATTAACTCCTTGATTTTTAATGCTACTAAATCTGAAAAATCCATAATATTGGCTCCTTTCAAAATAATTTTAGCAAAATATAAATCAAAACATGCTCATCAAAATGAGTAAAATATTAAAAGAATATTCATTTTAATGAGTAAATATGCTATAATACTAGAAGAGGGAGGAGTAAAAGTAATATGAGAAAAAATAATAAAGATTATTCAATAACTGAAGAAAAATTTGAAATTATAAAGAAACATATTGAAAAGATAGAAAAAATAAAAAATGATTTACAAAAGCATATAAACTTTGAAATTCCTGAATACATTATTCATGACATTGCTGAAAATGAAGAATTCAATCATATTTGCTTAATAATAAATGTTGCTATTGTAAATAATAGATTATCTAGTGAAAATGGTAAGTATTTAAAAGAAAAAATAAAAAGTCTATGCAATATTCAAAATGATTATGATAGAGTTTGTTGGAATATTTAAGTATTTTTGGTAAAAGGTTTGGATATATGGAACTATTCTTATATAATTGTATATGGGAGGTGAAAATGTGCCAAATTTAGAGGGTTACGAAAAGATTGAGAGGACTACTTTAACAATTGAAGAAACTGCAAAATATTTAGGAGTTTCATATTGGCTAGTGGGTCAAATGATAAGAAGAAACGAGATTCCACACTTTAGAGTAGGTGGCAGAGTTTTGCTTAGAAAAAAGAGCATTGATGAATATATGGAACAACAAGAAAAAATTGCATTTGATAAGTTATATGCGAATAATAAGTAGTCATAGTTATCTAAATGAATGGGGAACATTTAGATATTGAATTTTTATCGTGAAAAGTAATTTTGTGAAATTAGAAAAAAGAGTAGTACCAGTATAATTTTGTACTGGTATTTTAATTTTTTGAAGTGATGAAATATTGAGAAAATAGGGATTTTGTGTTATAAATAATTAAAAATAAATTTATTATAGGAGAATATATGGAAAAATTTGATTGGATAAATAGCATATACAAATATTTTATCATTTTAGATAGAATAAATAATCAATTTAAGTTTCTGATAAAAACTATGGAATATGAAGAAATTGAAGAACATTTTTTTTATCTTTCTACAGAATTATTAAGATTGATTCCTTTTACAGAAAATAAAAAAGATAATAGCATATTTTTAAATTTAAAAGATGGCATTTGCTTATTAAAAGATTATATTAGTTTTTTAGAAGGTGATTTGAAAAAAATATTACAAGAAAACACTAAGACTTTGCTTAAAATAAAAAAGATTAGAAATAAATATGAACATGAGCCACATAATGTAAATGGAGCTTTTTCAACAGGGCATTCATCTTTTAGCGCCATGGGATTTTATTGCAGAAATGAGTTAGTTTCTATAGATACAATGGAATTAACTTATATCATTTATGATTTGAATAAATTATTTGATAAAATAGAAAAGGAGATTAATAGAATTGAATTAGAAAATAAAGATGAGTTAAATCAATTTAATAAGATATATATTGAAAAAATAAAAAAGATACAAATAATAAATTATAATAAAGGATATACAAGAATGCCTAAAAATTGGATGATAAAAAAATACTTATAATGATAAATAAAAATAAGTTATTTAGTAAAGATTAATTAAATATTAATAATTTTTTTGTTTGATATTTTTTGAAGAAAATTGCTAGAATTTGTTGAGAAAAAAGCAATAATATGATATAAATAACATGGTATATAATGAACAAAAAGAAAAAATGGAGATAGATAAAATTATGTCGAATAATGTATTAGACTTATTTTGTGGAGCTGGTGGATTGTCAAAAGGTTTTTATGATGCAGGATATGATGTTTTATTAGGTGTGGATTTTGATGATGCTGCATTAAAAACATTTAAAGAGAATCATGGATCAGCAGAAGCAATGAAATTAGATTTATTTAATCATGATAATATAGAAAAAATAATAGAATTTTTAAATAAAAAAAATAAAAAGATAGATGTATTAGTAGGAGGACCTCCTTGTCAAGGATTTTCAGTAGCAGGACCAAGAAATATGAATGATAAAAGAAATAGTTTATATGTTGCAATGGTAAAATTGGCAGAAAGATTGCAACCTCAAGCTATTGTGTTAGAAAATGTTCCGGGAATGTTACAAGTTAATGGTGGAATTGGCGCAAAAAGAATAATACAAGACTTTAAAGAAATTGGATATGATATGGTTCCAAAATTATTATATGCTCCTGATTATGGGGTTCCACAAATTAGAAAAAGGGTATTTTTTGTTGGTTTAAAAAATCATAAGGAATTTAATTTTCCTGACCCAATTTTAAGCAAAGAAAAATATATTACTTGTAAAGAAGCTATTGGAGATTTACCTTCATTACAGACTAAAGAAGGAGAAATAATTTATGGAGATGAAATTCAATCATATATTACAAAGCCTCAAAACAAATATCAGGAATTAATGAGAAAAAGATCAAAGAAAGTTTATAATCATATTGGAAGTATTCCAATTGAAAAAACAAAGAAGATGATTTCTCTTGTACCAGAAGGTAAAAATTATAAAGCACTACCTGAAGAATATAGAGGACTTTATAAATATCATGAAGCACTTACAAGATATCATAGTGATAAACCATCTCTAACTATAAATACAGGTCATCGTTCGCATTTTCATTATAAATATAATAGGATTCCAACAGTTAGAGAAAGTGCGAGATTACAATCTTTTCCTGATGATTTTATATTTTATGGTAATAAATCACAACAGTATAAACAAGTAGGAAATGCTGTTCCACCATTATTAGGATATGCAGTTGCATCTGAACTAAAAAAGTATTTAGAAAATGGAGATGTATAGAATGCAAGAAATAAAAATGATAGATTTGTTTGCAGGATGTGGAGGATTGACAGAAGGATTTATGCAAACAGGGAAATATAAAGAAGTGGCGGCTGTAGAATGGTTGAAGCCACAGATAGATACATTAAGAAATAGATTAGAAACAAAATGGAATGAAAAAGATGCTTCAGAAAGAGTAATGCGATTTGACATACAAAGAGATAAAGAATTATTCGCAGGATGGAATGATGATGAATTTGGAAAAGGAAAAGGTTTAGATTATTTCGTTAATGATGCCAAAGGAATTGATATTATTATAGGTGGTCCACCTTGCCAAGCCTATTCTGTTGCCGGTAGGGTAAGAGATGAAAATGGGATGAAAGATGATTATAGAAATTACTTGTTTGAACACTATTTGAAAGCTGTTGATAAATATAAACCTAAATTATTTGTTTTTGAAAATGTTCCAGGTATATTAAGTGCCTCACCAAATGGGATACCAATTAAAGACATAATAAAAAAAGAATTTAATAATATAGGGTTTGAAATATTAGATAATTTAAAAGATGCCGTAGTAGATGCAAGTGAATATGGAGTACCACAAAATCGAAATAGAGTTATAATTGTAGGATTAAATAAAGAGTATTTTAAAGATTGCCAAAAAACATTAAAAAAATTTTATAATGAAATATTGCCAAAGAGAAAAGTTACAAGGAAAGTAACTGTTAAAGAAGCTATAGGGGATTTACCAAAATGTATGCCAATTTTTGATGAAAAAAATCATAAAAAAAGACAATCACATAATATTCCTGAATGTAATATAACTTGGCATATACCAAGATATGCTAATTTAAGGGATATGGATACTTTTAAAGTATTAGCAGAAGATATTGCTTCAGGAAGAAATGAATATGATAGTAAAAAAATAAGTGAATTATATGAAGAAAAGATTGGCTCAAAATCTCCAATACATAGATATCATGTATTGTCGCCAAATGAACCCAGTACAACTATTATAGCTCATTTATATAAAGATGGAAATAGATTTATTCATTATGATCCCGAACAACAAAGAACAATTACAGTAAGAGAGGCTGCTAGATTACAATCTTTTCCTGATGATTTCGACTTTGTAGGAAGTAGAGGAAACGCATATCAAATGATTGGAAATGCAGTACCACCAAAGTTAGCAAATGCTGTTGCAGAGTCAGTATATGAATTATTAAAGGAGGAAGAAAATGTTTCATTATCTGTTTACAAACGATTTACGAATATCTAATTTAGAAAGTTTTTTAATAGAAGCTGGAAAATGTTTTGTTGAAAATAAAGTACCAAGTGCATATGAAGATAAGAATGCAAATAATAATATGAATACATTAGGATTTTACTTTAATTTAACAGAGGAAAGTAATTGCGCTAAATTGTGTTCAAATGGAAAAATTAGACCAGTTGTATTAAATTTTATAAAAAAATTCCAATTTCCTAACCCAAGGACAACCGACTCTCTTAATGAAGCTATTAATGATGGGATTTTAATTGCTCCCTTAAGAATTATAATACAATCTCTTTATTTTATGAATATGATTAATAAGGATGAAGCATATTTAACGGATAAAGAAATCGCTGATTACATATTTTTTAATGATGAAATAGCTAAAAAGCCAAATCCTAATATATTTAATTTGGTTAATAAAATTATAAGCGAAAGAAACAATGAAAAAAGCGAAGCAATAGAAGATGATGAAATACTTGAACAAAAAGGTTTCTATTGGAAGCAATGCAAAAGACAAATAAGAGAAATGGTAAAAGTTTTATGTTGGTCTGGATGTGCAGTTAGAGATGAACAATCACATATTAGAATTCATCATGATAATTTAACTACAGAAGATAAAGCAGAACTTTTTGAAATTTTATCATATTCAAATTATTGGTACCCTGAAAAAAATAAAACTGCAAATGAAAATAAAGAGTCTTATCAAAGATATATGGATATAAAAAAAGAAAAAGAGAATGAAATCCTAAACATTGAATATTTATTGAGCTTAAAAAATCAAGATTTTGCATTTGAAACGATTAATATCTTAAAAGAATATGCGGATGAAGAATTATTAAGAATTTTATGTTCTTCTGATGAATCCAAAAAATATACTAAACATTTTCGTGCTATATTAATTGATGTAACTGAAGATATAGAAAATAACATTGAATATTATAAAGATGAAATTGCTGCAAGATATTACAAAGAAACAATAGATATCAATAATAGAAAATATATAATATCTAATGATTGGTATTATAAAACTCATAATGATTTAGATAATCGAACACCGTATTTAGATTTTATAAAGAAAGTAATAAATAATGCAATAAAACCATATACTAAAGATGATTTTTTAAATGAAGTGTATATGGATGAAAATGAATATGAAGAGTTGAAAGATCTTCTATTATTTAAAAAGAATATAATACTTGAAGGAGCTCCTGGAGTTGGAAAGACTTTTATGGCTAAGAGATTAGCATATTCAATAATAGGTGTATCTAATAAAGAGCAAATTAAGGAACAAGTAATGTCTATTCAATTTCATCAAAGTTATTCTTATGAAGAATTTATTGAAGGAATAATGCCATCTGTAGATGGAGGATTTATACAAAAAGATGGAATATTTAAAGAATTTTGTAATAGAGCAAGCGAAAATCCAAATAAAAAATACTTTTTTATCATAGATGAAATAAATAGAGGAAATATTAGCAAAATATTCGGAGAACTTATGGTACTTATAGAAAATGATAAAAGAGGTCAAGAAATGGTCTTAACATATTCAAATGAATATTTTAAAGTTCCTGAAAATGTATATATTATAGGAATGATGAATACTGCTGACAGATCATTAGCACTTATGGACTATGCTTTGAGGAGAAGATTCGATTTTTATCCTGTATTGCCAGCATTTGAAAATCCGAATTTTATAGAATATATTAAGAGCTTCAACTCAAAATCATTTGAAAATATAATTGAAGTTGTGAAAAAATTAAATGAAGCAATATGTAAGGATGAAGCTTTGGGCAGTGGATTTATGATTGGACATAGCTATTTCTGCAATTTACAATTTTATATTGGAGACATAAATTTAAAATTAAAACAAATCATCAAATATTCTATTATTCCATTAATAAAAGAGTACTGGTATGATGATGAGAGTAATAAGGTGGAATTATGGGAAAAAGAATTATATGGAGCAATAAATGAGTAGAGATTATAGAGTAAGTAATATTTATTACATGTTAGCTTATGCATTTGATAATAATAATTTAATTGAAAAAGAAAATAAGAATATTAATGTTGAAGAATTTGACAATGTATATAATTTATTATCAGTTATTTTGTGTATATTATTAAATAGATTAATAAAAAGAGGCATTGCTAAGGAATATGTTGAGGTAACAAATGAAACTTTATTAATCAAAGGAAAAATAAATATTACACAGACATTAAAGAACAGAGCTAAAGGAAAGATAAATGTAATATGCGAATACGATGAGTTTTCATCTAATAATTATTTAAATAGTATTATAAAAACAACAGTTTTTTATTTAATAAAATCAAGTAAAATTGATAAAGAGACTAAAAAGGTACTTAAAAAGTTATATTCATTTTTACAAGATATAGATTTATTAGATTTTAAAACAATTGAATGGAAAAAGATTAAACTAAATAAAAACAATAAATATTATAAATTTATAATAAATATATGCTATATGATTCAAAAAGGAATGATTTTGACAGAAGAAGATGGAAATATAGATTTAAAAGATTTTACAGATCGACAATCTTTAAATGTATTATTTGAAAAATTTGTTAGAGAATATTTTAGAAAACATTTTCCTGAATTAAATGCAAAATCTGAGCAAATGTCTTGGAAGATTGATGATAATTATATGATAGATTTTATTCCAAAAATGGTAACTGATATTACTTTAAGATATAAAAACAAGGTTCTTATAATAGATACAAAATTTTATGGAAAAATAGTAAATGATAAAGGTTTTAATGGATTTGATACAAAAACAATAAACAGAGATAATTGGAATCAGATAAATGCTTATGTTGCTAATGAAGCATATAAAAATGATAAAATAGTAAGTGGGATGTTATTATATGCAAGAACTGATGAAGAAATATCACCAGATGTTGAAACATCTGTAATGGGAAATAAGATATCAATAAAGACATTAGATATGAGAAATAAGTTTAGTGAAATAGCCAAACAATTAGAAAGTATTGCAAATAAATTTAAGTAATAATTAAAAGAAAGCATGAATTTTTCTTTTAAACTTCATGCTAAAAATATATAAAAATAATTATAAAATATACGAAAAGTAAAAAAACACTTTTCGTATATTTTTTACACTTTCTTACACAATTCGGCAAACTTTGCAAAAAGATTGTGATAGAATCCATAAAACAAAAGAAAAAATCCCTAAACTACCAAAGACTGAAAATAATAAGGAGTTGAGGGAGAAAATGGATATATTACAAAATAAATTGAAAAATATAAATAAATATACTAAGCACACAACTAACCATTTATAAGTTATTTGTGTGCTTTTTCAATTATTTTAATATCCAATAAAACACTACACTAATTTAGAAAAATGATCTAAGGAAAAATGAAAAAGAAGAGATATATGTTAGTGTAGTTTTGAGCATTATTACATAAATCTCATCCTACACAAAGAGGAGTGTAGGTTATTTGGACAAATGTGTATTAATAATGTTAAAAAAACAAAATAGAGAGGTTGAATTTATCCGTAAAGATAGATTTGACCTCTTTTTGTTTATATATAGATTAGTTAAATGCCGATCTCCACCTCACATTCAATTCAAAACAGAATTGAATGGAGGAAAGAAGAATGAAAGAATATTCTAAAATTAAGCGAGAAGTCATAGATACATATATTATTTTTAGTAATAGCGATGAAAGTAAAAATATTATTGTATTCAAAGATAAAAATGGAAAGTCAAGAGTAATTAGAGCAAATGAAAAATTAAGAGACGAATATAAGAAAAGAAAAAGCGAAGAAAACTCACAAAATATTAAATTTAGTAGATATATAGAACATTCAGAACTAACAGATATTTCATTAAATAAGAGAGCTACAAATAGAGAAATTAGTTTAGAAGAACAAGTTATTTCAAATTTAGAATCAGAAAGAATAATAAAAGAAATTTGGAAATTACCTACACCACAAAATAGGCGAGTTTATATGTATGTAGTAGATGAATTTTCATATACAAAAATAGCAAAAATAGAAAATCGTTCTATTCCTACAGTAAAAGAGAGCGTGGACAGGGGATTAGAAAACTTAAGAAAAAAATTAAAAAAAATTTATAAGTAGCCCTAAAAAATGATGTGCTAACTGAAAAAACAAGTGAGAGGAGTTGATCTTTCTTGCTTGTTTTCTTTTGGAAAACGGATAGCACATTGACAAGTAAATATATTAGTTACAAGACTTTAACTAATATAAGGAGCTCCAAGAAGGCGAATGTTATTAAAAATAAATAGCGACTACAATGAGGGAAAAAGCGAACGATGGTAAGTTTGTGTTGGCGAAGATCTATATTAGTAATAATGATACTTCGGCTCGGCTTAATTTATATTGAGGAGTTGCTCGGTTGGATAACGGAGAGGTGTAAATACCTATGTGAAAGATACCAATTTCACTTGTAACTAATTAAAAAAAATTATAAGTGAAAGGATTTGATTAAAATGAAATTAAACAATGTAAAAACAGTAACTAAGAAACAGGCTAAGGCTTATGCAGTTATAGCATTAGATATATTAGGAAGCACACCAAACGATATTGATGTAAAAATGCTTGATTCAGAAATTGATGTTGCAATGAAATTATACAGTCCACGAGAGGCTACAGAAAAAGCAGAAAAAATTAAAACGAAAGGTGGATTAGTGAAATGGATGAAAAAATAGGTATAAATATAAAAGAAGCATCAGAAATATTGGGAATTAGTAAACAATTAATGGCTGAATTAACAAAGCTTAAAGATTTTCCTTGTATTAAATTTGAAAGAAGAATTGTAATAAACAAGCCACAGATGATTGAATGGTTTAATAAAAATTCAGGAAGAATCATTGTGTAGGGTTTGGATTTACAAAGATAAGGATTTATAATATTGGTAGTATATTTTACTTCTTAATATTATGAATCCTATTTTTATGGAGGAAATAATATGGGAAGAAGAGCAAAAAATGATAATACAAGGAGAGTAAAAGGAGAAGGCACAATAAGAAAAAAAGGTAATGGATATGAAGGGAGGATTACAGTTGAGGTAAATGGTATAAGAAAACAAGTTTCAGTCTATGATAAAAGCCAACGAGTAGTTGTAGAAAAAATGCAAGAGCTTAGGAAGAAGAGAGATGACAATTACTATATTGAAAATAAAAATATAACTTTGGAAGAATGGCTAAAAGAATGGATGAAGGTTTATAAAAAGCCATATATATCACCTAGAACTTATCAGGGTTATGTTGAAAAATCTAAAACAATATTAGAACATTTAGGAAATATGCAATTACAAAAAATAGAATTATATCATTTACAGAAATTTATTAGTGATTTACAAAATGAAGGTAAATCACCTAAATCTTTAAGACATTATTATAGTATTTTTAAAATGTGTTTTGATGATGCAATTATGTGTAGGCATATATCACTAAATCCAACAAGAAATTTGAAATTACCATCAATGAGAAGAAAAGAATTAAATATAATGACAAAAGAAGAACAACTTGTATTTGAAGGATTTATGAAAAAATATAGAATGGGAACAGCTTATATAGTATTAGTTAATACTGGACTTAGAGCAGGAGAATTAAGTGGACTAACATGGAAAGATGTTGATTTTGAAAACAAAGCTCTATATGTAAGAAGAGGTATGCAAAAAATAACAACTTATGATGATGATTTTAATAAAGTAAAAAGAGAAAGAAAAGTTACAGATGTAAAAACAGAAAATAGTTATAGAGTTGTACCAATGCTAGATAAAGTAGTAAAAATTCTACAAGAATACAAGAAAAAAGTACAAGCAGAGCAAGAAAAACTTGCTGAATTAGGAGAAGGATTTAAAGATGATGATTTTATATTTAAAACGAAATATAATCATCCAATAACATCTGAATACTTAAGAAAAACTTGTCAGGGAATATGTAAAAGTAACAATTTTAGAAAAGTAGGAATACATGAACTAAGACATACTTTTGCAACAAGATCTATTGAAGCAGGAATTGATTTAAGAGTATTACAAGAAATATTAGGTCATGCTAGTTATAGCACTACAGCAGATATATATGTTCATATTTTAGGACAAGTTAAACTATCCCAAATGAATAGATTAGAAGATTATTTAACTGATATAAATATGAACTAAATGGAACTTTAAAATGACATAAAGGGAAAATAAAGGGAAAGTCTAAAAAATAAATCTTCAAAGGACTGGAAATAAAGGCTTTCTTAAAAAAACTTTCTGTCCTCATAACCCGAAGGTCATAAATTCAAATCTTACCATGAAACTGAAAATAAAATTAGATCTAAATATATTTCTTATAGGCACTGTTCGAAAATTTATTTGGCCATATATATATTATAATTGTATACAGTTTTTATTTTTGTTAAAGATTTTAAGAAATTTAAATTTAAAGTTAATTTTACAATATAATAATAAAATATGATAATAATATGTTAAATAGATAGAAGAGAATTATGGAAAACGAATTATTTAGAGAAAAAATTGTAAAAGAATATGTGAAATATAAAAAGCCAGAAAAGAAATCAAATGATGTATGGAGTAAAGAATAGTACATTAAATTTTATGAAGATAATAAAAGATCTTTAAATTCTTTGTTATTTGATATAAATGAATATTTTGTAGATAACAAAGAGAAAAATTTAATTATTGATAAAAATGACGAGGTTGCAATTAATTTTTTAAACAAACAGATAAATAAATATGAAAGAAGAATAGAAAAGGCTAGGAAAATAATATTTGAGGATACATTGATTGTTGATTAATTAAGTTGCATAAATGAATAATGCTAGTTTTAAAAAATATTCATTTATAAAGGAAAGCAACAAATATGATATTGATGACCAAAAACTAAAGGGAATATTTTCTTAGTATCACAGATACAAGCTAATATTCCTCTTTAGACCTTTTTAAGTAACTATTTAAATTTTTCCTATTTGTATACACATAAAAAATTGTAAAATATCTATAATATATAAACAATAAAACAAAATAACATAATAAAATCAAATAAATTAAAAACTATAAGTGTAATTATTTAATAAAACTATAGTTATCTTAAAAAGGTATGGGCTTAAAACTTTATATTTAATTTAATCTGCAAAATAACTTAACAGAACCCAGATTTGACTATAAATTTATTTCAAATTCAATACTATTTAGCTTAAAAATTTCAAAATCAGTATTACGTATTTTTTCATCTAATTGCTGGATTTGAGATTTGACTTCTTCTTGATTATAATTTATTTCTTGAATTTGAAAGTATGAGTTATTTACCTCAGTAACTCTTTGCTTTAAATTACGATAATTCAACAGAGCTTGTAAACTGTCTTTTAGTCTTCTTAAGTTACTATTTTCAACTATTGCAGTTTGAATTGTTCTGCCATCAGAAAGCCTAAAAAAATTATTTTTTTCATAAAGTACGCCCTTTAATTTAGATATTTCACTAGACAATCTTTTAACTTCAGTTAACTCTTCTTCAAAATCCTTTTTATTGTCTTCAACTACATTAGTAGTACCATTTAATTCTTGAATTGAAGTATTTAGCACATGCTTTTTTAAAGTAAAAAACAAAGATGAATATTGTTTCTCATTTTCGTCAATTAAACACATTAAACTAGATAAATTTATTTTCATTTCTATAACCTCCTAATTTAAATAAATTATAAAACGAATGCAAATAAAAAAGGTCGCATAAAAAGCGACAAAAAAATAACGCTATAAAATAGCGTTGCAGTATGTAAATAAATAATCGTTTATGACATTTAAGTCATAAATATTATTATCTAAACAGTAAGAAATAATTAAGTCAAATTTGCTTGAGCTTAAAGAATAACCAGCTGAGTTTAATAAAGTATTAAATTCAGACTTGTTTAACTTCAAAGAAAGACATAATTTGATAAGTACATTCTTTCTAGGGATGTAATTTTGATTACATCTAATTTTAGAAAACAATTTACGATCAATATCTACACATTTATAAACCTCAGAATCCTTATGACCGCTTTTATCTATATAATAAAAGAGTATCTCATTAAAACTCTTAGATTTACTACAATTTAAATATTCATAAATATTATTATTCATAAGAACACCTCCATTTTAATATTGTTTACATTTGATAATGTAATCTGAGGCTTATAGCCTAATAAAAGAGATTTTTGTTCTTTGAATATTTAAATTGTATAAATAGTATAACATATTCATAGCAAAGAAATCAAGCATGGACAAAAAAATACATATATTTCCATAAAAAGATTGTAAAAAAATGTAAGAAATGATAAAATTATGTCATAAAAAAGTAATTAGGCAAAAAATAAAAGCTCTAGATAACTAGAACTTAAATTCACCTAAGTGAAACCAACATCAAGTTGGCATTTAAGGTTTAAACCTTATTTTAACTCATTGTGCTATTTTAGATAGTAATTTAATAGCAAATTAAATATAACATAGAAAAGGAGAAATTGCAAGATATGGAACAAAAAAATTGCAAAAAAGTTGACGCTTATAATATAGGATTGGACATTGGAACAAATTCAGTTGGATGGGCTGTAACAGATTTGGATAATAATATTTTAAAAAGAGGCAACAAAAACATGTGGGGTGCACGTATATTTGATGAAGGAAGTACTGCAGCACAAACAAGAATATTTAGAGGAACAAGAAGAAGGATTGAAAGAAGAAAAGAGAGAATAAATATACTTCAAAGTTTACTATTAGATGACATGGAAAAGGAATATCCAAATTTCTTTCCAATGTTAAGGGAAACATCTAAGACTAAAGAAGATAAAAATAGTGACTCAATTAATGGAAAAAAATATAATTTATTTTCAGAATTGGAATTATCAGATCCAATATATTATCAAAAATATCCAACAATATATCATTTAAGACGAGAGCTAATGGAAAGTAAAGAAAAGTATGACATTAGGCTTGTTTATCTTGTAATTCATCATATAATAAAATATCGTGGAAACTTCCTATATGAGGGAGACTTAAAAAATAATAACAATGAAATAATTGAATCTATAAATGAGCTATTAGATTTTATACAAAATACAGTGGAAATAAGCTTTATTTCAGAAGCGGAAAAAATTCAAGAAATATTAAAAGATAAAACGAAATCAAAGGGAGAAAAAAAGGATTTAATAATTGGACTTTTTGATTATGATAAGGATGAGAAGTCTGTAATTACTGGAATTGTTAATGCAATTTTGGGGTATAAATTTGACGTTAATAAGATATTTGATATTGCAGTAGAAAATTCAAATATTTCTTTTAGTAATGAAATAGCAAATGAAGAAGAAATAAAAGAAAACTTGCAAGACCAAGCTTATGTGTATGATGTATTACTAAAAATATATAATTGGTTTATATTACAAGATATTCTACAAGGTAATAATAGTATTTCAGAAGCTTTCATAAATAAGTATGACAAGTATAAAAAGGATTTAAACAATATAAAAAGCTTATATAGAAATTATTTAAAAGATGAATATAATAGTATGTTCAAAAGAGAAAAAGATGATAGCTATTCATGTTTCGAAAAGCATATATCAGCGTGTCCAATAGAAAACTTGTATAAAAGAATAAAAAAAGATTTAGCAGATGTTCCAGATTGTAAAGAAAAAGAAGAAATATTAAAAGATATAGAAGATAACGCTTTTTTAGTAAAAATAAATACAACAGCAAATTCGGCAATTCCATATCAATTACATTATCAAGAATTGGAAAAAATACTTGAAAATCAAGCACAATATTATCAAACAATACAAGAAAATAAACAACATATATTAGAACTAATGAAATTCAGAATTCCATATTATGTTGGACCTTTGGCACAAGAGGGAAGAAGTAGATTTGCTTGGATTGTTAGAAATTCAAACGAAAAAATATTGCCATGGACATTTGATGACGTGGTCAATGTAGATGAAACGGCAGAAAAGTTTATAAGAAGAATGACCAATAAATGTACATACCTAATAAATGAAGATGTAATTCCAAAACAATCAATTTTATACTCTGAGTTTTGTGTATTAAATGAACTTGCAAATATAAGAGTAAATAATCATAAACTAACTCCAAAGACTAAACAACTTATAATAGACAAGTTATTTAAAGTTAAAAAAACAGTTAAGCAAAGAGATTTAAAACAAGTATTAACAGATTTTCAAGTTTTTCCTGAAGTCACATCAATTACTGGATTAGCAGAAGTAGATAAATTTATGTCAAACATGTCATCATATATTGATATTGAAAATATACTTGGCTGTATAAATGATGAAAACATTGAAATGGTTGAAAACATAATTGAATGGATTACAATATTTGAAGATAAAAAAATATTAAAAAGAAAAATAAAAAATACATACAATTTAGAAGATAGAATAGTAAGTCAACTAATAAAGAAAAATTATAGTGGATGGTCGAGATTGTCAAAAGAGTTACTTATTGGATTAAAGTCTGCTGATGACGGAAAAAGCATAATGGAAAAACTAAGGACAACAAAAGACAATTTTATGCAAATTATAAATAATGATATGTATGGTTTCAATAAACAAATTGAAAGCAGAATGAAATTACAAGAAAAACAAATAACATATAAAGATGTAGATGAAATACCAACATCTCCAGCTAATAAAAGGGCTATATGGCAAAGCCTAAAAATAGTTGAAGAGATTAAAAAAGTAATGAAAAAAGATCCTAAAAACATTTATATTGAATTTGCAAGAGAAGAGCAGGAAAAAAATAAGAGAAAAGATAATAGAGCAAAAGCACTTCTTAAAATATACGAAAAATATGAAGAAGAAATCAAAATGCTAAAAGACTATAATCCAAATGTATACAAAGAGCTAAAGAAGAAACAAAATGAAAAAGATTTTAATGAAAGATTGTATCTATACTTTATTCAAAATGGAAGATGTATGTATAGTTCAAGACCATTAAATATTGATACACTTTACTTATATGAGGTTGACCATATATTGCCTCAAAGTTATGTTAAAGATGATAGTTTATCAAATAAAGCGTTAGTATATAAAGAAGAAAATCAAAGAAAAAGTGGAAGTTTATTGTTAGATGAAAAAATAATAAATAGACAAGAAACATGGTGGAAGCAATTACGAAAAAATGGTTTGATTGATGAGAAAAAATATTATAACTTGACAAGAAGAAAAATGTTTGAAACTGATAAAGAAAAAGTGAAATTTGTGTCTAGACAATTGATAGAAACAAGGCAGAGCACAAAATATATAACAAATTTATTAGTTAATCAATATTCAAACACAGATGTCTTTGCAATAAGGTCAAATCTTACTCATAATTTTAGAAAATTCTTTGAAGTATACAAAAATAGAAATGTTAATGATTATCATCATGCACAGGATGCATATATTATAAGTGTAATAGGCAATGTAATAGATCAGAAATTACAATACAAAGATGAATACAAATATACAGAGTATGTAAAAAAATATATAAAAAAGAGTGAAGAAGAAGCAAATAAAGTTTGGATAATAATGGGAATGGTTTCTAACAATATAAATAAAGAAAAAGTTAAAAAGGCTCTTGAATATAAAGATTGTTTTATAACACATAAATTAGAAGAACAAACAGGTGCATTTTATAATCAAACACTATATAGTCCAAAAGATAAAAACATAGAAATACCTTTAAAAGAGGGACTAGATGTTAAAAAATATGGAGGCTATTCTGGAGAAATTAAGGCATATTTTACAATTTACAGTTATATTGCTCAAAAGGGAAAAATGCAAATAGAAATGATAGGAATTCCTGTAAAAACTAAATATGATATAGAAAATGGAAGAACCACACTAATTAAATATATACAAAGCAAAAATAGTGAAGCTTCTAAAATAGAGATTATTAGACCTAAAATTTTAAAATATCAAGAATATATTGATGAAAATAACGAACCAATGATGCTATTAAGTGATAGTGAGATTAGAACTAATAGGCAACTAATTATAAATAACGAAATGTCTAAACTAATATATATAATGAATCAAGAAAAAATAGCAGATGATAAAAAAGAAAAAGTGCAAGAAAAAATGGAAGAAATTTATAATTATTTATTAGGTAAATTAAAAAATGAATATAAAACATTTAACTCTATATATCAAAAATTAAGTAGTGAAGAGACAAAAGAAATTTTTCAAAAATTAGAATATAAAGACAAGGTGTCTGCTATAAATGGAATTATTGATCTTATGCACAGAGGACAAGGCAATTTAACAAAATTAAAACAAGGTGATAGAGCTGGAAGAAAAAGTGGAAAAAGGTTTAAAACAGAGGCATTAAATAAAATGATATTTTTAGATAAATCTGTAACAGGAATGTACGAAAGAAGGTATAAAGTAAATGGGATGGAGAACTGTAGTAGTAAATAAAAATTGTAAGCTGAGTTATAAGAATGACTATTTAGTAATTAGAAGTGAAAACTTACAGATGATTCATCTTTCAGAAATAAACATAATTATGATAGAAAATGGTATGGTATCAATAACATCGTATTTAATAAATGAGCTTATAAATAATAAAATTAAGCTAATATTTTGTGACGAAGCACATAATCCCGCAGGTGAAATTGTGCCATACTACAGCTCTTTTAACACTAGTAAAAAGGTACAAAATCAAATTAAATGGAAAGATGAAGCAAAAGATATTGTGTGGCAACAAATTGTAAAACATAAAATTCATAATCAAGCAATGCTGTTAAAGAAACTAGACATTAAGGGGTATGAGAAATTATTAGAATATGAAGAAAGTGTTGAAGTAGGAGACACAACAAATAGAGAAGGACATGCGGCGAAAGTATACTTTAATTTATTGTTTGGAAAAAAGTTTATAAGAGGGATGAATGATAGCATAAATAGTGGACTGGATTATGGATATTCTATATTATTATCAACAATAAATAAAGAAGTTGCAAGTAAGGGTTACATAACCCAAATAGGAATAAACCATAAAAGCGAATTTAATCAATTTAATTTGACTTGTGATCTAATGGAACCATTCAGACCACTTATAGATGAAATTGTATATAATAGTACAAATTCTGAGTTTGATAAAAAACAAAAATACAAATTAATCAATTTTTTAAACAATGTAATAGAAATAAATAATAAAGAACAATTTGTGTCAAATGCGATTCCAATATACATACAAAGTGTATTTGATGCATTGGAAAATAATAAAGAAAGTAAAGTTTTAAACTATGAGATATAGATTTATGAGAGTATTAGTATTTTTTGATTTGCCAACAGAAACAATAAAAGACAGAAAAATATATTCAAAATTCAGAAGATTCTTAATAAAAGAGGGTTTTATAATGATGCAAGAGTCTGTTTATTCTAAACTAACTCTTAACAATTCGGTTACAAGTGCAATTCGAGACAAAATTGAAAAGAATAAACCACCAAAGGGAATAGTACAAATGCTTGTAATTACTGAAAAACAATTTAGTTCAATGGACTATATTGTGCGGTAGTAAAAACTATGATAATTTAGATGACACAGAAAGGCTTGTAATATTATGATAATGTCTATAATTGGATTTGAAAAGAAGATAAACTTTGAAGAAAATACAGTAAATGTTTTAGAAATATATAATCAAAAACTATTTTCGAATTTTATTAGTTGTATTAATGAACAAAGTAATGGAGAAGCGGATGAAGACAATAAAATTGTATTAATGGATGGAGAAAAAAGAGTAAAAATTGATAAAAATGTATATGTACTAACCGATCTGTTTAATATTGACTTTAACTCAAAGAAAATAATAAATAAAATATACAATGTTTTAGAGCAAAATATAAAAAATAGACAAGACAATGAAGTGGAAAGTATCATGCTACAATTAAGAAATTATTTAATTGAAGAAATAAATGAAATTCCATTTGAGTTTAATATAAATAGTGAAATTGAGATATTGGATTTGTTAAAAGTATTTAATGTAAAAATAGATACATCCTGCTATACTACCATAGTAGAAAAGATTGAGTTCATAATAAGTGTACTATCAAACTTGAAGATTGCTGAAGTACTGGTAATACCTAATTTAAAAACATATGTAGATGAAAACGAATTGCTTGAAATATATAAATATTCAATATATAATAGTGTTAAGCTATTGATAATAGAGCACACACATAGTGCAAAATTACTAAAATATGAGAATAAAAATATCATAGATGAAAATTTTGACGAGATATAGATCAAAACTATCAAAATAACATCGGAGTCATTAACCGAAAAAAGTACTAAATTTGAGGTTTTAGTATTGTGTTATTTTAGATAGTAATAAAACAGAATTTCAATATCATTTT